>Ga0265797_10007522_pt1 | contig 14859 bp, 17 predicted proteins | sample P2T30metagenome_FD_192433 | JGI IMG/M metagenome (GOLD analysis project Ga0265797, IMG submission 192433) | Plant litter microbial communities from East Loma Ridge, Irvine, California - P2 T30 | ecosystem: Environmental > Terrestrial > Plant litter > Unclassified | place: USA: California... | reverse complement strand
GCTCGAACACGCCGCGTGCATACATCACGTACAGCACGAAGCTCACGATCAGGCAGCCGAGCAGCACCAGCACGATCATGGCCTTGGCTTCGACGTTCTTCGGCTCGTCGGGGATGATGGGGTCGGGCGGTGGCGGCAACGTCGTTTGCGTCATGTCGTTCTTGGGTCCAGGGTCAGATGTATTTCAGCGCCAGCGAAGCCGCTTCGATCAGCAGCAGCACGAACAGCAGGCGCAGCGCGCCCGGCTGCACGGTAGTGGCCAGCAGGCGCGGGTACCGCTGCAGTTCGAGGATGGCGGCGGTCGGGATCAGGGCCACAGCCAGGCCAAAGGCAACCGTCTTGAGCACGAAGCCGGCCGTCACGGCGGGAGCGAACACACGCCCGACGGTGCGGGTGTAGTCCGGGATGCCCCACGGCGAAATGCCGTACACGTTCAGGTAGGCCAGCAGCAGCACGACGACCGACGTGACCAGCGCCAGGGAGAGGACCGCGACCGCGTTGGCGATCAGCTGTGGCACCAGGTCGCGCCGCAGCCGCCGCAGCGACTCGTCGCTGGCCGCGCGCAGCGACAGGCCGGCGCGCGCCAAGCCCAGGGCCGAGGCGTCGAAGGCCATGCTGGCGCGCAGGGCCACGAATAACGCCGCGCTCAGGGGAATCAGTTCGAGCACCAGCACCCGCACCACCATCTCGAGCGCGAAGCCGGACAGGCCGTAGCTCTTGGCCGTGACCAGCACGATGCGGATGATGACCAGGCTGACCAGCGCCGAAGCCAGGGTGAACCAGGGCAGCACCTGCCAGGTGCTGGCGTGGATATGGCGCGCGGTGGCGTGGAAGCTGTCGCGGCGCCAGGTGGAGGGCGAGAACGCCGTGACGACGGCGATCGCGCCCAGGTGGATCATGTACCACCAGCTGCGCAGGTAGCGCGCCAGGCTGGAGAACCACTGGTTGGGTTGGGCGATGGGAGGAAGCGTGCGCGGCATGGGTGAATGATACTTGGGTTGCGGCGGGGTGGGCGTGTTGGTGACAAATGAATACGTTCGCCCGCTGCACCCTACTGCCTCCTCGCCTCCATCACCCCCGACACTTCCATGATCGCCGCCAGCGCCTTCTGCGCCTGCGCGGTCGACCCGATCTCCGCCGTGAACACCATGCGCGCCTGGCCCTTGGCGCTCTGGGTATTCACCCCGATCACATTGATCTTCTCGCGCGAAAACACCTCGGAGATATCGCGCAGCAGCCCTTGCCGGTCCTGCGCCAGGATGAACAGGTCGACCGGGTACACGGTTTCCAGGCCGGCCGAACCCCAGGCCACGTGGATCACGCGCTCGGGCGACTTGTGCTGCATCTCGGCGAAGTTCTTGCAGCTGAGGCGGTGGATCGAGACGCCCTTGCCGCGCGTGACGAAGCCGACGATCGGGTCCGGCGGCGCCGGTTTGCAGCACTTGGCCAGCATCGTCATCAGGCCTTCGGTGCCGACCACCAGCACGCCGGACTTGGCGCCCTGCTCCACACTCGAGGCGCGGCTCTTGTTGACCACCGCCGCATCTTCGACCGGCGCCGGCTCGACGTTCTCATGCAACGCTGCTTCGACATGGCGCAGGCTGAACTTGTCCTTGCCGACTTCGATGAACAGTTCATCCGGCTTGGCGAAGCCCAGCTTCTGCGCCAGCATCTCCAGGTTGACCGCGGTCTTGCCTTCGCGCTGGAGCGACTTTTCCACCAGCGCCCGGCCCTGGGCCAGTGTTTCGGCCTGGTCCAGCGCGTGGAACCAGGCGCGGATCTTGGAGCGGGTGCGGCTGCTGGCTGCAAAGCCGGGGCTGAGCCAGTCGCGCGACGGCCCCTGGCTGCCGGCCGCGCCCTTGGCCGTGATGATCTCGCAGGTCTGCCCGCTTTTCAGCTGGGTGTTGAGCGGCACCATCACGCCATCGATGCGCGCGCCGCGGCAGCGGTGGCCCACGTCGCTGTGCAAATGGTAGGCAAAGTCGATCGGCGTGGCGCCGACCGGCAGCTCGAGCACCCGCGCCTGGGGCGTGAGCACGAAGATGCGATCGTCGAGCGTGGTCGCCTTGAGCTTCTCGACCCATTCGCGCTGCAGGTCTTCCTGCCCCGCCACGGCGTCGGCCACGTCGCTCTTCCAGGCCAGCAGCTGGCGCAGCCAGGCGATCTTCTCGTCGTAAGCCTGGCTCTTGAAGTTCGAGCCGCCTTCTTCCTTGTAGCGCCAGTGGGCCGCGATGCCGTATTCGGCGAAGTTGTGCATCTCTTGCGTGCGGATCTGCACCTCGAGTGGCCGGCTGTCGTCGGCCGTGACCACTGTGTGCAGCGAGCGGTACCCGTTTGGCTTGGGGCGCGAGATGTAGTCGTCGAACTCCTTCGGCACCGGGGTCCAGATATTGTGGATCACGCCCAGCACCGTGTAGCAGGTCTTGATGTCCGGCACGATCACGCGGAAAGCCCGTACATCGTACAGCTCCGAGAAATCGAGCTCCTTGCCGCGCATCTTGCTCCAGATGCTGTAGATATGCTTCGGCCGGCCCGACACCTCGGCCTGGATGCCGGCGCTGGAGAGTTCGCTTTGCAGGCGCTCGATCGACGACGCCACGAAGCTCTCGCGCGACATGCGCTTTTCTTCGAGCATCTTGGCGATGCGCTTATAGGTATCCGGCTCGATGAAGCGAAACGCCAGGTCTTCCAGCTCCCACTTCAGTTGCCAGATCCCGAGGCGGTTCGCCAGCGGCGCGTAGAAGTCCAGCACCTCGCGGCCATAGGCGCGCGTGACTTCGTCGAAGCGTTTATGTTCGGCGAAGAAGCGCAGGGTGGCCGCGCACGAGGCCAGGCGCATCAGCACCACGCGCATATCGGTGGCCATCGCCAGCAGCATCTTGCGCAGCGTCTCGTTCTGGGCCGCGGCCTGCTGGGCCGCGTTTTTGCCGCTGCCCACCGGCGCCTGGCCGGCGGTCAGGTCGCGCAGGCGGATCAGCTGGTGCACGCCCTGCACCAGGGCGGCGACCTCGGGGCCGAAACGTTCCTCGATCGTGCCGAAGGTGGACGGCGCCATCAGCGCCAGCTCGAACAGCAGGCCGGCGATGCGCGTCTCGGCATCGGTGTTGAGGTAGGCCAGCGTGCCGGCGGCGCCGAGCGAAAAATCGAATGCGCCCTGGCCGGACGCAGCGACCCGCTCGCCGTAGGCCGCAATGGCGTATTCCAGCGCCGCGTGCACGCGCTGGCAGTCGTCCTGGCCCAATCCCTGGACCAGGCCGGTGTTTACATCACCCAGCAGGGCGGTCGATACCATACGTGGATTCCGTCTTAACGCAGGCCGGCGATGACGCACACCTCGACCAGGCAGGCCGGGTTGGCCAGCTTGGCCTCGACCGTCGCGCGCGGCGGGGTGTGACCCTGGGCCACCCACTCGTCCCACACCGCGTTCATGCCGGGGAAGTTGGCCATGTCCGAGATATAGATCTGGCAGCTCAGGATGCAGGTCTTGTCGCTGCCGGCCTCGCCCAGCAGGCGGTCGACGTGGCCCAGTACTTCGCGCATCTGGCCGTCGATGTCTGCGTTCGTGTCTTCGGCGATCTGGCCGGCGAGGTAGATGGTTTCGTTGTGGATCGCCACTTCGGACAGTCGTTTACCTACGTGCAGTCGTTTGATTTCCATGATCTCTTTCTTCTCTATTATGTGGATACTGGGCTGCCCCGCCAGGGTTCAGCCGATTAAAAATGCGCGTGCAATCGCGATCTGGTCCGGCTGCACGAAGGTCGGCGCATGGCCGACGCCAGGCAGCTCGACCAGGCGCGGCCGCGGGCCGCGCCCTGTCATTTGCTGCGCCGTGTCGCGCGACAGCAGGTCGGAATATTCGCCGCGCACCAGCAGCGTCGGGCAGCGGATCGCATCCCAGGCCGCCCACAGCGCGGCTTCGTCGCGCGCCGCGGTCTCGGGCGTGATGGCGCGAAACGGCTGCGCCAGGTTCAGATCGTAATGGCGTTCCCACTGGCCGTCTTCTCCCTCGCGCAGCACGTCGCCAGCGAGTTTACGCCACTGTTCGTCCGAGTGCGGGCCGAACGAACTCGACACGGTCTTGACGAAGTCGGCGCCGGCGGCAAAGCTCGGGAAGCGCACGTCCTGCCCGATGTAGTCGCCGATGCGCTGCAGCGCCGCGCCATCGAGCACCGGGCCGATATCGTTGAGCACCAGCCGGCTCACCGGAGTGCCCTCGAGCGCGGCCAGCGCCATGCCGATCAGGCCGCCCATCGAGGTGCCGAACCAGGCCACGTCTTCGCGCCCGGCCCCAGCGGCTGCCGTTACCCGCGCAATCAGGGTCACCATATCGGCCACGTACTGCGGCACCGTGTAATAGTTCGGATCGCGCAGGCGGCCGGAGCGGCCGCGCCCGACGATGTCGGGGCACACCACGCGGTAGACATCGCACATGGCGCGCGCCAGGTCGTCGAAATCGTCGCCGACGCGGGTCACGCCATGCACGCACACGAGCACCTTCGGATTGGCCGGGTCGCCCCACTCCTTGTAGGCGACGCGATGCAGCCCGGCCGGCGAGCTGCAGGTGACGCTATTTAATCTGGGATGAGACATTGTGACTCCGGCATGCAATGATGAGTGGCGCAGCAGCGCCGGTTCACCGTCGCGAAGGCGTTGCGATTAGAATTCTACCAATTCTGAGGAAGTTCCCCCGATCACCTTCACATAGAGGACACCATGCAATCCAACATGCTAAGCGGCAAAACGGCTCTCGTCACCGGTTCGACCTCGGGCATCGGCCTCGGGATCGCCCGTTCACTGGCTGAGCAGGGCGCGAATATCGTGTTCAACGGTTTCGGCGACGCCCAGCAGATCGAAAAGCTCTATACCGACATCGGCGCCGAATTCGGGGTACAGACCGCTTATCACAACGCCGATATGTCCAAGCCGGCCGAGATCGAGGCCATGATGGGGTACGCGCTGGAGAAATTCGGCGGCGTCGATGTGCTGGTCAATAACGCCGGCATCCAGCACGTGGCGTCGGTCGAGGATTTTCCGCCCGAGAAATGGGATGCGATCATCGCGATCAACCTCAGCTCGGCGTTCCACACCAGCCGCCTGGCGCTGCCGACCATGAAGCAGAAAAACTGGGGCCGCATCATCAACCTGGCCTCGGTGCATGGCCTGGTGGGCTCGGCGCAGAAGTCGGCCTATGTCGCGGCCAAGCATGGCCTGGTCGGCCTGACCAAGGTGACGGCGCTCGAGACCGCACAGACTGGCGTCACCGCCAATGCGATCTGCCCGGGTTTCGTGTTGACCCCGCTGGTGCAGAAACAGGTCGACGACCGCGCCGCGCGTGAAGGCATCGACAACGACGCCGCGCGCAAGGCCCTGCTGCTCGAGAAACAGCCATCCGGCGAATTCGTCACGCCCGAAGAACTCGGCGCACTGGCCGTGTTCTTCTGCAGCCCGGCCGCCAACCAGGTGCGCGGCGTGGCGTGGAATATGGATGGCGGCTGGGCCGCACAGTAGAGATCCAGTTCCCACCTGAGCAGTTCCTGCAAAAGCCACAGGCGCGCATGCCTGTGGCTTTTTTTCGTCCATTCTCCCTGCACTGGCCCGGTGCGTGAAAACCATTTGTGGATATCCATCATGCTCTGATGCAGTGCAGCATGCGGATTTCCACAATAGCCCGGCTTGATCGATTGCCCCACCATGGAACAACGATAAACCTCTGTTAAAGAGTTGCCATGAAGAAGCCTTTTTATAAAGTACTGTATGTCCAGGTGCTGATCGCCATTGTTCTCGGCGTGTTGCTGGGGGTGTTCTACCCCGAACTGGGCACCGCGATGAAGCCATTGGGAGACGGCTTCATCAAATTGATCAAGATGATCATCGCCCCTGTGATTTTCTGTACCGTCGTCGCCGGTATCGCCGGCATGCAGGACATGAAGAAGATCGGCCGCGTCGGCGGCAAGGCGCTGATCTATTTCGAAGTCGTGTCGACCTTCGCCCTGGCCATCGGCCTGATCGTCGCCAACGTCGCCAAGCCGGGCGCCGGCTTCAACGTCGACCCGGCCCACCTCGATTCGAGTTCGATTGCGCAATACACCACCAATGCGCATGCCCAGACCACGACCGAGTTCATCATGCACATCATCCCGACCACGTTCGTGGATGCATTTGCCACCGGTAACATCCTGCAAGTGCTGCTGGTCGCGATCCTGTTCGGCTTCGCGTTGTCGATGATGGGCGAGCGCGGCCGTCCGGTCACCAAGCTGATCGACGACGTGTCCCACGTCATCTTCGGCATTGTCAATATCATCATGAAGGTCGCTCCACTGGGCGCATTCGGCGCGATGGCCTTCACCATCGGCAAGTACGGCATCGCCTCGCTGCTGCCACTGGCCAAGCTGATGGGCTCGTTCTACCTGACCTGCGGACTGTTCATCTTCATCGTGCTGGGCGCCATCGCCAAGTTCACCGGCTTCTCGATCTTCAAGTTCATCAAGTACATCAAGGAAGAACTGCTGATCGTGCTGGGCACCTCGTCGTCCGAGAGCGCCCTGCCGAACCTGATGCGCAAGCTGGAAAAACTGGGCTGCTCGAAGCCAGTCGTCGGCCTGGTGGTCCCGACCGGCTACTCGTTCAACCTGGACGGCACCAATATCTACATGACGATGGCGGCCCTGTTCGTGGCGCAAGCGACCAACACCGACCTGACCCTGACCCAGGAACTGACCATCCTGCTGGTGGCGATGCTGACCTCGAAAGGCGCATCGGGCATCACCGGCGCCGGCTTCATCACCCTGGCCGCGACGCTGGCCGTGGTGCCGACCATCCCGGTGGCCGGCATGGCGCTGATCCTCGGCATCGACCGCTTCATGAGCGAAGCGCGCGCCCTGACCAACTTCATCGGCAACGGTGTGGCGACGGTCGTGGTGTCGAAGTGGGAAAACGAGCTGGACGCGAAGCGCATGGACGATGTGCTGCACGGCCGCGCGCAGGTCGAAGACCAGAACAGCATGAAGGCGGTGCGCGAAGCGGCGTAATCCGTTTCCTTCCGCAGTGCCTGCGAAAAGCCGTGCCCTCTGTGGCGCGGCTTTTTTTCGTCTGTACCGATGCCCGGCGCCGCGCACGGTCTGCTATATTGCGCTGATCCAGAACTGACGACCCAGACGATGCAAGTTGCCGCCACGCCCGACAACGAATCCGCGCGCCTCGCTGCGCTGTACGAACTGCTGATCCTCGACACACCGCCCGAGGAGCGCTTCGACAAGATCGCGGCGTTCGCAGCTGCGGAATTCGATGTGCCGATCGCCACCATCACGCTGGTCGATGCCGAGCGCCAGTGGTTCAAGGCCAGGGTCGGCATCGAGGTGCAACAGACCGGCCGCGATGTCTCGTTCTGCTCGCACGCCATCCTGGCGCCGCAGATCATGGTGATCCCGGATGCGCTGGACGATCCGCGCTTCGCCGACAATCCCCTGGTGACGGGTGCACCCTATATCCGCTTCTATGCCGGCGCGCCGCTGACCCTGCCCTCCGGCGTGCGCCTGGGAACGCTATGCCTGATCGACCGCCGCCCGCGCACGCTCGATGCGCTCGAGCTGGGCATCCTCGGGACGCTGCGCGACCTGGTCGTGCTGGAGCTAGTCCAGCAGGAAGAGCGTGCGGATGGCTGAGCAGACCCATATCCTGCTGGTCGAACCGGAGCCGATGTTGCGCCGCACCGTCGTCATGACGGCGCGCAGCATGGGCATGAGCCAGGTGCACGAGGCGGCCGACAATGCTGCCGCCCTGCGTATGCTGCATGCGCGCAAATACCATGGCGCCGTGGTGGCGGTGGGCTGTGTCGGCAACGGTGCCGAGCGGCGCTACGACCTGGGCCTGATCGACTTGCTGCGCGCCGGTACCAAGCCGGGCCAGTCCATGCCGATTGCCATCATGGCCGACCAGGCGAGCGCCGAGCTGCTGGCCGAATTGCGCGATCGCCAGATCAGCCGGGTGATCCTCAAGCCGTTTCGCGCCAAGGTGCTGCTGGAAACCATCGAGAAGTTCGGCGAGCTGGCGCGCAAATTCTGACGCGGCCCTTCTACCCATCGAGCACTTGATGCGTACCGCATGCGCACGTCCGCAAAATCTTCTAGACAGACCAATCTAGACAAGATAATCTACATCCATCTTGCACACGAGAGGATGTCATGCCGCGCTCACCCGACGCTCCCAAGCCCACCCCTGCCGAACTCGAGCTGCTGCACGTGCTGTGGCCGCTAGGCTCCGCCACCGCCAAGCAGGTGCACGAGGCGATGCTGTCGCAGCGTCCCGACGTCACCTATGCCACCGTGCTGCGCCTGATGCAGGTCATGCACGGCAAAGGCCTGCTCAGCCGCGACGAAAGCGAGCGTTCTCATGTCTATGCGCCGGTGCACGAGCGCGACGCACTGCAGACCAACCTGCTGCAAGACCTGATGCAGCGCGCCTTTTCCGGCTCAGCCAAGGCCCTGGTGCTGGCGGCTTTGAAAAGCGGGATCTCGAAGAAAGAGCGCGAGGAAATCGAAAAGCTGCTGAAAGACGAGGACAAGGCATGAACGCCGCCGACGTCGTCGCCAGCGTCGGCTGGACCCTCGTTCACTTCGTCTGGCAAGGCGCCTTGATCGGCTGCGCAGTCGCCGTGCTGCTGGCGCTCCTTCGGGGTGCCCGTCCAGAACACCGCTATACGGTCGCCTGCACTGGCCTGTTGTTGTGCCTGGTACTACCCGCTGTCGGTCTGGCCATGCGCTTGACCGATGCGAGCGGCGGCCAGGGCGGCGCCATTTTCGGCGTCGCGGGGGCAAACGCCGGCTTGTCGAACGGGCTGCCGTGGGACGCGCTGCTGCGCGATCAGCTTGGCTGGATCGTGGCGTGCTGGGCCGCATGCGCTCTGGCGCTGGCCTTGCGCATGTGTCTGGGACTGGTGTGGATCCGGCGCGCCGCGTCGGATGAAGCGCGCGATCCGGCCTGGCAGGCGCGGCTGGATAGTCTGGCCGCCGGCTGCGGCATCTCCCGCCCCGTACACCTGCGCCTGGTCGCCGGCTTGTCCAGCCCGGTAACCGCCGGCTGGTGGCGGCCGGTGGTCCTGGTACCAGCCAGCCTGGTGTCGAACATGCCGATCCACCTGCTGGAGGCGCTGCTGGCGCACGAACTGGCACACATCCGCCGCCACGACTACCTGGTCAATCTGGCCCAGAACGTCGTCGAGACGCTGCTGTTCTATCACCCGGCAGTGTGGTGGATCTCCGGGCGTATCCGCGCCGAGCGCGAACACATTGCCGACGATATCGCGGCAAGGCAACTGGGCGAACCGCGGCGCCTGGCCCTTGCCCTTTCCGAGCTGGACAAACTCCAGTTCTCAACCCACCACCTGGCCCAAGCGGCCAACGGAGGAGATCTCATGTCACGCATCAAACGATTGGTTCGTCCCGACACACAGGCCCCGAGCTGGAAAGCAGCTGTCCCGGTCATTGGCCTGGCGATGCTGAGCGCAGCCGTATTGGCCCACGCCCAGCCGGCGCAAGCGACGGCGCAGAAAGTCGACCAGCACGCGCTCGTCGAATTCGCTTCCTGCGCCAAACCGCATTATCCTGAAGCCGACCTCAAGGCCAAGCACCAGGGCACGGTCGACCTCAGTTTCCTGGTTGGCGCCGATGGCAAGATCAAGGAAAACAAGGTCGCCAAATCCAGCGGCCATGCTGGCCTGGACGAGGCTGCCCGCAGCGCCATTGCGAAATGCAGCTTCACCCCGGCACTGGCCGGCGGCAAGCCGGTGCCGTCCTGGACCAAGGTGTCGTATGTCTGGGAACTGAAGTGACGTTATGATCTGGCTGTCGGGGACGCCCGGCGCCAGATTGGAATACGCTGATACCGCCACCTGCTCCAGGTGGCCAACGAAGGAGAATGAATGTCACGCATCAAGCAAGCAACCGGCCCCACCACCTCAACGCTGAACAGCTTACGCGCCAGTGTCGTGGCCGGACTCGCCCTGGCCACGCTGGCCGGCTGCGCCCAGCCACCGGTGAATCCCTTCGTGGACATGCCCGACAGCGTCACCACCGCCCCGGTCGCCAATTTCAGATCCTGCCCCAAGCCGGTCTATCCGGCCGACGCCCTTGCAGCCAAGGTCGAGGGCACCGTCACGCTGGCCATGCTGGTCAAGGCCGACGGCAAGGTGCGTGAATCGCTGGTGCGCACGTCGAGCGGCAACGCGTCGCTGGACGAGACGGCGCGCGCCGCCCTGGCCAAGTGCAGCTTCCAGGCCGGCACGGTCAATGGCGCACCGAAGGAGCAATGGACCGAAGTCAAATACGTTTGGGTCGCCGAATAAATCAGGCTGCAGGCCCATCAATAAAAAAGGCGCTGGAATCCAGCGCCCTTTTTTACCCTGCGACGCTCAGATCGCCGACACGTCCAGCTCGCAGCCGGTCGCCGCTACGATCTCTTCGCGGCTGACACCCGGCGCCAGCTCCACCACCTTGAGGCCGGTGTCGGTCACATCGACCACGCCGAGGTCGGTGATGATGCGGTCGACCACACCTACGCCGGTGAGCGGCAGGTCGCATTTTTTCAGGATCTTGTGGCTGGTGCTGCCATCCTTGGCGGTGGCAACGTGCTCCATCACCACGACCACGCGCTTGACGCCTGCCACCAGGTCCATCGCACCGCCCATGCCCTTGACCATCTTGCCGGGAATCATCCAGTTGGCCAGATCACCCTGCTCCGACACCTGCATCGCACCCAGGATCGCCAGGTTGATCTTGCCGCCGCGGATCATGCCGAAGGAATCGGCCGAGCTGAAGTAGGCCGAACCCGGCAACGCCGTCACGGTCTGCTTGCCGGCGTTGATCAGGTCGGCGTCGACCGCATCGTCGGTCGGGAACGGGCCGATGCCCAGCAGGCCGTTCTCGGACTGCAGGAACACCTCGATATCGTTCGGTACATAGTTGGCGACCAGGGTCGGCAAGCCGATCCCCAGATTTACATAGAAGCCGTCTTCCAGCTCCCGGGCCGCGCGCGCGGCCATTTCATCACGAGTCCATGCCATGTTGTTTGTCTCCGCAATCGTTGGTCTAGGTGCGCACGGTGCGCTGTTCGATGCGCTTCTCGGGCGTCGGATTGTGCACGATGCGGTGCACGAAGATGCTGGCGGTGTGGACGTGATCGGGATCGATCTCGCCGATCTCGACCAGCTTTTCGACTTCCACGATGCAGATCTTGCCGGCGGTCGCGACGTTCGGATTGAAGTTGCGCGCCGTCTTGCGGAACACCAGGTTGCCGGCGCGGTCTGCCATATAGGCCTTTACCAATGACACGTCCGGAAACAGCGCATGCTCCATCACATAGTGCTCGCCGCCGAACTCGCGGGTCTCTTTACCGTCGGCCACGATGGTGCCGTAGCCGGTCTTGGTGAAGAAGGCCGGGATGCCGGCGCCGCCGGCGCGCAGCTTCTCGGCCAGGGTGCCTTGCGGCGTGAACTCGAGTTCGAGTTCGCCGGCCAGGAACTGGCGCGCGAATTCCTTGTTCTCGCCCACGTAGGAGGCAATCATCTTCTTGATCTGGCGCGTTTCCAGCAACTGGCCAAGGCCGAAGCCATCGACACCTGCGTTATTGGAAATCGCGGTCAGGTCCTTGACGCCCGAATCGCGCAGTGCCGCGATCAGGGCCTCGGGGATGCCGCACAGGCCGAAGCCGCCGACGGCGATGGTCTGGCCGTCTTGGACGACGCCGGCCAGAGCCGAACGCGCGTCAGGATAAACTTTATTCATACCCGTCCCTTTTATAGGTTAAGCCAAAGCTCTTCTGTACTACTGAGTAGACTCTCAGCATAAAATAGCCGCTCGCCCAGCACAATACCGTAGAACTACGGCCACCCCGATGACATACCACCGCTAATGAACACAGCTGTAGATCTACCGCAAAAGAACGCTTCGTACGACATCGATTACGAGATGATCTTCCAGCACGCCCCGGTCGGCATGTGCGTCTCGCTCGACCGCGTGATCCAGGCCTGCAACGGCGCGCTGGCGGCGATGTTCGGCCATGCACAAGGCCAACTGCAGGGGCAATCGTTCAGTGTGCTCTATCCGACAATGGACGAGTTCCTCCGTACAGGAGACCGCATCATCCCCATCATGAATGCCAGGGGACGCTATTCCGACGAGCGCATCATGCGCCGCGCCAATGGCGAGCTGTTCTGGTGCCACGTGACTGGACGCGCGCTTGACCCCAATGAACCGCTCGGCGCGGGCGTGTGGATGTTCGAGGATGTGAGCGAGAAGCGACCGGTAACGGCCGAGCTGACGCCGCGTGAACGCGAGATAGCGGCGTTATTGGTTGAGGGCAAGACCAGCAAGATGATTGCGCGCGATACCTATTTGAGTCCGCGTACCGTGGAAATGCACCGGGCCAGCCTGATGCGCAAGTTCGCGGCGTCGACGTCGTCGGAGCTGGTGCATAAACTGGTAGGTGTGGCGCGCTGATCGCGTCTGCTATTCGTTCGTCGATTTAACCCACCAGGCATCGACAGCCATGTTGAATCGGCGTCGCCGAGATGAATCATGCTGTTGTTTGTCGGTGTATTGATGGCCCTCGAAACCTTGCTACAATACAACATTCCCGATACACTTTAGTGACCAAATAATCACAAAGATCGGGATGTCCACATGCATAAAATTAGTCGCCTGTTCGCAGCAGTACTATCGACTGCGTTTATTGCCCAGGCCGCGCTTGCCGCCACGGTGAGTAATGCCGACGTCATTAAATTGCTCGGCGCAGGCATGCCGGAAGAAGTGGTATTGCAGGCCATCGAAGCCGGCACCCCCAAGTTCGATACATCGGCAAATGCGCTGATCGCCCTGAAGGCCAAAGGCGCCACGCCGACGATCCTCAAGGCGATCCTGGCGGCCGGCAAGCCCGGCCAGAAAGCCCCGACCGCCTCGGGCGCCTCGGCCGCCAAGGCGTCGTCCTCATCGTCGTACAATCCCGAAGAAATCACGCTGATTCTCGATGGCCAGTCGAGCACCATGCAATATATTATTCCGCAAACGCGCAGCGCGGCGCGCGCGCTCGGCTTTGGCGGCATGGCGACTTATGCGACGCTCAGTGGCGAGAAAGCCCAGCGCCGGATCGCCGGTAATCCGGAGTTTATCGTTTCAGTTCCGAAGAATGCCCAGGCCAACAATTATCTGACGCTCGCCAATTTCGCCGTCCGCAATAATGGAACGCGTGAGGTAATGACCGGCGGCGGCTATATGAGCTATTCGAGCGGCATTAACAAGAGCCGGGTTGTCGCGATTACCACCGAGCCCCTCGCTGACCAATCGGCCGCACGCGAAGGCTTTATTCTCCATAAAATCACGCCAGTCTCGCCGATGGCGAAAGGAGAATACGCACTGGTGCTGTACACGGGTGAAATGCGGACCTCGGGTTTCTTCTCGCAAGCGGCTAACAGCTATTTCGACTTCGGCGTGGATTAAGCCAGCAAACCGGCCCTGCGCTTCACAATTCGTGCAAGCGCACCAGCGTCAGGACCGGCGCCGGCGCCAGCGGACTGGCGCTGGCGAGCACCCCGGCCAGGCCTTCTGCTTCGAGCGGATACGCGATGCCGCTCGGACAAGCCAGCTTGATGCGCGCCTCGTGCGCGCACCACATCCGGTAGAACGCGGCGTGTCGCAATCCAGGTGCGAGCGCCTCCAGGGCCGCCACCTGCGCCACATCGAAAGCCTGTTCCGCCAGCGCCATGACATCGCGCGCCGGGTCGACGCATTCGATGTCGAGTCCAAGGGCGACCGCGCTTGCCGCGGCACAAGCGACCCAGCGCCCGCTGTGCGAGATACTGAAGCCCACATCGGCCATGTCCGGCAGTGCCGGCGCAAGCCCGGCGCGCTCATGTACAACGATCGCCGCCGGCGCACGTCCCACCAGCTTGCTCAGTGCCAATCGCAGCAAGGCGCGGCCGACGATGAACTGGCGGCGGCGCTGTGGACGCACGAAGCCCGTGCAGCGGGCACGCTCCGACGCGCCGAGCCAGGCAGCATAGCCGGCGAGCGCATCGGGCCCGACTGCCTGGCTGTCCACCAGCCAGACCCGCGCTGAGGCAGGCGGCGTCATGTCGGCCGATCCTGCTTACTTGAGCTTGACGAAATCGGCCTTCAGTGCAACGCCGGTCATGATGGCGCCGTCGTGGCATTCGTACTCGGTCGGACTCGAACGTTCGATGTTCTTGTAGTTGCTGACGATATTGACCACGGCATTCGCGCCGAGTTCCTGGGCACGCGCCTGCAGGCGCAGCATGGATGACAGGAATGCCCAGTGACAGGCCGTCTCGGCATCCTTGCCGAAGGAATTGGTCTTCTGGCTGGTCTTGTCCGAGCCAAGGCGCGACGCGATGGCCGGGGTCTTCTGGTTACCGAAATAGAACTTGACGCTCTCTCCCAGGCGGTTTTTGGCATCGTTGGCGTTCATGGCCGCTTCGATTGGCAGGATGTGCACGGTATCGCGGGCCAGGGCCGGCGTTGCAGTAGCGAACAGAACGGCGGCGCCGGCAATGGTCAGGGTGAGTTTATTCAATCTGAGACTCCTTCTTGCTGTGGGTTGAGAGGAACTACCTTTTGAAGATCAGCGACGTATTGATGCCGCCAAACGCAAAATTATTGGACATCACATAATCGCAGTCGAGCGTGCGGCCCTCGCCGCGGATGTAGTCGAGCTCACCGCATTCGGGATCGACCTGGTCCAGGTTGACGGTCGGCGCGAACCAGCCTTCGCGCATCATCTCGATACTGATCCACGCTTCCAGCGCCCCGCAGGCGCCGAGCGTATGACCCATATAGCTTTTCAGGGAACTGA
>Ga0265797_10007519_pt1 | contig 14861 bp, 11 predicted proteins | sample P2T30metagenome_FD_192433 | JGI IMG/M metagenome (GOLD analysis project Ga0265797, IMG submission 192433) | Plant litter microbial communities from East Loma Ridge, Irvine, California - P2 T30 | ecosystem: Environmental > Terrestrial > Plant litter > Unclassified | place: USA: California... | reverse complement strand
ATCTACAACCACAACATTCCCCAGCGGGCGCTAAAGCATAAAACGCCTATTCAAGCCCTCAAGGAATGGAATGAAAAACGCCCTGAATTGTTCAGGAAACGCGTGTATAACCAGACGGGTCTTGACAGCTAACCAATGTTGAGGATACGCCACGGTGAAGCCGCAGACGAACCCCTCTTCAGGGCGAATGGTCTGGTCCTGTCCGGGTTAGCGGATTTCCCCTCTGAGTGGGCAGGTCTAAATCGGGTCTGACATGCGAAAAATGGGCCATTTAGAGGAGATTTATGAATGGTCCGAGTGGGGTCCGGTGATCTAGTCGAGCTTCCCCTCGTCTTTCCCCAGCTACAGATGCTAATACGCCCTTGCATTTCTGTGGCTTTGCGTACCTGTCGAGACTCGTCCCGACGCGCAGCTGGCTGCCCAGTTCCCGACGCCCGGCGTTGATACGGCTAAAAAAATGTGGCTTGCCTGAGGATAGTGGCGCTCATACACTGAGCCGTGGCAAGTGCGCTCTATTTATCCGGCAACAGCCTGATAAATGCTGGCTAAAAATTTCTATTACGCACAAGAAAAATGCCGCCGAAAAATTTCAAAGATTTTGAAACCAGTGGATAACTTTCGAAGCATGGCGCATACTAACTGCCTAATCAACTGGTGGGTGCTATATCGAAGAACATTGTTGATCTAAGCTTATTATCGACCAAGAGGATATTATGCAAGAGATTAGCTTGAAACAGATATTTTCGAAAAATAGTTTAGAGCCGGCCCTTGATATTATATTTATTCATGGTCTTGGCGGCGATGCGACAAGCTCATGGCATCCCGCGGGAAATCCTGGTCTATTTTGGCCGCAATGGCTGGCCGATGATATTCCAATGGCACGTGTCTGGACACTAAATTATCCTGCTGCTTGGACAAAATGGCTTGCAGACGCGTCGGGAATGGGCATTCTTGACCGATCGCGAAATATACTTCAATACTTGGTCGCGTCTGGATTAGGTAAAAGACCAATCGTTTTCATCGCCCACAGCCTAGGTGGCTTGATGGTAAAGCAATTGCTTCGCACTGCATCATCAATGCAGCAGTCAGAATGGAAAACATTGCTGATGAAGGTGCAAGGTGTGCAATTTCTCGCTACGCCCCACACAGGCTCAAGCCTCGCCCAGATTGCGAATGTTGCGCGCTCTGCACTTCGACCGTCAAAGCTAACAAACGAACTAGAAGCAGGAAGCTCCTACCTTCGAGATCTCGGGGATTGGTTTCAACAGAATGCAGGACCATTAAAATTAAAAGTGGGGGCATATTACGAGTCCGATCCGTTAAAAGGCATCACCCTCATCGTTGACGCCGTCAGTGCAAATCCAGGCGTTGTTGGATGTGTACCTGTAGCAGTTGATGGAGACCACTTTACATTATGCAAGCCCACTAGTCGTGAGAGCCTTGTTTATTTGTCAATAAAAAGTTTTATCAATTCATTTCTTGAAGGGAAACCGTGGCAACTGTATTTAGTTCCAGGATATTCTAATCGCGAACAGACCCTACGATCTTTACTGGAGAATACCTCAGTTTGGCCCATTTCGTCTATTTTTGAAGAGGATTCATTACGCCTTTTTTACACTTTTAGATCGAACCCTATTAGTGATAACGTAGCTCACATATTTGCAATTGATATTAAGGGAATCTTAGAAAAGTCTGAATTAGAATCGTTAATTGAAATGGTAGCACTAGTACGACTGCAGGGGCGAGATCTTAATAAAAAACCTGTGTTTATTCTTATGGGGAATGATGATGAGAGAAGCCTGTTATTGGAACAACTCAGGCGGTCAGAACGTGATTCTTTCAGGAATTATTTTCGATGTGATAACACGCTTGATAAAGCAGCTCTAAGCGTAGAATTACAGAGGTTGCGAAAAGTCATCGTTCAAGAATGGTTGCTGCGTCCAAATTCGTATCCGGCTCCTGTGTAGCTCATATTCAACAACTAACATTTAGGAAGAGGATGAGCAGCGACATCCCGTAGATCCGCACCGGGTTGAAACTGGAAGTACAGAATGACTGCATCTTAAGGAGCAAGGAGCCACGATTACACATTGACGCACACATCTCCTCCGCTGAACCTATCTTCTGGGCGGCTTTGCCGACCTTTAGTTCTTTACAAATCTAGCATCGTTGGCCTAATGACGTTGCCAGCTCAGCTACAATACTCCCTCAGACCAATGCACAATGTGGTGGGCATGCAGGTAACGGTTCTTCATTACCCCGTGTGCAGGTGTGCAGGTGTGCAGGTGTGCGGCTACGTAAGCTCGCCTTCGACAAATCAGCCTGATCATCTCCCAACTATGACCGGACACTGACTGAAAAGACCAACGACCACCCGGCTCGCATCCAAGCAGGAACGAGACGCCGGGTTGGACAATCAAGTCCGCCGCCAGCAACACGATGACTTCAGGCTGCTATCTCTGCATTGTGGTGTGTGGGGTGTGCAGGCTCACCCCATCCAGGACTGCTACTCTACCATCTATAGAAAAGGGTTTTGGTCGCTCTCTGGTCAGGGCCAGAGCAAATACGGTCAAGGTAGATCTATCACGGTCAAGTTGTTGCTGACGCCGGCCTGAACGGGACTATTCATCCATAAATCATGCGGCGCAAGGACATCTCTCGCGCAGCCGGATATAATGGCAGGCTCGAGGTCGTGCAGTGCCGGCAGCTACTGGCACTTTTAATCCGTTGGTCGCAGGTTCGAATCCCGCACGGCCTACCAAAGAATTCAGCAGCAGCAAATGAAGGCGTTACGAGTGATCGTGACGCCTTTTTTGTTTCTAGAGCCAGTCCGTTTTCCGCAGATGTCTGATCGACGCACATCGGCCTGCGATAGGCACCTGCAGGCTCGATAAAGTTGCGCCCTCTCAAGTTTCAACCGTGCATGGCCTTGAATAATTACAAGGTTCTCACCACGACACTTGCCACGTATGGCCCATCCTCGTCGCTCCATTCATGACCTCATGTACGGTAGGCAGTACAACCGTATCCTGCGCTTGTCCTTCCCCAACAATGATTCTCCAGCCACCCGGTTCGTAGCCAACAAGATCGATGCAACGGAATGCCTTTCCAGGGATTTCGAATTCACGGTCGAGTTGCTGTCCGACGATGCTGGCGTTGCCCTCAAGGAGATGCAAGGCAAGCTGCTGAATATCGAACTGGTGCGCCAGGACGGCAGCCTGCGCTATTTTTCCGGCTATGTATTCAGCTTCCGCCGCTGTCATTCCGATGGGGGCTTCACCATCTATGAAGCCAAGCTTGGTCCGTGGATGAAATTTCTCTGCCTGCGCAAGGACAACTACCTGTTCCATAACAAGACCCTGCGCGCTCAGACCGAAAGCATTTTTCGGGACTACGGCACTTATCCCCAATGGGATTGGCACGTGACGGGAGACGATCCCACAATGACCGACGCCTGCCAGTTTGACGAAACGGACTTCAACTACCTGAGCCGTCGTTGGGAGGCTGCAGGTTGGTATTACTGGTACGAACACAATGCCAGCGGCCATAAGCTCATCGTCGGCAGTGATTCCACGCTGGCCCCTGCCCTCGATGGTGGGGCAACAGTCCGCTTCCATGGCGAAGGCGGGGCCCTGGAAGAGGATGCCATTGACCGTTGGTCACCGGTGCGCCATCTCATGCCTTCCAGCTTTGCCTTGAACGGTTTCAATTTCAAGGATCCGAGACCGTCCAGTATCACTCTTCCGACATTGAACCAGCAGGGCCGCGTTCCGGAGATCGAGTCTTATGAATATGGCGGCGCATACGCTTTCAGGAACAACAGAGATGGCGATGCCCAATGCCGAATCAGGATGGAAGAAATCGAAGCCATTGCCAAGCACGTCGAAGCGGAGGGCAATGATCGCTTCCTGATGCCAGGCCGCTGGTTCCAATTGGTTGAACACTTCAATCACAATGTCTACGGCCGGGGCAGCGAGGGCGGTAGGAATGATTTCCTGATCCTGTCGGTACGTCACATTGCTACCAACAATTATCTGGAAAAAGAGGATGAGAAGCCCCTCTATCGCAACTGGCTGACATGCACTCGCAAACGCATCCCTTGGCGACCAGGCCATCATTTCAATAGTACCGATACCAGAATCCTCGCACCTCAAACAGCCATTGTCGTCGGACCTTCCGGTCTGGACAGCATCCATACCGATGAATACGGCCGGGTACGAGTGCAATTCCACTGGGACCGGGAAGGCGACAACGATGCACGCAGTTCGGCTTGGATCCGGGTAGCCAGTTCCTGGGCCGGAGCGGAACTTGGCGCCGCGGCGATTCCAAGGGTAGGAACCGAAGTGATCGTCCAATGGTTGGGTGGTTGTCCGGATCGTCCGATTATCACGGGGGCTGTGTTAAACGAACGCAATATGCCGCCATGGAACGTGCCGGCACAGCAGGCGCTGACTGGACTTCGAAGCCGGGAGCTCATTCCGGACGGCGGCAATGCTCCTAATGGACGAAGTAATCACCTGGTCCTCGACGATACGAACGGGCAGATTCAGGCGCAGCTGAAGAGCGATCATTTACATAGCCAGCTTTCGCTTGGTTATATCACCCGGGTTGAAATAACCGTGGTCGGACGGATGCGCAAGGAGAAGGTTGGGAATTGCGCACTGACGGACATGGGGCGCTGCGCTCAACAAAAGGAATGCTTGTCACTACGGAGCGGCGCGAACGCGGCCAATCTTACATTACCGATATCGAAGAGACTCTCCAACGATTAGCAAATGCTCACCATCAACATGAAAAGCAAGCTAAGGAAGCTATCGGACAGGAAGCTCAAGAATGGGGACACCAAGACGAAGTCGCCGATTGCTTGCAAAGTCAGAATAAAACGTTAGCCGGTACCAAAGAACAGTTTCCGGAATTCTCTGATGCGCATTTAGTTTTAGCAAGTTCCGCCGGACTGGCTACATCAACAGCGCAATCCACTCATCTATCGAGTGAAGAGCAAATTGCTTTGACAGCCAAACGAGATGTGTCCATTGCCGCAGGTGATAGCCTATTCGCAAGTGTGACGCAAACCTTGCGACTATTCGTGAAAAATAGTGGGATGAAATTGCTTGCAGCAGCCGGAAAAATTTCCGTTGTAGCGAAGCAAGACGATATCGAGCTTATCGCTGCCAAAGTACTTAAGCTCATAAGCGAAACCGACTGGATTGACTTAAAAGGAAAAAAGGGAATACGCCTACATGGAGCAGGATCCATGTTAGAAATCAGTGACAAAGTTCAGTTCTTCACTGCATCCCCGACACTATTTCACGGGAACCTTGAAACGCTCGCACCTTCCCCATGTCCTCATACTTCGATTGGAGCTCATGGTACTTCACCTTCACATCCGTTATCAGAAGACACTCAGACTTTTGATGAGCAATTTCAGCTGCTTGGCTCTGATGGACATACTCCAATCCCCAATCGACGGTACCGCATCACTGCTGATGACGGGCAAATGTGGGAAGGAAAAAGTGACGATCACGGATTCACGCAACGTGTTATCACACCTTCATCTGTAAAGCTTACACTTCTTCTGCTTCCTGACTGATAAATTTTTCAAAGGTCCATATGCCCGAAATACTCGTCGGTCAAGCTAATACAAATCCTACTCCAGGCTCTATCGTCACACTCAGAATAAATGACTATACATGCACTCTCGATATAGAAAAAAACGAATTTGGCGACACTCTTCCAATAATTCCTACTGATTCGCGCACGGAACGCAACAAAATTCTTTACAACCTTCCGATCACAGCGAAGTTAACTCGCCAGACTGATGGAAAACCGGTGCCGAGCTATAAATTTTCAATTAAATCCAACCGCACGAATGATCGCGTGGAATCAAAAGGACAGACAAATTCTCACGGAGAAGTAACTTTTATATTAATTACTAGAGAGCCTGGCGATTTGCAGTTAAATATATCAACTGCCGGGATTTCTATGTCTCCGTTATCAATTAGACTTCAGGAAGCTTGGTATGAATCTCCTTTCCTCATAACTGGCTATAACGTTTGCGATGAGAACGACTTTTCTGGAAAACTAGTTGAGGGCAAGGGACTGGAGGAGAACCACAAAGATGATTTTCTATACGGCGCCGTAGGAGTACCCATGCAGGGTACTGGAAAAACTACAGAAGGGAAATACGTTCGCCTCAACAACAATCCCGGTGGCTGGCAGACCAATAAAAAAGGACATCCTGAACGTTTGGCGAACCCGTCCGCTGCCGAATTTGCTTATGCAAATGGAATCCATGGGAAGTACGCCGATCTCAAAGAAAAATTTTCGATAGCAGTGGACAAGGCTGTAATTCCCAAGAAAGCGAAGGTGGATATAGACGGACTCGGAGAACGTGTGGCCGATGACGCCGGCGGTGCGATCGATCTATACCACATAGACAACTTTCTCGGATCGGGCAAGGCAGTAGTGAAAGCGTGGCGCAACGGCGGAATAAACGGAACAAAACGACGAGTAAAATATCTAGGAATCAGTACATGAAAAATTCATCTCGATCTTTGTACGTTCTAATATTCGCATTCTTTTCTAGTTATGTTGAGGCCGAGGGATTAAAAAGGGTGTACTTGGATCAGAAAAACAATGTTCACGTATTGACACAACTTGGTGAACGCCGACAGATCACTCAAAATGGCAAGGCGAGCATGCTAAAACTATCGCCAGACAACCAAACCGTCACTTGGCTTGTATTGAACACATGGAAGGCCGAAGGTGATGAAAAACCAAGGGGCCAAGAGCTTGTTATTTACCGCAATAAAAAATCTGCATCGATAAAGTGTACGCCTTTTATTCGCGATTATTGGTTCTGGCAAAATGGTCGTCAAATAGCGATCGACTGTGGAGGAAGACACTTCGCCGGTCGAGAAATTCTTTACGATACCAATACTCTAAAAGAGCTCGCGAATTTCAACCAAGCCGAACTCCGATTAGAAAAACGCCCAGACTGGTCAAACAGTGCCGATTAATTATCCAGTCAAATTATCTGAGTCGCGTGAAACTAAATTTTTTTTGATAAGTCTATAGAGGAAAGAATATGATTCATGAGGGACGCTGTGTTATTCGTTTGAACGATAAGACCGATCATGGTGGATACGTCACCGCTGTTTCATCAAGAACAGTTGTCCTTGGCAAAGAGGCGGCACTTGCGAACGATATGACTTTTTGTCCAAAGTGCAAAGGAAGCTTTCCCATCAAGCCAGACGGCGCAGGAGCAAAGTATATGGGGATTTCTTACGCATACGATAGCGATCTGACTGCTTGTGGCGCCAAACTTATTTCTTCCTTATGATTACTGCGAACATACCCTGCATTGCAGCCCTTGGCATACCACTTTTATCACTCGAATCTAGAAGTAGGCATCTGGGGTCGCAGGTTCGAATTCCGCAGCTTACCAAAGAATTTAGAAGCGCTATATATGCCATAAAAAACGCCAGGCATCAGCCTGGCGTTTTTATTTTTCATTAAGCACTCACGCATCCAACCTCAATACTGAATACGCCCACTCCTGGTAATAATACTAAGATCAACATAATTCGACCCATTATGGTTCCCCGGCCCAAACTTCACCGTATAGCCACCCAGGTTATACGCCCCCATCGTCTCCAGCGCATGAACGAAATTCCTGCGCGTCGGCTCGCCCTTCACATGGCGTAAGCCCTCGACAAACACCTTGGCCGCAATAAAACCCTCGAGACTCGCATAATCGGCTTCACGGCCGGGCTTGCTCAGGTACAGCTTGCGGTATTCCTTCACGATGCTCAGGGTCTCGTCCAATGGCGACGGCATGACCTGCGAGATCATGACGCCGCTCGCCTCCGGCCCCAGTTCGTCGGCCAGCGCGCGGCTGCCGACGAAGGACACGTTCCAGAAAAACGGCACGTGGTCATTGTTCTTGCGCATCGCGCGGATGAAGGCGGCGCTCGCTTTATAGGCCGAAATCATGATGACGGAGCGCGGCTGGGCGGCTTTCATCTTGGTCACGGCCGCACCGACGTCGACGCTGTTGCGCTCCACGACCGCCGTGGCCAGTACCTCGAGATTGCGCTTCTTCAGCGCCTGCTCGACGCCGGCGAGGCCGGACTTGCCGTATGCATCGTTCTGGTACAGCACGGCGACCTTCTTCACTCCCATGGCTTCGAGATGCTCGACGATCTTTTCCGTCTCTTCCATGTAGCCGTCGCGGATATTGAAGACGTTTTTGTTGAACGGGGTGCGGAAGGATTCGGCGCCGGTCATCGGTGCAAAGAACGGGACGCCGCCCTTCTCCACCCAGTCCTGGGCCGCGTTCGAGGTTGGCGTGCCGACGTAGCCGAACAGGGCGAACACACGCTCCTTGTCGACCAGGGCCGCCGTATTCGGGCCGGCGCGCGCCGGGTCGTAACCGTCGTCCAGCGTCGTCAGGACGATCTGGCGGCCGCTCACGCCGCCGGCCGCGTTGACCGCGTCGAAATACGCGAGCGCGCCGTCGCGCATGGCGGTGCCCAATGCCGACGCCGGGCCGGACAAGGCGGCCGACTGGCCCAGCAGGATACGATTGTCGGTGACACCGTTATCGGCAAGGACGCTGCCAGCCCCGAGCATCAGAGCGAAGCCGGCACATATCTTGGTGAAGTGTTTTGAAAGCACTGTCGAAACCCCTTAGGTAAGGCTTTCTATATTACCCAAGTTTTATTGACCAAAAGCAATATTTCATTACACCTGTTGCGGGAATGTGTCGTTTGCCGTGCCGGCGGGCCGGGCATACTTTTCGAGCTCGCCGGCACTCAGCCGTCCTTCACAGGCCGATGCCAGCAACTCGGAAGGCTCGACCGTCATGCCGTCCCGCTCCAGCACCAGGCTGCGCCCTGGCCGGACGCGCACACTGAAGCCGGCATGACACAGGCTGGCGATGATCCAGTCCCGCAATACATCCCGGACGTACTTGCGCTTACCCTCCGGCGACAGCAAGGACAGCCCCTCGGGCTGCAGTCTTGCCCACCATTCATCGAGCGCGCGGGCCATGGTGGCAAGTTCGGTCAGCGCCAGCTTTTCGGGTGCCATTTCGGTTCCCGCAAAACGTTCTGTGATGCGCCGGCACAAAACCTGGTCGCCAAAGGCGTCCCATTCGGCCGCAGGCCATGTGATGGCGTCAATCCGCTGGTACCACATCGATTCGATGCAGGCTTCGCCACCCAGCAGATCTGCGCATTGTGCCGGCCGTGGCAACTGCACGCGCGTGCCGCCGTCCAGTGCGCTCAACCTTTCCTCGAGCGATGGATGGGTATCGAAGGGCGTGATCTCTTGTTCTTCGGCGTGATCGATCGCCTCCTGTGCCTCCCGCCGCTTCGGCGATGCGGCACAAAAACTGCGAAAACCTTCGAACACGGGCATGCGCGCTTCGCACCTGAGTGCGGGCAGCAGGTCGTGATGAAAATAGGCATACCAGACGGGTGCCACCAGGTGAATCTTTTGCAATGCGTCGCACATGGCAGCCGCGCCGAAATGGCGTGCGCCCAGCGCGTCGGCGGAATATTCCTGCGCGCGCGAGACGGCACCGGAAAGCCGCAGGAACCAGTTGCCATACCGGCGGAAGGGTTCGTCCAGGAAGAAGACGGAATCGTCGAGTTCATGGATGGCGGAACCGATCGATACCCGGGTGCGGTACACCCAGGGCGCCAGCGAAACGTCTCCGCCGACGAAGTGGCCGAACTCATGGGCGATCACCGCCCCCAATTCGGCTTCCGACAGCCATGCGAACAAGGGCATGCCGATGCCGATCGACAGCTTCCTGACGCGGCCGGTCCAGCTGCGTTCGGCACTGATGGAAGCAGTTGCCGCCGTGAACAGATGAAGCTCGAAAGGCGCTTTTACGTCCAGCCTGGCGGCGATAGCGTCGATGAAATCGAACAGCTTCGGCGCTTCCTCACGCACCAGCGGCTTGGGCACGACGTCGGCATCGGCTGTCGCGGCACGCCTCGGCCGCAGCGAATACGCCAACGTGATGCCGGCACACGCCGCGACGATACCGGACAACTCGACGCTGTCGCGCAGATGAAGCTGCGCCACGGGGATCGCCAGCAAGCCGATCACCAGGCCGATTGCCAGCACCCAGAAGCCCAGCCAGAGGACCACCATGAGCGCCGCGCGGCGCGCCAGCGACCCGTGCTCCGGTTGAGGATGACTCATGCCGGCCATTTGACGAGCGCGCTGCTGACGACGCTGTGCAGCAGATCGGCGCGCATCGCCGCGGCGCGCAGCTGCGCACGCTCCCCGGCAGGCAGCGAACCGTTGCGCGAGCGTACCAGCATCGCCGCAGCGTGCAGGCCGGGTTCGATGGTGAGATCGTCCAGGGTGACCGCCTCGCCTTTCACGAAGCGCTCCAGCGTGATGCGATCGGCGCGCGACATGCCCAGGTTGGCGACCCGTCCAAGTTTTGCCACCACGGCCGCATGATTGCTGCGCACGGCCTCGCCGAACAGCAGGCCCCATTGCTCCGGTCCGAGCTGCGCCAGCTCCAGCTGGGGCATGCCTTCGGCCAACCGCACAGCGGCCGCGGGATCGCTGCGCAGCGCCAGCATCAGGCGTACCAGGGGGCGTTGCTGCGCTTCGCCCGCCACCGGTTCCATCCCGGCGCGCACACGAACCGGGTCGATGTCTGCGTCGTCCTTCGCGTTCTTGCCGAAGCGGTCGAGTTGCTGGCGCGGATCGCCACCCGTCAGCTTGACCACCATGAGGTACTCGGCCATATGCTCGATCCGGCTGCTGTCCTGGGGATCGCCCAGCAGCTTGGCAAGCAAGGCGGCGGCTTCCGGCGCACGGTTGCTGGCGACCAGTGCGCGCACCTCGGCATCCGCAATCCGTGCGGCCTCGGCCGCCGAGATGGTTTGCAGGTGCTTCCATCCCTTGAGCGTGCCGTCATAATCGCCCCGCGTCATGCGGCGCCAGGTCAGGCTGCGCACGATGTCCGGGTCGTTGCCGTGGCTGGCAGCCAGCTTGTCGAGCGCCGCGATGCCGGCACGGCCGCGCAGCAGGTTCGCATACAGGTATTGCGCCGCTGCCGAATCCGGTTCGCGGCGTGCTTTTTCGCCGTACTCCTGCAACAGCCGGTGTTCCTGGCCGGCCTCGTCGAGGACGGCCTGGTAACGGCGGTGCATCTGCACATCGTCCGGATGGGCCGCGAGCGCCCGCTGTGCAAGGCGGATCGTTTCGGCCGGCGACACCTGCTCGGCGGCAAACATGGCCATGCCGGTCGAGTCTTCGTCCCAGCCCCTGAGCACCGCCTCGGCCTCGAGAAAGCGCACTGCCTTTTTCTGCTGGTCGCGGCCACTCAGGTAATACAGGCAGGCGACATAGCCGGGGTGCTGGTCCACCGGCACGAGGTCGAGATGGGTCCGGTAGACGTGATCCGTGTGCCTGTTCATGTTGACCGACTGCGGCGGCGGCGAAAACGCATCCTCCACATGCGGAACGTCGATGAATTGCTGGCCGCAATACACGGTCGGTTCGCCGTTGTCCGCTGCCGCGGCCGTTTTGCTCCGGGTGTACGCGACACGCTCCTGGAACACCGGCGCCGCGCCGGCGATGTTCCAGATCGTGTGACCGCTGGAACTGGCAACCTGCTGGCGCAAGGTATCGACGACGACGCCTTTTGCGGAAGCGCTGCCCTGCACGGCGCCGACTTTGACGTTGATCGTCTCGTGTCCCATGGGAGCGACGGTCGTGCGCACGCCATCCAGTTCGACGTTCAGCGGCACGTCGAAACCATTGACCACGACAATGTCCTGGGTCCGCGACTTGATCACGTTGTCGACCGCGCCCCAGCCGACCAGGGCCACCAGCCCGAGCGCCAGGCCGCGCGAATACAACCAGCCGAACAGGCTCGACGGTACGCGCGCAAAGATGCTCCATTTCGAGGAAAACAGCGACGAATCGACTTTCTTCACCAGATAGGAACGCAGGGGAATGACGGGTATCAGGTACAGCACCACGAACGCATGCAAGGCGATATATGTACCATCGTCGTCCGCTTCGGAACGGCCAACGAAACTGAACCCGACCGTATTGAAGGTGGCCAGTGCCGGGGTGCCGTTCAAGGGCTTGGCAAACAGGCGGCGGTTGTGCACCAGGGCCGCAAGGGTGGCCTGGTGGTCCGGCAGGCGCTTGCGCCATTTCGCCCATACGAGGGCGCGATACACCTTGAAGGAATCGCCCGTCCCGATGGCGCGGCGAATGCCGGGATCGCCGGCCAGTGCTTCCAGTTCGGGAATACGTTGTGCCAGGCCTGCCGGATCGTTGAGCGCCATGTTTTATCTTTATTCGATTTATCGGCCGGCTTTTATATTGGACGCCGGATTTCAAATTCGATAAAAATTCTACATGACAATACTTGATCTAACTATTCTATAAAGAAATAACCGTGGTTCAATAACCACGTGGAATTCCACTGGATTTAACCAGATAAATCATCACGAATAATCAACAACGCCAACCCGCAGGCTGGCGTGTTTCGACGGTCTTTTCAGATCGTCATGCCATGCTCAGCGCTGTGCCAGCCTTGATGTCGCCGTCACCACGATCACCTGTGCCGTCCGTGTATTCGGCACATAGCTCATCAGCATGTCTGCGCCGCCCGTACCCCGGTTAAATTCCATCCACACATTGCCGTCACGCGAGGCATATTTATTTTCAGAGACGGCAACCAGACGCATCGGCCGCTCCTTGTCGATTTGCGCGACGATGCCATCCGACGCCGGGTCGACTTTCATGCGCCAGCCATTCGACATGGCATACGCGCCGCTGATGAATTCGGCTTCGTACTCCCAGAACTGGAAAGCCCGGGGCGGTGCCGTCACCTGCACCCGGGAAGTCTGCTCGGGTTCGGTCAATGGATAAGCCTCCGTTTGTGTTGGTGTTGGTGTTTGTGCCTGCGCCTGCGCCTGCGCACCGGCATGCGATGCCAGCAGCAACAGCAGAGAAGCGGGAACCATCAAAGATAGGGAACGCATGATCACTCCTTTGAAACAAGATGGGCGATCGGCCAGGCAATGCATTGCGGACAGTACGCTGCCGGCCCTCGAGATGCCGCAATACTGGCCGTGCCAGAAGCGGTGAACCCATTCTAGGGCGGAGAGCCCGGGCCGCAAGGCATTCGATGCGGGTATCACGAAACGGTCTGAGAACCAGAGAATCCAGATCGATGCGAAATGTTACTCAACCGGCGATACATATGCGGATTTTCGTATCGCGAGATGGCGGCACCTGCGCATTCAGCTCAGCGCGCCAGCGCAATCACCTCATCGCCCGCCATTGGCGTGCAGTCGCTGCCGAGCTGTTCCCAGCCGCGGTGCACGACGATGCGCGACTTGTCATGGCACAGCTCGACCCGCTGCGTTTGCGGCACGCGCCGGTGCACGAATTCCTCGATCGAGGCCGGCACGCTCACGCGCAGCGACAAGGCATAGATATCGTCAACCGGATGGTCGTTCACGTGCACCAGAGGCACGAATTGGCCGGCAAACATCATCCAGTGCGACGGTACCTTGACCGGACCGGCGCTGTAGCCCTGCTCGCGCAGCCAGGCCTGGGCGTGCTCGCGGGTGTTGTCGTGCGTACTGTCGTGGCCGTCGAAGCGGCCCCAGGCGCTGGCGATCAGCTCCGCCACCCACTGGTTGCAATTCTGGTAGCGGGTGCTGAAGGCGTAGGCGTTGGCGCTGTACTGGCCGGCCAGCAGCGCCAGTGCGAGCCGCTTGTCGCTTGCCGCCCCTTCCAGCAGCGCGCTTTCTGCGTCAGGCAGGAACAGCAGCGAGATATGGCCGCGCGCCGGGGTCTCGGCGCCGAGCGTGAAGCCGGCCATGCCCTGGTCGAACAGGCGCGGGCGCGATTCGTCGCAGGCATAGTAGAGCTGGCGTACCGCCCAGGGGCCGTCGGCACTTTCCTTGATGGCGATGCCGGCGTGGGAATACAGCAGCTTGAAGCGGCTGAGGTCGAGTCCGGCACGCGCGATCAGGGCAACGCGGGCGCCGGAGCGCTCGAGTTCCTGCTTGGCCACCGCCGCGAACTGCAGGACGCGGTCCTGGTCTTCGGCGTTGATCTTGTTCGAGCGGTCGCAAAAGGTCGGGATGCCGGCCCAGGCGCCTGCGCTCGCACAGAAAGCAAGCGCGGCCAGCAGCAGCCGCGCAAACATTAAATGGTGACCTGGCGCGAGCCCAGTTCGCGGTACCAGTCGTCCTGCAGTGCCAGGAAGAACGGACGCTGGGTGTCGGCGTGGGCGAATTCGTAGCCGTAGGTACGGACATTGACCTGCACCAGTTCGCCGCTGGCGACGCGGCGCTCGGTCAGCGCGCGGTCGGGCACGTCAAGATAGAAAGCCTGGGCGCCGGCCAGTGCCTGCAGGGTCATGCGGGTGCTGCCATCCTTGCCCGGCGTCTGGGCGACGTCGATGACCCGGTACTGGCCCGCGGCCACGCGCTTGTCGTTGTTCGAGCTGTTGCTCGAACCGCCGATCGAATCGGACACGCTGCCCGACGATGCCGAGCCGGCGCTGGAGGCCGACGAGGCGACGCTGTCGGCGCGGGCAGGCACGGCGCAGGCGGCGACGAGGGTGGCGGCGCACATCGTGCGTGAGATGAGCGAGATGGTCATACGAGTCTTTCGTTGTCGTGCAGAATGACTCTTATAGTACAAGCCACCGGCGCTGCTGAGAAGGCAGCTGTGGCAAGTCAGCCGCGTCTGGGCGGATATGCGTAGCGAATCAGCATCGATTGTTGTTTATACGTCATGGAGACCGGCCACCGCCACCCGGTTTCGCCCGCTGCGCTTGGCCATATATA
>Ga0265797_10007518_pt1 | contig 14866 bp, 14 predicted proteins | sample P2T30metagenome_FD_192433 | JGI IMG/M metagenome (GOLD analysis project Ga0265797, IMG submission 192433) | Plant litter microbial communities from East Loma Ridge, Irvine, California - P2 T30 | ecosystem: Environmental > Terrestrial > Plant litter > Unclassified | place: USA: California... | reverse complement strand
TCACCTATGAGCTATCGATCCTGTGTCTGGTGTGGCGACGTTTGCGCGGCGCGCCTTTGCCTGCGTATGCGTGGTCGCTGGGCAAAGCGGGTGTGCCGGTTAATCTTGCAGGCTCGATCTATGGATTTTACCTCATGTTTTTCGCGGTCATTCCGCCGGAGTACCCAGTGACGGCGGCGAACTTCAATTGGAGTCCGGTGATGTTTGTCGCGGTTATGGGATTTGCGAGTGGGTATTATGCTGTTGTGGCGAGAAAGGTTTACCAGGGTCCTGTCGTGGCTTGCCAGCCGGCCTATGCTTGAGTTGATGGGATTTTGCTTATGTTGATTGCATTACGAGGGTTGTTGAGGAAGAACTGGGGATTGTTCATGCAGTGCAGGTACAAGGTATTGCAAGTACTTCCTAGCCCTCAATCTGCTCGTTTTTTCCAATCGAAAATATAAGAGCAAAGCAAAAGAATAGACACGCGATTGGGCGGGGCAACCATACTCAAGAGCTATCGAATGTGAACAATATTTGCTCGACTTCTATACACCGGGATCCGCACTCCAGAGCAACTAGCTATGATAGCGAAACTATACTGGTCCAGCGGTTGGTAATAATAGATTAGGTTGCTCGTACTGAAGGCACACGATGGCTTTCGTGGTGTTAGAACAAATTCGTTTGCGTGAGTTCTAATTAGTACGCCGACTAACATTGCGATTCCGGACCAGCTCTTCAAGCTGACGCAGCAATCCTTCACTAGCGACGATGTTTCGATTGATCTCGCTCAGCACGCGAGTCTCTTCGTTCGATGGCTCTTCGCCGTGGCATTTGTACGCGAGGTCGTGGTCGACCTCTGACCAAGCATGCATGAGCAAAGTCGTGATCTGGATCTCGAAGACCGCTGCTTCCGCGGTCGGACTGTGTTTGGGAAAAGTATCATCTGTCCGGGTGCACATGTGCAAATGGACGGCGTGGTATCCGGTGGGGCGGAAGATATGCTGCGTCGGCACATCTGGTATGACGCTTTTCCTTTCTTCTGGCGATTCTTGCGGGCTGTCATGAGGGCTATGCTCCGCCTCAGGTGTGGAATCGTAGGTTTTGACTAAGATAGGAACGAAGATTTGCTGGAGCAGTTGGATTACATCTTTTTGTTGGCTAGGGAAGTATAGGGCAATCCGGACGCCGGAGAGATCCGGTATGTTTGACTGGATGTCGGCTTCTGTACGATAGTGCAGCTCGGGGTTTCGCTTCTCGAGTTTCTCCCTTAGACGGGTTGGACATTTCGCGCGTGAGGTGATGACGGCTGGGATGTGGTTTTCTTCGAGGATATCACGGCATCTCTGCTCTGCCGCTGATGCTATCTGTTCATGCACTGCGAGATTTTTCTCGTAGTCCTCCACGAAACGATTGATGAGCTGTGACATTGATGATAACTGATGTGGAAAGGTTCACAAGCGCCCGTCTGCGCTTGGGACATCATTAGTACTACTGCATCGTCCTCATCCGCAACTTAACAGAGCAAACGCTATACCCGTGCATCACAGCGTACGCAGCATGGCCACTACTGTACCGGTCATCGACATAACATCCGCTAGCCTGGGTGCTTCCTATCAGGTAGTAATGTTACTTCGAAGCATCGCCCGTTTGCTATCACGCGGGAGATGTACCGATGGTCAAGATCCAGCCGCGATCAGTTCCAGTGGATGCTGCCGGGCTGCTTGCGCCATACTGCGGACCCGCAATAGGTCAGATCGTCAACTGGCACGGCCACCTGAGACATCTTGACGACACCTGTAGCGCTAGCTTGATGCGGTATATCCAACGGGACGACTATACCATTGTCGATCATAGTATCCTCACCGCTAGCTTGTGATTCGCTCTTCGATCTTTGTCTAGTCTGGTGACGATGTGCACAACATTGCTCGGGCAGAGTGCTACAAACGCATGTTGCGGTCGGTACTTGACGACATGCTGCAATTTGGTCCAAAGGAGTGAGATGACTGGTAAATTCTAGTGTGGGTATAAGGCATTAACGTCCAATACAAATATCTACAAAAGGAATAATGATCGCTATAAACAATCCAATTTTGAAGCAAAAAGTGCAGCTTCGCCCACATCCTCCGTCATTAAGTTATACTTCCCAATTCCAATGCAACGTACAATTCGCTGTCTCATTCTCCGACCATGCCCCTCAACTGGCTCAGTGCCTCCTTGATCTCTGGACTGGAGGATGGACCACCGAGCAGAATCTCTAGCTCGTCTTTCATGCCACGCTCTTGCATGATGTCGATGACAGAACGGCCCTCTTCGTCGCGCGCAGTAAGGTCCGGGTTGCCAGATTCAGCAAGCAGCTTAAACACCTGCGTCTCGCCGTTCTCCAGAGCCTGTAGTACAGCGTTCCAGCCGCGGTACATCAGGTTCATGTCGGCGCCGCGCTCAATTAGGTGCTGGATGTATGACAGATCGTCTGCACGGTGGCGGCGGATGGCCTTGATGATGGGGAGGTGCTCGCCGGGAGAGTTAGGGTCCGCACCTGCCTCGTCCAAAAGATACCTGAATATATGCTTGCGGTCCTCACGGATCGAAGTGGTGAGAGGACTGAAAACGCCAGCGTTCTTGTCCTCGACGTCGACGCCCTTGGCGAGCAACATCTTGACACTATCGATCTGGTTCGCCATGACGGCTCTTTCGAGAGCGCCCTTGTTGATCTTCTTTGTGTCGATGTGTGGCAGGAGTCGTGCCAAGATCACTGGGTTCTCGACAGCTAGAGTGATGGGCCACTCTTGGCCACGAACTGCTGGGTCTGCGCCTTGATGGAGGAGGAGATCCAGTACTTCGAGGTTGTTACTCTTGATGGCCGTCGTGAGGGCAGTGTGGCCGGCAACATTACGCTCGTTGACATTGACGTGGTGCTTGAAAAGGATCGCTAGGCAGTCGATCTCGTTCTGCTCAATGCACCTCTCGACGATGCCCTTCGGGTGGTGAGGGTTTGCACCGGCTTTGAGGACCTTGGTTAGAAGATGTGGTCGGTGGTACGACACACACTTGAAGGTAGGGAAGTCAAGTGCGGCCAAGTTTGGGTCTGCTCCGGCTGCGAGCAATTTGTCGACTAGGTCCTCGCGGTCGTCACGGATGGCTGAGCAAAGTGGCGTGTAGATGCCATCTTTCTTCGCGTTGGGGTCGGCTTTGTATTTGAGCAGAAGGTCTACAGCCTCGACACTGTTGATAGATGTGGCCAGCTCCAAGATGCCGGGCGCCAGCTTCAGGTTTGCACCTTTTGCGAGGAGCACCTCAAGAATTTCCGGTCTGTGAACGGAAGGCCAAAGCATGTGCTTCGGACCTGGCAAGTTGGGGTTGGCATTGCGATCGAGCAGCAGTTGCACGAGATCAAGGCGATCTGCATTAATCGCCCTGAACAAAGCAGTTTCACCATGTTTGTTCTTGGAGTTGGGGTCTGTGCCAATTTTCACTGAAAGCATCATCTCCACAATGCTGAGCTCTGTTGATGTGTCCATTGCCTGGATGAAAGGTGTGTTTCCGTTTGCCATGATCACGTCGGTTTCTGCGCCATGCTCAAGATAGAGCTGTGCAAAGTGAGCTTTACCCTCTTTGAGGGATGCGGCGAACGGAGTCTCCTTGTTTCGGCCCGCGCTGAGGTTTGGGTCTGCACCGTACTTGAGGAGCATCTGTGCTCCCTCTAGGAACATGGCCTCTGTCGCAGTGTAGAGTGGTGTGAGACCGGCGTGGTCTTTGGCATTGGAATTGGCTCCAAACAACAGTAGAAGTCGTACAGCATCCAGGTCGTAAGTGGAAACTGCGAATCGCAGTAGATTCTCCTCGGGCTCGCCATCTACTGGCACACCCAAGTCGAGCAGCTGCTCCATGGACCTGTGATCTTTCGCCCGTACGGCGTCGACCAGCGCAGCCTTTTGAGTCGGTGAGATTGCTTCTTTGTGAAGCTTCGGCGACCATCGTGGCGCTGCCCTTGAGTCCATGGTCGGCCTTGAGGTGTAGCTAGAAACGACGCTGTCGATCTCTCGACGGCTGGACATAATCGACTGATCGTCCCAGTACCTCAACGATTGGTTTGACATTGTCGATAGCGAAACACGATCGGGAGCGACGCTGCCCATGACCGGCGATTCGATGCCATAACCCATTGGCGGCTTCACCTCAGTCGTCGAAATTGAAGGGAACGGAGACATGCCACGATCTCGCTTTTGTGGTGGAATGCCTTGTACGGCTGAATCTGGAGTGAGTGTGTGATTGGACGAGTTCGAGTGCTTTTCGCGAAGGGGCAGGTCAATTCGTGGTGGAACTGACGGTGGCGGCCCGAACTTCAGCAATCGAGAATCAAACACTGCGATCAAAGCGGTGTAGCCGATTCCATTGGTGGTGTCAAAATCGTTCCTTCTTGCATCTGCAGGCGTCTTTGTCAAAGCGATGCGCAAACTTTCTCTGTCCTGGATCAGGGCCTTTCGTATCTTTTCAACGCCTGCTGCAGTGCCCATGTTGCGGAAGCCATTGCCCAGCCTGCTGATGCCTTGCTTGTCCTCGTTCTTCATTTTCTTCTTGACCAGTTGATCGACGACGGAGAACGTGGCGGAGACGCGCTTTAGGCGCTCGAGGAGATCGGCTGCGTTTTCTGTTGATGGGAGTGCTATGCCCTTTGATTTGGAAGCCACAGAGATCCCATCCTGAACCCGGAAGAGAATTCGGCTTGTGTCCAGGAAATCGATCGCAAGGTCTTCGAAAGAGGCATCTTGTGTCTTCACAGAGAGGTAGTCCAAGAAGTGGACTGCGCAAGAGTTGCCGAGAGAGATAGTGCTTGCGCACAACTTGAGATGCGGGCTAAGCTTGGTATCGACACCCATTGCAAAGACGGAGCTCTCGCGATTAGAGGAAGAGAGAGAAAGACGATGCTGCTGGAGGCGAGCGACGCGAGTGTTGCCACGGCACGACTATATACACACAAGAACCTAGAAGACTTCCGACTTCCATAGCAGCATCCATGCTTGCCATGATCAGTCGAGGCCGCGCCACGACACATTCTAGCAGAAAAGCCAAAAGGCCAATTGCGTCCCGTCCGGCCAGCATCCTTTACCAATGGTGGGTGTAAGCCCTCCCCTCGGTCGTCTTCACAGCAGGCTTGGAAGTGCATTGCAGCGAATCGGATGGAACCAATGCAGTGAAGGCGAGAGACGGCACTAGCCTTATCGATGGGGCGGATGGGCAGGGAGACGTGAGCGGCCCGTGGTACCTGACGATAGCGCCACTTGAGTTCACGCCCGGGTACATGGGATCCCTCCTCACCTGACGCCTCCATGAAACGGACTGTGCAGATTTACGAGTCAGAGGATGCCGTAGATCATAATCAGGACGAGAGGCACCAAAGAAATCGCATCATCCTGTCAGGACCTTTCTCCGCATGGAGATCAACGTCCGTGTCCCATCCTCAGGCCCATGGGTTCAACTGTACCGCAACAAGTGGCTGTTGTGACAGATGCATGATTCCACTACATGCGTACACGACCATGGTAAGGCTGATCTGATCGTCTCAAGCGACTCACCCAGCCATGCTCACCACGCCGCCACTAGAGGGTAAGCACTCGTGTTTGTGTGTTTGCTCAAGGTTTGTCACCCCCCATGCCGTGGACATGTTGTGCGTTAACCCTATGTGTCTAGCCACGTGGTCGCTTAAATGTCCCGTGGTGCGTGCCGTCAATCTCCCACCCGAGCTCGACACATGTGCAGGGTCTAGATCTGGCGGCTTCACGCGAATTAGCGTACCAACAAGCTGCAGAGACACACGCGTTGCCGTCTGTGAAGACCAATATCTTTCGAGAGATGTTCACACTCATATCTTTGGGTTGTATGGATGTAAGAGCAAGATTAGACGTCAGCAACGGCGTTTCAGAGGGCGAATATCACAATAATTTGGTTCACCTTCAGTAGAGCCCAAAGAGAGTGGCAGATCACTTCTCCTAGCTCAAAGTCTGCGACTCAGACATTTTGGCTCCGGGCTCGACTCCATTGTGGCAATTCGAAGGCCTGCCGTGGTAGAAGGATGAGTCGCCCAACCCTAATGATCATCCAAATGCAGGTCTGTGGGAGTGCCCTCATCGTGTTGCAAATTCATTTGTACAGGGCTGGCTGAGGCTGGGTCCTTTGACTCCTTGGGCTGCGATTTTTGCGCGAGATTTTGCGTCGGGCTAGGGGCCGACTTGCGCTTACCACTTATGGCCTGGCATTTGGGGCACTGCAGATCTCCCCGAAAAGTGGTGGAAGCTGTGGAAGGAGGAAGCGAGACGTGAGGTTCAGAGCAGGGCAGAGCTCACCTCATGCTTCACATCAGTCAGCCCTGCAAACACTCTCTCTGAAGTCCGTCGTACTGCTCGACTGAGGTGTTAAAAAAGATGACCAACAGGCGCAAAATTGCACACAGCAATGAACTGTCCGGACGCCCTACCGTAGTGCATGCCAGGGTCCAGTGGCCCAACGCGCAGTCTTCTTACAAAGCGCGTCACAAAAAGGCAAGAATCGTCGAAGACTTTTACACGCCCCGGCACGGCTTCCGTAGGGCGTCGTAATAGTCATAACATAAGTATACTACAATTGAAAATGACTCCAATGTACACAACAAAATCTCCGTGGTACAGAAAGGTAACAAGACAAAGGTCAGGGGTGACCGAAAAGACGAGATGGAAACCACAGGAAATGGCCAAAGATTGTTCCAAACAACTTCCAGAAACAGAGACCAAGCACAGATTCCACTTGACTTAGTAACGACTCTGTCACGAACTACACGACGAGATGTTCTCAGCACTACGGAGAGCCAGAAACGCTCTCAGATCCCGCTCGATCTAGTACGGACCCTCTCACGAACCGCAACACGCGATGAAATCAACAGGAACGACATTGAGAGACAACTGGATCTAGAAGCAGCGGACAACTCTGGCGATATCTCTGGCAGGACTTCGCCAACGCTCATAAACAATGATTGCATCGACGACCAAGATCTTGGAAGCAAGAAAGTACTTCAATTCGGCCACAACGACCCTACCAACCCATACTGCTTCTCTACGCTCAAAAAGACCTACACGGTCCTGACGGGAATGTTGATCGTGGTCAACTCTGCCATGGGGTCGTCCGTTGCCAGCGGAATCAGCACGCAAATGTCGGAACATTTTGGCATTACAGATCAATCCCAGCTGATCCTTCCGACGTCGTTGTACCTCGTTGGCTACGTTCTTGGACCGCTTGTCTTCTCGCCATTGTCAGAGACTTACGGCCGGAAGATAGTGATGATCTCCACCTTCGCAGTTTACACTGGATTCACACTGGGTTGCGCACTTGCGCCCACATTCGCCGGTCTGGTCGTCATGCGTCTGATCGCTGGAATCGGAGCTAGTACGCCAAATAGCGTTATTGGTGGCGTATATGCAGACCTTTTCTCTGATATCAAGCTACGAGGTCGCATCATTGCCCTCTATATGACCTGCACAACATTCGGTCCATTGATCGGCCCTATCGCGTCAGGTTACGTTGGTGTCGTCTCATGGCGATGGGCTTACTGGGTCATGCTGATTCTAGCAGGCGTGACATGGCCAGCACTACTTCTCATGCCTGAGACTTATGGACCTGTCGTGCTTCAGAAGAAGGCTCAGAAGCTCCGCAAACAGGGCAATGAAGAAATAATGGCACCCATCGAACTCGAGCGAAGAGACTTCTACCAACTAGCCGTGGTTGTTCTTACTCGGCCAGTGCGCATGTTCTTCTTCGAGGCTCTGGTCTTGTTCAGTTGCCTTTACACTGCCCTCATCTATGCGATCTTTTACAGTAAGTTCAGCTACTGTCACCTGCCCCATCTCTCCAAGACTGGCCGCTAACAATTGTTCCAGTGTTCCTACAAGCATTTCCTATAATCTACACTGGTGTCTATGGCTTTAGCGCTGGTGAACGCGGTCTAGCATTCCTACCAATCGGAATCGGCAGCGTCATTGCCTTTGCAATCTATCTCGGCTGGGATTATTACCTTGCCCACGTTGGAAGCAAACCAGTCCGTCCGAAGTGGTACAGCCAGGAAGAATACCGCCGCGTCCCCCTAGCATGCCTCGCTGCACCATTGCTAGTCATCAGCCTGTTCTGGCTGGGCTGGACAGCGAAGCCAGAAATCCACTGGATCGTGCCTATGGCCGCCGCGATTCCTTTCGGTATCGCTTACCTTTTAATCTTTATGGCTCTGCTTAACTATATCGTTGATGCTTACGAGATTTTCTCGGCCAGTGCTATGGCTGCTGCGTCGTGCTCACGGAGTATGTTGGCAGTGGCATTGCCATTCGCTACAGCGCCGATGTATGAACGTCTAGGCATAGCTTGGGCATGCAGCCTTCTTGGCTTCATCTCAATCCTTCTGGGTGTGATCCCATTCATGTTCCTCAGGTACGGTGCAACAATAAGGCAGAACAGCAAGTTTTGTCGAGAGCTCGCGGCCAGAAAAGAGAAGCAGCAAGGATGATAGGGGCTCGATAGATCATAGATTTAACCATACAAGTATCTTTATATTAATCAGACTTCCGACATTGACGACATATTTCCATCTCGAAAGCATCAACTATCGCATCGACTTTGGGTTCACTAAGATCGTAGGCTCGAACCCACCACCTTGCTCTCCCGCCCACTGCAAGATCGCACGTTTTTCCTTATTGCCGACGATGCACATTTGAACACTCCGTCTCTCCTCCACACTCCAACCGTCGACCGTCGGAGGTGCCTTCTCTAACCCGGCAGCCCTCTGCATAACTTCCAAGCTTTCCAAAGGACCACTCAGCTCGACCAGATACGTCACCCGACTTTCCGCTTCGTCGTCAACTGGCACAATGTTGCCGATGTTTGCCTTTCGCTTTTGCAAATCCAGCTCGTACTCGTAGGCTTCGCGATCGTAGCCCTGCCGTTCCTTGCTTGTACGAACAGCCTCCCAATGTTCGTCTGAGATCCGTGTGCGGGTCAGGTTGTTGCGGTGTTCCATAATCATATCGACCGCATCATCGCCTGGGATCTTGAAGAGCTTGTTCCAGCGGTTGATTGTGGTTGAGATGGGTTCTGGTGGTGTTCCGTCTTCTGGGAGGTTGGGGTTGTAGGCATTGCCGGCGAGCGCTTCGAGCTCGTTTTGCAAGGCTAGATCATCCATGGTTGATGTGTGTAGGTTTGAGTGCACTCTTTGCTTCCTTCTTGAGGCTGATGTGGTGGCGATGACTTGCAAGTGTGACTCGACACTGAAGTTAGAAGTTTGCTGACTCAATTTTTGGCATATGACGAGAAGCAGATGTTAGATGACCGATTGGCTGGATCAGAATATTTTTATATCCCATGAATGTCGTATTTGTGATCGAAACGTGAAGGCTTCAACATTCGCCACCTTCAAATATCGGACCCCAACCCGAACCCTCATCACTATCATAACAATACCTACATGTAAACATGCTATATTTCACACAAAGAGTCGACTAATGTGGGATCTGACAGATTGATCCTCTTGGATATCTATATTCTAGTCTCAGTGCCTTCTACAGGACTCCACACAATCACAGCTTCGCCTTCACAACACCCTCAAGAGCCTCCGCCCTCTTCCTCTTACGCTGCCAGCCACCGATCTTAGTATCAACCATCCCTACCCAAACCTTCAACCACTCAGGATCAAAACCAGGAAGCGAGCGACCCGTAGTCCCCGCAGCAGGCTCTCCAGCAATACCTCGCAAAAACTCGAAGAATTCCTCATAATTCGGTGCAATGGAATAGTAGTCCTTCCCACCGACTTTTTCGGCCACACGTCGTCGTTCCCATTCCAACTGTTCGGGGATAGATGGTAGAGGCTTTGCTCGACCTGCTAAGTGTCGAGCTACCGCCACGGCTTGCCATTCGTAGACGCGGAAAGTAAAACCGCCGCCGAGCTGTGATGAATGTGCGTTAGCTTTCGTTCTCCTCATCAATCGCTCTAGCAGTGGAATTTACCTGTCCAATGAACGTCAAAGAAGGATCTTCGATGTTCCATGTATGTTGATACACGCCAGGCAAACGGCGGTTCGCCTTCTTCACACGCTCTTGCACCTTCGGCAAGAACGGAACGCTGAAAGTGTAGCCCGTGCCAAAATACACATGATCCACATCGTCGAGGTACGAACCATCCTCGAACACAATCCTTCCAGTCTGGGGCTCAAACCGCTGAATCTGCTTCTTCACCTCAATGTGGGGATGATGGAAGGGTTCCCATCCAAAGGCAGGGATAGGATCGCCGCGGATGGAAGCGTACACTGGCTGCTTCGCAACGTCCAAAACCTCGTGAATGATCTCATGTGACGAGACAGAAGCGCCAACGACCACGACTTTCTTGCCGACATGGTCTTTCCAGCTGCGGAAGTGCTTGCTGTGCTTGATCCTATCCGGGAATTTCTCGTGGTATGCGAGTAGGCCTGGGATATCCGGGAACCAGGGGACATTGTAGTGGCCTGTGGCTACGACGATTGCGTCGAAGGTTTCTTGCCACCAGTAGTTCCTGCCGGCGGATTCTTTACGAAGCGTCAAGACCCATTCGTTGTTGGTCTTCTCCGCACGCTCCAAGGTCGTGTTAAGTTCGAGGAGCTTTTCGTAGGGCGCGAACAATGCTTCGATCCACTCCCTGATCACGCTGTGATGTCGAAATGGAACTTTCTTGTCGCCGTACTGCGCGATCGCGTATTCCGAGAGTTTGTTTGGGAAAGGATGATTGGTGAAACTCATGATCTCTGGCGTGATATTGCTGTGCAAGTTCTCATGGATAGCGGAATCCGAGAATCGCTCTTGATGGCCATTGATTTGTCTAGTGACGGGTGTCACGATTGGGAGCTGTTCTGGAATCGGAATGGGCTCGTCCGCTTTGCCCGAGAGGACATCCTGAAGGGATTTAATCCCAGTTGGTAGCTGGGGCGTATGATACCTTTCAGATACATGTTTAGCATACGTGATCAAACAATTTGTAAACCATGCTTCTTACCATGTCCCGCCCACTCCAGCTCTCCTATCGAAGACTCTGATAGTATCAAACGCCTGCTCCTTCACAAGTGCGTCCGTCGCAATCGCACCCGACGGACCTGCGCCTATAACTGCAACACGGCGCACTTTATAAACCATATTGAAAGTACTTTGGCGCTGATCGACAAGAGTGTTTCGAATATTCCGGACTTACGGTGCTTTTTTAGGTGCACACAAAGCTTAAATATATATATGTTTGAGACGAACACAATGTGCGATAATTATCCATTGGTAACCCTGTGTCACGTACAGATAAGTTGCAATTGCGACACTGATTGCGCAAGACTTGCTGATATGGCGTTTCAAGCGCTGCTCCACAAGTAGCCACTTTGAACACACCTGTTGAGTTGTTTGGTGTGATATGGAGCGTAAAAGCGGATGTGCGGTGGGTATACTTGACAGGCGCAATCAATTCATTTGACACAGTCGTTGAAAAATCATATCAGCGGTTCTGAAAAGCCCTAAATGAGTGCGTGATCGATGAAGGAAGAGGAATACTCAAGACTCCCGACTGAGAAAGGTCATGGCGTTCGCACGGGGTGACAGGTATTGTCGTGATCAGTTTGTTCAGCATTCTCTCACCCTATTACGGTCAAAAAGCAAAAGATATGTTGATGAGAGTGGGATTTGAACCCACGCCCTTTCGGACTAGCGATTGTGGTTATACCAGATGGTAACACCTTAAGCTAGCGCCTTAGACCGCTCGGCCATCTCACCGTTGAATCAAGCTGATTCGATGAAGTTAGGTGTGCGAGCGCGGCTTGTAAAACCTGTTGCATTAGGACTTCCCTAACTGCTCTAGAAGCAGGTCGTAAGGTATGACATGGAAGAGTGTCGCTGCCAGGCTCTTTGAAGACTCTTTGCTGGTGAATGTGTCGTTCAAAGGTGGAAGATGGAAGCGGAAGAGTTCTGCTGGCAAAGGGGGCGAAGTGGTAGTTGGAGGCAAAGACTGGTGAGGAATGGACAGCTTTCGCGTTCGCTGGACTCCTTGATAGTCAGAGGCTCGGGGAGGAGGCCGATGAACGGCGGCTGAAGCCTTCGACCACGGGGGCTACAGTTGAAAGGCAGATATGATCGGAGGATTGAACGCCGAAAGTAGATAGTAGAAGATCTCTCTTGCCCGAAGATAACGAAGTGTTGACAGTTCGATTGATGGAGCTGGTCTGATCCTGGGCGAGCAAGTGTCCAGACCCGCTTCCCCTCACTTGCAACCAACCAACCGAGCCAACCAATCAACCACCAGCGTAGTATCTCCAATGCCACGACACAGATATACGCTAATCATTGGCAAGTCAACAGTGTGCGTGATCGATAGTTTTCCGATGGCATGTACTTGTAAAGAGGGTATCAATGATGATAGAGACGGCCTCGTTCGACAAACTGCTGCTTTTGAGCCAGCTTAGTAGCCAAAGTCAAAGACAAGATTGTGCGGACCTCCGCACTTCGTAGATCAGTACCTTGCATCTGCTGAGATGTGGCTTGCCGCAGACGTGAAGCGATCATAAGGCCCGTTTGAGAACATATCTCCATCAAGCCCTGATAGCTCAGTTGGTAGAGCGCGTCACTAGTAATGACGAGGTCGCCGGTTCAACTCCGTCTTAGGGCATAAATCTTTTGCTTTCCATCAGCGTCCTCAGTCAGACTGACTGTTGGATCACTTTTTTGCTTTGGCACTGTGATCCAATGAACTTGAATTGATGCATGTTGATATACGTGGCTCGATTGAGCGTCTGAATGACGCACTCGTGGCTGGAACGTTGTAGAGTCGTCGTTTGGTGAGGCTGCCATAACTAAAGTGATGAGTCGTCCTTGCATGCAACTGCGCTGTCGTCCGTGAGACCAGGATGCCACATCTCGCAACGTCCCAGCATATACGCTTCCGGAGTCAACCATTTGAATCGATCGACTAGGTCGGACAAAGCCAGAACACAATCCTACCACTCGAGAGTGTGTGTGGTATCAAACACCAGGACGCTCAAGATACCAGTCAACCAGCACCGCCGGACCTCGGAAATCATTGACATGCTCCTCAAAGCCAGTCCGCTTGAAGCCGCATTTCTGCATGACATTGGTGCTCCCAGCGTTTCCAGACTCAACATTAGCGAAAACCGCCTCTCGCACGGCATCTCCTTGCCAGTGCAACTGGCTATGCTCAAGCATTGTATCTTGCATGTCAAGCTCGCGGCGAGGAAGCTTCCAGTATTCTTTGAGCCAGCCCTGGACAGCCTCAGTCACATAGCCATTGCCCCAGAACTCCTTGCGAATCATGTAGCCTAGTCTTGGAGGCTCGGCCGTGTGACATCCCATGGAGCCAATTATAACGCCTGGTATGTCCAATTGCTCAATGGCGAATTGGAATGTTGTTGAGTCGTTTGGATGGAGGAATCGATCCATCCAAGATCGAGTGGCTGCGTGGTCTTCGTCAATTTTGCCCAGGGATGTGTGAATCATCACTTCCGGCTGGGTTCGAAGGAGGTGGAATTCAGCAACGTCGTCGGCCGTGAAAGGACGAAGTAAGAGTCGTGTTGTTTTGAAAGAGTGCGCAGGCGTCGGAAAAAATGGTCGAGATACCTTCATTGTGTAGGGTTACTGAAGAGCAGAACAGAGTGGCCTCCTTCCGTTTCGTGCATTAATACATGGTCGCGACAAATGTATTCTTTTGGATTGCCACTACTGTTCAGCTCAGCCCATGAAGCTGATAGCTGACTCACCGGCCACAGCTGTTTAGGCGCGAGAGATCCACGAAGCTAATCGTCAGGAAGGATCGCAAAATAGGCGAGATGCAACATCGCGAAGTCCTCGCCACGTGATCATCAGGTGACATTGAACGGCGCTGCCTCGCGTATCTGAGAACAAGCACTCATATTGAGGACACAAGAAGATCGCCAGACGCAACCAATTCAACGACGACGGCAAGTCGTGCCTCTTCAACACGCGGGTGCGGGCGCGGGTGATGATGTACGGCAGAAAAGGTACACAGATAAAGGTACCGAAGTCATCCAAGAGCACCCAAGAGCAAGCTCGACCCCACCGCCAAGCCGCCCAGCTCGACCTCATTCGCCCGATCGACCATCTCACCTCGACCACCGCGTGGCCACAACGCTACACGCGAGCCACGGTACATCCTCCCGCACGAGAGTACCTCCTACAGACGGGTACAGAACCCCGCCGGGCGGTTATGACATGCTCCATTCTTTCTCTGCAGGAGGAGCTCGCGACTGCTGCGCCTGCGCCTGCACGTGGCCGCCAGAAGCTGTGCCGTCGAAACGCTGATGTGCTGCGGAGCCCAGAGCGCACCCTTGTCTTAGAGTCTTGTGTATGACGGCTTGTCGACCTGAGGGAGAAGGTCCACGAAACGCTTATCCTCTTCAGCCGCCTACGCACAGCAAAAGGCTGTTCATTACTCCCAAGACTCTCTTGTTAGAGTTCATCGACCTGATGCGCGATCGTGGATCGTGCAGGGGCGCGCCTGTCTGGGCGGTGCTTGGGAGTTATGATAGACTGGTACCTCTACTGTAGGAGGTACGAGGCATGATGATGACCAACCTGGTGGCGCTGTCTGCGCCGATGCATGTATAAGAGGAGCTGAGCTCGCGTAATCGCATGTGTCTTGTCTTGAGAGCTCTTGTTGTAAGCTTCTCTTCTGTTTCGATCGCCTTTTCTGTCGAATCATTGACGTAGCCATTCCACCTCACCTCTGTTCTTTATCGCTGATATCCACGAACGACGATAATAACGATAACGACCACTTGATCACCTCAAATACAATCGAACTTTAACAACTACAACACCCAATCTCAAACGCGGGGGGGGG
>Ga0265797_10007517_pt1 | contig 14866 bp, 13 predicted proteins | sample P2T30metagenome_FD_192433 | JGI IMG/M metagenome (GOLD analysis project Ga0265797, IMG submission 192433) | Plant litter microbial communities from East Loma Ridge, Irvine, California - P2 T30 | ecosystem: Environmental > Terrestrial > Plant litter > Unclassified | place: USA: California... | reverse complement strand
GTTATCCCTTCGCAACATTCCACACGTGCTTTTCGAGCGTCACCTTAGCACTTCGATCCACCCAAAAGCATGCGGCCTCAACCAACGAACCGGCGAGATATTCCGTCAGATGGGAGTGGAGCAGGAGGTCATTGCCAATGCAGCACCTCCGAACACATGTTCCAAGACCGCGTGGTTCACTTCTCTGGGACCGACTGGTACCAAGATAGTCTCGCGCGACGCATGGGGTGGTGGAAGATATGCCGACGAGTATAGGACAGCAAGTCCTAGTCGCTATCTCACGTTGCCACAAATACGGCTCGAGCCCATTCTTTCACGAAAGGCCAAGCAGTTGAATCCGAGCGGTGTGCAGTATGGTGCCGGAGTCACCGACATCGTGGAGCAGGAGGACTACGTGGAGTTACGGATTGAGTTCCGTGACAAATCTAGACCTAGCGAGACTATACGGGCTTCGTATGTTATTGCAGCTGATGGCGGGCGTATGGTAACAAACAAACTTGGTATTGAACTGCATGGGGAGAAGAACATAGTCGACATGGTGACTGCACACATTCGAGCACCAATATCCCTCAAACATCCCGAACCAGAAGCGTTTATCACTTGGTTCATCAATCCGGAGATGGGCGGAAGTATTGGAACTGGCTATATGTACCACATTGGCCCCTACCCCAACAACCCCGACACAGAAGAGTGGATTTTTGCCTGCGGCATCCTCCCGGACGACCCCGTCCGATTCGACAACGACGCAATGATGAGTCGATTAAAGAAGAGCGTCAACATTCCAGACTTGGAAGTTGAAGTCATGAGTTTGAGCCACTGGTCTGTCAACGCTATTTCAGCTGAGCAGTATCGCAGTAGAAACGGCCGTACTTTCCTCGTTGGTGATGCGGCGCATCGCCTACCGCCATGGGGTGCTCTTGGACTTAACACGGGTATTCAAGATGCTAACAACTTGGTTTGGAAGCTAGCTTTGATGCTCCAGGGCAAACTTGGGAATGGCGACTTTCTGGACACATACGATGAAGAACGCCGCCCGATTGGAGAAAGAGTAGCGCAATCGAGCCTGGTTAATATGCGAAGTCACAGCATGATTATGGACAAGGCATTGGGTATCAGCAAAGACTCTTCAGTCGAAGAGAACAAGAGAGCCATTCAAGTTCTGCTTGACAAAAGACATCCAGGCTATGCTCAGGTGCATGCGGATGTGCAGAGAGCGCAAAATATCCTCGATGCCGAGTTCAAGGCACCAGGGGCAGAAATAGGCTGGTTCTATCCAACTGCTGATATTGACAATGAGGGGCTGGATAATTTCCACGGTGGCCAAGTGGATGAGAATGGGAAACTCAAGGTCACCAAATACCACCCTTCGACCATTCCTGGGCATCACTTTCCTCACATGTGGCTGAGGAAGGGAGATGATGTCGTTTCGTCTCTTGATCTTTTGTGCTTGGACCGTTTCGTTCTCTTTACGGCAGACCCTACTACTTGGAACCAGGTCAGAGACGAGCTAATCCATGTTGTTGCTATTGACGGTGGGGAATTGGAAGATGTTGATGGGAAATGGGATCAGCTCTCAGAGGTAGGAGGTAATGGAGCCGTTCTAGTAAGACCAGATGGAATCGTGGCCTGGAGAAGCAAGTCAGGTGGAGAGGACAATGTGAATAGACTGCATGCAGTTGTTGCACAGATACTGCGAAGGTAATCTAATATAGATAGAATGCTTGCCTATCGTCAGCATCCTGACCTGACCTCATGGACCAAGGAGAGCTTGCTGGGCGGGTTGGCCTGCGATTTCGAACCCAGCAGAACAGCGCTGCAGCGTCAAATCTCCTCGATTTTGTAGCTAGCGAACGCGGAATCGTACACAGTTCTTGCAAAGTCGCGTTGCCCAGCTAGAATCTGAATACTCGTATACCAAAGTACAATCTCGATGACCAGCCCGAACCGACCAGACCGCGTCTAAGTCAACGGCGCACTCTCATCTGAATGTTACGTACAAGCTACAGGCTCGCCTCCGATGCGAACGAGGTAGACGGGCCAACGAGCCCCCGCCACCCAACGAGGATACCTAAGAGTGTTATATCAAGTAGAGTATAAGGCCGCCGGCTAGAGGAGATGAAAGAGGCCTAAAAAATCGTCAACACCATCTTCTTCGATTTACAAGTTCAACCGGCTCAAAATGGTGATTTGGGGGCTGTCCGAGCAAAAAGATACCCCAACAGCCCGGCAAAAAGGCAAAAATGTTCGATGCGCTCTTGCGAGCGCCGATGATGACTCATCGGAGGTTTGAACTCCGGACCTTCAGTGTCCTAACTGGCGTTTGACGGCCGTTGTTAGACTGACGTGATAACCAACTACACCAACGAGCCTTGCTTGATGAAATAAGTCGAAAAAGTGTGTAATATATCGCAAAAACAGCGTCGTCGTTGCTGTCGAGGGGCTTGAAAGAAGGCTGCAAGTGGGGTTCGAGGGTAAAGAAAATGTCGGGCGCCAACTCGTTTTGGTAGCCAATCCACGCATTACACAAGGCTTTCTGCTGCTAGCGTAATAGGCTTGGTTTTCCGACAGCCATTCGTCCATGTTGTCTTCGTAGGTACTCGTCTTGGACTTCAAGTATATATGTGCAGGTCGAATGTCCTTGTGCTTCTGATAGACATTGATGACTTGCAAGCAGGTGCAGCGAGCATGCTTGAACGAGGGCGAATTTGTACGTTGGTACTGGGCGATCTAGTAGCATCTGTCGCATTGACTATACTTCGATATGGCTGAATCGTAAGTCGCGTCGCGGTAAGTATTGTCATGGGTGTGCATGGTGCTTAGCGGCGAAGTCCTGATGATGTATCTGAGTCAGTTGAAGGTATAGAGAAAACAGCCTTGATAATCTTGCCCAGGACTGTGAATAGTTGCTTTAACTACCATCTTGAATGAGCAAGGGGCTGAGGGTTGTATGCCTTCTCCAGGCGATCGCTTGTGGGTGCGAATTCTACGCGTATGCGCTCGAGGTACTCGCGCAGGAACGCGCATGCCGCATTCGTCGGTGGTATAGCGCAGGTAATCAGACATGAGTCCATGCCATGATCGAGTCGCGTTGCGCAAACGCGTAAATAGTGGTGGTGGTATATACAAAGCTGGTCATGGTGTAGTGGGTGTGAGGTTGCGTTAAGACTTTTCAGTAGACGTAGACAGCAGACGCGACTATGGTGACGGTGAACGGTGATCTCCTCATTGGGCGTTTGCGCGCAGCCGACGCGAGATGGAAGGAGTCGCCCAAACAACACGCGCACCTCACAGCCATTGGTCGGCACTCGTCCTCCGCCAACTGATCCAAAAATAAAGAGAATCTTTATCGAACGTCACGTTGTCTCTGTATGCAAATCTTTCCCTGCAAAGATCGCATCAAACGTATACGCGGCATCGCTTCGCCGGCACAGCGTTCTCCAGTTCGGCAGCGAAGCGAACCCTCCTGCAACACACCAGCCACACTCAGCCGTTGACCCACTCGGATCGCTCCACCAAAAACATCCGTGCCAGGATAAACGGCAGCTCGACATGCGATTCGACCAAAGGTGCCATCCGAAGTGTGGCTAGTGAGGGGCGAATCTGCGGGTGCGCGACCTCATAACCGGCTGTCAGGACCCTGATCTGCATGAGATTCTACCAAGTGCAGTAACGAGACCGGTGGGCTGTGTGGACGATCTCTTGATCAATCGCCACACTGCGACGACTTTGCTTGCTCCAACGAATTATGGACGTCGACGGCATGCGACAATGTACATGGGTGTGAACAGTCAAAAAGTATGGCCACCGCTGCCGCTGGGCACTGGCTTCCTGACTGTTCGTACTATTGTTGCCAGACATGAAGCGCTGACGCATCTTTGCGAACATTGACTCTCAGCTAGTTGCGATTTATTATTACTGCTTTCTTTACCACACTCGCTCGTTCGCGCATAAATGCATTCGCTAAGAGGATGGAATTGGCTGGTCTTGGGGAATGTGGTGGGTTTGGTGTACGGCGCTGCAGTGCCTGTCATCACACCCGCACCAAGACCAGATGTTCGATCGTTACAATATAGACAAGATCCTGATGCGTAAGGTTCCTTGACGTACATCAATTTTGACTGCGCTGACATTGACAACAGTATCGAGATCTTGCAAGTGCTTATTACTGCACTACCACTTTCGCTAAGACAGATCGCTGCGACAAACATACCCGCTGTCTCGAGCATACTATGGGAGGAATTCCTAGACGACAACCGACCGCAATGGTTCGAAGAGCTGCCATACGACATACAATCCTACTTCATACAAGAGTTCGGACCAGCGACGGCAGCACCACCTGCAAGCGAAGCATTGCCAACCGACGTCACCGCATCACCAACGGCATTACCCTCAGAGACTGCTTCAAATGTGGACTCATCAACATTTGAGTCATTATCGACTAGCGCAGTGCCATCCTCTGCGATATCAGGATCCGAAAGTCTGAGCACGATTTCTACGCCTACGGCATCTTCCAGCAGTGCCTCGAGCGAAACCACCAGCGTGGCATCTTCCTCTGGATCTTCTTCCGAATCTTCGACCACACTAGCGACCTCATCACTATCATCGTCGTCACCTTTAGAATCCACCATCTCAATATCCGCATCTTCCTCCGCAAGTTCATCTGCGACTTTAAACCCAACCGCAGATCCTGTTGCACCCGCTTCCAGCGATGCTGGCCTGACAAGACGCGAAAAGATCGGGCTTGGTGTGGGTGTGCCATTAGCAGTACTCACACTTGCCGCATTACTACTCGCATGCTGCTTTATTTTGCGCCGAAAGCGAAGGAGATCCATCGAAGGCAGCCAACCTCCGTCGTCCCCGGGCTTCATTCCCCGTTTCTCATTTCAGGACCGAGGACTGGGCGGTGAGAATTTCGAACACAGGCGGCCTTTGAATCCCGCATCACACCAAACGAGCCGTTTCGTTGAGGATATGAACTGGGAGGATGATGGCTATGATCCGGCTCCTATGTCTACAGCCTACCATGGTCATCAAATTCCACCGGCTGCAGCACCTACACCATCTCAGGCAAACAACATTGCGACTGCAGGCATTCCCCATCCCAATGATGGCAATTCAATGCCATCAGCGTCAACACCAATGGCGATGCAAGATAATCACACACCTATCCTGGCGCCCGCACTCTACCACAGCCACTCGTCGAATCGTGCGCGTGGCCGACGAACAAGCTATACGAGCCTGCATTCCGTGGCCGAAGTGACCGAACCCGACGAAGAACTGAACGGAGACTCTCCGGTGCTTGGTCGCAACAACTCACCACCCAAGACAGGTCCTCGGAGGCCCGGCATGTCCGCTCTGGACACGCTCCCAGTTCCCGCTGTAGCGAGCATAAAACGGAAACCCGTACCTACGAGTCCCATCGGCAGTCCAGCAGCCGAAGCATCACGAGGTCTGCTCCGCCCTTCTCTCGCCTACAACAGTGCCGATCATAGTGGAAGCAGTTCCTCTGGTCTCGCCGTCTCCAGCTTATCCACCAACTCCGGACACGGATACCAATCCGACGATTCTGGGCCCATCTCTCCCATTACCCACCAGCAGCCCTCGTCGAATCCTTTTGCGGGCGGATATGCATACCTTGAAGACTACGGCCCTGAGTACTCAAATAACGGGTATACGGACCAGGACGATGAGCTCTATGGTGGACATAGAAGCTTCGATCGGTACCCAGATCCCAGTTCGTCTCTCAAGAAGAGCAGCAAGACTGAGTGGCCGTTGAGAAACGTCATGGGTGGTGGGCAGAAGAGGACAAGAAGTCCCATGTGGGATCGCGTCTACGAACGCGTATGAGTGCATTCGATGCACAGTAACGATCTCCTTTGTTGTATATACGAGCATTTGCATGCTATGACCTAGCACTGGCGTTTGATTATTACGGGGTAACGAGTGTTGATGATATCCACTCCTTGATGCGAAGATACACAGCGTCTTTGTACGCACGTTTTGTTATTTATACCCTCCTTCGCAGTACATACGAGGCTGTTTAGTTAGTGATCGAGACTTGGGATCAATACGAATTCACAGTCAAACATGAATTTAGAAATGTGCATGGAATAAAACTCGCTAAATGTTCCGAGAGGTCTACAAGATCTCGTGCATGTACAGTCTACTCATCAAAACCTCGGTCCGACACTGCTGACGCGGACCTCGTCGTCTGTGCTGACCCGTGACTGCGGCCGGGCACACTAGCCAACTCTCGTACTCCACGTCCAGACAAACCTCTTAGTCGTGGAACTTCCTGTTCTCGTTCTCACCGAAGAGCGTGACTCTGATGGATGGCAGGGCCTGGGACTCGAGTAGCTTCAATCGTTCTTGGAAGGTGTTGTTGATGTCGATTCGGCCGTTTGTACCAACGATCATGGCACCACCAGCACTGTCTGGAGTTAGTCATGTCCCATATTGATAGTAATGTTGAACTTACGATCCCTCTGGCAGCGGGTCGCTCTCATCAATAGTAATGGAGACGTCCTTGCCAATGTTCTTCTTGTACTCGGTCTGCGCCTCCTCGATAGCCTTCTTGGTGAGATCGTAGTCGGCCTTCCGGACCTTGACCTGCAGCTTGTCCTCGTTGAGCGCATAGGCGCCCTCGACAATCAGGTCCTTCATGACGCTCTGGTACTTCTTCTTGTCCTTTGAAACATCGCCCAGCTTCTTCTCGGCGTTCTCAAACAGGCGGTTGAGCAGCTCCTGGCGGGCGGAGAGGATGCGTAATCGGCTCTTGTTGGAGACGGTGGAGCGGGTGATTTGCTGCGACATGCTGGCCTGCTTGAACTTCTTCTCGTAGGATGAGTCGATCGAGGCCTGTTCCTGGCGCACGAGCTTGGACTTCTCGATGGCAAACTCCTCGTCGGCCTTGAGGCGGATTTCGTTGGCCTTCTCCATGGCTTCCTGGCGGATAAAGGCCGTCATCTTCTTGAGCTCGCCGGCGACCTGCCATGGTGGTGCGTGTTAGCTATCGTGTTGACGTAGTGGGCGGGGAGCTTGCCGCGGGCTGGAGCGGGTGAGGAGTTGTACCTGGTCGTCGGAGAGGGCGTGGACTTGCGACATGATGGCGGTATTGTGTGGGGTCCTCTGGGCTACGGGGGAGGGTTATGGGTGCTGGCGTCGAGGTATAGCAGTGACGGAGCTTGGAGGTTGAAGTTCAAGCTTGGGCCCCAAGACACCCAGACGCTGCCCGCGGTTACCCAGGTACGTCTGCAGAGGATCCATGGCACGACGTCGCAGGTACGCAATGGTAATATTAAACGTGTCACACTATGAATGTAATGGATGTATCTCTTCTTCAACCTCGTCGCGTCGTCTCGTTGCTGCTCCTGAGCTCCCCAGGGCCCTCCTCCTGAATCCAACTACATCATCAGTCGGCTGATCCCTGCAACCTGCACGGCGTCGGCTAGTCTTCCCCAACCGTCTCGTGCACTTCACCGACTCAGCGTGACGTTTCGCGACTTACACGTCTGCGCTGTCTATTATCAAGACCACACATCCCCGCCTTTATACCCCCATACGCACAGCATGCGCCCGACGACTAGGTAGCGATACGCGCAGTGCAGCGACGACAGCCGACACGAACCATGGTGGAACTCTCGCCGGGCGCGAGCGTTGCTGTGAGTACCCAGGCCGCCACACCACCGCGGGAATAGAGCGCTAATGGGCGGACACGCAGCTTGGAGTAATGGTCGGCCTTGCCTCTACCAGCATACAGAGCGTTGGCCTGACGCTGCAGCGGAAGTCCCATCTCTTGGAGGAAGAGAAGGACGACGACGATGAGAGGCGACCCCCATACAAGCGGCGGAGATGGCAGGCACGAACACCCCTCGCGCTTTCAGAGACGATTCGCTAACGTACATATAGCTGGGCATGCTCATGTTCGTCGTGGCAAACATCGTCGGCAGTACCATACAGATTACCACCCTCCCCCTTCCCGTCCTCTCCACCCTCCAGGCATCCGGCCTCGTCTTCAACTCGATATGCGCCTCCATCATCCTCAGCGAACCCTTTACGCGATACTCCTTCGTCGGCACAATGCTCGTTGCGATAGGCGCATTGCTCATCGCCTTGTTTGGTGCCATTGCGGAACCGTCGCATAACCTGGATCAACTGCTGGCGCTGCTGGGACGGAACACCTTCATTGTATGGATGGTCATGACGGGCATAGTGGTTGTCATGCTGGTTATTGCCACCTGGTTACTGCACCGCATGCACCCGCGGACCACTCCTCGACAACGCCTCGTACGCGGTATCCTCTTCGGTTGCGTCAGTGGTATCCTGTCCGCGCATTCGCTCCTAATTGCAAAGAGCGCCGTCGAACTCCTCGTCCGGACTCTCATCGACCGCCATAACCAGTTTGACCGCTGGCAGTCGTGGATGATCCTAGTCGGACTGGTCGTGTTCGCCCTGACCCAACTCTACTACATGCATCGCGGACTGAAGTTGGTTAGCACGAGCGTGCTCTACCCCTTGGTCTTCTGCGTGTACAACATCATCGCGATTATAGACGGCCTCATCTACTTCGACCAAAACGATCGCCTGTCGAGTCTACACGCTGGGTTGATCGCGCTTGGAACTGTTATTCTGCTCGCGGGAGTTGTCTGCTTGAGCTGGCGACTTGAAGACAACGAAGAAGAGCCCATGTCACCGGTAGCAAGCAAGCACACAGGCAGGGTTCCGATGCCTCACAACGTGCTGGAACCTGGTATCGGCCTTGCGCATGGCCATAGCCACGACGAACCCGACTCACCTCTGGACATCGACGAAGAAGCCCCTGGCGTTCATGGCTTTACCTCGGAGCAAGCCAAACGGAAAGCGGTCGACGAAAGGACACCTCTGCTGGCCCGCGCTCCCACAGGTCCCGCGGTGACACTCGCCAATCCGAAGAAGCGAGCATCGGTGGACGCCGGTGACTTGAAAAGTCCTATACAATCTCGTAGATTGCCGAGGAGACGGCGGATGACTATCTCGGAGGAGACAAATGAGATATGGGATGAGCTCAACGACCGAGAGACTCTGCCTTCTCCTGCTCGGCGATCCGTGGATTTAGAACGACGACCAAGATCTGGGACTTTGCCTCCACGAAGGAATGCTGCGCAGTCGGCCTGGCTCAATCAGATGCGTCGGCGGTCCTGGTTCGAAGGATTCGGTAGCCGAGGCAGGAGCGTGTCGCAAGGAAAGAAGCCTGTGGACAGCTCTACATCACTTCTTGATCATCCCGATCCAGAAGATGGCGATATCTCTGATACAGACATGGACGAAACATCCCGGAGACGACAGACCTGGGGGTACGGCCAAGGGAGCAAAAGCCAAGACAATTTGGGCGACTGGTTCAAGATGAAGTGGTGGCGCAAGAAGTGGAAAGAGGACGAAGACCATGAAGAAGAACGACCTGCATGATATCACTACCGCATCCATTAATTTGAATATACCCAGAATGTATTATCAGAATTCAAGACGCAGTTCCAAGGATTACTACGCAGCGCCATCGTCCCTTTCAAGCAACGAGCGTCTCCACTTTGCGAAAGTCTCCTCGAGTCATAGTCGGAACCCTCGTTTCTACACTAATCCACATATGCGCGACATCCAGATGGAGTAATCCTTTCCTGACGATAAGCTCATAGCCAATCGCACATTACATGCCATTGCCCCACCTTGAACCACCCCACTATCCCCAGCTGCCTCCAGCGTTTCGGGGTCGTCTCGCTCAACACCTGCAGCGCACACTAACAGATGGCAGTGGATAAGATCGGAACGCTTAGCAAAGCTCCAGTCAAATCGGCCATATGTTTTATGCATGCCAAGCGCCGCATCTAGTATCGAAGTCCCAGATATGCGCTGCCCTACGCCTACATGGCGGCTGACTGGATGACGGTGGCAGGGTAACTCCCGTCAAATGTGTATCTTGAGAAGCTGATGATGCCGATGCCGTAAGTGCTGAAGATTGGGCGATGGTAGATAAGGTTATAGTACATAAGGCCGGTCGTGCTCTTGCGCCTTCTACACTCAGCAGCCTCTATAACACCCCCAGTTAACCCCAACAACCAACACCATACCAACCACCACAATGCCGGCAATGCAATACTTCGAGAAAGCACAAACGACTTTCAAGCCCCCTCTAATCGCCAACGAGAACGCCTACCTCGGTGACGTCGTATCATCGTACGTCCACCCTCCTCCAATCCTATCCCACCAACCCACTGCAACCAACTAACCCTTCCTCCTTCACCAGAGAATCTACAGACCCAGATAAGCCCATCAGCGGCGGTTTCTATCGTCTGGAGAAGGGAACACCACTCGTGTACACATATACGTACGATGAGATCAAGATCATAGTGGACGGCCACTTCTACATCAGCGATGAGACGGGCAAGGAAGTAAAAGCTGAGAAGGGGGATGTGTTCTTCTTTCCCAAGGGAAGCAAGATCACGTTCAAGACGGATGATTTTGGGTTGGGCTTTTTCGTCGGGCAGAGGAAGAAGGATGGTGCGTAGATGGAAGCAAGAGAAGTTTTGAAATGAAGATCGCGTGTCATAAACACTGATGGATGCAGCTTCTTGCCTTGCTTACCAAGTCTCTGATGTTTGCGGTTTCTCGCGTTCGAGGATATCCTTGTGTAGCCGGTGGTATGTGTTGCGAAATCGCGCTGCTCGCCTTGCTTACCAATGTCGGCGTATTGCATCCAATCATGAAGTTCATGTCGCAACATATCAGCCATGAGCCTCAAGTTTTCGAGTCGCGTTTGTAAAGCCCCGAGTTGGAAGTCGTCGCAGAATAGGCCAGAAATGGACGCCTTAGGTGAATGCTCGCTAAGCATCATCGGTGTCGCTGCATGCTGACCGCATCTCGGTATTGGTGGAAGTATCAGGATATGGTATAAGTATGCCACTATAGCTCACGATAAACACCAGAATCTCATCATCTTCACCAAGTTATTGCTGGAAGAAAAGCACTTCTACAATGTCTACCCCAACCACCTACACAGCATGGACCGTTCCGGCAGCAGCCACCAAGCTGTCCGACCTAACGAAACAGGAAAAGACTGTCCCAACCCCAGGACCTAAACAAGTCCTGCTCAAGATGACAGCAGCCTCCCTCAACTACCGCGACGTCCTCATATCCACCCGCTCCCCTCAATACCCAGGAGACCACAAACCCGACCTCGTCCCCGGCTCCGACGGAGCCGGCATCATCCACTCGACTGGCGCAGGCTCTACCTGGAGCGATAAGAAAGGACTCGCCGTCATGTTCAACCAGAACGGATGGCTATCGGGAGACTTCCGCAACCTGGACTTTGCCACGATCCTAGGTGGCACGAGCCAAGATGGCACGTTGCAGGAGTATCTTGTGCTCCCTGATGAGTGGATCGTGGAGCAGCCAAAGAACTTGACGGCAGTTGAGGCGGCCTCTCTGACGACGGCGGGGGCGACGGCTTGGTCTGCGATTCGTGGGCAGCTTGATGGAAGGCTGGATGGGAGTGTTGGAAATTGGATCGGGGGCTGGACTGATAGGAGATTGGAAGGGAAGTGGATGCTTACCTTGGGGACTGGTGGGGTTAGCTGTTTTGCGATCCAGGTAAATCGTCATGTGTGTTGCAAGTGGATGTATACTGACAGGACGTAGATTGCTTCGGCTCTTGGTGCAACCGTCATCGCTACTTCCTCTTCGGACAGCAAGCTCGAGATCGCGAAAAGTCTCGGCGCGACGCACCTCATCAACTATGTCACCACGCCGAACTGGGACGAAGAAGTCGCTCGAATCACTGGCGGCAAGGGCGTCGATCACGTTATCGAGACAGGTGGTGCAGGCACGTTGATGAAATCTATCAACAGCACCCGCGTTGGCGGTTTGATCAGCATGCCAGGTGTTTTGACACCGAACGCGCCTATCGACGCGGCTTTTGTCCCAAGCATCTTGTTCACTGCGAAGACTGGTAAGCCTCTGACCATCTCTCCTGGATCAAATGCCAAGTATGCTGACAACGAAAACACAGTAAAAGGATGTTGCGCATTCCCGCGCGACGCAGTTGTCGAACTAGCGCAGTTCGTTGAAGCGCACGGCATCAAGCCAGTGGTGGCGCACGAATATGCTTTCGACCAGACTGTGGAGGCATTTGAGATGATGGCGAAGCAGAGTGCTGTGGGCAAAATCGCTGTCAAGATTGGTAGAGAGATGTGAGGAGCCTGACGATTTTAATGTTGTCACCACTGTCGTTACAATACCTGTCGAATCTACTTACAACATATCTGCAATACGCGGTACTTGACGCGATCCCTTTTCATGGTACGTTTTGTATTGCGCAAGCTGTGAGTGGCTTGTTGCGTTCTGTGTCATCGCACTACCAGTCAACGCCAACCAAAGTTGAGGATGCTTGTGCGCCTTGTGAGTATATAATAGCCACGTCTGTGTTTTCAAGCCGCAGCTTTACACAGTGCCATCACTGCAATCTCATATACCCTACCCTTTTCAAATGGATTCACTCAAGCACATGAGCCGAATCTTCCTGGATCTTAGCGGGGAGCGAAGAAAGGCGAGCATGAATTCATCCTTCAATACGGGTGATTTAGAAGACTACGCAAAGTTCAGAAGGCTATTCAACCAAACACGCTGGTTGGGGGAAGGGGGGTAAGTTTTGACTGCACGAAGTGCATGTGAAACATATACTGACTTCGTACCTCTACCGCTGCAGTGATGGCACCGTCTACGCATACCAACACAAATATTCAAAAGCGCTCATTGCAGTAAAAACTCCTATTGCGTACAACACCCCTTACCATGCGTCTCAAGCAGCTAAACGCATCAAAGACGAAATCGCAAATCTTACCATCCTCGGTCGGCATGAGCACATCGCCGGAATGTTAGCATGGTCGCATAACCATCATCCCGCGGCCCCAGCAATCTTCCTTCCATTCTGCGAGCTAGGAGATCTTCTTGCATACATGGCCGACTATAAAGAGCAGCAACTCCGGCATTCAAAACTTATTATACGAACACCCGAAGTCACAATCTGGAAGTGTCTCCGCGACATGGCCCTTGCTTTAGATTACTTGCACAACATGAACGACGAGTTTGGCTACATACACAACGACGTCAAACCAGACAACATCTTGGTCGAATTTCCCAAAGGCTGGAATCCAAAAGATGGGATCCCTGATGAGCCGGTATTCAGATTGACCGACTTCGCTCGCATGACACGATACCCTCTACCCGAAGGTGAGGAGCCCAAAAAAGATTTCCTTGGCACACCCGAATGGGCACCACCATTAGCCGAACAAGAGAAGCAGCGGCCGTCCGTTGATATCTGGGCTCTGGGTGCGACCTTGCAAACGCTCGCTTTGAGAATATATCCTGTGCAATCGCGGGAGGCTTTCGTCGAGAGTCGAATAAAGGCAAACAAACCCGCGCCTATCCTGATTGACGACGGCGCTTGGAAACAATTAAAATGGCGTATTCTCATACCTACCGTTTACCGCCCCCTCGACGCTACACAGGAGGAACTAATGAATCACCACGACGTCCGCATGTCCATCTGCGCCAACGGTGCGGACGCGTACAGGGCTTGGAAGCATTGGCCGTATACTAGAACACTCAACACCTGGTATAAAAGCATGTGGGAACGGGACGTGGAGAAAAGAACTACGGCAAAGCAGCTTGTCGAGTGGTGCGTTCCTTTGATTGCGAGGTATATTCGCATTGCGCGGCATACGGAAAAGGCGGAAGAGTGCTTTGAGAAGGCGGCGAAGTTGAGGGACGAGGTTGAGGGGAAACAGCAGAATAGAGAGCTGAGGGCCAGGGCTATTGAGCTTTTGGATGCGCCTAGCTATGAAGGTAATGGATATGGTGATCTTTGAGGCAGAATAGATAAAACTAAAGATTCTTTAAACTGAACGCATCCTACGCTCCGGTGTGCTATGAGTGTATCTTATAATTTCCTCCGCCCACTGCTCGTTGTTATCAGTGGACGCGCAATTAAGACTTACAACTCCTGCTTGGTGAAAGTCGAGTTCTTCACCTTCGAAATCTTAAATCCACCAGGTGCCTGAGTCTGGAACATACCCTTGGGATCGTACTTCTTAGCCGCAGCCCGGATCTTAGCGACGTTTGCGGAGCCATAGCTACCAAGTGGGTCCTGGTAAGCGTCGGCGTAGTTCAGGTACTGCCAGTCTACAAGAGCGTCTTTGCTGGCAGCGAATCTTTGCATCTCTTCGGTGACAGCCCTGAGAGTCTCCCTCGCGATGACTTCGGTCTCTTCTCCTTTGACGGCAATGTCGAAAAGAAGCATGACTGCGTTGTCCTTTACGAGATCAAGACCCATGACGTTACCACCGCGTTCCTTGCTGTGCTCGGCAAAGGTGGTCGGGATAGCTTGAAACATGCACTGGGTGATGAAGTCGCCGTCGGTACTGATCGCCTTCCATGCTTCGACGAACTTGGTGTGGGCGTCGACAATGTACTTGAATACGGTGGCATCGTTCTTGAAGGTCATGGTGAACCAGATATCACTGGACCGGTCAGTTTGATCATTTTGTAGCGTTCAGGATGACATACCGGTATCCTGTAGGTTGCTCAAGCTCGTCAGTAAGGTTCTTGTGGCTTGCCTTCCTTGTAGTGTCGGATAGAGCAGGGATAGCCATGAACTTGTCGAAGCCTGCGGGAGCTACGTTTCCGGCAACATCCTCGTATGCGGCAATGATGACGATATCCTTCATGGCCGGTAGGTAGCTCCAGAAGACGATGCTGGAGCCGTCGGGGTAGTTCTCGACATTGTCGACCCATGCTGTGTAAGCTTCGACGTGTTGTTGTGTGTGGTTCTTGTCGTGAA
>Ga0265797_10007516_pt1 | contig 14871 bp, 16 predicted proteins | sample P2T30metagenome_FD_192433 | JGI IMG/M metagenome (GOLD analysis project Ga0265797, IMG submission 192433) | Plant litter microbial communities from East Loma Ridge, Irvine, California - P2 T30 | ecosystem: Environmental > Terrestrial > Plant litter > Unclassified | place: USA: California... | reverse complement strand
TTCCTTGTCAGTGATTTCCATTTTTATGCCGACTTGGGTTGCGTCAGAGGAGGCGACGTCGGGTTCTGTCATGCTGTATGCCGAGGACATGTCGCCGTTCATGAGGGGGTGGAGCCAGCGCTTCTTCTGCTCAGGTGTGCAGTACTTGGCGAGGAGTTCGATGTTGCCGGTTTCGGGGGCATGGCAATTCATTGTCTGCGGTATGCTATTAGTGAAACATTACAGGAGTATTGGGCACAAGGAAGCGCACCTGTGCTGCCCAGTATACGCGCCCCATTATCTCAGCGCAGCACGAGTACTCTAGGTTAGTCAAGCCTGGGCTCTCAATGAAGTGATTTGGCAGAAATAGGTTCCACAAGCCTTGGGCTTTTGCCTTTTTGCGCAGGTCGTGGATGATGGCTGGGGTTTCCCATCGCGTCTTGCTCTCTTTGAGCTGCGCTTTGTAGATGCGCTCAGCAGGTATGCATTCCGTCTCGACCCAATCGTACACTTGCTGGATCTTCTCGATTGCGATGGGACGTAGCTTGGCCTTCACCCAGGGCGGTATGCGCGCGAAGGCTGGGCTGCTGTTGGTGTCGATGTTCAGTACCATAGTGTGTGCGTTCCTGTGTCGTGAGTAGTGCTATCGAGGTAAGTAAGGATGATCAAACTCCAAGATTAAGAGTCTACGCGCGAATACAGCAGACATGACTCGCTGCTGCAATTGATGCCGACGCGTTGCGATGCGTGTTTCCAGCCGAGGCGATGTTGTTTTTGGCGGGGAGTACCGGATGTCTTTAAGCGTGGGGAAGGCGGCAGCGTAGCAGCGAGTGGGGAAGCTTTGACCCCTGACGTCTTCCCGCGTCGAACTGAGTCGAGATGAGAGCTACTCCATAAACACACCCACATGACGCGAAACGACGCAAGGGCCCAGCATTTATACGACAGCGAGCCCTTGGTACAAAATGGCTTCCGAGATGGAAGATTCACTCCAAAACTTACACGCCCGATCTAGGACAACATGGCTGACGAGGGATTCGCGAAACCATGGCTTGAGTTCGAAGAGGAGCTCGGCGAGCGCATACTATTGAATCCGCCCATCTCAAACATGACAGAGCAGTTCATGCGATATGGCAGCCTCATGGCGTCGAAGTACACGTTTCCCGATCCCGACCTTTCCGTAAAGACCGAAGATACGACAACCGATCACGGGACCAAAGTGCGCATATACACGCCTGACGGCTATACCGGTGGGAAGCCAGTGTGCATGTATTACCACGGCGGCGGATGGGCTATGGGCGACGTGAACGGTGACGATCCATTCAGCCGGGCAATTTCAAAAGCCGGAGGCATAGTGGTTGTGTCTGTCGAATATGGCCTCGCACCAGCCAACAAGCACCAAGACTTGATGGACGAATGCTTCAACGCTTTACGATGGGCGTTGGACAACTCGAAGCGGATGAACACCACCGAAGGGAAGTTTCTCACTGCCGGGCTTTCGGCCGGTGGTCAACTGGCTTTCGCGGTTGCGCTGAGAGCCCGCGATGCAAGCATAGATGGGCTCGTCGGTGTTATCGCACTCATACCCGTGACTGTGCACCCGGATGGTGTTCCGGAGAAACTTCAATCTGGGTACACGGCGATGGAGGAGCATGATCAGCACACTGTCAACACTGCGGGAGCGATGAGAGACTTTTGGAAGGCCTTTGGTGCTCCACCAACGGATATATACGGATCGCCCCTTCTTCATCCTGGAATCAAGGACTTGAAGAAGGTTTACATGGCTGTTGCGGGACACGACACGCTAAGGGATGACGGCGTGCTCATGAAAACGATGCTAGATGACGCTCGGTAGGTTTCGTATCTTTATTGTAAGAGTTGATGCTGACTAGACTGTAGTGTGCCCGTCAAATTTGACTTCTACGATGGTTATCCACACTTTTTTTTCGCTTGGCCTTCTCCGAAGCTTGCTGAGCCGCAGAAGGAGTTCATGAATAACTTGGTCGAGGGTGTGAAGTACGTGTTGGCGGAGTAACACTAGCTGCAACTCATGTAGCGGTATGACGGATACATTTGACGACTTCTCGCTTCTTCTACCGCATATGCGCAAGTCACTCACAGTCAGCCTCGTCTTCTCGGCCTGCGATTATCGTATTGCTAAAAACGGGCCATCCTTAACTTTCGAGTCTGTCCGCGCTCAGATCAAACTAACTACCCTGGTCTATGTGCCTTAAAGGCCTGACGGTCTAAAATTTATCCGGCAATCACAATAGGTGTATTTCGATTTTATAAGCTATTCCTCCACATCTTGGCATGCGCGGTACGGGACGGGGCGGGAGGCCTAAGAGCGCGTACCGCCCTGGGGAAATAGCATATTTCTTAGCTCTTTCTTGGCGTCTTAGAGGCTCTGCTAGTGACCATAGCCAAGCTTTTGTACGCATATTCGGCACGGCTTGTCCTGTTTTGACAGCATGTGCCAAGTGTGTAGACGTAGATGGTATTATCACGGTCTTAAGGCGGCCAGCTATGTGCAAGTCACTCTCCAGATTCTCCTTCTCAGTGAGGGTTAAGTGTGTTCTTCTGTGGGGAATTCTTAACTCTAATCGCGCTACCATTAGAAGGCACAATCGTTAGTGCGCAGGAAAGACTCGCACTCGTTCGATAACCTTGGTACTCTCACCCTACGAACGGGCTCTGTGTCATTCAGAGTGACCTTGATAATATCTGTTTCAATGTCTTCGGCATTCCATGAAGATGCCAAAGTTGGACATCATAGGATAGTACGAAGGATACGTTCACGATTCACCTGCGACGGAGCTGGCCGCTCTCAACTCTTGCCAAGATAAGGCGTACATATCTACGACCATCTACGATCGAAGACATAATCGGCGATCAGTCGTGAGGCTTCATTCAGGATCCATAGACCCACCCTGTATGTTGTCAACAAGTCTTCTTCTGCTCCGAACAGTCGTAGCGGGAACTTGTCCAAAGTACAAAGGGAGGGCTTCCTCTCATTGTACATCAACCATCAACACAACACAACAACCTCCATTCGATTACATATCTATCTCCACTCTACGCTTACCAACCATGCTCACAACCACAATCATCTCCGCCATCCTGGCCTTCACTCCCATCGCTCTCGCCAGCCCCGTGGAGAAGCGTGACCCAGGCAACTTCCGCCTCTTCGAGCACCACTACTACCAGCGTACGCTCATCTCACTCCTATGCTCCGCAAACACCTATTAACAAAACCTCAGAGCAATGCGGACCCGAAGCCTGCACCGGCGGCAACGACCTCAACTCCATCAGCATGTACGTCCACGACGACTGCAACGGCGGTGGCTGTGATGCCAAACCCACTCCGAACCTCACTCCAGGCGAGAGCTTCTGCGATCTGGAATTTACCTACTGTGGTGACCGCATCATGCGCCTCGTGAGCCGGGGGCCTGATGACTGCAAGGCTATGAGCGACCTTAGCGAGGCGAACAATGGACAGGCGTATGCGACGTTGGTGGAGGGTGATACCGATGTGGGGACGTGCTCGGTGGACTTTTCCGTGCATAAGACTTGCAGTGTTTTTGCTGGAGGGTCGAACAATGATAGCCAGGTTTACTGTGCTTTCTTCTAGGCAGATAATGATGGAGATGGCCGTTCGAGAATGGTTAATGTATAACTGTGTCAATTCCACTCGTGAATACCAACAGAGCTGGTGCCATCGTGTTTTGTAGAAGGGTACTAAACTGGCTGTCGCAGACCAGGGGGTCTCATCTGACACTTCCCCGAACAGAACGCGACACCAAGCCTCACATCATTTCATCAACGACCAAATGCACCCAACAGTCACCTCCAAGGAAACAAGGTGTGTTCATAAGGAGAGAAAAAAAGGACTTTGGATGTTGAAAAGAGCGGCATTCATGGCATTCTATCATGACTTCATACTGCTAGCTGAGCGTGCTTCGATCCGCCTCCAGCCGAAGACCACGGCTTCTACCACCGCGCCATCTAACCCTTCCTCGAGATGTCAACATCCACCTCCCCAAGGGCACCAGAGTCCTGGTTCCAGTCACCAAGAGTAATACCGTAGTCCTTGTTGCGGTTCTGGATCTGGAAGTTGTTCGACTTGGAACCCCAAGGGCAAGACCAGTAAACGGTGCAGACTCTGTTGTCGCCGTCGTAAATGTCACTGACAACCACAGTGTTAGTTCAAATAGGTAATAAGCTGTGCGATGGTGCGAATATCGCTTACAATTTACCCTCGGTGCCGGAAGCAGAGTCAGAGCGTCCACATGAAGACACCTTCTCACTCGAGCCTGCGCCAACGCTCATCTTGTTCACTTCGCCAGCGCCAATCTCTGCGTCTTTATTGCCGTTCTTGTGGAATTTACCCCCTTGAAATGTGCGTCAGCAATTGATCTATCGGAAGTACCATACGATGATGCTAAGATGACCCGGAAACGGAGATGGGAAGAACTCACACATAGCTTCCGCATTCTTGATGCTGATGGATCCATTTCGGAAACTGTTGATAATGTGGATGACGACCCATTGAGCGTATGCCATGATGGAGATGATCTAGATGCTGGAAACTGGTGAGGTATTGGATTGAAGTGGTAGGTATTAAGTGCTTGGATGCTGGAAGTGATTGCCTGGAAGCCCAATATATACCCATTGGAACTTCTGCATGAGCTTACGTGTCTGCAGCTCCTCCTACATGCACAAAGTGTAGCTGTGCGACTATGGAGCTTCGTCCTGGTCAATAAACAACGACACCCTCATTCTCTCTCAGACCCCAGTCTGGAAAAGCAAGCGACCTCTAATCATATGCAACGCAACGTAATTCTCGCTCGACAATAACCATGTCTGGAAAATGCTGCTGACGGCCTGAGCAGGACTCCACCATCGATACTCATTTGTCTGAGACTGGACACCAGTCTCTGCAGTTTCCGGTCCGAACAAGCAAGTAATGGTCGCCACAAGTTGCGTAAAGCGGCAGTTACGAATGCAAGTCAGTGTAATGCGTACGTATCTCTTCGTCACAGTATCCGATTTCGGCGGACGCGATGTGCAGGAGGGCTTCTCGCGAAACCATCATGCAGGGCGATGAGGCGGTGTACGCTGCGCAAAGCCATCCAAACGGACTCCCCGATTATCAAAGTTTCTTCGTAGCGAAAGCTAGCCTGCCATCTTGACGAACATCATCACAACATCGCTAACCCCGCTGCAACGGAGGTCCATCGTTTAGCACCCTCCTACCCAAAATTGGAGCACGGTTGGTCAATCACGCCAGTATTGAGGTCGTCCATAGCAGCCAGTGTATTACCTATACGATACTGGACCCATAGACATTACTGAAGAATTTTATTGCAAGGGATAATATCAACGAGCTCGAGCCCGTCGATCTACTGAAACCGTCACGCAACTTTAAGAATAACTGAGATCCTGATTTGTCTAAGCTGACTGTGAGCTAAGCATTAGTTAAAGCCAATGCTGTGAGAACACGATTGCGAATCATCCTACTGCGATGTCATAGACCTATACGTTTACGCATACCAGGTACGTAAGAAAGAAATCCCATACCAAGCGCCCGAGTGAATCGTTCTCGCACCATCTCTGCACATTGAGGCGACACACACTCGAAGCATGCAGACGTATCGAGCAGAGGCCGGGATTTGTGGCGAATTGAAATGTCTGGTGGAGACTGTCATGCAAGTCATCGCACGCCGCTACCTCGATTTGGAAAATGCGAACGCCACCAGAACGGCCCGATCCGACTACGCTAAAATTTACAGGCCCGGAGGTGCAGACGGAAAGACGGGAGGACGGTTTGTTGCCCTTCGCATGCGATCCACTCCGCAAAAACAAATCTCGTCACACGCGTCGTAAGGGTCGCTGTGTTGGAGGGAGCGGAAAGTCACCGCTGCCTAGGTGGACAACGATCCGAGCCGCCCGCGAGCAACCCCGCTTGCAGACACGATGGTCTAGTCCAGTTAGCACAGTTGATCTCTGGGTATAGCGGTGAAGTGAGGATTGATGCGAAGGACTGGCAACGCGTCCATCGAGTTCTGTCAAACCTTTCGGCGCCTAGATAGGATGATCTCAATGCAGATGTATTCTTTGAACACACCACATATGCTGCATGCAGCTGCGGATGACCTTGTTCTAGCACGCAAGGTCTCGCTCGTCATATGGCTGAATTCTTGGCACCTGGTTGCGCTGATCTCAATGTTGCATCGGGCGCGAGATCGAGAACTCCAGATTGTACATTTATAGTGAAGGTATTCTAGCACGACATTCCCGTGCAATAACCAAGTATCTGTTACTCTCGCAAAACGATACCTTTCAATTCCAACAACGTCTTTCCACCATGGGCGAAGTAGTTCCGTACAAGGCGGGCATGCAGCGTGGCCAAGGGTGAGACCTGCCTTCTGATTGAAAGGGGCGGCGAACTAAGCATTCTTCAAGTTACAATACTTACCTGCAATCGCTTTGTGTCAAAGATGCGGTTACTATCGACCGCCACGATGATCAAGACCCTCCATTCAAGAGAGAGTATTATTCTCAGTTCATTGAAGAATACGAGTAAGTATGTCACCTTATCTAGAGAGCGCTACTTGCTTACGTGATTGTCTTAGGAAGATAGCACAGAGCATGAGAATCAGTGCTGGCGCCGCTGTCTCCGGATGGGGTCAGGAGGCCAATGTCAATGTCGACATCCTCAATCGTAGCGAGGTTTGTACAAACACTCATTGCTCAACGATCATGGTCTGAGTGGCATATAGTTTGAGACCAGCACTTTGACATACGAGGTCAAAGTCTTGGTTCAGCACCAAGTAAGCGTGCTCGACAAGCACTCCTTCAACAAGATTGAGACGAAAACCCCGCACGCGACATATGGCGACCGTTTCATCGCCGACTTTATAAAAGGCGGTCATTTCTACGCCCGTGTCTCTATCACGGCGAAAAACTCGTCTGAGACCAGCGAGCTCAAGCAATCGTAAGTTTCCACGGTTACCTGAATACCAACGCTCTCCAGTTCTCTCCACATTATCAGCATCTCGCTAACTCATTGACTAATAGCGCTGAAGTCGCCATGACTATGTACGGCGTTTCTGGAAAGATTACGCAAGAGGTCGAAAGAGCCGTCAGCTCCATCAAACGAAACGCTTCGGTCAAGATCACCATCATCGAGTCCACGGGAACCAGCAAGAGCGGTGCCAGTGGAGGAGGCTACGCTGTCAAGGCTGAAGAGAGCTCTGACCTTCTGGCTGTGAAGGAAAAGGCAGACCAGTTCTACAAGGATGCGGATTCGGGAAAGCATTCTTATGTGTTGTTGTAGGTGATCTCATGTTCTGGAGGTCGGACGAGTGATTCGAGGCTAACATGGCTTGGTGCAGTGCGGTGCTGGGAAAGTACAGGAACCTCTCCAACTTTGAGAGCTATTTCGCTCCGTTCGATTACCAGATGGCTAGTTTGAGGGTGAGCTGCAACCTACAGACTCGACACTAACTCATGCTAACGATCTCGACAAGTCCTGGGCGCTTTTCAACGACTTCACGCTATACAAAGCTATCGAGACCATGATCAAAGCTGGTAAGTTCACTTGCAGACATTGGCCACTTTGGCTAAGAAGACTTCCATAGTGCCGGAGAGCAAGTTCAAGGATGGCCCCGAACGAAAGACCCAATTGATAAAGCAGGCCATCAACATCTTCGAAAACATCCGCGATAGGGTGATCCTTATCTCCGAACATCCTGAGGCAGCCAAGGAAGATCCTGACCACATGAAACCGGGCGACTTTCGACTTGAGGTGCTTGTAGGTTCATCCTCTCATACTGCTTCACCGCTTTTTGACATCCTAAGCTAACTACTTCTCCTTCTACAGAATTCAATCCAGACCAAGCTCTTCCATGCTCAATCTCAGCCCATCCCGAACACCGACGATTACTGGACCGATGTGGTTCTAACCACAAAGGGCTCCGGTAATCAGCCCCTCTTCACTTTCCCGGCCTTCGACTTCGGCGATTTGATCGGCACTGAGGTAGTGTCCTTTGGAAAGAAGAAAAACGGCGAAGAATACAATTGCCTGATTGGCGAGCGCGTGACGAGCCTCGATGATTACAAAGAATTGAGTTACTTCTGGGTCTTTCCAGACAGTGTCCAAAAGTTTGCCATGGAGATGTATGGAGTCAGCAAGGTACCGACGAGGAACTACATGAGAGTTTATGCAGCGGATCAGAGCGATATCGAGAATCCGAGGCCTTACCAGAGGTTTTGGTTCTACGTACCCTCCGCTAATAGTCCACCGTAGATATGTGTCTTGGCGTGACGTCACGTCAGTCGTATCCCAGCAAACCTTCAGCGAATGCAATACAACACTCTCTTTTTGCCAATGCAGTCTCGTGTAGCGTGTCTCTACCGTACTACAGACTACCGTGATCCAGATCTGGCATGGCGGTAGCTCAGCCAAAGTCCACGCTTAGAGAGATCTACCCCGCTTCGTCGTCCCCGCACCTAGCACCTCTTCCAAGCTTCAATCCTAGCCCCAAGTCTTAGCCAGCACACTATGTCGGCCACCGTTTTCCGTTCATATGGCTTGGCTAGGACAAGTCAGCAACCATGTTCCCGGCGCATCGGGATGACTCGCAGCACAGCCCCTCCAGTCTTTCCACTCCTGTTGCGCCTGTCATCTCATTGCATCAAGTGAATTAGGAGTGAATAGTCGGTATATATAACATTAATCAAAACCATCATAGTCCTCAAGCTATACCAAAATTCCCCAAAAGCATACTGAAAACATTCCGTAATAATGAAAGCCGGCCAGTGGGATCCGTAAGTGCACAAAACACTTCTGCTGTTACATGGAACTCACGCGCACTTTAGCAAGGAGAAAAAGGTCGTCGTGAACGATGTGCCGAAACCAACCGAAGCCCCAAACCAGTTTCTGGTCAAGATACAATCCGCATCGCTATGTCACTCAGACCTTCTCCATGCTATGAGGCCAGACTACGCTGTCACACTGGGCCACGAAGGTGTTGGCTATATTGAGTCCATCGGCAAAGCGGCAAGCGACAAAGGCTTTCAAGTCGGCGACGCGATTGGCTTCAACTACTTCATCGGCGCTTGCTTTGAGTGCGAAGGATGCATGGTTCACAATGTGCGATGCGAAACAGGTAACCAGAAATTGCAGGGTTTCGTAGTAGATGGATACTTTGCCGAGTACGCGGTTGTAGATTGGCAGAACGCTATCAAGTTGCCCGAAAATCTGGATATGAGTAAAACTGCGCCATTGTTCTGCGCCGGTATAACAGCATTCCATTCGGTGGATAGCTGCGAGTTGAAAGCAGGAGATTGGTTAGCGGTAATTGGATGCGGTGGCTTGGGCCAATATGCTATACAGTACGCCAAAGCTGTAAGTTTGCATACAAGCATGTACCACCAATCGAAAGCTGACAAGACCTAGATGGGTATCAAGACCATTGGTCTAGACATCAACGACAATCAACTCGATGTGGCGAAGAAGGTTGGCGCGGACGCTGTCTTCAACTCCATGAAGAACAAAGATTATCTTGAGGAGATCAAGAAGCTCACTGGTGGTAAGGGGTGTCATGCTGCGGCTGTCTACAGCGCGTCAAACGCAGCATACGCAGGCGCGCCAGATATTTTGAGAACGGGTGGACTACTAATGGTCATCGGTATCGCGCCTAAGGGACTTGACTTCATAAACACATTTGACTTGACAACGGGACGGTACCGCATCAAAGCCGATAGCACGGGTATTCCTCAGCGGATGAAGAAGGCAGTCGAATTTACCGGCAAGCATAGTATACAGCCAGAAGTCGAGTTCCGCAAGATCGATGACTTGCCGCAGATGGTTGCGGATATGGAGGCTGGTAAAGCGGAGAAGAGACAGGTCGTGGTGTTTTAGATCCCTCGCTCAATTGATATAATTGAAATGTTTACGACACACTCTTGTTGCCCAACGGACCATACCTTGGAGTTGGTCAGCGGCTAACCGCGATTGCATGTTATGTCGCCGTGACGTTGCGTGCCAGAACGCAAACATCAGCGACCTTCCAACGACCATCTGTTGAATGTGGCAATAGGTAGGTCTTATCGAGCGTACCACTAGTTGTATCGACTCTTCACTAACCCCGCTTGTCGAACTTGGCCTTCGCGTTTGCCTCTAGTCGGTTATGCATGGTTACTTCTAGTGGCTATATCTGTGAGATGACCAAGTACATTAAGTCGCATACATCGCCGACAGCAAGACATTCGGCTTTGCAACACAGCTCTCAATTGTGTATCAATATGGTCTACAAAACCATGGATGTACGTCTCATGCCATCCACTCCACATATGCATGATTAATACCTCAACAGCACGACTTCTCGTACCCGCAGTTCGCGTGGGACGAACAAGAGAACTACCAGCGTCAGTCAACCATCTGAACTTTCAATCCTGGCCCCATAATCTTCTGATCCCTTCCCTAGCCTGCATCAAGCTCTCCTTTTTCTTCCGTAAATCTCCCACCGTTACCGACGCCTTCTTTCAAAAGCATTACAACCATATTCACTCCGATCTCACTGTCGCCTGCAAGAAGTTTCACGCCGTCAAGATAGCCCGCTACGTCCAGCTTTACCAATCACCCGGCTTGAAAGGAAAATTGAAGGAACTGGGCATGGACGTACTAGAATACGACGCGTGCAGTCAGATCTGGGTGAGGAAGTGGGAAGATTGGGAGGCGTTTGCGGGGAGCGACGAGTACCGAGCTGCGCTCATGCCGGATGCGGAGAAGTTCATGAATTTGGAGAAGGGAATTCAGGTCATGGCCGGGTGAGACTCACTTCCTCTCGATTTGGTTGGTTAGTGTGAATGGGTTACTGATAATGACGACGGAGCTAGGTACGATATGATCTGCTTTGGAAAAGCGATTCCTGATTGCGATGCTACGGATGGGATTACGCGTGAAGGGGCTGCGTAGGTCTGGAAGCCTCACTGGCGTAGCTTTGGAGCTGGGACTGCTGGGTCTTGGTAGTGGGAGGTGCGGAATAGTGCTAAAGCATATGACTCTTGCAGGCCCTTTCTGTACGGCTAGAAGATTACTTTCCAGTAACTTGTTGTATTAGAGCTCCATTGATGTTGCTGTTGTTCTGACGATAAATGTGCGTGTCGCGTAAACCGAGAACCCACTGGTAGTGATCTGGGTGTCAATGTCTCCGGCCTAGTTCAGCTCCTCTTCAGCTCAGTAGTGATTGCATGTCTCTCCTTTACTAGCATAGGCTACACGATGCGCCATGCTCTGGCACGTGTACTGATCCTTATCTTTGCTAGCGAAAGATAAAGTTATGGGTATAGGAAATAAGCGCTCACCGACATGGCAAAGTTCGATCGGAAACGTTGTTCCAGGCGAAGACGATCCTCGCCCCTTGATCGTTCGTCCCCATTTCTGGTCAAGCGCTACGACCCAGCGCTCATCTTCTCCGCACCTAACCCCGGGTACCCACTTCCACATCCACTACCCCGGATTATGAGGATGTACGTCGATCTACTGGTAACAATGGCGCGCTCCAGCCAATAGCAAAAGTTGGCTAAAATGATTATCTGAGCTTCTGTGTATCCGAGATGCGGGGGCGTCGAAGCCTGGATGTCGGGGCTGTAGTGGCTTAACACGTTTGACTTGCAAACATGTACAACCTAATGAAGAATATATGCAAGCCGTGAGTGGTCTCTTTGCGACGATCTTCCTACTTAATCATACATTGTCGTACCTGCCTCAAGCGTGTATCCCAACACGACATCATCATGGCGATAATAGCCGCCCACGAAGGCAATGTTCGTCGTTCGTCAAAAGAGAAGACAGATGTCGAGCAAATCGAAGCCGTTACAACAACACCACCACAGACGCTCGTGTCTTCAGATGCCACCACTATAACATCGAAGACATGGTTCGTCATCTTCGTCTTGTCTTCAACGTTTGGTCTCTCATTCTGGCCGGTACCTACAACCTCTGCTATGATGTCTCGGCTGGCTGTCCAGTTCGGTGACCCCACGTCGAGCGCATGGTATATACCCGCGTACACGACAGCGAACGCCATCGGCTTCCTGATAGCGGGAGCAAACTCTGATCTTTTTGGGAGGAGGTGGTTCTTGTTGTTTGGCAATGCATGTTGTTGCGTTGGGTTTATCGTTACCGCGACGGCAAAGGGAGCAGATCACTTCACAGCGGGATTGGCGATAACCGGTTTTGGAGGCGGCTTTGCGCAGATGGCTATGTGCAGTATCCCTGGTGAGTGATCTGGGCTAACATGTACGTGCTTGTCGGTCTGACAATTGCAGAACTCTTGCCGAACAAGTTTCGACACATCAGTATCTGTCTTTCGGATGGTTTCGTCTTCCTCATCGTTATCATCGGCCCCATCGTTGGAAGGGTAAGTGACAAGCTTGAGAAGACATCGTACAATGACTGACCATCAATCCACAGTACGCTATCGATGTTGATGCGTGGCAATGGGTTTACTGGGCTGGTCTTATTGCCCAATTTATGTCCTTTACATCCTTATTCTTGTTCTACAAGCCCCCGAAGCATCCCAAAGGAGTCCCATGGGACGAAGCAGTCCGGGGTCTTGACTATGTGGGCACTGCGCTCATCGTTCCAGGCATCTGCCTCACGCTTGTCGGCATCGTAAACACCACATACAAGCCAAGTTCAGACGTCACCGTCATAGCTCCTATGGTAGTTGGACTAGTCCTGATCGCCGCTTTCGGAGTTTGGGAGACGCTGTCGAACACCAGGTTCAAGCTCTGTCCACCGCATCTGTTCCGGAGCCACAAGGGAAGAGAGTTCACAGCGCCGTTCATCGTAGCGTTCATTGTAACGATGTTTTATTACTCCGTCAATATCATCTGGCCGACCATGGTGAATGTCTTTTACCTGGGCCCGAATGTGTCTCGGAGTACAGAGCTGCTACTCACACTACCACCAAACGTCGGCCTCGTATTCGGATCATTGTGCCTGATGGCTTTTGGCAACATGCTAGGACACTGGAAGTGGACTTTGATCGCTACTTGGACTGGGATGGTGCTCTTTGGCGCCTTGATGGGTCTTGTCACTCCATTCAATCAAAGCTTGATGATCGCATTCTGCTGCATCAATGCTTCGTTCTTCGGATGGGCGCAGTATGAGTCCATCGCGTTTACACAACTTGGTGTGCCGCAGCAGGACCTTGGCTTCTCCGGTGGCCTGGCGGGCATGGCTCGTTATGCAGGAGGATCGCTTGCTCAAGCCATTTACACCACGATTCTCACTAACACGCAAACCACGCGTGCTGCTGCTACAGTTCCCGCTGCAGCTGTAAGGGCAGGCATGTCGTTGGAGAATGCGCAAGCTTTACTTGCAGCTCTTCCTCTCGGTGCTGCCGCTATCGCGGAAGTGCCAGGTACGACCGCCGAGGCTCTGGGCGCTGCTTCTTTGGCATTTCAATGGAGCTACGCGCACGCATTGAAGGTTGTGGCACTCAGCAGTCTGAGTTTCGGCATTGTGGGCTTGCTTTGCATCTTCTATTGCGAAGATCTGACGCCTAAGATGACGGACAAGGTGGAGGTCTTCCTTGAGAATGACGTGTACGCGGACAAGAACGAATTCCACTGAAAATCGAATCGGCTATAGCTTAATTAATGGAATGGCTTCACTACAATTCTGCATTCGAGCTTCATAATGGTGTGGGTATCGGAATCAGAGATGGATGCTGGAGGCTTCGCCAGACGCGTCGGGCGTAAGGCTTGACCTCATCGCGTGGCCGACGTCATGGTCCTCGCGCAATCGTCTCACCACCATCCTTTGCTTTTCCTCCCCTCTCCTCAACCTCCAACGCCCGGACATTAACGCGCCGAGTAGACAATGCAAATACCCGATATTCTTCCTATTTCGCGCTTCTCCAGCCATGAGTAACTGACGCGTCCGAAAGAGGTTAGGATGTCTCCAAGCCGCGGCTAATTTTTCGGGCGCTTTCTGCGGCAACACTACGACAGATTGCTAGCTGACGGCCCGTCAAAAAATCGGTCCCCTCAGGGTGTACTTCGCAATGCGACGCGGGGCTCTAGAAAGAACGCGTATGATCTTTACAGCCGGGAGTGGTCGGCGAAAAATCGATATGCAGCACCAACGCTACGTCTAAACACCAGTAGCTGAACCTTCAGCACACGGCGAGTAGACCGGACGATGTCCCGTAAAAGGGATACGACTGTCTAGACTCCATGGCTCCACTATCGCAACGGCAACCCCACCTTCTATACTGGTACGCTATGCAAGGAGACAAGATGTAGCCTCTGTGGCTGAACGACGACGCATGGAAACCTTGTCTCTTTGTTCCTCCCTCAAGCCCTAATCGCTTTCTCCCTACAACAATGTCAAAGTCGGCTGTTGTGTTTGGCGCTTCTGGCGTGACAGGTCAGTAAAGCCATTGGATGTCGTGATAGGGCCATACGCTGATATTGGTTCAATAGGCTGGTCTTTCGTCAATGAGATCCTTTCCGATTACCCAAAGAAGGACACCTGGAAGCGCGTCCATGCGCTGACAAACCGCCCGCTTTCTCCGTTGCAAACACAATGGCCAGAGGACTCGCGCCTCAACCTGGTCTCCGGCCTTGACCTACTCTCCCATAGCCAAGAAAGTCTTGAGAAGGAGCTGGCAGAGAAGCTACCACAAATTGAGGAGGTGACACACGTCTACTACCTTGCATACAAAGCGGGCCTAGATGTACAAAAGGAAATGGAAGAGGCCGTGGAGATGTTTTCCAAGGCAGTGAAAGCCATGGATAAACTATGTCCGGCTCTGGAATATGTCGTGCTGCAAATTGGCACAAAAGTTTGTAAGGCCTCACCCGCCCTTT
>Ga0265797_10007515_pt1 | contig 14875 bp, 14 predicted proteins | sample P2T30metagenome_FD_192433 | JGI IMG/M metagenome (GOLD analysis project Ga0265797, IMG submission 192433) | Plant litter microbial communities from East Loma Ridge, Irvine, California - P2 T30 | ecosystem: Environmental > Terrestrial > Plant litter > Unclassified | place: USA: California... | reverse complement strand
TGCTGTTGATGATATCCTCCTATTTTCCCATTACGCTGAACTCTTGTAGTCGAAGTAAGGACTACTCGCCAGTTCAATCTCCATCGCATCCACCCTCGTCTCCTCCATCATCGTCTGCATATAGGGCGATATCCTCACGCTGCTCTTCCTATACACCACTATCTTCCCCTTCGCTGACCTGGCCCGCGTAGTAGGCGATATATGCGTCGGTAATATACAGAGCACGTATATGCTCCGCGCTGAACATGTTGCTCTGAAGTACAAATTTCCCCGTAGGCGATGCAGCGAAGGGTCGGCGCATGAGCTTCTCGCGCGCAACGGCGTCCCTCTCATCGAATTCGGAAAGGTTCATGCATACGCCAGCGACCCTAGTCGAATGCCATGTTGATGTACATCCAAGGTATGCGGGACGCGCAATCTGCCCGACACTGAGAAGGAGGGCTAGGTCTAGGAACCTTTCCGCGGCGAGAAGTGTATGTGGATTAGGCGTGACTGCCCGCGACTTCGCCAAACCAAAGAGACTCGGATGGTTCAGCTGGAAAACAACCCGCAATATGCGTTCTGCTGCCTTATCGTTGGGGCTAGCATATTCGAAAAGGACGCGGCAGTTCACAGGGGGACGCAATGTCCCTAACAAAGCGCAGACGCTCAGTGAACATCTCGACAAGAGCGGATGCGGGCGTAGCGCCCATTGTGACACCGACCTTCTCTGTCGACAACTCCCACAAAGACTGACCGAAGGCCATGTGTTGTGTGGTTTGAGGTCCCTCAATCTCAGGCCAGAAGATGCTGGTGCCTTCACAGGGTGGACGTCAAAGAGGAAGAGACCATGATCTCTTGCAGCCGTCGGAACGCTTAGGTCCTCAATCCCTGGTTTGCATGCCAACGACCAGATTGTTGAACATTCCCTGGGTTGGTAGATGGAGGAGGCCTTATTCTCTGGCGGAAAATGCAACATGATCATGAGCTCTGCATCTGGCGAGCCGAATGGAGCAACGACATCCTCTGCACGCTTCCCACCTTGAAGCTCCACCTGCAAGAGTCGGTTGAACACGGGTTCAACGGCAGTGTGGAGGACAGGATGGATGCGGCCGGCGATATAGGTTGGCGCTGTTATAGGAGTGTGTGTGATGTACGGTCGAGCTAGCAGTTGCTGGCTGACGGCACGCAGTCGCTCGGCCGTATCTGGCTTGAGCTGATCGGTGACATGCTGGAATCCCTGAGCAACGGTTGGATTCTTGAGCATCAGGCGAGCGACAGGAACACTGACGCTCATGCTAGTCACCGTAGGGAGAGCACGACAAAGAGGGTAGCGTGGTGGCAAGCCCGTGAAATTCATCGGAAGGCGTTGAATAAACGGTGTACCAAGAGCGTTGTTGGTGCGGAGGGAGAACTTGTACGTCTCATACGTCTTGAGGTCGGGGAAGACATCGAGCTTCCACGCCCCCCATCCAATACTATCCTTTTTTATTCTGACCAAAGCCCTGAGTCCAGAGAAAGTCTCTTCCGACACAGAGTATTTCCTGGCGAGGACGGCAACGTGACGTAGTAGGACACGTTGGTGTTTATTGAGCTCTTGCTCAATAGCCGCGCGCGTGGCAGGTTGAAGTGTTTGAGTATCTTGACTTGTTCCGCATCTGGTTTGAAAGTTACCCTGCGGTAGAGAATGGTAGTGCCGTACGGATGATCCCTGAACCAAATATCGATATTGTACACTGCGCTGCTGAGCGACCATGTCATCAGGTGCCGCAAGAATTCGTGATCGACGAGACTAGCAAATTCCACCAACACAGCAAAATCCACTAACAAAGAGCAAAGTCTATAACCTGAACTAGTAGCCTGTCTATCCTCAATAGTAGTTAAGGAGAGCAAGAAAGCTGCACATAACATGTTAAGGATAGCCAGGCTCTACTTTTAACTCGGAGTGTTTAGTGGCACTAAGATCAAATAGTAGAGCTTCGCCGAGGTAATCGATCACGAATTCCTACGGCACCTGGTGGTGCCAATTCTTGCTTTATGTCAAAGGACGGCGGACTATCCGGACTCTCGCATTTGAGAGTATATCGAGCTGATCGACTGTCTAGTTCGGTTTGCGCGCCTTCTTTTCATTCGAGGGTCTGTCGAGCTCATCTGCCGTGGACTCATTCTTGCGCGCCTTCCCCCCATTATGTACAAGTGGCGAGGATGGCGGTTCAATGCGAGGGGCTGGCAGACGAGTAGAGGGCAGCGGTAGTTGGCCCTGACATACGGCAGCATGGGTCGCAACCGCTATCATAGTCAACACCATGGAGCACTTTGGACAGACGATAGCCTCGTCTTCCGCAGTGGGTTCTTGTGGAGCGTCTGAGCTGATCGAGATGACAGCACCGTAGTCCTGCGCTTCACGGATGACAGCTTCGTCGTCCGCAGTGGGTTCTTTTGGAGCGTCCGAGCTGATCGGGATGACAGCATCGTAGTCCTGCTTCGCACGACGTAAGCAGAGACCCAGGCACAGACTAAGGAGTATGATGTGCTTTTGTGGCTGATGCAGACTGGATGCCTCAACTCAAAAACAGCTGTACTCCTTCCCTGGCTCCTTCCTCACCGCGATCGTAATATTCAACGTGCTTTCTCTTTCTGGTGATGTAGCGCGGTGGCGGTAAAGACGATTAAGGTGAGGACGGCGAAGTCGCGGACGCGGCGGCAGGCCAGGTTGTAGGGACGACTTTTGGTGCTGCTGCTGCGAGCAATATAGTCGGGAGTGGCTTTGTATAAGTCAGTGAATGTTCTCACGCTGTGACTGTCATTTCCTTACAGCGGCAGGATGAGGTTGCTGAGCAGCAGGAGGAGGTTATTTAGCAGTAGCAGGAGGTGGCTGAGCACCAAGAGGATGCTGGCGGGCAGCCGCATGCACAGTAAAGAAGCCCGTAATGGAGCGTTGACGAAGGTTGCTGGGCGGAGCTTGTGGCCTCTTGGTGCCAGATCGGAGAGACCGCGCCATGACACGAGCGAGAGTGTATGGACCAGCTGCTGTGATAGGGATACATTTCAGTGTGTAGACACTTGCAGTGCGAGACGGACGAGGATGAGATGGTTGGTGGTGCTGCTCGTATGTCGTCTGGAATTCACATTTGGCATGCCCGTAGGGGACGTCTCAACCGCAGACGAGTGAATGCGGGTGACAATTGCGGGTTTGAACGGACCGTCACGCAGGGGCTGGTGTAACCTAAACTAGTAGCCTGTCTATCTTCACTATTGTTTTAGTAGAGTAAGAAAGCTATTAATTATTATACTGAGGATAGCCAGGCTCTACTTCCCACGTACTCTTAGCGTTGGGGTTACCTAGAGCTTCGCTGAGGTAATCGATCACGCTCAGGATGTTAGCGTCAGTTACTTGTTGCGAAGCGTGTCTTGTGGCCTGCAAGCCAGGGTTCAGAAACATGATGAACAAAGGACGTTCATGATGATGGAACATTGTATGTCGTGTCGCTACTGTTCACATGCTCGGTTTCGCTTTCCAGCGGCTTGGTTCTAGAGCTTCCCTAGCGATCTGCGCGGCTTGCATGTTCGCACCAACCGAGGCGGGGCGGGAATTTCAAGACTTCAACACCACTCTGTCCCGTGATCTTGTGCATACCTACAGGCCACCGGGCAGCGATTGTGTGCGTTTAGATGGCCCATCGATGCATCGATGATGGAAGCCTCTAATCGTCGAATTTTATCTCGGGAAGCAACGAAGCCGTTTTGCCCGCGCCGAAACGACAAGTCTAAACGACACTTCAACCTCCGCAAAAGCCACCATCCATCCCGCAACTCGATGCAAGACCAACCGACATGGTGACCGCTGGTCGTGTGACACCTTTATTGGCCACTTCCCGTCGGAACAGCTGTTGCCGGTCATCGCTCACGCACAACTGCTCGGTTCGAGATGCTCACTTTCAACTGCAAGGCCGTTAGCGAGGCGTGCACCGTAATCTATACGCCTAGCGCGGTCGGAGAGCATGGCTCGTGGTTATTATCATATAGTCGCTTGCCAGAAGATTCCGGGTAGTCTTTTGGCCAGTCTGGCTTTCGGTACACTTGAAATCCTTCCAGAGAGCCTTACAATATCGATGGTTATACACTACAGCTATTCTTGACATACGACCGTTTGAAGCAAAACAAACAAATCCAGCACGATCCCGACGTTACCCACTGCGGCCCGTGACGGCCTTTTCCGCTGGCTATTTTGTTCGAGAACATACGCAGGTACCCATCTATATTGTGTCGACTTTTGGAACACACCAAACGCTAAAGTCGTGGACACGAAAATTACGGACACATGCGTAGAGCAACACTATGCAGAGTCTCAACACAACCAGCAATACGATCCCGGCGGTAAATACTGAAAACCATAGAAAGCCGTTGAGTTGTCCAAAAGACGGACTCGACGACCGGACGAATGGGGAAGACGGGACGGATGTTCAAGATCAAAACCAAAGGAACGAGGACACCGACAAGTCAACGATAAGTCATGCCTCACCCGTCGGAAAAGGGGCAGATGTACAGGAAGAGGAAGACGAGAAGCATGACGCCTTGTCCAACAATGTCGGAGACAAAGAGCCACAAGAAGAAGCAGAAGACGAGTCGAAATACCTCAGTGGCTTCAAGCTTGCGATCCTCACTTTAGGCCTTTGCCTGACAACCTTCGTCATCGCCCTCGACAACACCATCATTGCTACCGCCATACCTAAGATCACCAGCGTCTTCAACAGCCTCGACGATGTGGGCTGGTATGGGTCATCATACCTACTCACAACAACATCGCTCCAACCATCCTTCGGCAAAGTGTATACATACTTCGACGTGAAGTACACCTATCTCTCAGCCCTTGTCATCTTCGAGGTCGGGTCTATTATCTGCGCAGCAGCAACTAGCTCGCCGATGTTCATCATCGGGCGAGCTGTTGCGGGCGCTGGTGCAGCGGCACTGTACTCTGGAGGTATGACCATCATCGGCTTCTCTGTCCCACTTCGCAAACGAGCCATATATATCGCTGCCTTATCGTCGATGTTTGGCATTGCTTCTGTCGTCGGCCCGATCCTAGGCGGTGCATTCACAGATCGTTTGTCGTGGCGATGGTGCTTCTGGATTAATTTACCGTTCGGTGCTGTGTCGCTGGCTGTGGTGTTCTTCTTCTTCACGAATCCGGAGCGCAAGTACAGTCACATACCCGTCAAGGAGCGCCTGAAGAACATCGACACTGTTGGGGCCGTCTTCCTCATATGCGCCATTGTTTCGCTTTTGTTAGCGCTGCAATGGGGCGGGTTCACGTACCCGTGGAGTAAATCGAAAGTATGGGGCATACTGCTCGGCTTCTTCCTCATGATCGCGGTCTTCATCGGCATCCAGGTAGTTCAAAAAGACCGTGCCACGATTCCGATACGCGTGTTCAAGCAGCAGACTATTCTAGTCGGCTGTGTGTTCTCGATGTTGCTCTCGATGGCTTTGTATACGTGAGTCTATTCAGCCTATCCTTAACACATTAGCCCGGTTACTAATACGAAGCTTAGCCACATATTCTACCTTCCATTCTACTTCCAAGCGATCAAAGGCACCACAGCTGAAGAGTCTGGGATCCGCACAATCGCGTACCTCGTAAGCATCACCTGCTCAAGCATCGTCATCGGTGGGACCATCACTGTTGTTGGCTGGTATGCGCCCTTCATGTGGTTCGGCTCGGCCGTCTTCGCCATCGGCGCGGGTATGCTGTACACATTGAAGGTAAGTAGCCCGGCAGGTCAATGGATTGGATATCAAATACTCGCGGGTATTGGAGCCGGCGCTGGTGTACAGATACCGTTCGTTGCAGTGCAAGTCGTTGCAAGCCAGAAGGACATGCCGACCGCGAACGCTTGTGTCATGTTTTTCAACAGCCTCGGTGGCGCGCTTAGCATTTCGATCGCTCAGAACATTTTCGTAAACACGCTTGGCAAAGAGATACCAAGGTACGCATCGGGGCTTGATGCGCGGATCATTGCGAACGCTGGGGCCACGAACTTGCGACAAGTCGTGTCGAAAGAGCAATTGCCTGGAGTGTTGGAAGGGTACAATAAGAGCATCGTTACGGCCTTCACGCTAGCAATTGCGACGAGCGCTATTGCTTTCTTTGTTAGTCTAGGCATGGAGCAGAAGAGCGTCAAGGGAAAGAAGATTGAAATGAGCGGTGGAGCGTAGTCATGCCGCGTTGCGTGCACTCGTCGTACAGTACGTGTTCATAGGTCAATTCCATGATGTTTTTTTCCAGGTGCCGAGCCACCTATTGTAAGTCTCTGTGATTCGCCGTCCGTCAAGCATAGCCAGGCCTGTTTATCCTCAATACCCTGTCCTTCCTCAAACCGATCAACGCAACCACTGTGAGTAAGCTCAAATCCTATGGCATCATTAGACCAGCCCGTTCATTTTCAAAGTACCACTTACCCTCCGTTCCCTAGATGAAGCTCTCAGAAAGGACCCCAGCCCTACGAGCCGCGGTACCGTTCTGGAGTCTAGCAACAAGGTGCTCCCTGAGGGCCTTCTTCTCATCTAAACTCAACGTGTCCAGCATCTCCAGAGAGATACTGCCCTTCTCCTCCTCTTCTTTGGTACGACGCTTGACCTCCGCACATACACGCTCCATATACGCCATCTGGAAGCCCAGCAACTTGCCGTCCTCTTGACCTCCCGTAGGATACGCTGCAGACTGATCGCTCTCGGCGCCAGTCTTGCTAGCCTGAATTCCCTCCGGCATGAACATGTTCCTACGCTCTTCCTGCCTCTTCTCCAGACTCGTGGCGTCGTCGTAGGCCGTGGCGAGGCGCTGCCAGACTTCATAGTCTTCCTGGGATTCCGTCTGCTGGAACCGCTGGGCCGCTGCGAAGGAGAGGCGGCTTAGGTCTGTGATCTTCCTGGCCTCGTTGCGGATCCAGTCTCCGCGGATATCAGCCTGAGCATCGAGGCGAGCGCGTGAGCTAGGGCTGTGGACCAGATGCTCTTGAGCTACGGCCAGAGGCGGTGGCGGGATACGGAGATCTAGGCGAGTGTCTGGGTTGTTGAAGCCTTGGAATGATGGAGTAGCTGGACCATTTGACTGGTATGGTTGGAAGGATTGAGAACCAGTGTTGGCCGAATGTCTGTCTGGGCTCCAACGCATCGGTCCCTCACCATTTGGAGAAAGTTGATTAGCCTGCGCGTAGAACACAGGTGTGGACGGGATCTCGATTTCCGGATTGGTTGGAAACATGAACTTCTGCTGGGCCTGGGTGACGAACGGAGATGCCTTGAGGGGCTGCGACCACTTGTCCACAGGTTCAACGAACGGATCAGTGGGCTTGCGACCATGGCCGAATCCGAAAGGCTTGGTATTGAAGCGGCCATCTTGACCGTTGAAGTCGCGCGTGTCGAGGCCGAACATCTGGATGTCATTTCCTTCCTCTGGGATTTGGCGATGGCTCCTAGAGGTGGGTGTGGCAGGGTGAGGAGATACTGGGTCGGCCTTCTCGAGGCTTACGCCATGAGTCTTGTGTCGCGAACCTAGAGGAGACGGAATGATCGGCGTAGATGACAAGCGCAGTGGTTGTCTCTGATGATTCAGGTCTCCGTTGGCCGCTCCAAGCTCTTGAGGAGAAGAAAACTTGTCAGTGACTGGCGAGCTGTGGCCGAGGCCAGGAAGCAGGTTCTTAGAGGGGTCCTTTTCGCAGCCTTTGGAGAGGGCGCTGTCCTCGCTGGAGGAGTCCGACCCATCGCTGCTGTTGAGATTCGCCTCGCCGAACGCGCCGAGCGGTGAATGAGGGTATGGAGACTTCTGGCCTAGGGTGCTGGATCTCTTGGGCGAGAAAGGGTTCACGGGCGCGAATTTGCCAGGCTCAGCTTCGGGTAGGGAGACTGAAGTGTCAGTCTTGGGAGGAGTGGCTCCTAAGAGTGCCGTACCTTTCACTTCTTCCAATGAGCTCTTGGAAACTGAATCCGCTCGTGGGATGCCGTTGCTGCCGAAGCCTTGGCCAAACTGAAAAACGTTGCTGAGCGCAGGAGGGCTCAAGAAGCCATTGGCGAGCCCATTCGGAGACCAGACACCCGCGTTCTGGCTGCGGAAGCTATCTTGCTCCTGCAGGGCGGCCATCGAGCCAAAGGCGTTGCGAGTCTTCGACAGAGACTGTCCCTCGGTGCTGTCTAGCTGCAGGAGAGGCATTGAGGTCGACCTTCCGACCGCGTTTGCGCGATTTTCCATGGTGTTGGGCACGTACGGCGATTGTTGTCAAGACTATGGCGTGTTCGACGACACCGTGTGTAAAAGGGATTGGAAAAGTCGGTGCAGTGAGAGTGATCACGCGATGGTACGCGCACCGTTTGCAGAGATCTGCGTTGCTATGCGCAACGCTTTTGTTGTTGCAATGGGATCCCAAGGTGAAGGTGACTGACTTTTGCGCGACCTCCCGACACTGCACAGTACCGCAACAGTAAGCTGCTTAGATAAGATGATTGACGAGATCTAGGTCCAGCCCAGCTTTCCAGGCGGCGTGATGTGCCGTCGACGACAGCGATGTCGAAGTTGATGTTATGGTGGAAAATATTGGATGTCGAAAATTCACGAACTTTTGTAAAGTCATTGCTGTCAATTCATAGCGCGAGATAGGTCCCAAAGATTCACGAATTGAGAATATCACGTGAGACTGGGGCTTTGGTCCCAACCAACCTTAGGTATTTCAAGGATCGCGGTCGAACTAGTGGTTGGGGAGTACCATGGTTTGCAGGCTGAAATTTTCTGGCTCCGAGTACTATGAAAACTTCCAGCTCGTCCACAGAAGCAGATCGAGGCGCTCAAAACCACAAAATTGCTCGTACTTATTGTTTCAATCTCCAGGACTCACTGAGCGCCAAATTCAGCGACCGAAAAGAGTCTACGAGCACATTTGTACATAAGGCTCATGCCACCCTTCTAGGCCTCAAAAACACTAGCCAAAAGTCTGAAGAAGTGAAAAGGTCATGGAAATGCCAGCCGGCTAGTAGATAAGAGTCAAGCTACAAGACGTTATCCGTTAGCGTTCCAGATTTTGTAAACCCATTGTAGTAGCCTGGATCTCTACACTGGTACCTGAATCCTGTCGACGTTCACTTTACTCGTCCAGCCTTGGAGTTACGCGAGTCTAGCTAGGTATCCAGCCCTTCGCAAAGCCGATACCTCTCTTCCGCGTACGATGAGCATCAGAGAGCGACTGACACGCTGTCTGAACGAACCTACGGAGATCAGTATTCGTCCCGGAACATCTTGTTTTTATCGTTAGCTCTTCCCTGGGCTTGTAGCATTGTTTACGCAAACATGCTCGCTAAGCTCCGTTTGCACCGCTCTCAACAGAACGCAATAGAAGATCTTGGACAATAGAGAAAATCAAATCAACCTGGCAACTTCCTTTTAGTTTCCTCGCAACCACAACTACAACCACACTTCATTCATCAACATGGCAACTGTACCCAAGCCCGAGACCGCGGCCTACGAGAAGTACCTCAAAGAGTCCACGATTGGTACGTGAACGCAAGTGACGTGGCTTTTGTCGATAATCTAACACACGATCTAGGACAGGTGACTGCCAATTACGGCAAAGGATACCCTGAAGCCCACAAGTGGAGCGTGGTCTTCGAGAAAAAGAACGAGATGTACTTTGCGTACGCTATCGTCTACCACAAAGTCGACGAGCCACTTGACTGGGCTATAGTCCAGGAGAGTTGGGCCTGTCCCACGCGCGTCGAGGCACCGGAGTCTCTCATGGAGGATGCTATCTACGAATTCACTGTCTCGAAGAAGTAGCTTTGTGTGAATTCATGCCATTGAGATTCGCTGAGCAGTACTGACGGTGTTTCAGGTACTGGATTGGAGAGTGCGACATGGAGACCAGACACGTATTGAAATGAAAGCATGGGACGACTCAGCATGAGAATAACAACTAGACATGTGGACTGGGGCATGATTAAGAGGAGAAGGCACGAGTCGGAAGTCACGTCGATTCCATAGCGTCGACTTCCATCAACTACATCAAACACAATCCAAATCCCACACTCATTTGCCCCGCCCTCGACTTCCATAGCTTCTCGCCCTTTCTTACACTCCTCAACCAAACATTACTCAACTGTCCATAGCTGCAATGTTTGACATCAGTGTGAGGTTGAGGCCGCTGTTTTTGCTGACCTCGAATCCTTCCCCGTGGATTGTGCGCTCTCAAGAATTCGCGGCTGAAGTTGACGGACGATACTAGGCATGGACTTTGCAAGAGTCGGTGGCGGCTCTCTTTTGGAAGATGGAAACTCTTCTTGGGACTGACGATGACCTCGTTGTGTATTCACAGGCTATTAACGAGCGCTTATGCTTGCTTGTTGAGATTAAGTCTGTCCCTTCTTTGGGAACGTGGCTCAAAAACAACGCAGAGCTGTTCTCAACACAAATACTTGCGACTACAATCAAAGCTCTTGAAAATGAAGCAATCGAATCGCCATGTGCCTTCGTAATGCCTATCGATCTATCATATGCAATAATCAGTGTTTCTCTTGGCGACAAATCGCGACACTTTCGCGCCCCTATCTATTTTAGGCACTATTAAAACAACAGATCTCTTTACAAGAGAAAAGCTACTAAAGTAATTTATATAACGCAAACCATCACTGAGCCGGCCAACCGAGCCAGCCACTTTTTTTGACACTTAAAAAAGTCACTTTCTTGGCACTGCTATCTCAAGCACCGCTTGTTAGAATTCTCTAAAATTTAAATATTTAATTAATTTAACTAAGTTATGGTATTCCTGTAACTATAACTTATAGTTATAAGCTTCTTTATTTGAGAATCTTAGTCTTATAGTAACTTACTATTAGTTCCTAAGATAGTAGTTAACGTATTCCACCATCGCGTGGGTCAGCCGATTTTACTAGTAAAAACAGTATTTCTTGGCGCTACTATCTTGATAAATACAGGATAGAATTCTCTAACAATTTAAACGCGAAGCTGCACCTTTAAAAAATTTATTATTCTAGATTTTCTAAGCTCTAGCTTACGTAAGCAGGGAGTTATTAAGGAAAATCTAAATTACAGGGGTCTGCAGCTTCTATCTTAGGAACTACTTATTATATAGAACTAAGATTTTCAGAAATAGGAGTCTAACTATATTTATAGTTAACTATAACTAACATATTAAATTTTTAGAGAATTCTACTAAGTAATTCTTAAGATGGAAGCGCCAAGAAATGCTGTTTTTCCTAGTAAAATCGGCTGACCCACGCGCTGATGTGACCCACGCGCTGATGGAATACGTTACGCTAGATCGTCGCTTAACTCCGTGCCTCGGCTGTTTCCCCAGATTCTAGCCTCTCCGCAATGTGTCTAACCGTCTGATCTCACGACAGCATCTTCACGTCCCTTACATGCATCTTAAAGCATTGTCTTTACACCATAAACTACAATACTACACAACATGCCTACCGCCGTCCCCAAAGTCAAGCCCACCGGCCTAAGCAGAGAGCTCTCCGAGCCCATCCCAGCATCAGATGCATTCGAAGGCGTGCCCGGAATCCGCAGCGTAGCCGGAGACCTAGGAAACCAGTAGCTCCACCTCCAACCCACGATGTCAACCAAACTAGCTAACACCGCGTAGACGCGTCAAAGACAAAGTCATAATCATAACCGGCACAAACTCTCCCATCGGCATCGGCCGCGCAACCGCCCACCAATTCGCCCGCCACGGCGCGCGCGCAATCTACATCTGCGACTTCTCCTCCTCTCACCTCGACCTGCACGCGCGCGAACTCGCCTCCCTGTACCCCAACGTGTCCATCCACACACGCGTCTTCGACGCCTCCTCCGAGCCCGCCGTCGCGGCCGTCGTGCAAGAAGCCATTGACACATACGGACAACTCGACGTCTTCTTCGCGAACGCAGGTATAAGTTCCGGAAAAGTATTCTGGGAGGAAGATAGCGATGGCTTCATGAATGTTCTGCGTACGAATGCACTGAGCGTGTTTCTCGCGGCCAAGTACGGCAGCATAGCTATGCGCAAGACATCGGCGAAGAAACCGTATCCGGGCGGAAGTATCATCGCCACCGCGTCCGTCGCGGGCTTGAAATCCAACGCCGGGCCAACCGATTACTCGGCGTCCAAAGCAGCGGTCATTTCCCTCATGCAGACGTGTGCGTACCAGCTCATGGGCACGGGTATACGTTGTAATGCGGTTTGTCCTGGCTTGATCGAGACGGGCATGACAAAGGTTACGTACGATGCGGCGAGGAAGAGGGGCAGTGAGGCGAAGATTGGGCAGTTGAATCCGTTGAGGAGAGGGGGGCAGCCGGATGAGATTGCGAGGGCGGTGTTGTTTCTTGCAAGTGAGGAGGCGAGTTATGTTAATGCGCAGGCGTGGGCTGTGGATGGGGGGTTGAGTGGGGGGATGCCGTTTGTGCCGGGGAAGTTGGCGTAGATACGACACCATGTACATTTTCTAGCAAGTCTGGAGCGAGGAAAAGAAGAAGACTTGGCCTGAGGCTGTATGGTCCGATGCATGAGAGCACGCGAATTGAGGTCCTGGCGCATTTGACACATATAGTATTTCTGGAAATTGTGGTAGGCATGGATTTACTGGATGTAATCGCTTGTTGACCACTATGAGCCAATTGATACGAAATTCTTGAAGCATGCCAGCTCGAGCTGAGATCTAACGGATATGAAATTGAATCTTTGGGGTATCATTGCCCTACTTAACAACTCCTCATCTTCTCAGTTGGAAGCTAACCATGCAGCCTGCCAAAGACAAGTGACGGCTTTCCATCCCGCATGGACGCACTCCAACCAGCTCCCAAGTCATCTCAACATAATCAACCCCGTCCCCTTCCCCTTCCACGCCCCCCACCCCTACCACCTCCTCTCCCCCGTCCGCCTTTACCCCTCCCCCCCCTTACAGTACCCCTCTCATAAACCCTAACCTCCCCAAACCCCGCATCCGCCAACTTAACATAACTCGGAATCCCTGCATCCACCACCGCAAGCACCACATTCCTCCTCCCTTGCTTCAGCCTCCTAAACATCTGCTCCTCCTTCCTAGGCGCATCATCAGGCACCTGCGCAAAAAGGTCATTCAGCTGTGCGCCTGTTGGGACGCCCGTTTTCCGCGCGTCGACGACGCTGATGTGGAAGTCGGGCGGGCCGCGCGCGGATTTGCGGAAGCGTGCGGTTGTGCGGTAGACGTCGAAGTGGATGCGGAAAGGGTTGGTGGAGTTGGGGGGGAGGAGGAAGGTTGGGGGTGTGGTTGGTGTGTGTGTCGGGGTGAGGGATAGGAGGCGGAATATGTCGGCGTAGGAGCGGTAGAGGCCTGGTTTTACGAGGGGTCCGTGGGCGAGTTGGGAGGGCGTGAGGGTATGTGTGGGGTGTGAGATGCGGTGCCATATTTGGGTGAAGAAGCGGGTTATTATGTTGGGTTGTGGGGGTTGTTGCTGTGATTGTGATGTTGGTAGGGAGTTGGGAATCAGGACGCCGCGGTCGTCGTCCCATGTTCCTGTGCGGAAAACGACGTAGCCGGATCGTTTAAGGCCGGCGTAGACGTTGTACATTTCGAGCGTCAGTTTTCCGCCTATGCCTCCATCGAAGCCTATGAAGGCCGCATACGCTGCTTGTAGACTCATTGGCGCTCCATCTTCAGTCTTGTATATCGTGTCGTCGCCCTCTTCGCGCTTTACCGGCCACCGACAGTCCAGCGTTCCTCGCTCGATCAGGAAGAGCGCTTCTTCCGGTAGCAACCACTCTCTACCAGCCTTGTTGATGCCCATAGTTTGAAAATGCTGCGACTTGACTTTCTCCACCAGCGCCATATTGCTCTTCGGTTCGTACAGCGCTAGGACGTGGTTCTTCTGCGTATGCGATCGCTGCCACGAGAGCACGGCGTGCATGGCCTGGCGCGAGGCCTCGAGCTGGTCTTGCTGGCGGTTCGTCGCATGGCTTTCGAAGTCCTTTTCACCGCGTTTCGGAAGGGTGAGGGACGACTTGTCTTGACCTTCACTATCGTGGTGTTAGTATTGTAGCTGTGATTGATTGCAGTGTGGGAAGTCGAACGAACGTGAGTTTGTTGAAGAAGCGGAAGTCTTGTGTCTCTTCCGTTAGATCGATGTCGTTCGCGTCCGGCGCGCGCAGATGCGAGAGTTCTTCGTCTTCGTCTGCCATGGCTTTTACCTTTGTCTGAGAGACCTAGAATTGTGAAGGTTGAATTGTTGCGGGGAGCTTTTTCGTGAAGCTATCGATAAAGTTTGGTATTACTCGGGTCGATGCTCGGCTAAACTTACCGCACACAATGTCTAATCTATCTATCTAATTAGATACGTTCAACTCCCGGCAGCGGAGTTGGATGTGTCAAAAAGTAGACTAAAATACTCTCCCAGCCTGCCTCTACTCCACCAGTGAGCCGGCCACTGTTTTTCACACCAAAAAGGGCCCTTTCTTGGCACTGCTATCTCAAGGACCGCCTAATAGAATTCTCTGAAAATTAAATCACAAAGCTGCATCTATATAGGGATTATTATTCTAGAGTTACTAAGCTCTAGCTTACGCAAGTAGGAATTTATGAAAGAAAATTAAAATCACAGGGGTCTACAACTACTATCTTAGGAACTAGCAGTACGATAAGACTATAATTCCGAGATATAGAAGCAAATAGTTATATATAGGAATAACGTATCAAAGTTTTAGAGAATGTTATTAGGTAGTTCTCGAGATAGCAGTGCCAAGAAAGGGCCTTTTTTGGTGTGAAAATCAGTGGCCGGCTCACTGGTGGAATACGTTATAACTAATTAGCCCTTACAGTCGTCGTGAAGATTGTTAGTTTTCTGTCTGTGCCTGTAATTCTAACGCTCTTAGAACTC
>Ga0265797_10007514_pt1 | contig 14879 bp, 12 predicted proteins | sample P2T30metagenome_FD_192433 | JGI IMG/M metagenome (GOLD analysis project Ga0265797, IMG submission 192433) | Plant litter microbial communities from East Loma Ridge, Irvine, California - P2 T30 | ecosystem: Environmental > Terrestrial > Plant litter > Unclassified | place: USA: California... | reverse complement strand
TGAACCCAAGCATTTCTTAACTAATTCATCGTCTACCTAAGTTATGAGTGAAATTAATATGTAGTAGTAGTAGTAGTAGTAGTAGTAGTAGTAGCCCAGAAAAACCGTTTAAGAGTCTTCTTCTACTCAACACTTTGTTAGCTAACATGTACAGAACATACATACATACATACGTACACCCATTCTCAGCAAAAAATCTCTCGCCGCGCCGCGCCGCATTGAGTCGGGTTCGAGTTTCGAGGTCGAGATCGAGTTCAAGCTGAGGTGTGCATGTAGCGTGCACGCAGCGTGAGATTATTTCATGTGATATATTGTGATTGTGCTGTGATGTGTTTTGTGATGGATCGGATTTTTGGTATGGGGACGGACCAGTCGTAGGTTTCTGATGAGATTTGACTGGACTGGACTGGACTGGCACCGAGGTGCGTGAAGCTGCATTCTGCGCGCATGGCTGGCTGGGCCTCCCGTGCTGATGTTGCTGCTGCTGCTGCTGCTGCGCTGGGACCTTTTTGTCTGTCTGTTTGTTTGTTTGTTGGTTGATTGGTCGGTGATGTGTTGTTGTTGTTGTGATCGCGGAGGAAGTATAGTAAGGTAGGTAGGGAATGATTATTGTTGGCCTACTAATGTAGCTGAGGTGTTAGCGAGACGACATACTGAGGTGTTGTTCTATTGATATTGTCGGCTCTTTGACAGACAGAATGTCTTTTTCCTTTTGGCTCAATGATCAGCTTCACGTCAATCAACCCATACATATAGGTTGACGTTGATTTTGGAAACATACCTTAGTCTCCTCTCGTAGCCGCGCGACAACCAACAAAACCACCCCCCATCCATCCATCCCCCTCAAACCACAGGCAAGTCCACAATCCCTCTCAACCTCCCCCCCAACTCCCCCAAAGTCCCCTCACCCCCTCTCCTCACCGCCTCGAAAGCCTTAGCGAAAGCCTCAAAAACAGCCCCCGCCTCCTCAACCCCATAAAGCCCCTCTCTCCACCTAAGCCAAACACCCAACCCCCCATGACCGCCCCCACCACCACCACCGCCACCACCGCCACCGCCGTCCTCCGACAAAGTAGTAGTCAAAAGCGCAAAATCGCACCTCAGATTCCGCTCCACGACCGCAGCCCCAACATTCACATACCCGACCTCACCCACGCTCAGATTCTCGCTAACGCGCACGGTCTGGTGCTGCACGAACGAACTCTGCTGGTACCAGGCGCTGCCCAGCGGCCAGTCCGTGCACGCTTCGACGATGGTGTCGTGGCCGACGAGCGCGTGCGGCGCGCTGGCGATCATCTGGCCTTGCACGAGGGCGGCGAGGGTGGCGCAGGTCGTGGCGTTCGAGAAACGGACTCGTAGGGGGCATTCGCTTACGCAGCAGCCGATGATTTGGTCGGTGTTGTTGTTGTTGTTGTTGTTGTTGGGGGAGGTTTCGGCGCGGCCGTGGACCATGTACGTGGAGAGGATGTCTGTTTTGTTGGTGAGGGCGGCGAGGACGATTGTCCAGGCGGTTTGGACGGCGGTGGAGGTTGTGATTTGGGGTTTTTTGTGGGGGGTTGAGGGCGGGAGGGGGAGGATTCGTGAGAGGGTGAGTTCTTTGAATTGATGGATGGTTTTGAGAGGGATTACTGGCTCGGGCTTCATTCGTAGGGATGTTGGGGTTGAGCCGTGGAGGAGCTTGCGCCAGTAGGCTAGGGATTCTGGCGGTCGCTTTAGTAGACGGTCATGGAGGTAGTTGATGAAACTTGGGCGTGTTGGTAGCGTGAGTTCGCGATAGGCGAGGATGAGATCTTCCAGCAGGAGATTCCAAGACATGCCGTCGAAGATGGCGTGGTGGATGTGAATGGCTAGAGTCAGACATCCTGGCGGTGTTCCGCTCTGGCCGTGGAGTGAAGCAAGGAGTGGATGTTTGACAAAATCATGCTCCGAAGAAAGTGATGCTAGCTCGTCGTTGGAACCATGAGTCGTCAATCGACACTGCCATTCCTTGCTGTCGGCGGGTATCACGGATTGAACTATATCGCCCGGCGTGTGCTTGTCAAATTTGATGCGCAAGGATTCTGTCTTTTCGATCCAGAGATGCAACGCACGTTGAAGCCGCTCGAAGTCAAAGGTCCCTCGGAGGTCGATCTCGTACTTCCAAAGCGTATGCCTCGACGATTGATTCATTTGGATAAGATTGCGGTGCTGGTAGTCCGTGACTGGTGCTGGAGAGTGAGGCGCAACGATCTCATCGACCTTTGATACTTCTTGAAAAGTATTCGTGGTGACAAAGTTATTCTTGCTAATATGTTCAAGCGTGGCGCCGGATAAGATGTCGGCGGAGGTGATTTGGAAGCCTGCTTTCCTGGCCTGTTTGGCAAGAAGCATGGCAGTCATCGAGTCTCCTCCACTTTCGATCCAGTTACTGGTCGGTGCAAGTTTGTCCTGTCTGATCTTCAACATATCGCTCCACATAAGTTTCAAAGCCGTGTACTCAGGACAATCGATGGCTTCTTGTGAGTCTTGGGTTTGAATAAATCCTCGCGGCGCCTCAACATCATGTCCTGCACGCGTTTTGGCAATGCACTCTTTGTGTGCTTCCTTGAGAGCGCGCCTATCAAGCTTACCCGTTGCCGTCCGGTTCATCTGATCGACCAAAACGACCTGTGCAGGGATCATCCACGTCGGAATCGAAGTTTTGAGCTGCTCGAACATCTCTCGACGGATCTGTTGCTCGCATTCTTCGTCCGAACAATTTTCAAGACCGCCCTTCATTGCTTCACGCACGCCCTCGCTCAGCTTGACAAAGGCTACAAGCTTTTCGCCACCAGCTTCGTCGCCGCTCAACATTTTGTCCACTACAACTTGACAGATCTTCGACTCGAATGACTTCAGAATGTGATGTTCCACCTCTGCAGCCTCAAGACGTTGCCCATGGATCTTGAGCTGGGCATCTTTCCTGCCGTACAGATGCAGCTCGCCATTCTCTTGATACTGCACTAGATCGCCGGTCTTGTACCACCGCCGGCCATCATCACCAGCAGCAAACTTCCAGGCCCAGGCTGGACTTTCGATAAAAGCGGCCGCGGTCTTGGCCGGGCCCTCAAAGTAGCCCTTCGCCACACTGTAGCCCTCGACGACCAACTCGCCAAGCCCACCGACAGGCATCAGACGGTCGTGGTCGCAGGGGTCTACGATCCAGTAACGCAGCCAGCTACTGTTGCCAATCGTCCGGAAGGAAGGCGTGGAGTGCGTGAGGACTGCAGTACTGTTCATGCTGCACGCTTCGCTCTGTCCGTAGCCATTCCTGAGTGTAACGTTCGACCTCTCCAGCCATACTCCGGCTAGTTCTCGAGGAATGGGCTCGCCGACCAACACGAGAGTTTCGACGGTTGGCACTGCGGCAGGATCGACGGCTTTGGCGACGGACGGAGTCATGCAGATGTAGTCGGGTCTCAGGCGGCGGATGGCGTTCTCGAGATCGTCGACGCGCTCGTCGGTGCTGGGTATGCAGACCGTGCCACCGACCAGCAACGTCGAGATAGTGTCGAGGATTGATACCACGAAGTTGTAAGACGCGTACTGAAACACTCGCGTGTCTTCGGTTATGCCGAATTTGTGGACGTGTTGCGTGTAACCCGTAACCCAAGCGAAGTGTTGGGTTACCACTGCCTTTGGTATCCCAGAGCTTCCGGATGTGAATATTAGGAAGGCCGTATCGTTTGGGGAGACTCCTGGGAGAGCCTCATGTCTGTCACTGGGACTCGTCGCAACAGCTGTGGCGACTACGGCGATTTGACCGTGATTGGTAACTGCAATGACATTTGCGACCAAGGAGCAGGCCAGAGACGTATGTCGTGGCGCAGTGATGGCATGACTGCAGGCAGCTTTCTTGACCATGACATCGAGTCGCTCAAACGGCAAACCCGGCTCAAGAAGCAAGAATGCACCGCCAGCTTTGAGGACAGCTAGCATAGACACGGCTGCCCATTTCGACTTCTCGAAGATGATGCTGACAACGCAGCCTCGCGTTACGCCGTATTCGACGAGGACCCTGGCTAGCCGGTCCGATTCAAAATCCAGTTGTTGCCGAGAGAAAGCGCCATCCCAGGCATCAATGGCCACTTTGTGCGGTCTCCTCGCTGCGCGTAAGGATATGCACTCATGGATGGTCCTAAAGTCGATGCTTTGCGGCGTAACGTTGAGAGACTTGACAAAGGACTCGTCGTCCCGGCTGATCCTTGCAAGCTTGGCAATACTCTCATTCCAATCGGCCCTCCAAATGGATTGCACCAGATGAGACAGCTCACGCCCGTATCTATGTGCGTGGAAAGCGTCCACGCAAGTCTTCTCGTGCCAAACGTTGAGGTGAAGCCTCGGCCGATTCTGCTCTTCCTTACACCAAATCTGCAGTGGAATCTGCCGGAGCCAAATTTCGCTGTCCGGCGAATGGTCTTCTGCACAATACACAAGCGCGCTTGGAGCAGCTACATCAACACTCGAGGCCTGCAGGTCTGGAAAGCCGAGTTGAGCAGCTTCCGCAACAGTCGTGTTGGGGTCAATGGAAACAGAGCACACCCGATGCCGGTATGTCTGCTCCTCTAACTTTGATGAGAGATGTCGTACATCCGTATGGCCAGTGAATTTCCAGATGAGGACTGCAATTGCGAGATTGAGAGCTGTTTCGGAGTCGGTCTTCCTACAAGAACCCGCCTGTTCCCCAAGTTCGACGATAAGAGTCTGCGAAGCCCATGATTGCTGTTGCTGCTGTGTTGGATGGGCGAGCTGACACGGGAAAGGAGAGAAGTCGGCCATCGCGAGGCGTATAATGTCATGTCAAGACGTCGGGCGCTTTGAAGCTGTACCTCATCCTGATACCTGATGTCGGTGACACGACCGTGCAGATCTCATGATCTCATGCTGGACAGAAAGTCTGGTCCATCCCAATCCGTACGTTGCAGCTGCAATATTGCACGGAGCAGCCTGGTGGAGGCGCGCTCCGCGTGTCCGCGTGGAAGTCAAACGGTCTTAGTCGCTGGTGATTTGAGTGGGCGACGTGTCTTGATCATGTGTTTTGTTTCATAGAGCGAATTCGCCCGCATGTCCATGGGAGCCTGAATGCGTGCCATGATACCGGTGTGTTGTGGAAATCTTGGTTGGTGTGCGAATGATCGAACTGTGTTGGTCGAGATCGAGGTGAGAGATGTGTGGTGTACCTCTTGAGTTTCTAAGCTCGGGCCGGACGATGACCAGAAGAGCTCACGATCAGCACCTTGAACATGCCCTCCTTAGAGTTAATCATTGGAAGCTGTCAGATCTCGAGAAGATCATTCGATTTTTCACACGATACTAGCAAGCATAGGAACTCACTCGCCTTCCTTCTTCTCTTTCGAGGAAATCAAAGTAAGCAGGAATGAGCGGTAAGTGGAGACTTAGGCTGGGTTGATCTTCTCACCCATTATGTATATACCTTGTCGACATCGTTTCCAAGGCCTCTCCATTCAAAAGACCAAATCTTCAGTTCCGAAGTTGTAAAAGTCAGAACAGCCAAGTCCTAGACGTACAGTACATGAAAGCATAAAGTTTCGACACTTTTCGTTTTGCGTCGCCATGCCTTCGTGAAAGCTCCTAACAGCCCCTTTTCAAGATAAGATAACGCGAGAAACCCCCAAGACAGACAGAGCCGACTCTTCCTCTCTCTTTCTTTCCGTCGCTCGAATACCCAAAAATCCTTTCCGTTCCATTTCCACTCCCGTAGGAGGTTGAGCGCCCTGAACGCCGTGCCAAATGCGAATTGGTAATATGTACAAAGATCTTCGTGCGCTGGTGATTCGTCCTCTGGTTGCATCTTGTCTTGCGGCGTTTTTCGCCATCAAAAGATAGTTTCTGGGCGCGATAACCGCTTCCAACATAGCGAACTGGCATGTGCGTTGGTGATACACGTGCTGCGCCAGGTTTCATGTGGTGGCTTCTTCAGCTCAGAGTACGCGCGAGACAGAACTGCTTGTAACTCAGGCGCCCAAGAATTCCTTTCCAGAGGCTGATCGTCTGAAAGTTGGGCGTGAATCCTTCATCGCTCACATCCTCAGCTTTCCGTTGCCGCCGTTCATGAGACCGCGATGCCCATCACCGAAACTTGTCCGTTTGTTGCCGCCATCTTCCTCATCTGAGTCCTCTGCCAGGTCGCCCAAGTTGCTAGCTTCTACATCGTAGCTGTGCATCATGTGATCTCCAGAGGTTACACGACTACCTTTTGAGGCAACGGCGGGGCTGCGGATTCCCCAAGACTGACTGCGCCTGTGGCCTTCGTCGCCGCTTCGCCGACTTTGCATGCTCAGACGAGTCTGCAGGCCGGTAAGTCCATCCGTGGGAATCCCATCCACTTCGCTGTAGCGACCGCGGGTATCGTCGCGGGTACCACTACTGATCCCGAGCTTCTCGCCGTTGGGGTCCTCGCGGGACAGATTTAGGAGGTAGACGCCGGCAAAAATGGTAAGGAAGCCGCAGAGAAGGGAGATGGTGTTGCTGGCGTCGACTGTGTTGAAACCCTGGAAGAGGATGAAAGAGGCGATCAGGGTGAATGTTGTAAAGGTAACATAGTAAAGAGGATTGACGCTGTGGGATCGTCAGCGGCTGCGCAATTGCAAAGCAGATGTTTAGCAAGCGGTAACTCACATATTAGTCGAGAATTGACTTAGCGCTTTGTTGAAGTAGTTCATCTGGGTCAAGATGCAGACTACTACGACAATCGCAAAGACGTAAGTACTCGGGTGGGAGAATTGGTTGTTGCCGGCGAAAGTGAGCTTGAGGGCAATGCCGAAACCCTTGATTGCCATGATAGAGATGCTGCCAACAGTAGAGCAGATGGAGAGGTACACCATGGGGTTGCGCTTTCCATAGATTGGCGAGACCTTGTAGATCATGACTGCGGCGAAGGCAGTGACGAGTACGCAGTAAATCATGAATGCTAAGTTCGTGTCAGCGATCCATCCCTCGCGCAAGACAACACCAGCGTTCTCGCTCATGACTTACCTGGTGTCAAAGCGTGCTGTAATAGCTCGTCGATGTTCTCCAGAGGTTCATCTGGCGGCGCATGCAAGACGATGACCACACTTCCGATCAAGCAGATTGCGCAACCGACTCTTCCCAAGATTCCCAGCTGCTCTCCCAAGAAATAGCTTCCGAGGACCGCACCGATCAGCACGCTCAGCGCGCCCAAGGGCGTGACCAGGATTGCAGGCGCAAACGCGTAGGCGCTGAAGTTGCAGATCTCGCCAATGACCATGGTGATGATTCCAAGCCACCATATGGGATTCTTGAGGTAGGTGAAGCCGTCGCCTTCAAAGCCATGTCGCTCGGCGGCTGCGTTGAGGCCCTTTTTGGTGATGACGAAGCTGGCGCCAATACCTATTGTCGAGCAGACGGCGAGCAAGAGCCCGATGTATTTGTCCTCCATGGTTTGCGGTGTGTGATTGTGAGTGCGCAGCAGGTGTAGCTGTGCTGCCGTCCTGTCCGAGGCCCGTTGAGAGATGGGATTGGATGGGGATGGCGAGGTGGATATGAGCGTGAGCGGCCTGCGCTATTGAGGGCTTATCATAATCGAAGTCGCGGGTATGTATTTTGGAAGAGTGAAAAATTGTGGGAGTGCAGTATTGTACTGTATGCGCTTGGTTATGGTGAGAAGGAGGAAATAGATATCGTGACAGGCCAGGGATAACTAGTGGTGCGGCGCGGTACAGGCGAACGAAACGAGACGAGACGAGAGAGGCTCGGCAACTGGACACCCAGAACTGCGACCACTCTCGACCGTGAACCTCCACTTTGACTGTTGCGTGGCTTTGTGGAGCTTACCTTACTTCTCCGTGTCTCTCCATTCGCTGTGACCACCTTCTTTTCCTTTATTTATATACACACGGCCATTCGTATTCCACCTGTAGATCCGTGGGCGAGGACATGTAAATCTCGTCGATACATATCTGTTCAATGATATTGTCATCAGTTGGCAATCAGTACATGTATCCTTCGAGTCAAATCATCTATCCACTCCAGCAGGTACTTATTCACATCACCCAGGGACTCGTAACACGTGATATCCCGAGACAACCCACTCAACACATGCCAGGAATAGACCAGCCGGCCGCCCTGATCTGCAGGTACATTGAGGTACGAAAGAAAAGAGTTCATCGCCAAGAATGGTAAAAGTAAACTATCCCTGAACATACTTGAGGTTGCTATGTATTAAATATGCCCAGTTCTGCCATTTCACGAATCTTCAAGCACATACAGTCGTCGAGATTGCATACCTTACTGTTGAAGCTCTGCAACATGTGTATCACGACGACGACTCGCACGGGACTTCATCCGTTGTGTGATCGCATGTGCCGAGTTTCACCTTCTCATGGTAACGCGAAACATGCCGCGAATCTGTTGCTTCGACTTGGACGCGTTCCGCGAGTTTAGTGCTATCGTGTAGGGTGGATGTGTGCATATTCTGTGTCTCTATGGCTGCCGATGTCCAAGTGATTTATGTGACTGCATAGAATGAGCATTATTATTACCATCGACTCGCTGACAATTTCGTGCTGTCTGTAGCGATCGAATAATCGATACTGTGATATGGCATCCTCCACTCATTCTTCGTATCCATCACAACAGGCACGTTTTATATCATCGCCGTTGTATGATCTTCTCCCTCTCCTTTCTGCTTGGTGGGGTTGGTTCTTGGAGTGATGCAAGAGCAAGTCTGCAATCGGCCAGCTTGCCTTCCCTGAATGTGGCACTCGCCTCGCTGTTCGTCATGCCAAAAAGTGAAAGCGTTACAATCGCCCGTACGAGAAGAAGCCACATTGCAACACCGAGACCACTCCCACTGTCACTTTGATCCACGAACACCATCTCCCTTTCTTGTCAATTGTTGTCAATCTCCACCCCACGATACCCGATGCTGCAATAGATCAAAATCTCAAGCCTTCAGCGAAGCGCTACACCGCCAACCCATCATTCACATTCACATCACAATGCCTTCACCAGGCCGTCAAAAGGCTTCTTCGCCTTGGAACATCTTCCTCGCACTCCTGTTCTTCTTCACATCATCAGCATCAGCTGCCGTGCTCGGTCTTGACTTCGGCACCCTCAACCTCAAAGCATCCCTCGTCAAGCCTGGTATTCCCCTCGAAATTGTCTTGACCAAAGACTCAAAACGCAAAGAAGCCGCCGCTGTAGCCTTCAAGCCTACGCGCGACTCTTCCAACAATGTCATCGCCGAACTGGGATCTTACCCTGAGAGGGCCTACGGAGGCGATGCGCTGGCGCTGCAGGGTAGAATGCCCAGCGAGGTCTTCCCCAATCTGAAGCCACTTCTTGGGCTGCCCTGGAACGGCGAACAAAGCGAGGCTGTGAACTTGTACACCAGCCGTTATCCTGCTGTGCAGGCGAAGCAAGACGGAAAACTGGGCACGACACTGTTCACGAGCAGCGCATTCAACAAGGCGGAAGAGCCATGGAGCGTCGAAGAGCTACTCGCAATGGAGCTGGGAAACATCAAGAACAACGCAGAGGGTATGGCAGGCAACATGGTCGAGGACGCCGTTGTCACTGTTCCCGCCTTTTACACCGCCGACGAGAAGCGCGCCATTGAGAAGGCGGCTGATCTTGCCGGTCTGAACGTTATGGGCCTGATCTCGGATGGTCTCGCGGTCGGTCTGGACTACGCGAAGAGCAGGACTTTCCCCACGGTCAACGATGGAGGCAAACCCGAGCAGCACATCATCTTCGACATGGGCGCTGGCTCTACCACCGCAACTGTCTTGAGATTCCAATCAAGGAAGGTCAAGGATGTCGGCAAGTACAACAAGACGGTTCAGGAGGTTGCCGTCCTCGGCACTGGCTGGGACAGAACCCTTGGAGGCGACAGCTTCAACCAGGTCATCGTGGATGACTACATTCGCAAGTTTGTGACCAAGCCCGTCATGAAGAGTCGCGGCATCAGTGAGGAAGATGTCAGCAAAAACGGCCGTCTGATGGGCAGAGTTTGGAAGGACGCTGAGAAGGCCAGGCATGTCCTCAGTGCCAACTCTGACGCAAACAGCTTCTTCGAGGAGCTGCTGCCTGAGATTGACTTCAAGACCAAGCTTACGCGCGCTGAGTTCGAGACTCTCGCTGCTGAATACGCCGACCGTGTTGATGGCCCGTTGAAAGACGCTCTTGCTGCCGCTAAGTTGACCATGCAGGATATCGACAGTGTTATACTTCACGGTGGCGCAGTCCGTACGCCTTTCGTCCAGCGCAAGCTCGAAGAGTTTGTTGGCAAGTCTGAGAAGCTCCGCAGCAACGTCAACGCAGATGAAAGTGCCGTGTTTGGTGCAGCTTTCAAGGCGGCTGGCCTGTCTCCCAGCTTCAAGGTCAAGGAGATCCGCGATTCCGATGTTGCTGGCTACCCGGCTGGAATTGCCTACATGGACGGTGGCAAAGACAGAAGACAGAGCTTGTTCACTGCCACTAGCCCGATCGGTAACAACGCGAGCACGAAGCAAGTGAGCTTCAAGCACAAGGAAGACTTCAACTTTGCCATGTACCAACAAGTTGACGACGTCGACCAGGCTATTGCCCAGGTCCAGACCACCAATTTGACTGCTTCCGTTACCGCACTCAAGGAGCGCTTCGGCTGCGAGAAGGAAGACGTCAACACCAAGTTCAGCATCAGACTCAGCGCTGTCGATGGTATCCCCGAGGTTGTGTCTGGAAGCGTGAGCTGCGAGACCGACCAAGCCGCAAAGGGAAGCAGTGTTGGGGACAGCGTGAAGGGTTGGCTCGGATTTGGCAAGAAGGATCAAGAACCTCTTGAAAGTGAAGATGGAACCGAGACAACCGAGCAAGTCGAAGCTAGCACTTCTTCTTCGTCATCCTCTTCGTCCACCGCTTCTTCTTCAGCCGTCCCCGAGAAGCCCAAGAAGCGCATCGAGACCATCACCGTTGCCTTCACCACCACCCCCAAGGGTCTTCCTCAGTCTACACCGGAAGAAATCAAGCGCATGCGTGAACGTCTCACTGCTTTTGATCGCAGCGACAAAGCCCGCTACGCGCGCGAGGAAGCGCTCAATGTTCTTGAGGCTTTCACCTACCATGTCCGCGACTTCCTTGACAACTCGGACTACAGCCCTGTCAGCACGTCTGAACAGCGCAGTGAGATCAGCAAATTGCTCGATGAGACCAAGGAATGGATGGAGGAGCCGAAAGAAGTTGCAAAGGCAACTGAGAAGGTCTTCAAGGAGCGTCTGAGCGCTTTGAAGAAGCTTGTCGAGCCGGTCAAGCAGCGCCGTACCGAGAGTGAAGGCAGGGAAGACAAGGTCTCCGCTCTGAAGTCGTCCCTGGAGCAAACCAACAAGCTCATGGACAATGTCCGCGAACAGGTCCAGAAGGCCGAAGAGGAAGCATCCAAGAGCGCATCCTCCGTCGCCTCCTCCGTCACCGCCTCCACGGACACTGACGACCTCGAAGACGACGACGAGGCCACCTCGACGTCCTCGGCCAAATCCACTCCCACCCCATCGGTCTTCTCCCCTTACACCAACGAAGACCTCACCTCCATCAGCAAAATCCACTCCGAGGTCTCCGCCTGGCTCGAAGAAAAGACCACCGCGCAAAACAAGCTCACGCCCCACGAAGACCCCGTCCTCACCATCAAGGACCTCGAGGCCAAGGCCGCCAAGCTCAGCGAGGCCATGCTCGAGTTGATCCAGAAGAAGATCCGCCAGCCCAAGCCTTCCTCTTCCAGCAGCAAGAAATCCAAGAGCAAGACCAGCAAGACAAAGAAGAACAAGTCTTCTTCTTCTTCCACTTCGACTTCTTCCGCCGACGACGAGGCCCAGACTGACGCCCCTGAAGCCGTGAAGGTGGAGACCGACGGTGAGCGCGCCGGGATGCCTAGCGAAGAGGAGGTTTTGAGGATGCTGAAGGCTATGGGAGACAAGGAGAAGGATGAGGAGGGTCATGATGAGTTGTAGACGATTTTCAAGCTTGTTTTATTTTTCGATCTTCGGAGTTCTTTATCTATGGCTTTTGCTTCTTTCCTTGCGCTGAGCATGGAGATAGATCTGGAAGAGAAAGTCGTTTGTGAATCGATCTCTTGTATATGATCTTCTTTTTGTGGCAACGTTGTTATCGTGGAGGGAAAGGTTTGATATGATACACGTTCTTCTGTCCTTTACTTTTTTTCTTGCTTGTCGTCAGATTATGCTGAACTCTCATCATCAATAGGTCTCTGCCATCTGGAAGTTTAATTACAGTACACCGGCTGCATCCCGCTGATTCTCAAACTCACTTCCATCCTTGGACGTGTCCGTCGAGGATAACATGCTCGTTCATCGTCACCTACACCATCAGGTATTGTATGCTGTGCACGGTTTAGGTGCAAAAGGAAAAGGGAGAGGCTGGCTGGTTTACTGATCGAGCGCTATCTATAACTCGATCATTATGTCCTTATCAGCTTCGTCGCTTTCTTCCTCGCTCTCCTCACTGTCTCCGCTCGGAACCTCGCTGTGTTCTTGCGGCTCGCTCTCGTCTTGGTCTTCACTCTGCTCCTGCTCCTCGCCCTGCTCCTCGCCCTGTACCCGCTTCTGACTCTCGGCATGGCTGTTGAACAGTGGGCCCAAGCTACCGTCTCTAGGACCACGAGGCTGCGACCCCCGGCTGATCCCTCTGGACGCCTGAGAGCGCTCCGTCTGTCTCCAGCCGCGCTTCCTCCTGGCCATCAGTCCACCGTGCAAACGGTACTCAGTGCGGAGGCGATCTACCAAAGACTGCATGCCCGTGTCATTGCGATCACGGTGCAAGAAGCGGCGATGGAAGTCTTCCCTCAGCTTTTCCATGGGAATCCCCGCCCTCTTGCCCTCGGCCGCCTTCACGTAGTCCATCACGAACTCCCGCTCCTCCTTCTTGTAGTCGGGGCGCTTTGTTCCGCGGACACGCGGCCACTTGGCGCGCTGGTGGGTTTGCTCGCGGTGCTTGTTCAGGGCGTTCACCTTCGACTTGTCCTTCCAGTCCATCGAGTGCGCATGCGGCCACTTGCGCCAGCCGCGGTAGCTGTAGCACCAGAGCTTGTGTGGCTCCGGGGTGTCGTACCAGGCGCGGGAACGGTCGATGGTGATGCTGTGGTCGCCGTGACGCAGGGTCGTCTGGTATTCTGCCCATTCGCCCGTTTGGTCATAGACGCCTCCGCGAACACCGTTGTTGTTTGTCGGGTCGAAGATGAGACCGTCGTCGGTGTACGGGAGGGTCATTTGCGAGGCTTCCCGGAGGGAGGCGGTAGACGAAAGGGATTCTTCGTCCGCCACTTCGTCATCCTCTTCGTCCTTCTCGTCCTCCTCTTCCTCCTCCTCCTCCTCGGACTCAGCGACTTCCTCAAGGACCGGATTGATCGCAGTCTCGTCGTCCACGGCACCCGGCACCCAGACAATATCAATTTGGCGAGTGAGATCAGTCCGCCCAGCCTCCCGGAACAGTTGTCCAAGACGACGAATCTGGCGAGCCGACGGGTACGCCGGAAGACCACGACTCCCACCGAACTGGATCGCAGCAAGACCAGCGTTGGACGTCTCGCCCGCACTCGTCAAAAAACGCCATGCTCCGGCCCCCGAAGGCTGCTCTCTCGGATTGAGCATCGCCTGGTCAGGCCTGAACACAACTAGCGGGCCAGCATTCGTGCCAGTCCCCACCGCTAGATCGCCGCGTCGACGAGCCATCGAGACTTGGCGAGCGGATGTGTACCCGCGTCTCTGCGCCTCCAGTCTTTCACCCTCCGAGAGGAACGTCAGCTCGCCAAGACCCGGGATGTCTTCCATCGGGTTGATCAGGGCGTGCTCGTTGACGGCCGCCTGGATCAGAGCATCTCGGGTCGAGGCTTGATTGGCGTGCGAAAGGATGTGCAAGCCGGTGCTCTCCTGGTGGTACGACGAGGGCACACTGGTGCGATCGTCGAAGCGCGCCCAACGCGCGTCGTCCTCGTAGACGATCTGGCAGTCGAGGGCTTCTCCAGGCAGGCGGAGCTCGAGGTGGGCATCGGGGAAGACGTAGACGTTGTAGGTGAACGTCTTTACCAAAAGGCCTGGGTGGTAGCGAACGAGACCCGCCCTGGCACCGTCTGAGAGACTGTCCAGGCGGTAGAGCTTCGTGCCGGGCTGCGGCCAGAGAGGGCTGGCGGAGTAGCGGCGTTGCAGGTAGTCCCTCGAAGGGGCTACAGCAAGGGTAGGAGATGGGACGTTCGGGACCTGGAGATGCTCTGACTCTTCGTTATCGAGGAGCATTGCCAGATGGCGAGGGCGGAGGAAGTACTCTGGAAGACCGTGTGTGCGCAGGTACTCTTTGTACCAAGCCTTGGAGTAAGGGCTGGGAACGCTGCCGCCAGCCATGCGAGGTACGCGGTACCAGCTTCCATCCTCGCGCTGGACGGCCTCGAAGTCGGGAGGCGTGAGTAACGGAGCCTTGTGATTGTGGCCATCGGAAGCCATCCAGGAGAAAGAAAAGCCCTCGGGCATGCGCCCCAGCTCAGCGAGATCGCGGCGGAGTTGCCAGCAACGGCGGTGTTCCAGGAGATGCTCGTTTTTATACGAGTTCGGGTCGACTATGAACTGTCAGTGGTCTGTTGCGATGTCATGAGTTCCAAGGCGAGGGGGACTTACAGCCCAAGGCATCGTCGAGCATCTGGAAGGTTTCGACGGCATCTGATATCGCTGGCGCGGCGGCGGCGGCGGCGGCGGCAGCTTTGGCTCCAGCTTCGGCGGCGGCGGCTGCGGCTGCGATCTCTGCTTGCTGTGCTTCGACGAGCTTGGCTTCTGCGCGCTTGACTCCTGCGATCTGGTCAGTGGCTGTCTGGGACTTCGAGGAGCGAGTCACTTACTCTG
>Ga0265797_10007513_pt1 | contig 14879 bp, 12 predicted proteins | sample P2T30metagenome_FD_192433 | JGI IMG/M metagenome (GOLD analysis project Ga0265797, IMG submission 192433) | Plant litter microbial communities from East Loma Ridge, Irvine, California - P2 T30 | ecosystem: Environmental > Terrestrial > Plant litter > Unclassified | place: USA: California... | reverse complement strand
GCTGGGCCGCGAAGCGGCCCCAAAGAATAGGCCTGCTACGCAGTCCAGCGGGAGCAAGCTCCCTCGCCACAGGTACAGTTTCGCCTTGACTGACTGGCGTTAGGGCTTGCCCCTCCCCCACTCGAGGCGTGCGGCCTTGCCGAATTCGCACATTGCCCGGTAGCCACTAAGCTCAGTTTCAAATAACAAACAGTGAGCATCCCTCCAATGCCCCACCCGACCAACACCTTCCGCGCCCGCTACCGCGCCAACGTGAGCGCGTATTACAACCCCTGGCTCCACGCCTCATTCGTCATCGGCTACGGCAGTGTCTGCATCGCGCTGGCCTGGTCAGCCACCGCGCACATCACGGCGCTCGAGTGGCTGACCGTGCCGCTGACCCTGCTGTTCTTCAACCTCTGCATCTACCTGGTGCACCGCCACCTCGGCCACCACAAACACGCTTTCGCCCGGCTCTTTTACGCCCGCCACACCGGCGACCACCACAGCTTCTTCACCCCCGGCCACATGACGTTCGACAGCCCCACGGACTGGCGCGTGATCCTGTTTCCCGCCTGGCTGATCGTGCTGCACAGCCTGGCGATCACGCTTCCCGCCTGGTGGCTGCTCAGTCAATTGAACGCCAATGCCGCCGGGCTATTTGCCGGCTGCATGATTCTCGGCTACCTGCTCTATGAAGTGTTCCACGCATGTGAACACTTGCCCGCCGAGCACCCGGTGGCGCGCCTGCCGTGGATACGCCAGATGCACCACCTGCACGCGTTGCATCACCGCCGCGAGCTGATGCAAGGACGCAATTTCAATATCGTGCTGCCGCTGATGGATTATCTGTTTGGCACGCTGCATTGGGAGCCGCGTGAGTGCGCGGCACAGAAAGAGGGAAGCTCGTAGAGGGTGCCTACACAACGGGCACAGTCCCGAGAGGGTCAAAAATGCGCTTGGACGTTACCTACAGAGCGAAACAAGAGCGCCTGCAGACAGCGCCCCTAATACCCTGTCATTTCCAAATACCCCACCCCACCATCAAACTTCACCGGCCCTTCCCAGTAAGGAATTCCCAGGTTCATCCACGCCTTCGGATTGACAGCTTCGGTGGTGATGTCCAGGTGTTTACCGGGAATTTTCAGCGACCAGCGTGTGGGGATACTGCGCCCTTCGATCTGGGTGTTGGCCAGCGGCGCGAGTTGGATATCGGCGTTGTGCAAGGTCTCGGTATGGCCTTGCGCATCGATCCAGGTGCCGGTGAGGTAGCCGCCACCGTCCTTCTGCCGCACGCGAAACAGCATCAGGTGTTCGCCTCGGTCCAGGTGCAGGGAGAACCAATCCCAGCCGGTCTGGCTCGCGGCCAGTGGCTGGCTGCTCCACTCACGGTCCAGCCAGGCGGGGCCGCTGACCTGGTAAGTCTGGCCGTCGATGCTGAGGCTGCCGCTGGCGGTGAAAAACGGCTGGCTGTAGTAGTAGGACGCCTGGCCCTGGTCGGATTTGCGGCTGTAGCCGTTATCGCCCTGCAGCACCAGCGGGCGGCTGGAGGTCAATTGCAGGTCGTAGGCGAACTGCGCGCCGCTGGCCTTGAGTTGCATGTCGGCCAACGGGCTGACGGCGCCAGGGCGGGTGGCGAAGTTCCAGTCGTCGATCCACGCGTCAAAGGGCTGCGCCTGCGCCCCGGCCTGGCCGACGCCGCCACGGGCGAAGCGCTCGGCGGCGTAGTGCCGGGTGGCGGAGGTGGCAGCAGCATGCCCGAGCCAAATGGTCGAGTCGCGCCAGCCCGGTTGCGCCGGCCCTGCGTTCACGGCATTGCGGAACAAGGTCCATTGCACGCCGAAAGCATTGCCTTGGGCGTCCTTGAGGTTGGCGGTGACGTACCACCATTCGATGCGAAAGCCCGGATGCGGGCCGTGGTCTTCAGGGAAGTTGAAGACCTTGCCGGGCACCACCTGTACAAAGTCCGCCGCATCACTGCCCAGGCCGGCGAAACCTTCTTCGGGGGCCGGTGCCTGGTCGCACGCGCTCAGCAGCAGCAAAACCGCCCACCCCAACGCTTTAATCTTCATGGGCAAACGTCCTCAACAAGTCCGCCGGGCGGCTTCGATACAGTTGCCACAACGGCCAGGCCGAGGCGAGCAACGTGGCAAGCATCGCCAGCCCCATCAACTGCGCCAGTTGCCACGGGAACACCTGCAGCGGCAGGCGCCAGCCAAAGGCTTGCACGTTGATCACCGCATCCAGGCACCACGCCAGCAGCAACCCCAACGGCAACGCCAGCACCAGGGTGAGTACCGCCAGCAGCCAGGTCTGGCCCAGGTTGAGCAGCATCAGCTGACGGCGCGTCACCCCCAGCGCCCACAGCGGTGCCAACTGGCCCAGGCGGCTCTGGCTCTGGGTCAACAGGCTGATGAACAGCGCCACCCCCGCCACACCCAGGGTCAGGCTGTTCAGCGCGGCGGTGGCGGCGAAGGTGCGTTCAAATACCTGGCTGGACCAACCCTTGAGTTGCTGTTGGTCGACGATGCGGCTGTCTTCCAGGGCAAATTCACCCTGCACTTGGGCGATGAGCAGTGGCACATCCTGGGGCGCCACGCGCAGGTTGAAGCGCACCGGCGACAGCGTCGGCCAATGCGTCAACAGGTGTTTGACGTTGACCAGCAAATGGCCCTTGGGGTTGCCGTAATCGGCGTAGATCCCGACGATCTTGGGTGCCCATGGGCCATGGGGCGTGGGGACTTGAACCGTGTCGCCCAGGCGCACGTTCAGGCGCCGCGCCAATTGCTCGCTGAGCATCACGCTGTCGTCCTGCAGCAGGCGATCCCAGGGCGCGCTCGCCGCCTCCAGCAACGGCCAGTGCTGGCGATAGGTGGGGTCGTCGACCACGCCGAACACCTCCGCCGGCCAGCCTTGCAGCTGCACCGCGACCTGCCAGCTGGGCAGCACTGCCTTCACCCGCGGTTGGTGCGCCAGCCAGGCCTGCAGTTGCTCGGCCTGGGCCGGATTTTGCGGGTTGAGGTACAGCTCGGCGGTAAGGCGCTGCTCCAGCCAGTGATTGAACGTGCTGCGAAAACCCGAGGTCATGGAGCCCGCGCCGATGTTCGCCGCCAGGGCCAGCAGCAGCGCCATCAGTGCCAGGCTCAGGGCCGGCAGTTGCTGGCGACAGTCGGCGAGAAACCACTGGCCCAGCACCGAACGGCTGCGCCCCAGCACGCCCTTTAGCAGCGCATTGAGCAGTACCGGCAAGCCAAGGGCGGCACCCAGCAGCAAGGCCGCCATCAGTACAAACCCGGCCGCCAGACTATTGCCCCAGCCCAGCGCCACCAAGGCGATGAGCAGGGCCGCAGCCGCCACCCAACCCTGGCGCCGCAACCAACGGCCGTGGGCCTCGTGCCAGGCCTGGGCGTTGGCCAGCGCCAGCAACGGCAGGCGGGCCGCACGCCACAGGCTGCTGGCCCCGGCGAGCAACGCACCGAGCAGGCTCAAGCCCAGGCCTGCAAGCCACCACCACGGGCTCAAGCTCAGTTGGCCGGCGACTTCGGCGCCGTAAAGCCCGCGCAAGCTGGCAGCCACGTCGGGCAGCAACAGGCTGGCGAGCAGGTAACCGCTGGCCACACCGAGCACGCCGCCGAGCAGCGCCAAAAAGCCCAGCTCCACCCCCAGGCTGAGGATCAGCATGCGTGCGCTGACCCCGCAGGCGCGCAAGGTGCGCAGCAGGCCCCGGCGTTGCTCCAGTGCCAGGCCGATGGCCGCGTGCACGATGAACAGCCCTACCACGAAGGACAAAAAGCCCAGCGCGTCGAGGTTCAGGTGAAAGCTTTCGGTGAGGCGCGACAGGTTGTTGTCGTCGCCCTGCTTGAGTTGCAACCCGACAGGCGGCGTGGGATGGCGGGCGGCGAAGCGGTTGTCCAGCAGCAGGCGCGACAGTCGTCCCTGCAGGTTGAGCAGGGGTTGGGCAAAGCCGATATCGGTGAGCAGCAGGCCGGGGGCCATGTCCGGCTGAACCTGCAACGGCGGCAGGTGTTGCCCGTCAGCGGTCAGCGGTTGTTCGCCTGTGTGCAAGCCAAGCGCCTGCAAGGTTTGCGCGGCAATCCAGGTGCGCCCCGGCGCCTCGAAGAACGCCAGCATCTGGGCCTGGCTCAAGCGTTGCCCCGCCACGCTGCCGCTGCCGGGTAACGACACTGGTTCAATGCCCATCAACTGCAGGCGCTGTTCTTCATGCCCCTTGAGCACTATGCGGCCCTGCACCACCGGCGACACCGGCCACCCGGCGCGACGCAGTTCGGCGAACCACGCCTGGGGGAATCCGGCACCGTCCGGCGCACTCAAGCTGGCTTGAGGTTCGCCGCCGATCAACTGGCTGGCACGCGCGTAGCCGTCGCGCGCCTGGCTGTTCAGCGCCTGCACGCCAATCAGCAGCGCGGTGGCCAACCAGAGGCCGGTCAGCACGCTGAAAAACTGCACCGGGTGGCGCCGCCAATGGCTCAACAGCGCCCGCAGCGCCCAATAGAACACCGCCATCTCAGCGCGGCTCCATCGGCACGACACGGCCGTGGTGCAGCACCACTTGCTGATCCAGGCGCGCGGCGAGACGTGGGCTGTGAGTGACCATCAACAGGCTGGTGGGGCTGTCGCGCAGCAGGTCGAGCAGCAGCTGCAGCACCTCGTCGCTGGTGGTTTCGTCGAGGTTGCCGGTGGGCTCATCGGCCAACAGCAAACCGGGGCGGGACGCCAGTGCGCGCCCCACCGCCACTCGCTGCTGCTGGCCGGCGGACAACTGCTACGGGTAACGCTTGAGCAAGTCGCCCAGCCCCAGGCGCTCCACTAGTTGCGCCTGCCACTGCGGATCGAAACGCCCGGCCAGGCGCGCCTGGAACGCCAGGTTGTCCTCGACCCGCAAGCTGCCGATCAGGTTGAACTGCTGGAACACCAAGCCGATTTCGGTGCGTCGCCAGTGGGCCAGTTGCCCTTCGTTGAGGCGATCAAGGCGCTGGCCGCCGATCAGAATGCTGCCGCCGTCCACGCGGTCCAGCCCGGCCACCAGGTGCAGCAACGTGCTTTTGCCACTGCCCGACTCGCCCATCAGCGCCAGGCTGCTGCGTGCCCCCAGGTGCAGGTCGACGCCTGCCAGAACGGCCAGCGGACCTTGGGGGGTCGCGTAGTTTTTAACCACACCTTCTACCTGCAACATATGAACGCTCGGGTTAAGGACTGCAAACGAGAATAACGGCTGCGCGGCGCTCCTACGCAATTTTTTCACATTGATTTCACCGCTTGCCCACCCCAGACACTTTAAATTCTGCGCCCAGGCACCATTAACCGGACACTTTTAAGTTGGCCCACGCGATGTTTCTTAATATTCATATGTTCAGCTAAAAGACAGCAGCCGTATGACAGGCTTCTGCGCTATTAAGGGCAGTTGCCGCAATTAGTTGCGTGCGTCTTGTAACAACAAAACAATCACTCGTGCCGATGGTGAACAGCGTGGCAGACATTACCCTGACCAAACCCCAGCGGGCCAGGTTAAAGCGCCTTAGAAAATACCGCGTGCCGGTGGCAACCATCATCGTATTCGCATTGCTGGTGACCGCTTTTTTATTCTGGCCACGGTCACCTGAAGACCTGGGCATCGGCAATCGCCTGGTCACCTCTGGCGTGCTGGCCAGCTGGCGCAACGGCGACCTGGTGGTGCTGGTGCGTCATGAGGAGCGGTGCGATCGCTCGGACAACCCCTGCTTTGGTCCGGCCGACGGCCTGACGATCAATGGCACGCAACGGGCGGCAGATCTGGGAATAGCCTTTGAAACACTGGGTATGGAACGCACTGACGTGCTCAGCAGCCCCACCACGCGCACCGCACAGACGTCGCTGTTCATGTTCGGCAAGACCGAGCTTTCCCCTGGCCCGCTCGCCATCTGCGGCGATGCCATGGACGAGGAAATCCTCAGCCACAAACAGGCCGATCGCAACCTGATGCTGATCACCCACAGCGCTTGCATGAACGACTTCCAGGAGGCACTCGGCTACCCCCATGCCCAGGCCGCCGAATACGGCAGCGCACTCTTCGTGCAGGTATTGCCCAACGGTACATTCAAAGTCATGGGCACTATGAAAAGCGAGGATTGGGCGGCCGTACTGAAACAACTTTAAATACACTTTTTTACATATTGGTGAATAGTGCGTTCAGCAAGATGACAGCCTGCGTCTGGCATTTTAAGTGCGCCTGTTAGTTCAGGACGCCCTGACACCCCCATGAATTAGTGATGCCCTTAATGCTTGACGCCCTTAACTATTCAAACTTCGCATCCGCAACTCATATCAAGGAGCGATAGTGTCATGAACCCATTGAAGCCCGTGCCCGTGCTATTGCTTGGCCTGGTCATTTTCCTTGTGCTGCCGTTGGGCTTGCACGGCTTGTGGACGCCAGATGAAACCCGCTACGCCCAGGTCAGCCAGCAAATGCTGATGAGCGGCAACTGGGTCGCGCCGCACTTCATGGGAGTGCGTTATTTTGAAAAACCGGCCGCCGGTTATTGGCTGATTGCCCTGGGCCAGGCCGTGTTTGGCCAGAACCTGTTCGGCGTGCGCATCGCCTCCGTCCTGACCACGGCGCTGAGTGTGCTGTTGGCGTACTTGATTGCACGGCGCCTATGGAACGAGCCGCGTAAAAGCTTCGCCTGTGCGTTGCTCTACACAAGCTTTGGCCTGGTGGCCGGGCAAGCGGGGTATTCCAACCTCGATCCGCAATTCACGTTCTGGGTCAACCTGAGCCTGGTCGCCCTCTGGTTTGCGCTCGACAGCGCCACGCCCCGCGCGCGCCTGGGTGCCTGGGCGTTGCTGGGACTGGCGTGCGGCATGGGCTTTTTGACCAAGGGCTTTCTGGCGTGGCTGCTGCCGGTGCTGGTCGCCGTGCCCTATCTGATCTGGCAGCGGCGCGTCGGCGAGTTGCTGCGTTACGGCCCATTGGCAATCCTGGTCGCGGTGCTGGTCTGCTTGCCATGGGCGCTGGCGATCCATCTGCAGGAGCCCGATTACTGGCGCTTCTTCTTCTGGCATGAACACATCCGCCGCTTCGCCTCGGACAATGCGCAGCATGCGCGGCCGTTCTGGTTTTTCCTGCCGATCATGGTGGTGGCGTGCCTGCCCTGGGCGGCCCTGCTGCCCAACACCCTGTTCAAGGCCTGGAAAGACCGACGCCAGCCCGCTATCGCCTTTCTCGGCCTGTGGCTGTTGCTGCCCCTGGGCTTTTTCAGCCTGAGCAGCGGCAAACTGCCGACCTACATCATGCCGTGCCTGTTACCGCTGGCGCTGCTGATGGGCCATGCCTTGATTGACCTGCTCAACCGGCACAAGCCCCGTGCAATCTTCATCAACGGCGCGCTGAACTTCGTCCTCGGCATGGCGGCCATGGTGACGCTGATTTACCTGCAGATCGCCAACCCGGTCTACAGCAACAGCCACGCCGAGATGTTCAGCCTGTCCCTGACCTTTATCGTGCTGCTCGGCTGGATCCTGGCCAACCTGCTGCAAGCGATGCGTCCGCTGACGCTATGGGCGATGCCAGCGCTGGGGATCGGCCTGCTGGTGGCGCTGCTCCCGGCGGGCATGCCGCAAATCATCGCGGCGAACGAAATGCCTGACCAGTTCGTGCTTGAGCATCTGGATGAACTGCAACACACCCGTGCTTTGCTGAGCAACGACCTGGGCGCGGCGTCGGCCCTGTCATGGCGCCTGCGCCGGCCGCAGGTAGCGTTCTACAACACCGCGGGCGAGCTGCGTTACGGCCTGGAGTACCCGGATTCCGAGCAACGCAAGGTCACGCTGGACAGCGTGCAGCCCTGGTTGGCCGAGGCACGCCAACACGGTTCAGTCGGCGTGCTGCTGCGCGTCATGAGCACCAGCGAACATCTTGAGGAAGGCCAATTGCCCCCGGGTGGCAAGCGCTACCGCAAGGGCAGCCTGGTACTGATGATTTACCCCCAACAACCTTGATCGCCTTTACAGGAACAGCCCATGCGCTTCTGGAAAACCGAACGCGGCGCCCTCGCCTTATTGCTCGGTGTCTCGGCCTTGCTCCTGCTGCTGGGCCTGGGCAGTCGCGAGCTGTGGGGGCCGGAAACCCGCTGGGCGAACATTGCCCTGCAGATGCTGCAAAGCGGTGACTACTTCGATCCTTACCTCAAAGGCACACCGTATTACGACAAACCCCTGCCGTCCTACTGGCTGATCACCGGCTTCGCCAAGCTGATGGGCGGCCTTGGCCCGTGGTCACTGCGCCTGTCGTCGGTAATCGCGGCCTGGCTGAGCATCTGGCTGGTGTACCTGATCGGCGAACAGCTGTTTCGCAAAGGCACCGGGCTGATCGCCGGGTGGATGCTCGCCACCACCTTCTACTTCCTGTTCTGGGCCCGCGTGGCCACGGCCGACGTGCTGACGGTGTGCGGCGTGCTGGCGGCGGTCTGGTGGTACTGGCGCGGGCCGGACGACACCCGGCTGGGGCGCTACAGCGTATTCTTTTTGCTGCTGGCGGCAACGTCGCTGTTCAAGGGCTTGATCGGCTTTGTGCTGCCGGGGCTGGCACTGCTGCCGCACCTGCTCAGCGAGCACCGTTACAAACGCCACCTCAACCTGCGGCTGGTCCTGGCCCTGGTTATCGCCGGCGCGTTCTACGCCATCCCCTTCGTACTGTCGCACCTCTACGGCGCGCCTACCTACGGCGAGAGCGGCCTGGAACTGGTGTTTCGCGAGAACGTGGTGCGCTTCTTCGACCCTTTCGACCATATGGGCCCGATCTACACCTACCTGATCTACCTGCCGGTCTACACCCTGCCCTGGGCACCGTGCTGGATGCTCGGCGCATGGCTTGCCGTGCGCCACTGGCACCGCGCGCCGCCCAACGTGCGCTGGCTGGTGTGGAGCCTGGGCCTGTTGTTCCTATTCTTCACCGCCAGCGGCAGCCGACGCAGTTACTACGTACTGCCCCTGGTGCCCTTCGCCCAATTACTCGCCGCCTGGTGGCTGAGCGAACACCTGCGCCAACAACCGGCCAGTTGGCCGCGCTGGCAAAAAAGCTTCGGCATCACCGCAGGCCTGCTGGCCGTGGTGCTGGGCGTGATCTACCCCTGGACCACGCGCAACGGCGGCGTGACCCGCTTCGCCGAGGACGTCCAAGCCCAGGCGCTGAAAAGCGCGCCCTGGAACCATTGGCAGCTGATCCTGGTGGAGGTCGACAACAAACTGCCGATGTACCTGCAGAACGGCGGCAAACCGTTCTACTACGTGAGCGAAACCCAAGACTACCCGCGCCAGGGCGACAGCGCCGCGTTCATGGCCTGGCTGGAAAAAACCAGCGGCCAGGGGTTTGATCCAAGGCACACGATTATCGTTGCGCAGTACTCCAAGGAAGATCCCGAGCCGTTGGCGTTTCTGGGGGTTGATCATCAGGTGGTCACGACGCAACCGGATAATGGGGAGCGGTTGTTTCAGAAGCGGTCGGGGGGGAGTGTGGCGTTTATTCCTGTGAGGCGTTGAAGTTCAATTGGGGCCTATCAATAGACGCTGTTGGTGGGTGAGGACCAGCCCACCATTTGATAAGCCAGCCTGTCATCCCACGCAGAATCACTCATGTAATCTTCTTTGCGTAAAGGACCCGATCTATATACGCTCCTCCTTTCTTGTAATAGCTAGGCAAAACCCCGGAAAAGTCAAAACCACAAGCCTCAATGACCGTGATTCCCTGGGACTGCGAGGCAAGATGGAAGTAATACAGCAATTCTATCCCAATGCCTTTTGCCTGCTGTTCCAATAGGTTTACCAATGCTATGCCCGCGTCAGCATGATCAGGGAGCAAACCAAATCGAATCTCCGCAACGTGGCGCTCAATCCATCTAGGGCGTCGCTCGACCTCACCCAGTCCGACTATCGTTGATTGCTCGTTCAGCACGCATAACGCGATAGCGTCCCCTGCTTGTTCTTTTTTAAGTAGGCCCTCAATCCATTTTACTTCCTTCTCGTGATTCAGCAGTTGGGCATCTTCACATCTTTCGACGCGCTCGGAATCAAGCTCGACGAGTTGACAGAAGTAGCTCAGCAATCGATCAGCGTCAGTAGTAGAAGGCCGTTTAAATTTCATGGTCCGGCCTTTCACTGAAGTTACTGCGAGAGCAATACTCACAATCCTCTCTTCGAGCAACCTCATCAACATTAAAGACGCCGCTCAGCAAAAGAGATGAAAACGTCATCCGCTTATTGAAATACATTGCATCTTGGTACCCAAGAAACCATTTGAATACTTCAGCCGCACCCAATGATCCCGCCAAGGACGTGGATAAAACATTTACGGGCACTGGCCCCGTATGCTCTACCCGAGAATGATCGTCCGGAAATAAACAGGCAAAGCATGCACTTTTTTTTGCGGGAATCATTGAGAAAACATAACCATAAGAAAATTGTGCCGACGCGTGCACCATTGGTTTACCCTGCCGTAGACAATACTCGTTAACCGTATTTCTTCCGTCAGGTGATTCACCTCCCTCCACGATTAACTCATATTCATCCAGCACCTCATCAATATTATTTTTGGTGATTTTCTTCTCAATCAAATCAATGGTTATTTCCGGATTGAGATCCGAAAGAGTTTTATGCGCAGCGACGCCCTTAAGCATTCCTATGTCGCTGGTCCTGTAGAGAATCTGACGATTCAAGTTTGAAAGTTCAACGGTATCAAATTCGACAACCCCAATCCTACCGATCCCACCTGCCGCAAGGGCCATCAAAAGGGTCGATTTCACGCCCCCAGCACCAATAACCGCTACTGATGCAGTCCTTAGTCGTTTCTGCCTGTCCTCCCCCCATTCAGGCATATTTTCTTGTCGATTATACCGAGCATCCTTGAAGTCGAATTGCATATAAAACCCACCAAGAAATGGAACATCAACAATTATCAACTCAGCCCGAAGCGGACAAAGACGCTCCGGACTGAGACAAGACATTTAAATTACTAGCTGTGCATCAACCATCACATGCGCGAAAGCTTACCGCGTTACATGTACCACCGCTTACGTATTCGATTTCATCTTGAAAGAGCTCAAGAATGGGGTATTCCACAATTGCAGACTCCAGTGAATCTGATTCTATTTCAGGCTTTCCAATCAAGCCTTCAGGTAAACCGCGCAAAGAAATTTTCATTGATTTATTTCCTTTAGGTTAATTTTTGGGTTAGTTGGCACCAACGGATTGACTATAAAAATTGCTGGCGAGTAGAGTCAATATAGAAATTATGAATTTTTTATTTAACTAAACCCCATACGACACAGACGCATACTTATGACTACAGAAAGCTCCTACAAGAACAGACCACCTCTCTACAGAAAAGAAGCGATCAAGCACCTAGAGGCTCGCCATCACGGAAATCTATTAAATTCTCACACTTCAAAAAAAATATATTTAGCGACCCTAATAGCGTGCGCAGCGTCACTCTCAGTCATTACTGTAGGAATTCTTTCCATGGACGTATGGAAAAATGAAACCTCGCCACGCAACGCATCGCCTGCCCATTCAGATTCGAAAAAAAACTGTTTTCAGCCATAAACTCCTACATTGCTATGAGAGAAACAGCATGAGTACTGATATGAGTTGGCTCGGTAATTTGCGCAAGCGCTTACTTCCTGTTTTGCTCCAGTCGGAAGCCTCTGAATGTGGTTTAGCGTGCATCGCCATGATCGCCTGTTACTGGCGAAACCCTATGAACCTGATGACACTACGGCAGAGATTCAGCATCTCCTTAAAGGGGTCAACGCTCAAAAGCCTGATAGTGATCGCTCAACAAATCGGCCTGCAAGCAAGGCCGTTGCGCGTGGAGTTACAGCATTTACCTCGCTTAAAGCTTCCATGCATTCTGCACTGGGATATGAATCACTTTGTGGTGCTGAAGCAGGTCACGAGCAAGAATGTCATCGTCCACGATCCTGCCTGCGGTGTAAGACGAATGTCATGGGCGCTTGCTTCTGAGCATTACACGGGCGTAGTACTTGAACTCACACCTGGCGAGTTATTCAAGCCTATCAGCGCTAGGAAGAAAACACCTCTACTCTCCATGCTAGGAAAGGTTGACGGACTGTATGGTGGGATGACCAAATTACTGCTGATAGGTTTAGTTTTACAAGCCACAATCTTGACCGCACCGCTCTACGTACAATGGGTAGTGGACGATGTACTTCGCACCGAGGACAGGCAATTGATGACCGTTATCGCCCTCGGTTTTTTACTGCTTGTATTCCTCCAGTCCAGCTTGGCATTTTTGCGTTCCTGGTTAACCACGTCACTTTCCACCTACCTTAACTACCAATGGTTAGGCAACGCGTTCGCGCATCTACTGCGCTTACCGATGCCATGGTTCGAAAAACGTAATTTGGGCGATATCACCTCTCGCTTCAACGCTTTACAGGTAATTCAGAAAACAGTCACCACGCAGTTGATCGAGGCAGTCATTGACGGAATTCTCGTAACAACCACCCTGATCTTCATGTTGCGGTACAGCTTGGAATTGACAGGCATAAGCGTGCTGGCGGTCAGTCTGTACGCGTCGGCTCGTTGGTATGCCTTCAACACTCAACGGGAGGCCACTGCAGTTCACATTCAGCGAATGGCAAATCAACACACCCTGTTTATCGAGTCTGCGCGGGGCATACAAAGTATTCGGCTATTTGGATGTGAAGAGCAGAGGCGCCAAACCTGGGTAAATGGGCTAGCAGATCAGCTCAATGCGGAGCTGAGAGTTTCAAGGATCGCGATCACGTTTCAGTCAATCAACACTTGGATATTCAATAGTGAACGAGTCGTGGTGATTTGGTTTGCAGCGTTCGCGGTCATGAACGATAACCTGTCCCTCGGTATGCTGTTCGCGTTTCTGAGCTATAAAGACCAATTCAGCCAGCGAATCGCGACTCTGATCGACAAGCTCTTCGAACTGAAGATGCTACGACTTCACGTTGAGCGTGTAGCTGACATCTTGTTAACTGAACCGGAAGAAAACGCACATTCAACAACAGTAGACATTGCGTCTCTGCCTGCGACGTTGGAATTGCGAGATGTCTCGTTTAGGTACGCCGAGGGGGAACCCAATGTAATCAGTAACGTCAGCTTACTGATATCAGCGGGCGAGTGCCTCGCAATAACTGGGGGGTCGGGGTGCGGCAAAACAACCTTGCTCAAATTGCTTTTAGGGCTCTTGAAACCTACTGCTGGCGAAATTTTAGTAGGCGGGGTAACCCTCGAAACGCTGGGTTTAAAACACTACCGTGAGATGATTGCCACCGTCATGCAGGACGACCAACTTTTCTCCGGATCAATGGCAGATAACATCTGTTTTTTTGATACCCAACGAGATCACACTGCCATCGTCAGGTGCGCCCGACAGGCATCCATTCACGAGGAGATCATCAATATGCCGATGAACTACAACACGCTTGTGGGAGATATCGGTTCAGGATTGTCAGGTGGGCAAAAACAACGAATTTATTTGGCAAGAGCCCTTTACCGCTCCCCCAAAATACTAGTGCTGGACGAAGCTACGAGCCATCTAGATATAACGAATGAAAAACTCGTCAATGCGGCCATTTCAGACGTGACAATGACCCGAGTAATCGTGGCGCACAGGCCGGAGACAATTGCAATGGCAGAACGAGTAGTAACGCTGAGCAACGGGACGATTGTCAACGATAGCCAACAAGCTGAGTGATTGAATAAGGTTTCACAGAGATACCGTACCGCCTTCGATTGCCCATCGAATGCATAAAGCACTTGAAGGCAACATCATAAAATGGGACAGGGGGCTTGGTTCCGATACAGGTTCACCAACTGACGTACCGCTATCTGGAGCGAGGCCCGTTTCGCATCTGACCGATAGCGTTACTGGCATTTGGTCACGACTTGTAAAGGGCCAGCAAGCCATCTCCCTTTAAATTGCAGGACGTTTCCGAGACAATCCCCACCGCCTTGTGCCGGTTGGAATCGGTGGCTAGTCTGCGGTCCGTCACTGCTCATCAGTGATCGGGTTTAGTCGCTCGCCTCTTCCAACACGGCATAGTCTCCATGCGCTTTATGGTGGCTGTGCGTAGGGCACCTTCGGGTGCGCCGGATATTTCGTGTTGGGCCGGTCGACTAACCTGCGTACAGCCGCCACCCTCGTTTAGTCGCGACGGGTGTCGACTCCTAATCCAACACGGAGTTACACCATGAACAAAGTCCTCCCTGATCCACCCTTCGATCCCGCCAAAGACCGTGCCGCGTTTAACCGTGCCATCGACCATTACCTACCTTCCCAAGGCTTCCACAGCGTCAACGAAGACCTGAGCTTCGAAGACGCGCTGCTCTACACCGCCAGCTTGCTCGACAGTGCTTCGGCAACGGCGTTGGATTGCGGGGAGCTGCTGAGCAGCCCTGAGCGGGCGAAGATCCTGGCGGTGTGGCATTTGCTGGAGATCGCTAAAACCACCGTGGATCGCTCCATTGAGTGCATGAGGCCGTTGAAGACAACCTCATAACATGTGGCGAGGGAGCTTGCTCCCGTGGGGCGCGGAGCGACCCCGTTCTTTTTTAAAAAGACTCGGGGTGCTGCGCGCTACTTCTTAGCTGACGTGCGCTGATCCCACGTCCTGGTTGGCTGTCAGGCCGCCATTGGGGGCAAGTCGAACCGTCGCACCGCCCCTCCCACATTTGGATCGCGAAGCGTCAGTTAGAGAGGCTTCGGCTGCTGAGCCGTCACAGGTTTAGGGCCGCGGGAAAGTTGTGTAGATACCTATGGCTATCGGGGCTCAATGTAGGAGCGAGCTTGCTCGCGAAAAACGCCCAGGCAACGCGTTCATTCTGAATGAACGCGGAGGCCCTGAGTTATTCGC
>Ga0265797_10007511_pt1 | contig 14880 bp, 18 predicted proteins | sample P2T30metagenome_FD_192433 | JGI IMG/M metagenome (GOLD analysis project Ga0265797, IMG submission 192433) | Plant litter microbial communities from East Loma Ridge, Irvine, California - P2 T30 | ecosystem: Environmental > Terrestrial > Plant litter > Unclassified | place: USA: California... | reverse complement strand
AGACGTCTGCTGATTTCATACAGCTGGACACGTCGCCTTCTTCTCGTTCCAATCCGAACTCGAAGATCCTCGTGACTTCCGCAAAGCTCTCATCTTCGAGCAGGGTATCGCAGTCACGTTCTACATGCTCATCTCCGTCATAATATACTACTACGCCGGGCCTCTTGTAGCCTCACCCGCCCTTGGTTCCGCGTCCCCACTCGTCAGCAAGATCTGTTTCGGCATCGCGCTGCCTACAATCATCGTCGCAGGTGTAGTCAATGGCTCTGTAGCCACCAAATACATCTACTTTCGCGTATGGAAGGGGACAAACGTAGCATCCACTAACAGCTGGAAGAGCTTGGGAAGTTGGGGCGCTATATGTACAGGCGCATGGCTGGTAAGCTGGATCTTGGCTGAAGCAGTACCGAACTTTAATTTGCTATTGGGATTGATCGGAGCTCTCTTTGGAAGCTGGTTTAGCTGTAAGTCACTACTAATACTACTCACTATGGAAAGTGATAGGTGCATTGGCTGACGCGTGTAGATGCGCTTCCTCCACTGATGTGGCTGTGGCACAATAAGAAGAACGGTAGGCTGTTCTCGTCGACTTCGCAAACGGCTTTTACCATTCTGAATATCTCTATTGTCATTCTAGGAATGCTCATTGTGAGTCCATTCCCCAAGACATTACAAGACGAGTACTGACTGCGTGCTACAGTTTGGGCTTGGTATGTGGTCGTCTGGATGGGCGTTGAACCGCGGATCTGGCGGCAAGGTATCCTCTTGCGAGAACAACTGGCACCCTGTGAGCTGGGTTTCAGGAGGTACCAAAGATGCATAGATGAAGCGCATGAGTTTGGATGGTGTTCTCGTGCTGGTTCGGGCTCGCTGATGGGCGTTATGAAGTGAGGAATTAAGCTGTTGATTCTTGATTCGATGCACAATTGTGTTGTAAAGATAAGGAAATACGACGCATTCGATATCCAATTGTAGGCGTTCTGCGAGACAGTGTTGCTCGAGGACAGCAGCATCGCGCAAGGGAAGCTATGACGCGCCGGGACCTGCACAACCGAGCGCTGCGCATCTCACGACTCCTCACTTCACGAGCCAATGACAAGCCTCTCCTACCCCAGTGCGCGTCCGAAATAAGCTGTTTCCCGAAGAAAAAGACGCAGGCTCAGGTAATCTGGCTAATATCGATGTGGACGGGAGTGCCAAGTGAGGAGGCTGGACGACCTGGCCTCGCTCGGGCTCACCACGATGCTTACGCTGCGACCGTTGACTAGACGACGCACATATTATAGTTCTTACTGAATCAGGCCGAGGATATCTTTCCCGCGAACTGGTACGATTGTTCATATTGCGAGGTTGTACCACTGTTCCGCTGATTTTCGTACTCCTGCCCTTAGCCAACCGTCCCACCTCGATTTCCACGAGCGTTCAAGCGTCCGACCCCGACCTCTTCCCTGCCCAATTTCCCCCTGATTGAAGTTTATACGTTCCCGCGACACTAAAGCGACTGCGACATCATCTCGCGACTCTATTCTCAACATGCCCGTCGAGCTCCGTAAGCGCAAGGAAGCGCCCCCAGCGCCTGTGCGCCCAACGAAGAAGAAGGCGCCCGCCAAGGAGAAGAAGCCCGAGAGCGAGAAGACTGTCGTCGAGAAAGTCCAGGAAACTGTCACTGAGCAGGTCGAGGCTGTCAAGGAAGCTGTTGTCGGTAAGAACAACGGCGAGTCCGCTGCCGCTGCGACCGGCCCACCCAAGGTCGGCGACACAATTGACCTCGCGTCTTTTGGCGGAGAATTTGAGACGAATGACGGAGATAAGACCACGCTTGCAAAGCTCGTAGAGGAGAGCAAGGGCGGCGTCGTACTCTTCACCTACCCCAAGGCCTCAACGCCAGGATGTAAGTCTCCAACCCCTGACATCTCCCTCGCGTTCGCAGAGCAGTACTAACGCGTACAACCACAGGCACAAAACAAGCCTGCCTCTTCCGCGACTCCTACGACCCCCTCACCGCAACCGGCTACTCCATCTACGGTCTCTCAGCCGACAGCCCCAAAGCCAACACCACCTTCAAGACCAAGCAGAAGCTGCCCTACACCCTGCTATGCGACCCTTCACAGAGCCTCATCAAGGCCATTGGCTTCAAGAAGCCGCCGAAGAGCACGACGCGCGGTGTCTTTGTGGTTGATAAGGAGGGCAAGGTGCTCGCGGTGCAGCCTGGTGGTCCGGCGGCTACGGTCGATGTTGTGAGGGAGCTTGTGGATAACAAGGATGGCGTGCCGAGTAAGGGGGATGCGGAGAAGGCTGAGAAGAAGGAGGATAAGGAGATGGCTGAGACGGCTGGGGAGGTCGCTGATAGTGCGGCGAAGGTGGATGGTTAGAGGGCTTGATGGGGTGTCTGCACGCAAGTGTCTCGGGTGTAGAGCTGTTCCATGTCACTATTGCGGAGTTCAGGTCTTCAACAGCTTGGGAAAAGTGTGTGATACTTCATCGAATACATTTCCAGATTTTGGCATATGCTGGCTGTTCGGACCGCGCAACTCTCTACCTTTACGCTTTTTGGCGAACCCTTGTTGAATTGTTATGACAACGAAACGAGATCATTCATCGATACGGCAACGTAACGATGATCAAGATCTTGTTATGTCTACCTGCAGGCATCTCTGGACTTTGAAGTGGTCCACCAGCGATGCATGTATACCTGAGACTTTGAACATACACACTGGGTACTGAGACTTGCCTCAAATCTAATGCCCAATGAGTCCACGAGTATGATGGTACCATTAGATGAGACGGGTTTCTGATGTTAATACTCACACTCGAAAAGCGAAAGGGCCATCCAAGACTAGGGGCATATTTTTACTCTGCGCTGACTGTAGCAACAGAGCAAGGAAAAAGCAACTGGCAGCTTCGCGTTGACTTCCTATTGAGCAAATTAATCATCAATCCAGTCCTTTACCATAAGCTGTACTGTTCTGACCTCAGATTTCGAAGAAGCCTGCAAAAGCAGCGGTAAACAATGCTACTTATGTATGCGGATGCTGGATGTATCTTCACTGCAGTCGAACCACATAGTATAAGGGTTGGTAGGGGTCAGAAGTTGCGTCATCGTAATAACTACGCAACTTCCAGGGATTGGCGCTCTTGAAACCAAGGACGCGGGTGCCTAGGTAGTTATCTCGGCTTGCGTTACGCGGTCCTCCTGTTCGTCCTAGCACAAGAATGATAGAGAGTCAAAGAGCGACACGAGGAAGATTTTCCCGGGCTGTTTGGAAGGCTATGACTGGGTAACGATGTCATACGTTCGGTTTCTGCTGATCAAAGTTTGCTTGCCTTCATTGGATCTGGACTACATACAGTGCGACTCCATTGTTCTGGCAGCGACAACATTGGAACACATCAAGTAACGGCCCGAATCAAGGCTAGACCTCGGTCTGAAACAAAGGCGCATGCTCTTCTTCGTTGATAAAACGAAATTTAGATGATGGTCGGTAAAGATCCCAATTGATGCGTCCCTGCTAAACTTGCAGTTCTGCCACGAAACAGCAGCGCGGAGACCCCTCCCTCGCACAGCTTCTCCATCGATTAGAAGAACAATGAAGCTTGTAAAAGCTTCTAGCCCACCTGGTGGGTGGCGGTAGGCCGGACGTAGACCCTTGCTTAGCGCCTCGAACTGCCCGATGACGTATCTATGGATGGATATTGGCTGATGTTCAGGTACGAGCCCCAAAGGGTCCAGTGATGTGCATGCACTATATGCTAACGATGGACTTTCGCAAAGGCGAGAGTTCCAAAAGAAGAAAGAATACGCAAGAAATCAAAACGTTGGTGTCGCAATTGCAGACCCATTCGGCTCTACATGCCACTGGGCGCCACAGGAAAACTTCGGCCAGGCGGGGTCATAGCTTCCAGCCACTTAGCAAAGTCCACGAGCAGCGGCGAACGCGTGCGAAAGCTTCCGAGCCATTATATGTGGCACAAGTGGACTTCCTGGCACTGTAAGGAAAGCTCACACAGAACTCGTGTTCCATGCTTGTGTGGTTCTTCACGTGCGGCTAGGAGGGCGCCATGCACCTGGGCAGTTAACTTCTACTGGACTGCTCCAGACAATAGGTACCTAGGTAGCTGGCGATTTCAAGACAAGAGCCTACTGCAAGGTACACATGTAAATAACGCGATGACCCAGGAGACGATACATGTGTAACGATGGATCATGTTTCCATTAAGACCATTTCTCACTTTCCGGGATGAATGCCCAGGTAGGGCCGATGCGTTTTACTGGGATTCGTTGCCCAGTCCCACAACCCTGCTGCCGCCGGGCCCACGAGTTGCGGTTGGTGTCTGGGGTACTGTACTTACATCGAGACGCAAACGCCAAGACGCAACTTTCCATATCTTTGCCTGTGACCACCCGTCGTACTCCCATACTCGAGACGTGCGATTCCGCCAACTCCCATCTGTCAAGACACCAGCACGGCACCTCCACGTGCACTTACTGCTCCGGTTCGCAGCATACCAGCATTGTGTCGTCTCCGGTCTCGCCGTCTCTGCCCGGTGGTAGATCCGCAACACGCAGTCACCACCACCCCGGGGCCTATAGCCACTCCACAACCTGAGGTCGCATAGCCTGAGACCCCCTCTCGACACTGTCCAGCCGAGAAACATCGGCACAACCCGACGCCACTCCACCCACGGCGGGACGAAAGACGCCCTATGGCGGCGCCGCAACCTCCTCGCGACGAGGGGCTGCCCATGGACACAACATGTATGTTACCTCGCGCATTACTACTCCCGGCAACTAGACGACGCCGTTTCTGACGTTTATTTAGCGGCGGCTATCAGCCCCGCACAGTGCGATCAGCCATCCGAGATCGCGACGCTCGAGACACCACCGCTTCCGATAGCTACTAATACCGCGCACAATACCCATACAACCGAATCGAGTGTTCGACAGCGATTGAAAGCATGGGTGAGACGGTTAGCGCCGAGCTTGCGCCATAAACAAGATGGCAAGAATATGTGGAAACCAGACGGGTACGTGTACCTTGTCGTTGGTAATGACGAGATTAGGAGGCATGTGAAGATACTCCTCGACCCCCAGAGTCCCGAAAATGTTATATCCACGCGCTGTCTTTCCCGCTTCCCTGGATACACATACAGCGCGTCCGCCGGTGTCCCCATCGGCCACGGCCTTACCTGCGAAACCTACTTCAGCATAGCCGAAGTCGAAATCAGATGGAATGGAATTAATGACGATGCGCGGCGATTTACTGGGCCCTATTTTCGGGACACCGTTCACGAATTGTCGACCTGCCACGTCATGGACACCGATGGGTTTGATCTCATCATTGGGCAACCTACCATTGATGAGCTAAAGCTCTTTAAACGTAACAAGAAGCGAATAATCGCTGCCTGGCGGGGTTGCAATAACAGCGTGAACAGTACGTCGCAAGCTCCTACCCGTCTAGTCCTCACTAATAGCTGGTATGTAGATGACAACGTCGATGACGAGCAACATTCCGCCGAGGAAAGACGCAAAAAAGCAAAGGACGATAAGAAACGGCGCGAACAAGAAGAAAAGGACAAGAAAGCCAACAAATAATGCGAACCCGCTGAGGAGTCCCTCGTATTGATGGGAGAAACAATCGGCAAATGCGAGATGTCTTGCCACCGAAGACGCCAACAGGCTCGCCACGATCACACTTGGCCAAAAAAACATATCTGTACTATTTTACGAGCACGCGGCGTCTCCGTCATTCCACGCCACCTTGGTACCCGAATTACCACACACGATCAACGTCGGCGAGCCATAATCATGTCCAAAAGCTCAACAAGCTGTACCTTCCGGTCCACTCAAGACTCCTTTGCAAGAACGTACCGATAGACAAAAGCTTCTTTACCAACCACACAGGAATCTTAGGCGCCCACAACCCTGTCTTATCGCTTCCCTCCTGCCTACTCCCTTCGACAAGAACTACTCAAAAGGATTCGACTCATGCGCACGCACCACGCGTCCAATTCGTGTTTCAACATTTTTATCTTCTGTTCTCTGTAAGGGCACTTACAGCTACATTATTTCACTCCCTGCCTATTGCCTTCGTTAGCAGCGGTTCTTATGAGGCATCTGTTTCTTCATTTGCTTGCTTCATCCTGGTCGTTACAACGCCAGTTTCACAACCTTCTCTTCACCTGCCAACGTTTTGGTTAATCTCGTTCGGTTCACAATCTGCATTATAGCGATGGAGTTTGAGAGTTTCTTCGGATCTTTTTGTTTGATCTTCGGCGGTTTCTACTTCTAATTTTGAGGGCTTTTATAAGAAGGACGGCAGTTCCCTCGTGCCTTCGAAGTCCTGGCGATATATGGGCGACGGTCTCTGCTTAGGCTGCATCAATGAGGTATCTGATATGAATGGCAGGATATTGAAACGATTGCACGAGCATACGAGATGTTACCATGCCATAGATTCTGTATATCCCTCATATCATGGCAACACAGCACTACTATTGCTGCATCATAGCCCTTAATGCATAGTCATTGCTATACTAGCGATTAAACCATGTACGTGTATGTCGTCCCCCTTATGCCGGCGTACTCTCGTTTTGACCAACGAATACAACTTGCACTGCGGCAAAACTGTCATTGTCAGTGTTCATTTGCAAGACTGAGTAGAAGAACTTACGCAGCGGTAATAGCAAATACTTCCGCCCGTTTCGCGCCAGCAAGGCCCATGAGGCACACAGACAGCAGCACATTGAACGCAGCTATAGTAGCGAATCTTGCCGGCATTGATCGCACACAGTACAGCACCACAATGGATGCGATTGGTATTAGTGAAGCCAGAAGGCTAGTAATCCAATACGTGATGCGATAGATTGTACTGTCATCGTATCCGACCACGCCATGAACAGGGGATGTTTTCATGAAGCGCGTACACCCACCCCAGCGCAGTTTTGAAATCGTGTTTTCCGCAGCCCAAACAGAGAATGCGTCCTTTTTGGCACGTGGCCGTAAGGCCACTAGATCCAGCGCGTGTGAATTACGATGCTTCACCGAGCCCCACACGGTTGCGTCTTCGCCTGTCAGGGCCAATGGGCCCATTCCTGGGGTTTGGAGATAGTCTTGCATGTCATGCAAATCCCACTTTCCGGGTTCGGAATAGCCGAGGATCAGTGATTGCTGGATCAGAGCGTGATCTATTGGATCAGAATGAGCTGAAGTTCTCTCGCAATGCGTCAGGGGGTCCTCTTTTACATACTGTACTCTTTGAGTACCTCGCGTATTTTCATCACGAGGTCGAGTTGCTCAGTGTCGCCATCAACTCCGGAGTCTTGCAACGAGAACCAGTTTTTGGCATATTCTGACTTTCTCCCTGTGCTGTCGTTGTCGTCCAGATCTTGCTGCTCTTTCAGTCTTTCTTCAAGGTCCACAAGTTCAGCTTGTAGATACAACAGATTTTGTGCGTTCAGTGCTCCAAATCGGCGGTATATGGCGGCTTCAGGCTGCACAGCAATCTTTGCCGCGAGCTTTGGGTAGCCAATGACTGCGTCGCCAAACGGATCTATCGAACCCATCGGGTATGAGTTGTGCATTGTGTTAGGCTTTGAGAGCTTCCTGAATGAGGGAAGCAGGCTATGCTTTATCTTCAAAGGCACTTTGCATGAGGCTCACCGACCAGAATGAGGCATACATACGATGAGTTGTCTTTCTAGCCTTATGACACTGCTGTCAATGTTGAGTGGCCAACATTCTTGTAGGGAAGCATCAGGCTGCATAAGCTGAACACATCGGACCCCAGCAGCCTTATCGTAGTAGAATGTATATCGAGGCCTGCCATTTCATCATTCTCTACAAAAAGAGGCGCCTCTATACTGTCAGAAGAGATGCATGTATACATTGAAGGCCTTAGCCGACTTTGAAGACCTCGGGAAGGTCGGTCACAAGCTCTGGCTAAGTGACATCGGAAGTCAAGTAAGATGTGTCAATGCGAGATAGACAAAGTAGGCGCGAAGACCTCATTATTGTGAAAGCTAAATTTTGTGTACATGCAGCGTGTACCGCCACAAGCAACAACAGGTGCGACTGGAATCGCGCCTCCTATAACTATGGACGTGGTAGTAATTGAAACAGTAAGAAGCTTCTGCCCTTGTGTGAGGTTGCCGCGGTTACACGGTGCATCACGAGCTTCATGACCACATCTGCATTTTGAGGATGCCTCTATTAGTATGTAACCATCGCTACCAGAAAACATGCTGCTTCATCTACCTTCCTCTTTGCAACCGTTTTCGGCTGCAGCTAATGCAAATACTTGCACGAGAAGTGCTTCGACGTTGGCCCGCCTGTGTGGGTCCAAGGCCTTAGCGTGACAGCGGGCTGCACACTAAGCTTATTCGACACATCCATGGCCGGGATACAGTTGCCCTTTGCAAGGTCAATTCATACTGCGGATAGGCTTCAGTCGACGGTAAGAGGACTTGTTACTTGGAATTTTCATGTCTCCAGCATGGACCACACGGTGTCGACATGATGATGCAGGTTCCACAAATGCGATGCAAGAGCATCATTCCCGCACAAGCGTGCTCTTCACACTAGTCCGAGGCTAGCTAGTACGAGGTCAGTGCGGGAACGCGGACAGGGGTATATTTTGTCTTTCGCGCTCGAGCCTGCGTTAGGGTCTTTTCGCGAGGGCCACTGCGAGGTCCTCACCTGTACCAGACATTACCTTCCTTCTTTCTCTCCAGGTTGCAGCAGCTCATTTTTGTCGTCGCGAAGACCTGTGGAGCTAGAAATAATGCTAGAAATGCGACTTCGTAGTCAAGATAATGCTTGACTTCATCTTCATCAGCCATACCTCTTAAGAGACCGGGAAGATGGACAGATAGGCGTGCATGAGTGGGTCAGGCACTGCCCCATCTAGCCGCTCACCCGCCCGGGCGCCCCCGGAGTCCCTCAGTGCTTCAGGCCAGCAAAAGACACATAACGGGCCAGCCAGCGCTGAACAAACCGCAAGAACTTAGAAAGTAGTCCTCAAGTTCTCAACGAGCGGGTAGCTACAATCGCCTCCATGTGTTCATTCGAAGATGTTTCGGAAAACGCAGGCGCAGATCGATGTGTTACCCGTAGGGCACATGCGCCGGTGGTCCTTCTGAGCTAGAGGCCTCCATCTTTGAAAAGTTGACAGCGTCGGAGCATTACAGTCAACTATGCAAGGGTTAAGCCTGATATTAAAGTTCTGTAGATACCTATCTGATACACACCCACGCCGAATGGATGAGTATATTCCTTCGCAGGCTTATGCTGTCACAAGGGTGTTTTGCCTGCCGGAGGACTTGTGCCGCCAAGAGGATGTTTCGTGCCGCACAGCTCCTGGAGGACCTTCAACCCTTCGAAGGAACCTCCGCCCTAGTTTCTCCACCTTCAGTCCTTCGAATCTATCCAAGCGCCCTTTGAGTCGTTGCTGCTCATGAACCACCCGCACTATGCCCATATGTAGTCTCACGCATGTTTTCCGTTCAACTAAAAAGGTTTGTAGACTACATTACCTTCGTGTCGTGTCCTATTTGTGCTTATCATTCCTCGCAGAAGCGTCGCACCCTCCAACATCCGAGCCCAGTACACATACGCGCGCGATCTGTCGACGATGTAGATACAACACGCAGTGCGATACTGTCATGCGATATTGCGACGGACTCCAACGTTATATCTCATCGTCTAGTAACGAAAGTTCTGGGCGAGCGATACCATCCGATCGAGAAAGAAGGCGCTTCGCCTGTCCAGACAGAGCGCTACGGCGAACAAATCGACGGATACATCGACCTAGACTGGTGCTGGGAACGAAATGCGGACAGATGGCACAACACACGTTTCCTTGTTACGACGATGTACAATCCTCCATACGATGCAGTGCTGGGCAGGAAGGACGCTGAATACTATGGTTTGATAAGAGCGAAAAATAGGCGGTAATGTCGTCACTCTTGGAATACGTTCGTATGCCTGACTTGTGTTGCAATTTCAAGTTCATCAACACAGGTTCCTTTTATTTTGACTACTTTCCTATCCACGAGCATACTCGCAAATGCTGGTGAAGCTCGCCGTCATGAAGCTTGTAGCCTATCCCCCTACTTCTTGATCTCAACCCATCTCGGGTAATCTCACGAAACCCGTCAAATCGACACAGCTTCAGAATTCGCGCGCTTTACTGATAATGTTCACCGACGAGTATTTCTGCATCGGGCTGGAAAGAACGTGGCGATTCTAGAAAAATTTGGAAGTGTCGGGATCTGGTCTGCATCGGAACCTTGAAACACGTGCTGTCGCGCCTTCATGGACCATACCTGGGCAGTCAATGAAATCATGTGACAACGACTTCCTGTGCTTTAAGTACTACTACTGCTGCGTCTCTTCCAACCCGTGTTGACCTCATTATATAAGTGCAACGAGGCTCAGACGGCTTGACAGACTTCATATCAAGGACCTAGGTAGGGATTATTTATCCGTCAGTTCTTAATTTTGGTTCACAGTAAGAACTTGAACGGGGTGAAGAGGTCGAGCTTGGAGAGTTGGGTGGATTATCTTGGCGCGCTTATTACACATGTAATACCCACAGCTGGCATACATCTCCATATCCGACAACACCCAAAGAACTAATGTAAGCGATAATAACACAGCGCAGCATCCACTATGCAGAGCAGTTACTCCAGTACATATAGGGTGATTGAACATGCCAAGTTTAAGTGTACATGATGGTGCTGTGTCTGCCATCTTCCTGGAAGATGCTCAAGTCTGATCGGCCGGCTAGCGGGACGCGATCAGCGAATCGGGCAGACGCAGATCCAAAAGCACTAGAATTGCATAAAGGATGACAACAGGGGGGTTTGGACCGTTACCCAGATATATGAGTCCTCCATCGTGCCTTGTTCAGTCCAGTGAGTGTCACGAGCCGCTAGCCTTGTTGCTTGACGGGTTGCCTTCGATATCGGAGCCACACATATCCCTGAGTTGTGGATTCTCATTGGTCTGTTCGTAGCAAGGCGGGAGTGTAGAGGTCCGCTCAAACAGCATCGTATCGTCCGCAACGCTGTCGAGGTCTGCGAGGCTGACATCAGCAACACCATCCTCCATAGCATGGCCACCTTCGGTATCGATTAGACACGAAGACATAATGTGGTGTGGGTTCAAAGGCACATACGGGAACTCTGGCGACCTCTTAGCCGCCGAAGTAAGACGCAGCCAAGCGAGTCATGGTGGTGCAGACCAGCCAGGGTAGCAACGGTACTGAAGACACCGAATATACCAAAGCATATCTGCAACGCAAGTTCTGTAGAGCTGTCTGCGTTAGACATCATATAGCTTATTGGCGAGGTACAGGGAAGAGGACGGTGAAGTAGGCAATCAGTAAAGTGACTGAAGCCAGAAGATCGTAGTAAGTCAAGTCACTGCAAGTACCAAAGGTGACAAAGACTTGGCAGAGACAAGTTGAGGTGGATAGCATCATCACAGGACATCCGTACCATGGGCTCTTATAGCATTTCTTCATGGTACGTACCATTGAGAACATCATGAGGATGTCTACGTCTCTTTTTTTTTTTCAGAGAGCGCAGTTATGGCTCTGGTCTTTATATGTCCAAGAGAAGAGAAAGAGAGAGGGCCCCTGGAGCTGTTGGGGTTAGCGTTCCCTGCAGGAAGAGATCAGGATGCCATGGAGCACCCAATGACCACGACCATACCCACACTAAAGCATATAAGCAATGATGCCTTGGGAGACGATTGGAAAGTATATGCACCAAGAGATTTCCCCGGTGAACAAAGTTCGTCAGCAGGGCAAGTGAGGCCCTCACCGGTACGGAGAACAGCTACATAGCCCGATACTCAGCCCGCACAACATCAGATTTGAGCTCCAATGACGCTCACAAGTCAAACAAGACCAATAAGGGGAATACAAATCTTAGCCTCAGGCAGAGACCCTCCTTGCTGAGTTCAGCCTTGGAGGTCAATTGGATATAGAGAGGCCAACGCAGCCTACAGGTGCATGAAACCCCTCAAATCGATATACTCATGATCCACAAGAACCGGTGTCATGAGGCAAATACAAGGCCTGAGTCTAGGAGAGCGAGCTTGATAGTCAACCTGGGTGGTCAGGGCGCACTCCAAGGCAGACCCGCCACAAAGCCAAGGCAGACCTGTAAAGACATCACTTATCACAGCCTTGTCATCAAAAACCTGACGTACGACCAAATGATAATGATGAATTGAGTGAATGGGTATCAATCTCCTACCTCTCCTAGCTCCCCTCCCTCCCCGGCCTATACGGAATATACGCATCCCCCACCTCCGGTATAACAGCATTCCCATCAATTTCCACCGGCGCAATAGGTTTCCTCGGCACCCTCGCCAACCCCGCAAGTTCCGTTGCCTCACCCCCATTCCCCGGACTACTCAGCCCTACGCTAGAACCTCCATATGGCGGCGCAGTACTAGCCAATTTCTGACGCTCAGCTTCTGTAGCATCCATCTCGACGTTCCATTCGGGGGTCTCATGTGGGTTTTGTGGCGAGCCGGCGTAGTGGGCTGCGGTCGTTCCTTTGGGAATGGCGTGGTAGGCGGATGGAGAGTGGTTTGCGTTGTCGTCAATGGGTCTTGTTGGGTCGTCGTCTTTTTCGTCGCCCATGTGCTTTGATGCAAGGGCTGCTTTCCTGTTCTTCTTTCGTCGACGCCAGAGGAGGAATAGGGCTAAGGCTCCGAGGATCATGACGAGTGGGATGACGGTGGCTATCGCTGCTATGGCACCTGTTGAGATGCCATTCCCACTGCCATTGTTGTCACCACTACTTCCTCCTCCCTGGCTTCCACCACTGTTGCTTGCGGATGCGCCAGTCGCTGTGTTCGAAGCAGTCGGGTTCACGCTGCCGGCATCACTGGGTTGATATCTCAAGTGCAACGCAGTGATACTCGGCGTCGCGCTCGCTGGCCACGACCCCCCAGCATACGTCCTCGATTCATTCTCTTCCGCATCCGCTTCCCCACATTCAACAACTGGGAAGTTGCCACTGCCGCCCGGTCGACATCCATCTCTTCCATCTGCCTGAAACCCATTGGGGCAACACTGCAACCCAATCTCTCCGTCTATCCACCTGTTATCACTGCCCTCTCCATTCGCGTCTGTTTGTGTAGCAACGGCCGTCCAAGAAGCCGGGCATGCGGTAGCGGGCGAGTAGAATGCGGATGGCGATGGGTAGATATTCGATGTCACCCAGGGCATACAAGCGGTGTTGATGCTGAAGGGTATCGGGTCCTCGTCTTCTTCAGGGAATACACATGTCTCGCCCCATGCGACGGCGCCGTTGAGATTGCGTAGTGTAGCGCATGCTTGAGGTGGTGCGGTCGCCCATGCTGTGTCCCAAGTGTGTTGTAGGCTTCGCGATGTAGACGTCATCACGAAAGAGAGGAACTTCAGTCCTCACCACAGCCACGGCTGTGTTTCTGGGCAATACTGCTAGCTACAAGAATAGAGCTAGAGATTGAAAGGATAATAATGCGAGAGAAAAATGGCAACGATGCGCAATGGCTTCACAGCAATCACTGAACACCGAAGACACGCCGCTGCATCGGGGGAATTAAGTACGTTATTCCCAAAAGCCCATTCATCATCGGAATACATCACCAGGAACACAGCCTTGCCAGACCCACTTGCCGCATCTTGGACTGTTAGAGGCGTGGTGGTGTGGAGAGAATTCGATGATTTCATTCGGTGGCAACGGGCCGGCAGTTCATGTCATAGGTTGCTGTTCCTGGGCAATCTTGGCAACTTAGCCTCGTGTAGGCTAGTTTGGTTGATCTCAGTGATTTAGTGATCGATATTTGCCTCGGGCATGTACAGTGGAGTCTGTGTTGCTGCCGTTGGTGGAGAGGTGCCGGTTTTGGAGTGTGCAAAGGATTTGGCATAGCCATTGTACTCATCATCACGCTGCACCGGCGGCCTGGTAGTAAATTTTGTGTTCTATTTTTGAATTTCCGTTTATGTACAGATAGTAGTAGTATGCAAAAGTTTGTTTCGAACGGATAGTTCGGTATATGGTATACTCGATCACTTCTTTCGTAGGGTTGTAGGACTCACCGGCTATGCTTTGTAGCCAGCCTCCGCCAGACCCTCCTTCAGGCTCTCAATCGCCTTGGTGATATCCGGTCGGTTCGGGTCGGTGACGCTGACGCCCATGTGTCCGAAGCGAATGTACTTGGTTGCGATCTCCTTGTGCAGACCACCAGCGAAGATGACACCCTTCTTCATGAGGTTGGGCAGAACATCCGGAGGTGTCATACCTTCGGGTAGGTAAATGGCGGTCATACCAGTGGCCTGGTTCTCAGGCTTGGAAGCAAGCTGCTTGAGACCGAGATCAGCAACAGCCTTCTTGACCTTTTGCGACGCGGTCTTGTGTGCCGCCCAGTAGTCTTCAACGGGTCGGGCGAGGATCTGCTTGAGTGCAGTGTCGAGCGCGTGGATGAGTTGTGGGGAGGGCGTAGCGAAATAGGACGCCTTCTTGGCTTCGTAGTTTTGCATGACTGCGGTCACGTTAGTTCCGCTGATGCGCTTGTGCTATGATTTTGGAGGTACTCACTGGGCAACCAGTTCTTCCAGGAACCGAAGTAAGAAGTTGGTCGTGTCTTCCTCGCCTTGAACCTCTCAATCGCTCGGCCAGACACCATCATGATGCTCAGACCAGCTGGGCAGCCAATGCCCTTTTGCGAAGCCGTGATGACGGCATCGAGTTTCCACTCGTCGAAGCGGATCTCTTCGGAGCCAACACTGCAGACACCGTCGACTACGACCAATGTCTCGGGACTGACCCTGTGGACAAGCTCGCTCAATGCCTTGATCTCGCTGAGCACACCAGTCG
>Ga0265797_10007510_pt1 | contig 14881 bp, 21 predicted proteins | sample P2T30metagenome_FD_192433 | JGI IMG/M metagenome (GOLD analysis project Ga0265797, IMG submission 192433) | Plant litter microbial communities from East Loma Ridge, Irvine, California - P2 T30 | ecosystem: Environmental > Terrestrial > Plant litter > Unclassified | place: USA: California... | reverse complement strand
AAGGTTGAGTATATGACGTCGTTAGGTAGACGCTTATCAGGACGACCCAAGACACCTGCCAAGGCCAGGCCGACACCCGTTAGTCTTGTTTTACTCTATTACAGTATCAAACTTCTAGTGCTCATGGCTTTACCGTACATTTGACGAGTTGTTGTGATACACGAAACATGGAACCACTGGAAATTGGTGGCTTGTTTAGGTTAGCGAGATAGCCGTCCGCACCTACGTCATCCTCTTGTTGTTTGTTCCATCACGCGTCAGGCCGCATAACTTGAACTCGCACATGCACGAGCCTCGTGCGCACTCACGAATAGGGCATTCCGGGGATTGTCCTTTTCCTTTTCCTTTGTTAATATGCACTCCGCATCGTTACTTCCGGGGACCCGTCTATCAACCCTAATACTCGACTTGTCATGAACGACCCTGGCCTAGACGAGCCTGCACAAGAGGCTGCTCAAGATGTCGAGAACAACATGCAGGCTGAGGAGGAGCAGGCTGAACGGGAGGAGCGACAGTACCTCGATCCAAGGTATGTACCCCAGTGACACGATTCCACCTTGCGTACGCTGACGGCTTCAAGTCAATGGTGGTTTGCGTCCACAGCAAGTCCACTCATAGCAGGTACCTTTGGACCCATGGCGAACGCGTTTTCCATCTGTGCACTTGTTGAGAAATGGAGGGTCCACATCCCGTTTGGTAGCGACGAGGGACACGGAACAAAGATCCAAGATCCAAGATGGCTTATTGCAGTCAATTCCGTCTCTCTTGTCTTCGCACTGACCGCCAACATCAGCCTACTTCTCAACATGTCGAGGCGGTTATCTTTTGCAATCGCCCAGCCCATCACTATCATCGGGTTTTATCTCGCTGGCTTTCTTCTGATGGCGCTTGTCGCTGTAGCCTCATCGCGTGTGTTTCGGATTGAGCCGATGTCAGAGCATGCTCTGAGCCAAGCTTTCTACTATGCGATCATAGCTTCTGGTGTCTACTTCATCATAGCCTCTCTTATGGCTTTTACTGCCTTTGGAGCTTACAAGGGGCATTACGCGAGGGAATTTCGACTCACAGCTAGTCAGAGGACACTGATGCTACAGACCATTGCTTTCATGGTATATCTGCTTCTCGGGGCCTTGGTATTCTCATTCGTGGAAGATTGGAATTTCCTGGATGCAGTCTTTTGGGCCAACTTTACCCTGCTCACAATTGGATTTGGTGGTGAGTTTGTACCAAAGACTCATACGGGTCGCTCGCTACTTATTCCGTACGCTATCGGCGGACTTGTGACAGTCGGTTTGGTCATTGGGTCGATCCGCTCACTCATCCTGGAACACGGGAAAGAAAAGATGGCTGCTAGGTTCATGGAGATCAAGAGGCAAAAGGTCTTGCAATCGGTTGATGACGATACGCATACGATACGTGTTTCACTCTTCGAAAAGGTTGATTTCTCGACAAAGGGGTTGACAGAGTCTCAAAGGCGCGAGAAAGAGTTCAACGTAATGCGACGAGTACAAGAGCTGTCGGAGCGGAAGCGGAGATACACAGCCTTGGCATTGTCAACTGCCGCAGCGCTCCTGCTCTGGTTTATGGGAGCCTTGGTCTTCATGTATTCGGAAAAACCGCAAGGCTTTACCTACTTTGTAGCTCTGTACTACGCGTACGTGTCGCTCTTGACGATTGGATATGGAGACTACGTTGTCGAAAGTAACGCCGGAAAGGCCTTTATGGTGTTCTGGAGTCTACTCGCGGTCCCAACGCTAACAATACTCATCTCCAACATGGGTAACACGGTCATCAAAGCTTTCAAAGATTTTACGATTTGGGTGGGCTCGCTTACGGTCTTGCCGGATGAAGAAGGACTGAGTGCTGCACTCAAGGTCGGCTGGACTCGGATCAAGACTGGTAAACTTGACCGTGGGCAGAAGTCTGGTCTAGGAAACGCGCCTTCCAACTCGAACAAAACCCACATGCAAGACCGCCTGGCAGCCTATATCGAAGAGGAGGAGCTGGGGAAAGCCGAAGAAGCGGAAGAGCATGGTGACTATTTGGAACGCGATATTCGCTTCTACCACTATGTCCTAGCGAAGGAGGTCCGCCATGTAATGAAAGACGCTGAAAACTCGCCACCAAAACAGTACGAGTATCACGAGTGGGAGTACTACCTGCGTTTGATTGGCCAAGATGAAAGCGACAGCTCGAATCATCGCCAGCCCAAAGCCTACACTCATCATGACGACGGCAGCACACCTGATATCGGCACCGCAGATGACGGCAAGAAGCTCGCGTGGAGCTGGCTGGGTATCCGTAGTCCACTCATGGGCAACCAATCGGAGCCTCAATGGCTATTGCAGAGACTGGCTGCGACATTGGAATCTGAGATGCGTAGAATGAGCTCTTCGGACATGAAAGTACGAAAGGCGAAGCCGCCAATATCAATGTCAGAGTTGAGGAAGAGGAGTGAAAGCGAAAGGACGGGCGAGGAGACGAAGACACTACAGGAGAAGGTTGGGTCTGCAATGTGAATGTGAGACGATGAGCTTGCATGTGAACATAGTATGGTGTGGGTTTTTTTTTCTGAACGTTTGAGCGATGACAGTACATACACATGTATGAGTCTTTGTAAGCTGTGTAATTACTCGGGTCATGCATACACAGGCTCAATTACTTCGTTCCTAGTCCGACCTGCCAGGCTGCCTTTGCAAGCAGTTAGACACTCTGCAATATACTACCGTTGTGCTTGTCCATGGCAGCATGTTATTTCAACCGCCCAAAATCAGCCTTCAAGTCAACATCACCGTCTTGATCTACGACCTTGCCTTTGTCCCAATCTCTCGCCTGTCCCTTTCTACACCATACTACATCTTCCTCATTCGGAAGATCACCCTTCTCCCACTTCTTTACTTGATCACTCGTGAAGCCCGCAGCCTTGAGCCGTTCAGCACCTTGTTGTTGCCAGCGTGCGCGGTCGCGTAATGCTTCTAGAGCATCGCCCCAGTCATCTTCAACGTCAGAGTTTGCCTGGACGTCTGTTGCAGGGTCATACGTGGAAGAGAAGCGCGATTCAATGCCCATCGAGTTTGGCTTAAAGGCGCCGCGGCCTTTGGAGCGTACGGTAGGTTCAGGAGGGGGTGGTAGTGGCCCGAGGATGGCTTCAAGAGGATCGGAGTCGGATACTGGCGAGGCGGCTCGGCGTTTAGAGCTAGGAGGATCTCTGTGTGAATCGCGCTTTCGCCTTGTATCTCTTGAATCGCGTCGTCGAGAGAGACTCTGGTCTCTATGTTTGCTTCGTCTGTCGTGTCTTTCACGCCGTGGTGTTGATGACCGGGAGGGCGAACGTGTTCTCGAATACGATCGGTGTCTGTGTCTACGGTCTTTGCGTTCTTCGCGGTCTCTTCTTCGAGACCTTCGACCTTCTTCTCTATCGTTATCTTCACGTCTGTATGTTCTCTCATGAGGTGATCGCGATCGTCGCCGCTTCCTCCGAGAAGAGTCCTCCTCTTCACTGGCATAGCTCCTTTTAGGGCGTTGCCCGTCTCTGCTCCTATCACGACGTCTGCGGGCTGGCGCATCCCTGGAGTCATCTCTTTCCCTGTCCCTGGGCCTTTTGCCATGTCTATCCCCATTGTCTCTGTGGTGGTGCCGTCTGCTCGAGTGCGCCTCGCGTGAGTTGTCGTGCTTTGATACTGGGGCCAATCGTCTCTCGACCAATGTCGGTGGTTTGGCTTGCCCATGTTTTCCCTCGCCATCTCGCTCGTGATTCAGCCTCTCGAGTCGCTTTCGCGATTCCTCAGCCTCTCTTTCAAGAAGCGCAGCATTATGACTATTAGTCTGACGGATGATATGTCGCAAAAAGCTCTTATTCGGCTTCGGCGCGCCTGCATTCGTTCTGCACCGCATTAGCATAAGTAACATAGTAAGCAAGTGTCGTTGTACCTTGGATGCTCGTGTAAGAACATGTTAAGTACAGATGTTTTGTAACGCACCTCCTCGGATTAAAGGCATCGATGCCTACGAGTTCATACTTGTTTGCAGCCTTCTTCGCATCCTGCTTGAGTAATTCCGCGATATACGCGTCATCATTTATATTGCTAGCCATGGTCGGTTGTGTTGTGTGCTGTCACGAATGTACACGAGGATTGTTAGAGTCCAACGCGAGCTTCGAAGTGAAGGAGCACGCAGGGCCATGTGATATCACCTACTAGGCCGCATGTGGTAATAGCCGCGGAGTTGACACTTGGCGCGCGGGCGCGGGTGTGGGCGTGGGTGCGGGCAGTCGCGAGTGTTACCACAACAAAGGCGGGATACCTCGACACATCAGTACATAGACCGATCAGGATGGGACCCAAACGCAAATCTGCGACGCCTACGCCGGCATCTGCACTAGAACAATTACAGCAATCGCAGTCCTTGAAGCTTCTAGCTATCGCAGAAACGTTGTCACCAAAAGACGTTGCACAATCTGTGAAGAAGCGCAATTCGGCGGCGTCCGAGGACAGCGAGCAGAATGGGGATACTCACCCTGCAGCTCTTGAAGCCGACCTGTTGCATTACAAGGTAGGCATGGTCTCTAAGCCTACCCTAGGAACACTGCTGACTGGCATCACAGGAATTGTTCAGCAAGCTACGCTTTAGCTACGTCGAACAAGTCACCAAAGAAAAGTTCTTGCGGAGCATAACGGAAAACCCACCCCGCCTAGTCGATGCCTCGGAGAACGACGAGAAGGAGAAGGAGATATTGGGGCTAAAGGCAGGCCTCAAGGAGCGCAAATTGGAAGTCGCCGAGATACTGAAGCAGCTGGAGGACAAGGGAAAGGAGCTCGCGAAGCGCTACGAGGGTCTACAACTACGCACCCAACAGCTTGAGTCGCTTCCGACCGAGATCGCGGGCCTGGAAGCGAGCATCGAGCAGCTGAAGAAGGAGGAAACGCCCGTATCAAGGAAGCCCGAGCTTGCACTCCCGCTTCCGGAAACTCAGCGAGTGCTCAGCGAGCGGGAGGCCGAGCTTGCAGCCCTGAAGGCGCACATAGCAAGTCTCCAAGCAGCCGTCCCGAATCGCAGCAGAGAGGCGGAGAAGCTGGAGCGGGAACTGAGGCCACTCGAGACGCAAAAGCAGGGGACAGTGGCGGCGGCCAAGGAGGCGCAGAGGAGAAAGGACGAGGGCGGCGGTATCGGCGATGAATTGGAGGAAAGAGGCAGGTGGCTGAGAGCATCCGAGAAGGCGCTAAGGGAGATGCTGGACGTCGAGGGATGACGTGGTTTGCACGAGCAGCGGACCGGACATGGTTCTGGCGGCGTTGCGGCATGGCAACGGACGACGATGTTTGATACAACGATACCACTGCATTGCTTGCAATCGAAGCTTTACTTTCTGCTTGGTCAGACGGCTGCTGGCTGCGGACGTTGGGCCAGGCGCAGGGTCGAAGCGGTAGCTAGACGTTAGCAGCTGCTTGCCTCATTAATTAACAGCGCATCTCCAGCCTCGGGATGGAGCAATGACGAGCTGATTGGGCTCGAAAACCAGGAATAATCTCGAAACAGAGTTTTAGGCGGGCGGGAGGCTGGGGCGCGGCCGGCTGCCATTGGCCCAAACGCACCACTCACCGCCACGGACCTATCGATTACGTTGCCTGGCCAAAACTGCCATAAACACTGGTGGCCGGTGGATCCACGGCGAGCTAGTTGCGCTGGCTACCGCTTTCGAGGCTCCATGACATCTGCAGCTCCTCCGGGAAGTCCTTTGCAAACTGTACATCCCGCACACTCTCGCGCGCAAAGCACGTTGAAAGGCTTCAACGACAAGGAGCTGACGTTCCCCCACCACCGCGAGCTGTCCAACCGGACACGCTCAGACCGCTACCACCTCATTGTCGCCCAACAACACACATTTTGACAGCGCGAGGCCTACTCTCGCTATCCTTACGCCTGTCACGACGTCACGAGTTTTGTTTCTTGTTCATCGCTGTCTGTTTGCATTGTTATAGCGAGTTTTACGTCACGTCTCCCACCCAACGACTTACGCGACCAAGCCACGAAACCCAACCACCACCGCCACAATGTCCAACGGTCTTTCTGCGCCGGGGTCGAGTGTCTACTCATCAGACACCATGTACGTCGGAGATGGAACATGGGACTCGCAGCGCAACACTTTCCTGCTGCCCAACTTGCAGGGCCCCAACTTTGAGACGATGCGATACAATGGTATGATTACCACTATGCGACTGGGTTCTGAGGAGACGCTGACTGTTTAGGCATGGGCAATCGCTTTCGCAGCATGGTTAGCTACAAGGCCCTCATCATTGCTCATGGAGTGTTAGCAGGCATAGCCTTCCTATTCATAATACCTGCAGCTATCTTCATGGCCCGCTTTTACCATCGCAATCCGCACACAGCCTTGAAGTTCCACATCTGGCTGCAGGTACTCGCCGTGCTTCTGTCGACTGCAGCCATTGTCTGCAGCTTCCAAGCTGTCGGGCTTGAGAGGTCACTGACAAACCCCCATCATGGCATTGGTGTCGCGCTGTACACTCTTGTCATGGTACAGGCGCTTGGCGGCTCTGTCATCCATAGGCTGGAAAAGGGCAAAGAGCGATTCAAGATTCCTCTTAAGCTCATGGTATGTACACAACACGAACAAGTAAGTAAAGCCGCTGACTTGTGTAGATCCATCAATGGCTGGGACGAACCATTGCACTGCTCGGGTTTGCTCAGGTTCCACTCGGGTTGACGTTGTATGGCTCGCCACTGGCCTTGTTCATACTCTTCGCTGCTTGGACCTTCATCCTCTTCATCCTTTACTTTGTCCTTTCGTACAGGAATCAGCCCGAGCTGGATTTTGACGATCGCAGCACCTACGTAACTGATCGTACGTACAGCACTCGGAGGACCGGGATGAGGAGAGTTGCAACTGCAAGCGCAGCAGGAGCAGGCTTAGCCGGACTGGGACCAAGACGACAATCGCGCAGCATGAGCCGCAGTAGGCGTGGTGGAACCGCGATTAGTTCTCGGCCCGACTCCCAATCTCGTGTCAACGAATCTGAGTTTACAGAGTCCTATCTCAGCGACGAAAAGTACAGCGGTAATCGCCAAAAGGGAAGCACGTGGAAAGACCGTCTTCTGGGAGCTGGAGTCGCGGCTGGAGGTATCTTCGCCATGAAAAAGCTCTTCACTCGCAAGCCAAAACACCCCCCTACTGAGACTGGGAGCGACTTTAGTTATAGTCGTCCACTAGGCCCATCTGAAGTTACCCAGACAGATATCTCCAGGCTCGAAGAGGGAAGAGCTCCCGAATCTCCAGCGAATCGTCGAGATGACTGGCGTCGCGACAATCCACAAGCATCAGGATTTACCGAAAGCTCTATCGGACGCGGCCATCGTCCAGCTAGAAGTGCGGGATCGATCGACTCTTTCGACAGCCGAACGAGCCTCAGCGAGGAAACCGAAATGAGGCCCAGGGATCATTCGTACGGACTGAAGGAAGGAGTAGCCACACTTGGTGTGCTCGGCTTCCTCAAGCACTCGCTCAGCAAACGCAGCAAGAAGAAGGAAGATGAGCGTGTGGACGAAATGCGACAGCAAGATCTCGAAGAGGAACGCGTTGCTCGGATGAACAGCCAACGTCGCAAAAAGTACACGGGCGACGGAGCACCTCCGCGTAAAGGCAACAGACCGCCATCGACTATAGTCTCCGAGAGCGATATGACTGGCATCACGCCATCTGTGACGCGTCCTCTCCCTATGGATTCTACTCTTACGCCCTCGATCAATCCCGGACGCCCCCCTCGGGCCGGCGTTTACAGCGTCTTGTCGGATTCTGGATCGGAAGCTTACGACTCACCTGGAGGCCGTCACCACAGCCGGCGCCGCACTGGCGACAGGCCGATCATCCCTGCTGGAACCGCGGCAGCGGCGACGGTTACGTCCATGGGCTCCCCTTCCAAGAAAGAGCGTCGAGGTAGCAGAGACGACGTGGCATCTCCTCCTGTGTCGGTAAAAGTTAAGATGCACAACGATGGTCGACATGTAACTCTACGACGACTGAACGAAGAAGAAGCAGCGGCAGAACGAGATGCAAGGAGAAGAGAACGTAAGAACAAGAACCGTGCGGGGAGTGTGAGTTCTCTTAGCGCTGGCGGAGGAGATCGCTGGCGCAGGACCGAAGCCCTGGAACGGGCGCAAGCACAGGAGATGGCACAACAAGCTGGTGTTCCACCACCTCCTCCAGGCCCTCCTCCGGTGTTCAATCAAGGCCAGAATCCGGCCCCGGGCCAAACTCTCTTCCCGCCTCCGCCGATCCCAGCAGCGGCAGATACGGTATTGAGCAGCCCGCCGGGCACTCAGTTCAACGGCACGGAAACGGACCTTAGCAACTACGATTCCAACAGGCGTAGAAGAAGAGCGGAAAGAGCACAGGCTAAGCAGGCCAGGCTGGGTGGCGGAAGTCGTGTTGAGTTCTCTTGATGAAAATCCACGAAAGGAAAAAAGGTATGATGGGGTGGTGTATGCAATTTGCATTTACTGGCGTTCTGGGTGCCGCGTTAGCGATGTGAAGATTGAGCAATGTCTCACGGTGCAGAAGAGTAGCTTAGACTGAGACGGCGTGTGTAAATTTGAATTAGCGCAAGCGTGTTGTATTGTATGCGTGTGATGCACTTGGTGTGGGATCTTTCATGGATGGGCGTTGTGAATGTTGCGAACGACTCGAATTCGTGTTACTGATGTCATAATTACAACAAGGTCATGGCTGTGTCTCATTATATATAACTTTCCGGTAGAGACTGCTTCTAGAATTCCAAATCATCCCCTTTCGTGTCCCGCCCTTTGTTCCACGTTTCTTCTTGTACTTTTTCTCTACAGCCACACAAGCGCTCATTTTCCTTTCCTTTCCTTTCCGTCTCCGTCTTCATGCATCCTCTGCTTGTTTGTGTTTGTCACTTTCAATCGGTCATGGTGCACAGTTCAATTTCTTGTCTTTGCTGCTAGAGTTTTGAGTATGCCGCTATGATTGGTATTGACATGCACATGTGTCGAGGGAAGCGAGACATGTACCGGTATTTCGTAACATGGAGTGTCATCGTGGGGCCGTACATGTTTTACTGGAGCTTCTTCTCATGATGCATGACTCGGCCTCACTGCCAAACGGCAGTGGGGTTAGTCTTTTGTCTGGGGCATGCGGGGCATGCTTGAGCTGTTGTAGGTGGTGAGGGTCGGTCGGGTGGGCGGTGGTGGAGCTGCAGATGATACACGCGACGGAAAGCTTTTTAAACGGGCAGGTAGCCTGGCAAAAAGGCGGTAGTAGGCCAGAGTGCACACGAAAGCATTACTATGTCCGCGCTCAAGTGTGACGTCTGGCTCAAGCTCCGCGGAGCGGTGCCAAGGATCACGAATCTTACCACTGGCGCTGCACGCTAGCGGAGCATGGACAAAGGAGGTACATATTACCTCTTCCCCGGATCTACAGGACTACAGCAAAAAGCCTCAACACCATCGCCTTTTGCACATGTACAGCCGCAGCCAGCCTCATACTCTCTCCTCACATTCGTCCATTGGTGGCCTGGAAAGCTTTCCTGAGCAATGACGTCTAGCGCGGGCATAACCGGCGGGTGGCAAGACTACGTTGGAGAATGGTCCAGCCTCTCTTATTCGCGGTCTCGACGCTGTTGAACCATTTTTGATCGCTGCCGGCAGCATCTCGGAAGCATCAAGGCCTCGTTCCGACAGTGGAGTCCGCAAAAGGCCCTTTAGGGAAGAGGATATAAGTCATGAGGGAGTCGCTGCTGCGTCGCGACGGAAACTCCTGAGTTTGCCGTTCCGAGCAGAGATGCAGAGACAACAGCAGCGACTTGATGATCCGACGACGCCTCGCCTCGCCTCCGACTTGGACGAGCTCATGCAGCCCCCCCGCCCGATCCGCCCTGATCGTACTTAGACTTGACCAAATTCGCCAGCTGGCGTCGACGCTGCGCCTCGCTGGAGCTACCTCTCCCTCGCTCTCTGATACGAAAGGGGATCAAATCATGGCTACAGGCAGGCAGGCAGACAGACAGGTCTGGCTGAGTGTGTGTGTGTGTGTGCGCATGGGCGCGGCGGGCGTGGGCAAAATGCTGGGTTAAGATGGGATGGCGAATGACGACTGTGCCGGCAAGCACCGGCCCATACCGCCACTTGGCTTGCTCGACAATGGAGCCCATAGCAAGTCAGTACTCGGCGCCATTGCCCCGTTTTCGCAGCATACGTGGGCGCTGCCCAAGCAGTATCGCATTCCGGCCTCGAGACTGGGGGAGGCGGTCAGTCTAAACTTCAGACCAAGTTTCCTGCCAGGCACACGCACACACGCACACATACAGACACAGACACACAGCGCAGCAGCCGGTCCCTCCCCCCCGCAGGCTGCGCTAGACTGAGAGGCCTGGGGCGACGAACGACGAGGCGATCCAAGGCAGCACAAGTCTACCTCCTCATTTCCCTGGGGGGGTGGGAGGGGGGCCCAGAGCATCGTATTCACTCGACGACTCCCATATTTTCTTCTCCCGCCGTCGACGAGGGACAGGGCTGGCTGGGAGAGCCATGGCGGGTTAGTTGCCCAACGGGGCAATCTCGGCTAGTTACAGCTCGCCCTAAAGTGACACTAACATGAAGCTCCCGTCGCTGTGGCAGGAACAGACCGTGCCATGGCTGTACCATGTCCAGCGGTCAGGCTAGGATGTTTCTTGAAGCAAGGTCTAGCCTAGTAGACGGCCTAAGCCCCAGGGCTTGCGACCGTGTGGTAAGCGTTTGACCGGCTTCCGACGCGCTGCCCTGCAGACTCTTTCCCCAGCCGTGGAACCAGGGACGCAGGCCACTTCTCCATGCTAGGCGATTGGACTCGCAATCCACCAGACCCATCCTGGATGGCCCTGTGATGCTAACTAGTTGAGTCTAATATGCACTTTGGACGCTTGGGCTTTCCAGTCGTCCAGGTTAACCAAGTGCGAATGAGCGTTCATTCAAGCACAATGACACAAGGAACCTTCAAAGATATCTCCCCGAATGCAGGCGCAACATGTCTGTTGTACTAATAGGAACCTGCGGATCCGCTCGGCGACTGCATCCCTCATCAAGTAGATGACGAGACGTCCCACACTAGCTTGCTCCTCCCTCATGGCTTCCAATCCTACCACGACTGCTCCGGTCAAGCGGGCTTGCGACAGGTACGTATCGTCGGTCCCCTCTTGCACACACACACATACACACGTCGACACCATCACCGCTCACACCCAGCCCTTGTAGTTGTCACCGTAGAAAAGTCAAGTGTATCGGCGAAGGCACCGCGCCCTGCAAGAACTGCGTCTCCGCCGGCCTTGCATGCACATACAATGCCATCCCTCAGAAAAAGGGCCCCAAGGGCAGCCGTGCCAAGGTCCTCTCTGAACTTCGCGAGACACAACGCAACGCCCAGCTAGCTGCTGGATTCCCGACCGACCTTGGCTACGACGGACGCTCACTACCCTCGACGTTTGCCCGCACCCAGGGCCTCCTGCCTCCCGGCCTGGTCGAGAGCTGCATCGAGTACTTCTTCAACAATGTCTACCCCACCGAGCCTGTCTTGCACCGGCAAAGGGCGCAGGAAGCTGCCGTTGGCATGGACCGCTCGACAGAGGCATACTGCATGATTGTCGCTCTCTGCGCCTACGTCATGATCCAGGGCAACCACAAACCCCACGTAAACGTCCTGCCCCGGCAGGAAATGGCTCACATGTCCAACGTGGGCATCGGCCATGTTTTGCTCGAGGAATCCGTTCGCGTACGACAAGGCTACGATCACCGCGAGAACCCCTCGCAGATGAGTGTCCTCACTTCCTACTTTTACCACGGCTGCTACTTTGGACTGGCGCGCGAGAACACAGCTTGGACCTATCTTCGCGAAGCCACCACACAAGCCCAATTACTAGGCATGCACGACGAGGAGACGTACAAACACGACCCGCTCGACGTATCACGAAAACGAGTCCTATACTGGCTTCTCTTCATAGCCGAAAGGTGTGTATGAGGACAATTTTCTAGACTTTCCAAATTTCGCGCGCGCGCGCACGCTCCCGTGTGTCTCTTCTACTGCTAACTCCTCTCCCGCTAGAACGTACGCTTTGCACAAACGGCGGCCCATTTCCCTGCATCCAACCATACACCCGCCTTCTCTGGACGAGGTACCCTCGGATCGACCAATCGCCGTCGGCCTCGAGCTCATGATCAACATGTTCAAGATTATTGACGACAATTTTATCAACCTTTGGAACAGAGTGCATAACACACATGCAAGCGCTGCATGGATTGCCCAGGTCCAAACACAGCTCTCAGAAGCTGTCCCAGCCTATTTTGAATGCACCGAAGCCCAGGAAGTCCAGATTCGCATAACTCAACAGTGGCTACGGTCACAGGCGTGGCAGCTTAGCGTCAGCCAGGGCCTTGTCAGCAGCGTCACCAACGACCCTCCGCTTACATTCAAATACCCGATCGAGATATCACGAGACCTTCTTACCATCTCGCATCAGTTTTCGCAACAAGCCATGGAAGTGCACGGCGTTGGCTTGGTGAGTCCATTATTTTTTTTATCAGTCCTTATTCGCTTTTTCTTCCCTCTTCGTCGCGCAAATGCGCCCATGTTGGAGTTCCTCTCCCCACCAGGAGCCCCTCCATCCTTCCATGCAACAATCCCTGTTATATTTCGATCTCACTAGGGTCACACTAGCCAACGTCTATCTCTGACGCCCACGCCCTGACTAGCCTAGCCTCCCTCGTCAGCCCTTGCACCTCACACCCATGCAACGTTTTACCATGATTGTCACGTCAAACATTAGCTAACAGCGCTTGCAGATCGAGAAGCTCTTCGACATTGCATGTTGTCTAACTGACGTCGTCGCTTGCACAACCTTTTCGCCGGATGCATTCGCCTTGGGTCCCCGCGATTACGTCTCCCGCTTCCTCACCCTCATATCAACACTTCGTGGCGGACAGTCTCGATATCTCCCCCTGCTTCTGTCCAAGCTATCCGAAGTTCTTCCAAATCTTCCGCTTCCCCGATCACTGAACCTCCCCCAGACGGTTTCCGCATCGACGCTCGGCCTTAATGCTAGTGGTTCGGGGACCCTCCCCTCGAATGTCGCCGACGATTTCTCGGCAAGTCCCGCTTCCAGTTCACCCTCGTATCCCTCAAACGACCTGATTCGTCGGATCGCCGCCCAGACCGGTGCCCAACTTCCTTTCAACACAACTCAGCAATCCATGATCTCCGCACCTACCACGCACGTAGGAGATCTATCCCTGTATGACACTTCACAACAAAGCACAACGCACTCTTCTAGCTCTGGTCCTAGAAGCAACTCAACAACACCCGGTCCTTACGAGACACCCCTGTCGCAGTCGCGGTCGCAAATAGTAGGACACTCGGCTATGCAACTTCCCACCTCACACGGTCACATGCAGAGTCACCACATGGGCGTGAACCCAACGGCATACGATCCAAGATTTTCTATTCAAAACTACCCCGTAGATCCTATGATGTACAAGCACTAGAGTCTAGGTACAAAGAGCGGGGGCACACATTTCGACACAGGCGCAGAGTTTTTTTTTCCCGGTCCTGGTAGTGGGCCTATCTAGAAATTTTGGTAGTAGGGTATAGTTTTTTTTTCCGACTATTCAAAGTTTGATTCAACATTCCCATCGAACGAAAGATCCAGAACCCATCAAGTGACTAAAGCGTTGACGGAAGCACGTTCAACGGTTGAACATGGACGACGTTCAAGAGCCCTGTCACAATACCCGAATGCGTCCGTTGTCAGGGTCCAGTGTTGGAGCGGCGCGAGTCATGGCACGCGCACCGTTCTAAAAGCAGCAAAGGAAAATCTTCCGGTAGTTCCTCCGGTGGCATGGACTAGAAGACGTCGTTGCACGTGCGGGAGGGAGCTTATGCGAAGCACTAAGAAGCCGGGTGGTCATACGAGGTGGAAGAAAGCTATGTTCCATGGGTAAATCGCTGCATCGGGTTACCTTTTGCAGGTCAGGTTTCAAGGGCAATCCATGTGCCAGATCATTTTGACCATGGCACGGACGTCATTCTCGATCTTGAGGATTACGAACCCAAGCCCATGCGGCAGGCACTGTGTGGTGGGAATGCTTGGGGCCGACATGGTTGAGGAACGGGCGGAACCACGCGGCTGACTTGTTAAGATCTGGTTCTGACAGTGCAGGGTTGTCAATCCGTCACGGCTAAGCAGACTCCGTGCCCTCCTCAAAGTAAGCGTGCTTATGGACAATTCCAGGATGATGTGATTAAAAGCACGAGGGTCGGAGGTAGCCGAAACAACATATAGGCAATGATCGCGAACCGAAAGATCCGATCCATAGGACTGGAGCCGCGTTGGAATACAATAGACACGATTCAACCCACATTAGCCAGTAAGCCTAGCAATTTAGTAAAATGTACACGCGTTCGAATTGATTGCTGTCAATTGATGGTATGTGCATGAAGTCGGCGACTGGCGAGACGTGATAGGCATAGTGAAGCAGCAACGTCAGGCATACTAGCAAAGACACGTCTTCCATGCTCGAGTTACGAAACACGTCGTAATAGACGCTGCCACGCGACTTTTTTTTTCTTCACACATGGCACACACGGCACACACCCACGCCCACACCCACGGCACTCACCCGTGTCGATTGGGCCTCAAGAGACAGGGCTGTCAAGACCTCCTGGGCACCAATCACGCGATTCACGTTAAGAATGCCCTCAAGCTTTATCTCTACTGGGGTCGGCCCGTCTAAACGTCGGAGCGTTTATTTAGCTACATTTCGCAAAAGTTTCCTCCGAAGGGATCACTGACAAGCGGGCGGGGACTGGGGGGGGGGGGAGTGT
>Ga0265797_10007509_pt1 | contig 14883 bp, 19 predicted proteins | sample P2T30metagenome_FD_192433 | JGI IMG/M metagenome (GOLD analysis project Ga0265797, IMG submission 192433) | Plant litter microbial communities from East Loma Ridge, Irvine, California - P2 T30 | ecosystem: Environmental > Terrestrial > Plant litter > Unclassified | place: USA: California... | reverse complement strand
ACTCGTCTCCTGTCCTTGCGGCAAAGACCTTTGCAATTCCTGATAGTGCAGGAAAGATGTCCTTGGGAAATGTGAGTGATGACCCGACGTACCCTCTGGCTGTTCGCTACCAGTAATCGAGGCTTTCAGCTCGCCTTTTCACCGCTAGATCACCAGTAGAGAGGTCATCGCAGTCAGGAATCACATCCGTCAGCCCGAATTCGGCAATGGACATCTCTCCGCAGTCGCAGTGAACGTCTCGCTTGCATTCCAAAATCATTTCTTCGCCTGCAAAGTGTAGCATGCGTGGTGAAAGAATGCGCTCTTGATATACCTGCAAGGTCGGGTCAGGAAAGAGGATTGGTGTGCGCACAAGATAGAACTCACGCATCCGCGCTTCAACAGTGGGAACAGCGATTTTTTATGCAGGAATTTGCGTCGCGCATGAATTTGCAATTCTGGACCCTCAGAAGAACGAAGCACAGCAAGGGGCGACGTCATAAGGTGTGGGCGTGCACTGTTCTCTCGTGTATAATATCCACCCTCAGGTCCCGTGGAGCTGGTCGCTGCAACCGTGATGTACCCGTTGCGATAGATAGTAGCTATGTCAGCAGATTGAAGCTGCCAGTCCTTCAGATCGTCCTGTATGATACAGACACTGTCTATCCATAGGAAACCAAGTCCCAGCCTGCGAGTGAAAAAGACAGCATCCTGGAACGTGCGAGGCAAATGCGTCCATGAAATACCCAGCTTGTGAGATTCGATGCTGGAGCGCATCGTGCAAAACATAGATGCAGGATCACTGCCCCAGCAATGCGACAAGCAGGCATACCGGACACCTTGATCTTCTTTGGTAGCCTCGTAGAGCCGAATGCGACCATTGCGTACATCCAGGACTCTTTGGGGCACATCTTCGGTAATGATCCGTGTAAATCTGCACTGCGCTAGAAGGTACCGGTAGTTTGCACACTTGTTCGACGGCCTTGAGTCGAAATATACAGTAGGGACAACCTTTTGTTGCCGACTCTTGCAGCCCGGCAATCGTACGAGGATCGTCGCATCTGTACTCCTCGTTAATTTCGTAGCGATCATCGGGGCTAAGGATCAGCTCATGTCGAATAATGGAAGCCTCAGCGGGAGACAAGGAGTTCAAGCCTCTGGCCATGGCGCGGTCGGATCTGAGCAAGACGGGACTCTGTGGCGAATAGCCGTGCGAATGGCTAAGCAATGTGGTCGTTGTAGTTTCTATTAGTCAAGAGCCTCGAGACAGGCTTGATAGCCAGAGACCTTGCAAATGGCTCAGGGTACGGTAGTGCCTATCTGTGACGACGTCAGCTGATTCAAACACTATAGAGCTGATTCAAATATTAGAGACCAGGCATGTAAGTCACCTATGGTAAATGGTACGCGCAAGGTTCTGAAAAACCTGTTCTCGCAAACAAATGTATGTTTCGGGACGAAAATGCAAATGGGAGGTCATCGCGGAGTGCCTAGATTCCGCCCCCAGCTAAGCCACCCCCTGCTCAGCTGCTCAGACGAACCAAGGATACGTTGTGGACTCTCAATGACGAGCACTTGCAGCTTTGCTTTGGAATATCTGGGCTGAGCAGATAGTGGGAAGAGCGACATTCGAGAGATGGATTGTTGACCAGTCCAGACGACGCTAGTAACTATTCTTGTGACGTGCAAGTGCTTAAGTGAGAAAAGCATGTAGGCTTTTTTCCCACGTTCCCTGGCATACGTACTCTAGCTCGCACGAGTTGTACACCAGGCACAATTCACGCCAGCAAATTAAGCGTTGTGTTGACACAGCTCTACGCTTTTCTCTAGTATCCCACCTATGTCGTTCGTCATCTCAGAGTCTCATTTGGCAGATATCCCCGACATTTTCGTTGGTATGCTCTAGCCTGCAGTATTCTTCAGGTAACTGTAATGCTCTGTGCTTCAGCCTCATCGAACAGCCGAAAGATTGCGCGGCTACGCTTCGCCCCTACCTCCAGCATATCCACAATCTCATCCCATTTCAGCTGTGCCAACTTTTGCTGCTGCCATTCGATCGAAACGCTGTCCCCGTCTATCCCATACAATGCCAAATGCGGATTATACGTCGTGATGCTCATAAGACCAATACGACGCCATCCTGCAACACCATTTGTCCCCAACAGCAGAAACGTCCTCGATTCTTGCGCTAGACACAAAGGAGGGTATACTCCATAAAAATTAACCTCTCGTTTGTGCGGCAGCGAACCAAGTTGTACTAGCATCGCATCCGGGTTATTGAATTCCGCGAGGCCGTAGAAGCATGTCCACATGTCAGTGATGCGATGAGTATACCGCGGTGGCGACCCTCGAATCGTAAAGTCGGTACTAACCACACGTATTGTATTTTCCGGCATGCCGTACTCTGCAGTCGCTTCGATACGCACCGGCAGGACCTTGGCGCGCAGCGTGAGTGCTCCGTCTGTCATTTCTCCCGTTGGGTCCAAGCCAGCTGTATGGCAGCTAAGTTCCTCTACGCTCGCCAACTCCCGGGATATATGCAGGAAGTCAAGATGTGTGCGCCACTTCACGGACGCCCAGGACCAACTTGGTGCTCGCCACGGCTTTGCGGGCTCGCATAGTTTTCCGGCTTCTGCGGTGAAGTACCACGCTAGATCTGAGATCAGGTTCGTTTTCCACGAGCCGGCTATGTACTCGTCGTTTAGTCTGCTGGCGATCATCTTGGCGATACCTGAGAGTGCGGGGAATGCGTCTCTGGGATATGTCAGTGAGAGCTTGGTGTAGTCGGTGATGAGCTCGCGCCACAGATGGCGGTCGGGACTCCAGTAATGGTCTGCGTCGTCCAGGTAAATTGATTTGCCTGGTGGTTTGAATTGTCGGCGAAGCTCGGGCGAAGCACATTCGCAGTCTGAGTGTACGCTGCACTCCCATATGAGTTCGCCAGCGGCGAAATGTAGCATCCGTGGTGACAGCACTCGTTCCTGGAAAACCCAACCTCTCTGGAGAAGCGGGAAGGACGCCGTTCGATGATCTAGTGTCTTTCGCGCTCTAATAGGATGTACCGTGTTGTCGCTCGTCCCCACTACAGCTAGAGGGGCACTGAATTCGAATTGCGCTGTGTCCGAACCAAGGGAAGATTTGAAGCAGCCTCCAGAAGCGTCTCGAGACGCGGTCGCAGCGAGTGTGACGTATGCGTTCCGGTATATGGATGCCATGTTAGCTGACTCCCTCTGCCAATCGACCTCACTGTCTTGTGCAATACAAAGTGCATCAATCCACAGAAAAGGCACGTTGAGTCTCTGGTCCAGCCTGCGCACGAATTGAATGGCGTCTCTGAAAGTTTGTGGTAGAAGATGCCAGGGGATCTCTGTTTCGAAAGCAGACTTGTTCATAGACGTCATGCGGAGCATATCCTCCGAGCTGCCCCAACAATGCGACAGACAAGCGTAATTGAAGTGTTCGTCACCCTGGACTCCAAGGAGACGAACACGTCCATTCCGTACATCCAAGACCCGACATGGAACACCTCGCTCCTTCGTAGATGTGCAATTGTGTTCCCGGTCACATTCTTCCAGCCACCCAACAGCTCTTTCAAAGCAACGTTCCGAGCTTGTATCGTACTGTGGCAGTCGCTGTAGCCGATCCTTTTCCCATATCCTCGGCCCGTAGAAGTCCCAACACGGGGTGTTCATACCTTTGTCGTCTGCACATGCCAAAACGATATTCTCTCTCTTCTCCATCAGGATGGTCATAGGTGAGAACAGAGAGTCGTGATCTGCTGCTATGCATTCTGTGCCCGTCGAGTGCGGACATAGTTCCTTGACTGCCGTATATCGCACGATGCAGAATGGACATCCTTCCAGCGCGGAATGCTCGGCTCCGGCAATGGTGAATATGTCTAGGCCTTCAAGGGGGCATTTGTAATGCTCTTTGACTTCATAGCCGCGGTCAGGGTGGATTGTTACCGAAGGTGCGATGGCAGGCTCGGAATGGCTTCCCAAGTTTGTGTCCGGTTGCTCAGACATACGCGTTAAAACCGTGGTGCAGGGCTTGATATTTCAATAACGAGTCGGCGGTATCAAATCGGTATTTGTGATATTTTGATGTTATGTTGGGAGGAAGTGGGAGTTGTCAAAGCTACAAGTTGTTCCTCATTGCTGCCTAGCTTCGCGCTAATTCTGTCTCACATGCATGTACGAATCAAATCAATCAGGACGTGGAATAGCAAAGTTACATTCATACTCATCCATAGCAATACATGCAACCAACGATATGATATTACAATTCCAGTCTTGTCCAAAAAGTGATCCAAGAGGATACATAGCATAGGCCGGCGTCACGCGTCAAACCCACCCATCTCTCTCCCTCTCATCCTTTCCACCGCTCCCCTTCAACCAAACATTCGCAACGCCCTTCCACCGCTCAACACTCTTCTTCTTGCTGAACCGATACTGTCGCTCACGACTCTGCTCAAGTCGCTGCCGGAACGGCGCTACACCTTCGCTGCCCCAACCAGCGAGTTCCATGTCCTCTCGGACTTCTGCTTCTCGGAATCCCAGCGCAGAACTTGTGCCGCGTCTGGATCTGACTGAAGTGTCACGATTGAGATTTGTTCTGGAGGCAATGGTTGCGTTGGAGCGGACTCTTCGGAGACGGTCTTTCAGGTCGGCTGCTTCGCCGTCACCAACGATACGGCCTTTGCGATTAGAGGGTGGTGTGCGGTAGTCCCAATTGGAGTTCATGCGACGGAGGCTGTACTTGCGAGGGCTTTGGTCAAGCACTTGGCCAATCTCCTGTATGTCCTCGGCTCGCGCGCGCATCCTCTCGAGAGACTGCATTCGTGGAGCTGCAAATGCACGGCCTTGAACAGATTGAGAGGGACGGCGACCGATGCGAGGTGATGACTGTCCGCGTTGGTGATTGTTCGCCGAACGCTTTTCTTCGATTGCCATCGCGACTTGGGCAACGGAATTTGGAACAACGTCGAGAGAGTTCTGAACTGGTCAGTTCGGGAGAGATGCAGTGGTGAGAGCAGACAAGGACGTACCATGTGTATGAGCACAATCGGGAGCTGAACAGCAACCAGCTTGCTGAAGACATTAGCTTGGTAGGATACGAACCTTGAGGGCACTTACGAGTGTGCACTGCCGACGATGACATTCAGGAAGTATCGGACCTCGAAGTATTTGCCTATTCTGTCAGCGTAAGCGACAAATTGATCAACTTCCAAGCATACCACACTTCACCGTGGCATGACCGCGAGGCAGCTCAAGATCACAAGTACGGATATGCGTTTGGTGAGCCGGGACCCCGTGCCAACCAGCTGAACCGTGTTTGACCATCGATTTGCTCAACACCGAACGCTCGTTGCTGTCGAAGATGCGTGCTTGCCCGGCAGACTTTTCCATTGTTGATGCAGCAGCCTAGAACACCGGCGTATCAGCAAACTTGGAGACACAAGGGTCTCTCGCAAATCACAAACGTGTTTGTAGCATAAAATATCTCTCTCCAGCTGGAGCTCGATTTTCTTGATCATCTTCCGGCTGTTGTTGGCTATGTGAACATCGACGTATATGCTCGTGCCGCTGACCCAGACCTGTCGATGGAGTCCAGCGGTCACCCGAACAATGTCCAAGGTGCTCTCTCGCGCTTTGATCCACTCGTCGGATGCAGTGAGCGGACTGGGAAGGGACATGAGAGCCTTTTCAGCTGCCAGATCGTTAACGTTGTCCTGAGAGGAAGCGTTCGGAGCTTACGATCGTAGACGGACAGTACTGTGACCTCTTCAGAAGTTCTCACGATGTACTGCTTGCCATGGTCGCGAATCAAGAGAGACACGCATAACACATACTTAATCTTGGCATGTTTGGACTGAAATGGTGGTGGCCCAACGTTCAAAGGCAGACTCAAGTTGAAGGCGAGATTTGTGACAGATGGCATCAGATGCCAGAACGTATCATCGGAGCCTATTGGCTCTTGGGCGTAAACCATGTTCGCGGGAGGCGGATTCTTCTCGTCGATGAGCTCGGTAGCAAGGTTAAGGAAAACGGACCGGCGATTCCCGCTCATCTCCTCAAGCCCAAGGAGGTCAATGGAGATTCGGGCTATGTCCAGAGTTCTTCTGTGGCGGATGCGTTCAGCTTCGTCAATTTCAAGCTGCACTGTGCCTTCGATAGACCCTCCGCCTACGAATATAGACGCTGATAAGTCGAGGCCAAGCTCTATGCGAGGATGACGATGTGATGGAAATTCTAGAAGCTCTTTCGACAATGGCTCTCTAACGAATGTTCTGGAGGGCACGCGCCGATGTGTATCGTGAGCGACAGGATCGAGACGCGCAGCAACATGGCGGACTGGAGATTGCGACTGGCCCCGTCGAGGAATGGTGTGATCGCATGCTTTAGGGGGTGGTAGTGGTATGTTGGGTATGCTTAAAGAAGTCGTCGCTGGTGCTCGTTGCGCCATCAGAGTCGGTGGGTTCTGCCGTGATGGATGAGCCCTTGAGGTACTTCGTGCACGTGTATGAGATGAGGATCGTGGTGGTACGTTGCCGGGTGGAATGCTATATACACTGTCTAAGCTGTTGTTGTCCTCTGGACTCGGTGGTGATGGTGATCTAGGTGATCGGCCCCGATGCATAGATCTGATGCCGTTGCTGTCAATGCTGGTCTTCCTGTCTGGCTCCCTGTTCTCTGCATTGCGATTATCGAAGCTAGGCCGGCGTTTCGATGCCACGGAAGGCCTTCGCGAGAGTTCTAGACGGGAGGTGTTGCGTATGTGGTTCTCAGAAAGGAGTTTTCGTGGAATGGTGTCCGCTAAGCTCGGCTCAGTGAGCTCACGGATGTCTGATAGAGGGCGAATTTTGGCCCAAGAAGACGCATTGATGGATTGTCCTCTGGGTTCACTCGAGCTTCCGCCGACCATACCGCCACATCCAAATATTTGGGTGTTGTCTGTTTCGGGCGACGTGAGGAATGATGCGCCGCTTGCTCTTGCGAACGAGGAACCGGGCTGGTGTCCTGTCTCTGTGCCAGGCGGTGGCTGCGAGTAACCTGGCCCTTTCAGCAGCCGCCCCGCGATCTCGGAAAAGGTCATCGCTGCCTACCGTCAGCCGTTGTGAGGATGTGAAGCTGCAGGCGAGCCAGGATACTTCGTGAACGATAGATGCACGATGTAACGACTGGCGATTAGGAGCTGACCGAGTATTTGATGTGGGATTCAATGCTGCTGAAATCAGGGGAAAAGTCATGTGAGACTATGTCAATGCTCGATATGCTGTGGACGGGTGAGGGCTGTCCCTTGAGGAGGTTGCATGGTGAAGGACGCGCATCGTGGAGTTGCAGCTCTGGCACATGATGTGTTGGAAAGAGCACCACAGCAAGCGCTCTTTCCATGTCGTTACTGGAGTTTATGCGCGAGGCAGGCGCATGTTCATGACCATACAGGCTCGAAATACCCAGGAGAGATAACACGCTTCTAACTGACACTTGCCTTGACCTCACCTGAATTGTCTCACGGCATAGATGAGATTCACACTGTTGGCCTCAGTTGCCTGATCTATCATGCCAGGCTGACCTTGAGTCCTTTTGCAGTCGATTGCAAGATTGACTGCGCTTCACATGGCCAGTCACTCCGTACCAGCATCTTGTCTTCTAACACGCTCGTGACTTCTGGGTCGACACACTAGAGGCGACTCCAAAACTACGAGCACTTTCGTACGTCCGTGAGTCGAGTTTCTAGACGGACTTACGTCGCCTCACTGTCTTCTGGACTTCACGATACACGTAGAACGCTTACCTACTTTTACTAGTATCGTCCATTTTCAGGTCACCTGCTCGCTCAGCCGAGAAAAAGCGTGTCGACACTAGAGCTCTTTGAGGCGGACAAGGCACATGTGGTGCAGAAAAGCAACGAGTTCGGCGAATGGATCACGATGATCCGATAGCGGCATCAAGAGTTGGCAGATGCTTGGAAATTCTGCTCGAGAGTGCCAATTTTCAGCGACGGTGTGCTCTGAGTGCGTCGGAGATCTCCGACAGGCTGGCAAACATCGTGATCGTGATGTCGCGAATCATGGCCAAGCATGATGCAAGCGGGGAAGCTTGACGAGGGTGATTGCAAGGGGGAGTGGCCTTGCGTTGTCCACGTCACAGCTGCAACATTATCGTTAAGAAGAGCGTGGTTCATCGGTACAGCCAGTCGCGCGTGGTCGTCGCTGATAGCAGAGGGCACCTCTCATATCAGATCGAGGCGCATCATCAGCCTTGCTGGTGGTTCGTGGTTCGTCTCGTGGCCTCGGTATGCGGAATAGATGGTAAGCGAGCTCCGAGGTCGGGGTGACGAGTGACGACTGTGCAGGTTATCATCGCTCTCTACCGCGACAGTATGTGTGGAAGCGCAGAAATCTGGCTGTTCGAGGAGCATGGCTGTAAAGGCTCCCACGAGTAGATCTGCGCTGTGCTTGGGTGGGCTCCATGATAAGAACGTGCAAGATACAGAACACCTCGCAGGAGATGCCGGAGAAGCTCGACAAGATGTAGGGAGGCCCGGGAGCTATTCCTCCTGCTAGGCCGCATCCAGTACTGCGATCCATCGGCAGCAGCAGCCCTCTTCGGCGTCCACCAACGCATGGTTCACGAAGTCGGCAGGCTGGCAGAACAGGCCATGCGCTGCCGCAGTGAGCACCCCGCGAGCGAGAAAACTCTGAGAGGCGGCTTGGCCACATCGCGAAGGGTGACGCCCAGCAGCGGAAGGAAGGCCTGCCATTTGCTGGCTGCAGCGCAGAGGAATTTCTTTGGGCGTCCAGGCACGGGTCCCGCCAGTCGTTGAAGTTCAGCACCTCCGCCCCTCCGTCGAGCCTGCTGGTGTTCCTCTTTGATTCCATTACCAATTTTTTTACACACGACCACACACAGGCCAGAGATCCGACGTCGTTATCAGCACATTATCAAAGGCCCTAACACACGCAATCGCACCCTCGACCCAGCGCTGCGGCTGCCCTCGACTGGCGCGCTTAGCCGACTTGAGCCTCCTGCCGCCGAACGACCTTCTCTCTCCGTCGCGTCTATCGTGCTCCTTGGCGCTCGACGTGCCCCTCTATGCGGAGGGGTATGCTGGCCGCAGATGCAAGATAGTGAAGTAACAGCTATGACGGCACCCGTGGGCAAGGCAGAGGCCTCGCGCGATGGTTCGACGTCGTCTATCGGATCGTCGCCTGAGCCTGGCCTCGCGGAGCCATATGCCCAGGAGGAGCCCCAGCAGCAGAAGCGCAAAGGCGGCCGCAAACCTGTGAGCTCCCCAACTGCCCACCATGACTGCTGAGCTTGAGCTTGCACATTCGGCCTTCGTGTCAAAGATAGGACTAACCAAGCGCCGTAAGATATACGCCACGTCGGAGGAGCGCAAGCAGCGCAACAGGCAGGCACAGGCCGCCTTCCGCGAGCGCCGCACAGAGTACATCAAGCAGCTTGAGAGTACCATTAAGCACCATGAGGAGACGCTGCAGAATCTGCAGAACAGTCACCGCAACGCCGCCGACGAGTGCCTTATGCTCCGGTACAAGAATTCGCTCTTGGAGAGAATCTTGCTAGAGAAAGGTGATACCCGTCTCTTATCGCTACAGACTAGTGGTGGACCTCTACTGACAGCTGCTCCACCAGGCATTGACGTCCAGGCCGAGCTGCGCGCGAAGACTGGTAGTCCCAATCTGGGATCTACACGCCCTGCAGCGTCTGCGCACACTTCGCCCAACCAAGCACCGCTCTCGCAGCGCGCTGTCCTGAACAGACAGCAGCAGCGGCGGTCGCTTCAAGGGCCTCCCAAAGCGGACGGTACCAATGGACTGCCTATGATACAGCCAGACGGGCCCATCCAGCGCTCACCACTGTCGCAGCCCACGCCAGGCTCGCACCTCTCGTCGCCCGCTCAGTCGGCAACGCGCTCGCCCAATTTTGTAGCCCATGGACACTCAGTGTCACCTAACTTTGGGCCTATGCCTCCACAGCAGCAGCAGCAACAGCAGCAGCCTCTGCGTCCACAGCCACCCAGGTCAAACTACACACCTGTGATGGGACCCCAGCGACCCTCCGTACTCACGAACCAACCTCCCACAAATGGCATGTCAAACGCGTCTACCGTTGGCAGCAGCGGTAACAGCATAACTCAGAGCAGTGGCACCGGCTTCCAGTTCCAGACGCAGTTCACGGACCACATGAGTCAACTCGGCAAGCTGTCCCGTTTCCTTTCGTTCCTTAGGTATAGGACTATGTAATCCTAGGCTGATTTTTTGTTGTAGAGCAGGAGTACGAGGAAGACAACTACCACGACGAAGACCCGAGCGACCACTCCGCAGGCCCCGGCCCGTTCCCCCAACAGACCTTCCCACCCGCGAACAACATGCCACCGCCGATGGCACCCGCGCAAAACCCACCCTTCACCAGCCCGGCAGCGTTGGCGCCCAACGACGGTCACACTTTCAATGGAATGAACAACCAGCTGTTCGATCCCTACGACCCGATGCTCGACGCAGATCCGTTCGGACTGTCAGCCAGCATGCACTTTCCTACCATGTACGAATCGAGATGATACCCACACGGACTGTTCCCAGGATACTTTCCTCTATACTAAGGGACTCGTTGTTCAGTGTGCTCTGAAGGGTCCATAACGGATCCGAGCCCCCTTGTAATGTGAAGAAGAGGATTACCGGACATTACATTCGACTATGCTTTAGTATTGCTATCATCCTTACGAGCAACACGATGCAACGGCGTTACCACCAACATGAAGATCGATATTTTGGAGTTTGGCAGCGGCGGTGTTGTCAAAAGTTTATGTTATCAGAATGGCGAATTGGATATTGAATTGAATGCGTTGGAGGAGGCTGGTTAGCCAGGAAGGTTGGCCAGGAACTCGAGTGTTCATCTGCTTGCGACTCTACGGTCTATCGTCTAGGAGACCAATGCTGTCTTGTACATACTGTAATACTCTGTCGACTACCAATGTCAATAAGTCGCACATCAGACACGCGGACGTACCTCGGGATGACGTGAAGTTTGAGCCTAGATCTGCTCTTTTAAGCGAGACATGCAAGGCACGGCGATGATCAACCCTCAGATTGTGCAATTGACAAGTAAGCAGATGAGGCCTCAATTATTGGTGAGTGTAGCAATGAGATGAGCTGTGGGTTGATACTAGCAAATCGTAGTTGGGTACGCAGCTTCCTAGACGTTGAGACTGACAAAAAATGTATAATCTCGAAAGCTAGTTTCATCAACGTAAATGCCTTCTCGAGGCGCCCGTGCAGAGAGATTGAGTACCAACTTTCTGTTCCAAGCAATGCGTGTTGCATGTCTTGACTTCCCCGACTTTATGGTGGCAGGTGGGGCGCGCAGGCCCGGCTAAGCGAACAGCACCTACCAATCTCAAAATTGCTGCCCGCCAAACCTGACCTCACACGTCAACCTCGCTTGAGCCACACAACACGCAAAGAGCTCCGTCCCTAAGTTCATAGGGCAAGCTCTCTCAACACCTCCTCTCCCCCGAAATATTGCGCATCTAGAAGGGAAAAGCGCGAAAGGCGCTTCAAACCGCAGAGATGTCGACAATTGCTTCCAAGGTACGCTCCACCGCCCACACGGCACGCCGCCTCGAGTCTACACGGCATTGAGCGCTGCATTTGGCCCCATACACAGGCAAAAGAGATCAATGGCTGACAACGACCACAGAACATATACGAGCTGCTGGGTATGTCCACGTTCCGTGCGCACACGGCCGTCGACACAATACTCACCCCGCACAGGCAATGACCCAGAGCTCGACCCCGATAGGCCGGCCGACCCACCGACGAGGGCAATTGAGAAGCCGGTTATGAGGACTGGCAAGCGCGACGGCGGCGATGCTCCCAAGCCTACCCCCGAGCGCCAGGGCAACCAGACCCGCGCCAAACAGACCGCCAGCGGCAACGAGAACGGTACGTCATGGCGAACAACCACGGGAGACTCCACATGAAGCTCTCATCACGATTTGCATGGAACTTGGCTAATTGAGAATAGCGTTCCGGGATCGCGGCGTCGGTGCGGATAAGAACCGCGGCCGAGGCTCCGGCGGTGAGTACCACACGGCTTCTTCTTTCAACAACATCTGCTAATACACACTCAAGAACCCACTGGTACCGGCGAGCGTGGCAACTACCGCGGTCGTGGCGAGGGCCGTGGCCGTGGCGGACGCGGTGGAGGCCGTGGAGGCGCTCGTGGTGATGGAGACCGTCGCAGCCGGACTGGCATTGGGTAAGCATCTCAACTACACATACCTCAAGCAACTACTAACACACCACAGCGAGCAAGAGAAGCAGGCTGCCCACGGCTGGGGCGGCAACGACGGCAATGCCGAGCTCCAGGACGAGGAGGCCGGTGAGGCCATCGCCAAGGCTGAGGAGAAGGAGGCCGTCACCGACGCTGCTGAGGCCGAGAACCAGCCCGAGCCCGAGCCCGAAGACAACAGCAAGTCCTACGCCGCCTACCTTATCGAGCAGGCCGAGAAGAAGAACTCCCTTGCCGCCCAGAACGTCCGCAAGGCCAACGAGGGCAGCAGCAAGAAGTTCCCTGAGGGCACCGCTCTGACCCGTGAGCAGGAGGAGGAGGCCTACATGGCCGGTCAGGGCGCCAAGGCCAAGCGTGAGCGCCAGCGCAAGGAGAAGGTCCACGTCGAGCTTGATGGCGACCGCATGCTCGCTCCCCCTCCCCGTGAGGGTGGTGCTCGAGGAGGAGGGCGCGGCCGTGGCGAGGGTCGCGGCGAGTTCCGTGGACGTGGTCGTGGTGAAGGACGCGGCGACTTCCGTGGCGGCGAGGGACGTGGTCGCGGCGGCGAAGGTCGTGGCGAGTTCCGCGGACGCGGTCGTGGCGGCGAGGGTCGCGGACGCGGCGGTGCTGAGACCCGTGGACGCGGCGGCCGTGGTGGAAACCAGTCTGGTCCCAACATCACCGACTCCAGCGCTTTCCCCAGCCTGGGCGCATAAAGTCTCGACACGAGCAACACCCACACGACTCTAGTAGCCGTGTCATCAGCACGCAGTGCAAATGGACGAAAACATCATGAACAGAGCGAGATGGCGAGAGGAGGAGCGGAGCTGGACTGAACTGGAGTGAACTGAATTGCACAATTTACACATCACAAAAGGGCGGGCGGCTTCGGAAAATTAACTCTCATCTACCTGGTATTCAATCCCACATTCAATGAGCCTTCTCTCTTGATGCTGCTGTTGAGCTTGCATGTCGTGACTCAGGTTTAAGATATCAATGTCATGCATTTGCTGTCAGTATCAAATCCACTTTGCATTGTACAAAGTGCTTGAAAGACAAGATGCAAGACAAGTACACAAGTGATCGATTAGTTCCCTGGGTACGGTATCTGCTCGTCTGTGCCATAATCAGGCAAACATTCGCTATGCTTACATGTGAAATCCACGGTCATAAAATCCGTGACCCAATACGTGTTCTCAGACGCTTCTCAAAACGCCAGATATGCCATGACCATACATATCCATATAACTCCATGCATGCTAAGATCAACCGTCCTCCCCCGAATTCCACGCACTCATGACCGCCACCATCAGTCAACTTCCTTCGGCTCCTCTTCACCTTCCGTCGGCTCTCACTCGAACAGTCCGCGCCCCAAGCCCACGACCTGAGAAGATGCATCCCATAGTCGGATGTGCTCTAGAACGTCCTGGTGTTGTTGTTCTATCTCTTGACTTATCTCGTGCCGTTGTACTTGCATTCGGTACCGCTCCAGCTCTTCGGGCGAAGCGACCAGATCTTGCTGAGCTGCAGTTGGTGGTTGTGCCTCGTCTGCAGGTACCGCTTCGCGCTGCTCAACTGCGGGCGCGTCAGCAGCATCTAGTACTCGTCGTGCTTCATCTGCCCGCTCTCGCTCTCGCTCTCGCTCCTCGGCTACGATCCGCTCGGTCTCTTTCTCTTCGCGCGCTTCTTGCACCGCGATGGCACACTTCATGCACGACTCGCAGACGAGAATGCTGCAGTAGCTGCACTCGTGCGCAAAGGCGATAGAAGGCGGTGAAGTGGCAAATATACTTGCTGCCTTGTCAAAGCTAGATGGAACCGGCTTTGATGCTTCTTGCGGTGCTGTGCCGAACGATGCCCGACGCTTGAGCTCGAGCGGCGTCGTAGCAATGACATTACCATACGTATCGACGATGCGCTCTGAATAACGCACGTCTTCCATCGGACTCGCCTCCCTACCCGGCACGCTCTGCGAAAGCAGCGAGATACTCGTTGTGAGATGTGGCGCCATGCCGATGGTGGCATCAGCCCTGAACAGTCCGCGAGGAAGTACGTATCGTTCTCGAGCTCGGCGGACACCGGCTGCGCGCGATCTGCTGGCGCTTGCGGGGACGATCTTGTCTTGCGTCTGTGGCGCGTTGAGCTGGGGGTTGATGGTACACCAGCACTTTATGCACTCCATCTCGGTGGTCCTAGAGGTCAGCGCGGTAGCGAATGAGATCTTGTACTCGGTGAAAGAGTGGCTGCAGTCCCAGGCGCGGTCTTGGATGTCGTTCGATGGCTCTTCGCCGAAGTCGTATGCTGAACTAGCCCAGTAACGAGCGCCGCCGCCGTCGAGATTGCGGGGAGGAATGGCATGGGATGGCGTGGCTGTTGGTGTGGTGCTATCCGAAGAGGTCTGAGTTGCTGCTTCTGCCGTTGCGTTCCCGGCGGCTTGCGTCTCTGCTTCCGGTTGTGTGGAGGGTACGTCGTCGTCAGATACGTCGGACTCATGTTCGCTGTTGTAATCTTCCTCGTCGCCGTCCTCGTCCTCGTAGCAGCCTCCGTCGCACTGATCGATATTTTCCAAGCACGTCCAGCAGAAGTGCGCGCCGCATCTGCATTCCAT
>Ga0265797_10007508_pt1 | contig 14886 bp, 16 predicted proteins | sample P2T30metagenome_FD_192433 | JGI IMG/M metagenome (GOLD analysis project Ga0265797, IMG submission 192433) | Plant litter microbial communities from East Loma Ridge, Irvine, California - P2 T30 | ecosystem: Environmental > Terrestrial > Plant litter > Unclassified | place: USA: California... | reverse complement strand
TAACTTGATGGAGTGGGCTTCTAGAAGCCAGCGAGAAGGTGGAGGAGGTGGAAAGAAGATCACATATGGAAGTACAGAGATTGTCAACCCTACTGGATTCGTGAGGGTCCTTGGGGAGCTTGGAAGATCTGCATGATTGTAGATGTATAGATGCATGTACTGTAGATATAGACCGGTCAGAGCTGGTAGAGTGGAGTCTCCGACGCGACGCGACAAAAGTCAAGGTCAAAGCTCAATCTCCTCTGCATAATTCACCTCATCATACACTACATATCGTACATCATCTGATAGCACTTTGATACCTCTTGCGGCCATTCACTGCCTGTAGTATCATTTGCTAAAGACCATCAGTGACCTACGATACTGGTGAGATGGCATCAGCAGTCATGGAGGGCTTAGGTCCTCCCCCACCCAACGCTGAATCATCTTTTGATGTGGGATCCTTCAGGACCTACCTCTCGTCCTTGCTGCTTCCTGGTGAGTCTGTACTGTTCTTATCTTATGATACTCACGTGTATGCTGATCGGTAGTCATGTCTGCCTCGATAGAAGAGCTCGAGGACAGTCTATTCGAAGACGCCAGTTTCGAGGAGAAGGTGACACGCTTTGCGTTGGATGCGGGATGTCAAGTCGTCTATATAACAAAAGAGACTTTTGGTGATGTTGACGAAGACGGTAAGCTTACATGACGATCCGAGCTGACGACAGGCAACTCAATAGCAGGCATTACCTATCGCCTGCATCTTCCCCCTACACCCCCTCACTCGCCTTCGACTCTATCGACTCTAGCACTCATCAAGACGTCACCAATACTCGACTCTCTCCTACCCTTGGGCGCCCAACTTCATTTCGTCTTATTGTCTTCATCTTCATCTGCGCCTGTCTTGGTTCAGGATGATGGGGTAACATCCGGAGCTTCGACTGTAGTCACGACCCCATTGGCCCAAGCTACGCCATACGACGGTCTTCACAGTCTTGTGCACTGGGGAGTCGCACCTTGGTTCGATTCATATGTCACCTCAAAGCAGGGCTTGAACGAGGTAGCACCGGCAAAGAAAGGAAACGAAGCGCAGATGGGTAAGTTTGCAAGCAATGGACGAGGACTGAGATTCAGGTATTCCCGTCACCAAGAAGCGATTTGCGGAACTGGAGCTGTCACTATTGCACCTCAAGCAGAATGTAGAGATCCCAGAGGCTCGTTTGACTGTGCATCCAGCCGTCAGGAGGGCTGTGGCTCAAGTAAGTCTGCCAATCTGGAGCGGGATCTCAGCTGACCATTAGTGCCATGCTAATGGTAATCGAGTATCGGTCGATGCAATCGAACCACAGTCTCTTCTCGCCGATTCCCTCTTCCTCAACAAGCTTCAAGCGGATGTCAACTCGTGGATTAAAGAAATTCAAGCAGTAACCAAGCTGTCGAGGGATGTCTCGTCCGGTACAGCATCGCAAGAAATCAATTTCTGGCTCAGTATGGAAAATGCGCTCGAGAGCATCGATGCGCAGCTCAAAGGCGAGGAGGTGAACCTGGCAATGGACGTGTTGAAGCATGCTAAGCGATTCCACGCAACCGTTAGCTTCATCGCAGATACTGGTCTCAAGGAGGCGACCGATATAGGTGAGCTAGCCTGTGAGGCATGTAGGTCGACAGCTCATCAGCAGTGTACAAGCACAATATCCTCATGAAGGACTTTCCCCTTGACGAACTCTTGGCTGCTACTGACCTCGAGAAGGTTGAAGAAGCGGTGGTCTTGATATTCGCCCATGTGAACAAGAAGCTCAAGCTCTCGTAAGTCTGATCTGGTCGGCCCAGATTCATTTCAGTTGAAAGCTAAATGATACAGCCCATACCCTATCCGTCGAACTCTGCCGCTTATTGAAGCTATCTCTCAGGACTTCAATGATCAGCTCCTACGAGTCATGGGCAGCCAACGCCTGATGTACATGGACTATGGCAAATTCGAAGAAGTGATGTCCGTCGCGTCGAGCGTCTTCACCGTTTGGGACGAGAACATGAAGGATTTCACCAATGTTGCCAGAGAAGTCTCGCGAAAACGGTCCGAAAAGTTCATTTCGATTCGAATCAATCCCGCTCATTCGAAGCTGCAGGAGCGCATCGCATATTTGCGCGCATTTCGAAGATCCCACGAGCAATTGAGGGTCATGACTAGCTCGACAAGAAATTTCAGCGGTCTCGGTACCGAAGCACCTTTCGAGCTGGACATGGAGGACGAGGTCAGACTCAGCTACGAGAGTGTGAAGAACGTGGATGTGTTTGACGTCTCCACTGAAGGAACCGAGATCTGGTACACTGCCGAAATGGCCTACAACGACCGAGTCGCCCGAATCGAGAATCAGATTATATCTCGGCTTCGTGACAAGCTGGCTACGGCAAGAAATGCTCAAGAGATGTTCCGAGTCTTCTCCAAATTCAATGCGCTCTTTGTTCGACCCAAGATCCGAGGAGCGATTCAAGAGTACCAAACCCGTCTCATCGATTCAGTCAAGGAGGACATCCGAATGCTTCGCCAGAAGTTCACGGCCAATTACCGAAATTCGCAGGCATTTCACATGTCTCAAATGCGAGATCTCCCTTCAGTCTCGTCTGCTATAATCTGGGCTCGACAGATTGAGCGACAGCTGTTGACATACATGCAGAGGGTCGAGGACGTACTCGGTAAAGGCTGGGAAAGCTATGCTGAAGGTCATAAGCTGCAGGTCGAAAGCGCTGCCTTCCGAGCCAAGCTCGACACGAGACCACTCTATGAGGCTTGGGTCGCAGAAATCACCAGGCGAGGCAATTTGACGGTCGATGGTCGACTCTTTGAAGTGATTCGCGGAAGGGCAACCGCCACCAACGAGCTCGGGGATCTACAGCTGGTCGTTCAATTCGACCCTCAGGTCATCGCGCTGTTCAAAGAAGTTCGCGCTCTGATTTGGCTGGGATTCCCGGTTCCCTTGACCATCAGTCATCGAGCCAAGGACGCCAAAAGGGTCTATCCTCATGCAGTGAGCTTGATGGAGTCGGTACGAGTATATACTCAGACTCTCGATCTCGTCAAAAGTCATCCGGAAATTTCCATTCTTCTGGCAAATTATCAATCACATGCTCAACAAATGATCTCCAAAGGCTTGAATATGCAATGGGATCACTTGGTCAACGCCTACGAGGGTCATCGGCTCCTTCCCGGCAATGTCACAGAAGGCCGAGAGAATCGACACTTCCTCTTTGTACGAGAATTTGCGAGCGTTATCTCGTTACTCCAAGACAAGGCTACGGCTCTAATCGAAATCTCTGACGAGATCAATCGATCGGTCGAAGAACTGCAGACTTGCGATTTTGACTCTGCCAGCTTCACCAAGCTTTTAAGCCAGGTTCAGAAGGTCATTGACCATTTGAACCTAGAGAACTACAGCAATCTGGATGTCTGGGTCGCCAACCTCAACGAGAAGATTGATGCGGTTCTACGATCAAGATTGATACAAGCCATCGAAGCTTGGTGTGCCGAATTCGTAAGCTCAGATGAAGGCATGGTCAATGGGGATGTATACGCACATACGTCCGACAGGAAGGTGAGCAACAGAAATGCCAGCATTCAACTAGAGCTGACAATGCTAGCACTCGACGATGCGCATTCCGCAACTCGTTCATGAAATAAAGATTCGTAATCAGGTCATCTTCCTCGATCCGCCCATAGAGATTGCTCGACAAGAATGGCTCGTCCAATTCCAAGATTCTCTTAGCGTCATCTGCGATCTTGCGAGGATCCGCAGCTCCAGATACGAGATTAGTCTGCTCGTGAACGAGGACTCGGCAGAAGAGACCACATACGTTGGAATTGTTAGTGCATTGTCTGGCATGATACTTTGCTAACAGTTCAGCTCTCTTCGTTCGACGATGAGACCCTCGCACGACCGCTTTCCTTAATCGAGCGTAAAGTACAGGAAGTATCCGAGTATGTCGACAAATGGCTGCAATTTCAGGCTCTATGGGATCTAGAGGCAGATGCGGTCTACACCCGACTAGGTGATTCTTTGGAGAGCTTGGGTAACCTCCTCTTCGAGATTCGTCAGACTAGAAGTACTTTCGATACCACCGACACGCGCAAGGAATTTGGTATATGTGTCATCGACTATGCCAATGCTCAAAGTAAAGTCAATGCGAAGTACGATTCATGGCAGCGAGATCTTCTGGCTCGATACGGTACAAAGTTGGGGACTTCGATGAAAGACGTCTATTCGGCAATCCTCAAAGGCAGGACCGAACTCGAATCGCTCTCAATCGATAGTGGGTCCACCGCACAGGCTGTCTCGTTCATCACTTTTGTCCAAGATCTCAAGCGAAAAGTCCAGCAGTGGGGACCCGAGATCCAGCAATTCTCTGGAGGCCAAAAGACACTTGAACGACAACGGTACTCATTTCCGCAAGACTGGCTTTTCGTCGACCAGATCCAAGGAGAATGGAGCGCGTTCTCCGATATCTTGAAACGCAAGGATGACTCGATCAAGGAGCAGATCGGTGAGTGACCACTTTGCCAATCTTTCAAAGCTGACCCTCTCAGCTGGCCTTCAGCTCAAAATCGTTGCTGAAGACAAGGTTGTCGATGGCAGAATCGCTGATTTCCTTTCTGAATGGGACACCAACAAGTATGTCTACTTCACATTGTACAGGCTGACCTGGCAGGCCTCTGCAAGGCGGTATAAAAGCGGAGAGTGCTATCAATACGCTAAATGTGTTCGAGGGTCGATTGACTCGACTGACCGCGGATTACACTCTTGTCTGTCGGGCAAAGGAGGCATTGAATCTCGAGCACACCAAAGACGACCGCTTGGAACCAGTCACTGAGGAAATGAGGGATCTCAAGGCTGTCTGGACGGCTTTGTCCGGTATTTGGGCTAGGCTCTACCAGCTCAGAGAGACCCTCTGGTCCGCTGTGATTGTATGTTGCCGTGACGGTCACTTGTTCACCAGCTTATGTTCAGCCACGCAAAATTCGACAGGAGCTGGATGCCATACTTGCGTCCACTCGAGAGATGCCCAGTCGCATGCGACAATATGCGGCTTTCGAGTTTGTGCAGGAAAACCTCAAATCACTTTTGAAGGCGAATGTCTTGGTGGGTGAGCTCAAATCAGAGGGTCTGCGAGAGAGACATTGGTCTAGACTGTACAAAGCACTCAAAATGCCTTCGGGCTATCAGGCCTCGAGGTACGCATGCCCACCCTTGATCACACTCGAACTCACTCCTTAGCATGTCCCTGGGCCAAGTGTACGATCTTGATCTGAAGCGGAACGAGAGCTTGATCAAAGAAGTCGTACTGCAAGCGCAAGGCGAGATGGCTTTGGAAGAGTTCGTCAAGCAGGTTAAAGAGACTTGGACTTCATACTCCCTCGACCTCATCAACTATCAAAACAAGTGCCGTCTCATCAGGGGATGGGATGATCTATTCAACAAGTGTGGAGAACATCTGAACTCGTTGGCGGCAATGAAGCTGTCGCCCTACTATCGAGGTGGGTTCACATGGAAAGTGGAGCCACAGAGCTAACGACTCGTAGTTTTCGAAGAAGATGCCGCCTTCTGGGAGGACAAGCTGAATCGTATCCATGTATTATTCGGTCAGTCTCTTCGAGTCTTCATGATGATTTAGCTGAAAAGTCAGATGTCTGGATTGATGTTCAACGGCAATGGGTCTACCTCGAAGGGATCTTCTCGGGCAGTGCGGATATCAAGCACCTCCTCCCTGTCGAAAGCGCAAGATTCCAGAACATAAACTCGGAGTTCCTCACCGTCATGAAAAAGGTCAACAAGTCGCCGTTTGTTCTCGATGTCCTCAATATCGCCGGTATTCAGAAGAACCTTGAGCGACTCGCCGATTTGCTGACCAAGATTCAAAAGGCCCTTGGAGAGTACCTCGAAAAGGAGCGATCGTCTTTCCCTCGGTTCTACTTTGTAGGGGACGAAGATCTACTCGAAATCATCGGAAATAGTAAGGATATCCGTCGGGTCATGAAGCATTTCAAGAAGATGTTTGCCGGGATTTCAACGTTACTTGTTGACGATGACGATACACAACTACTCGGTTTCGCTTCTCGAGAGGGAGAAGAGGTCATGTTCCGATCGTCAATTACGCTGAAAGACTACCCCAGAATTAACGATTGGTTGGCAAAGGTGGAGTCGGAAATGCGATTGTCTCTAGCTCATCTGCTGTCCCAAGCAGTCGCGAGGCTGAAAGCTATCTTTCTACCAAAGGCAGACACCGACGCCCTGACCGGACTTCTCGACTGGATCAGCTGCTACCCCGCCCAGCTAGTCGTGTTGGCGGTTCAGACCGTTTGGACTGATCTCGTCGAGCACGCAATACCTCACAACCAGTTGACCGACGTCCTCGCTTTGGTGATCAGGAATTTGGATATGCTCGCCGACAATGTACTTCGCGATATTCCAGTCCTTGAGAGACGGAAATGCGAACATCTGATAACCGAGCTGGTCCATCAACGAGACGTCATCCGATCGCTTATCTCGTCTGGGACTCGCAATGCCACCGATTTCTCGTGGCTGTACTACATGCGATTCTATCTCAACGACAGCATCGAGGATCCACTTCTCCGCCTTCAAGTCCGAATGGCCGATGCCGTCTTCCCATATGGATACGAATACCTAGGTATACCCGATCGACTCGTCCAGACACCTCTTACCGACCGTTGTTACCTCACACTCACTCAAGCTCTCGATCATCAGCTTGGTGGCTCCCCATTCGGCCCAGCCGGAACGGGAAAGACCGAGTCAGTCAAGGCTCTAGGAGTCCAACTTGGTCGATTTGTGCTTGTCTTTTGCTGCGACGAGACATTCGATTTCCAGGCGATGGGCCGTATCTTCATCGGTCTTTGCCAAGTTGGCGCTTGGGGTTGCTTTGACGAGTTCAACAGGCTAGAAGAGCGAATCCTCTCGGCAGTCTCGCAGCAAGTGCAGAGCATTCAGCAAGGTCTGGCTGCCGCAGCTTCCGATCCCAATGCCGAAGTCGAGTTGGTCGGTAAGAAGCTCAAGATCAACACGAGGACCGGAATCTTCATCACCATGAACCCTGGATACGCTGGTCGATCTAATTTGCCCGATAATCTGAAGAAGCTGTTCCGAAGCATGTCCATGACCCGACCCGATCAGGAGCTCATCGCTCAAGTCTTGCTGTTCTCAAAAGGCTTCCGAGCAGCCGAGACCTTGGCTTCCAAAATTGTCCCGTTCTTCAATTTATGTGGCGAGCAACTTTCACCTCAGCCGCACTATGATTTTGGTCTTCGTGCCCTCAAGGCTGTTCTCGCCTCGGCCGGTATAATCAAGCGGGATCGACATGCCGAGTCTGGCGACCTCGAGGAAGCGACATTGGAGCAACAAGTGATGATTCAGAGTGTGACCGAGACGATCGTGCCAAAGCTGGTGGCGGATGACGTTCCACTTCTGAAAGCGTATGTCTAAATGGTCTTGAGCTTGAAGTTCCGCTGACCTGCAGGCTACTGGAGGATGTGTTCCCCGGGATTCAATACGTCTCTGCCGACTTGGAAACACTGACGTCTGTCATGAAGGAGGTTTGCCGAGAGAGGCACCTAGTCGCTGGGGACAAGTGGATCGACAAGGTCATCCAGCTATACCAAATTCAAAATATATCTCACGGTCTCATGCTGGTTGGTCCCTCCGGAACTGGTAAGACTCAAGCATGGCAAGTTCTGCTTGCCGCTTTGGAGAGATTAGACGGAATCGAAGGTGTCCCGTATATCATCGATCCAAAAGCCATCGACAAAGAAGCACTCTACGGCACCCTCGATCCGACTACGCGAGAGTGGAATGACGGTCTCTTCACCCACATCCTGCGCAAAATTGTCGATAACGTACGAGGCGAGACAACAAAAAGACACTGGATTATCTTTGACGGAGATGTCGATCCTGAATGGGTTGAGAATCTCAACAGGTCAGTCATGCTCTTACTGAAGACTATGCTGAGCTGATATCTAGTGTGCTGGACGACAACAAACTGCTCACTCTACCCAACGGAGAGCGTCTCAATCTTCCCCCTAACGTACGAGTCATGTTTGAGGTGGAGCATCTCCGATATGCTACTCTGGCTACTGTCAGTCGATGCGGTATGATCTGGTTCTCCGAAGAGGTCATCGATACAACCATGATCTGCCGACACAATCTAGACCTCCTCGCTTCATCGCCAATCGGCTCAGAAGATGAGGATAGTCTGGACGTTTCTGCCATTGAAAGTGCGACCATGGACGTGCAAAGACAGATCGCTACGAGTCTAGAAATTCACTTCGCTCCTGGCGGTCTGGTGTTGTCCGCCCTCGAGTTCGCCAGCGCGGTTCAGCACATCATGGACTTCACCGTCATTCGAGCACTCAATACCTTGTTCTCGCTGCTCAAGGGAACTATTCGTAATGTACTCGATTACAACCTTCGACACGCCGACTTCCCTCTGGCCGTCGAGAAAGTTGATTCCTATGTGGTCCGAAAGCTACTTCTGAATGTCATCTGGTCATTCTGCGGTGACAGTCGTCTGCAGCTTCGAGCCGACTTGGGCGATCATCTTCGCGTCAAAACTGGGATCGAGATGCCGCCGCTTGGGTCCGGGGCATCGCTCATCGACTATGATGTCGACATCGTCACTGCATCTTGGGTATCTTGGCAGTCGCGAGTCCCCACCATTGAGGTCGAGACCCACGCTATTACAGCTGCGGATGTCGTTATCCCCACCGTCGATACCGTACGACATGAAGAAGTCCTGTACTCCTGGTTGGCTGAGCACAAGCCTCTCATCCTCTGTGGTCCTCCCGGTTCCGGTAAAACAATGACACTATTCAGCGCGTTGCGGAAGCTGCCAAACCTCGAGGTTGTTGGTCTGAATTTCTCGAGCGCCACGACTCCTGAACTCATCCTGAAGACTTTCGAGCAGTACTGCGAATACCGGAAGACTCCTAATGGAGTCGTTCTGGCGCCTCATCAGATCGGTCGATGGCTGGTTGTCTTCTGCGACGAGATCAATCTGCCCGCGACCGACGCCTACGGTACACAGCGCGTCATATCATTCCTTCGACAGCTCATGGAATGCAACGGGTTCTGGAGGACATCCGATCTGTCGTGGGTCACCATGGAGCGTATCCAATTCGTGGGAGCCTGTAACCCTCCTACCGATCCAGGTCGAGTACCTCTAAGTCACCGGTTCATGCGACATGCGCCCGTCATCATGGTTGATTACCCGGGCGAAATCTCGCTCAAGCAGATCTACGGGACGTTCAATCGCGCTCTATTGAAGGTAGTTCCAAATCTCCGGGGCCACTCCGATTCCCTTACCGACGCCATGGTATCTTTCTACTCGGCCTCGTCTCAACAATTCACTGCCGATACACATGCCCACTACGTTTACAGTCCTCGAGAGTTGACGCGATGGAGTCGCGGTGTTTACGAAGCCATCAAGCCCCTCGAAACTCTCTCTTTAGAGGGATTGGTCCGAGTCTGGGCACACGAAGGTTTGCGCCTGTTCCAAGATCGTTTGGTCGCCGAAAACGAGAAAGCTTGGACGGACGAGTTAGTCGATTCGACCGCCAAAGCTCACTTCCCCAACATCAACGTGTCTGAGGCGCTGGTCAGACCTATCTTATTCTCGAACTGGACATCTCGAAATTATCTACCGGTTGATCGAGACGAGTTACGTGACTTCACCAAAGCGCGACTGAGAGTATTCCACGAGGAAGAATTGGATGTTCCGCTGGTGCTTTTCAATGATGTCCTGGATCACGTTCTCCGGATCGACCGAGTGTTCCGTCAAATCCAGGGTCACATGCTACTCATTGGTGTGAGCGGTGGTGGAAAGGTAAGCTGTTGCGACGTGGCTGAATCGCGCTGATCAGTAGACCACCTTGTCTCGCTTTGTGGCCTGGATGAATGGGTTAAGCGTCTTCCAGATCAAGGTCTCCAATAAATACACTGGCGCCGACTTTGATGAAGACCTCCGAATCGTCCTGCGACGGGCAGGGTGCAAAGGCGAAAAGATCTGCTTCATCATGGACGAGTCGAACGTCCTTGATTCCGGTTTCTTGGAGAGGATGAACACTCTCCTCGCCAATGCCGAAGTCCCCGGTCTCTTCGAAGGCGATGAACACGCCGCATTGATGACGGCTTGTAAGGAAGGATCTCAAAGAGACGGCCTGATGCTCGACTCGCATGAGGAGCTTTACCGATGGTTTACTCAGCAGGTCGCTCGGAATTTGCACGTTGTGTTTACGATGAATCCGCCTGCAAACGGTCTGGCCTCCCGGGCTGCTACCTCCCCTGCTCTCTTCAACAGGTGTGTCCTCGACTGGTTTGGAGACTGGACAGATCAAGCGCTTTACCAGGTTGGATTCGAATTCACGCAGTCTCTCGATCTCGATGCAGCTTCTTTTGACGCGACTACTGCTTTCCCCGTCGCCTACCGTGACCTCCCAACGCCTCCAAGTCATCGACAAGCGGTCGTCAACGCCATGGTACATGTCCACCAATCGATGCACCAGGTCACCACCAAGTTGGCCAAGCGTCAAGGTAAATATAACCACATTACCCCCCGACATTTCCTCGACTTCATTAGTCATTACGTCAAACTATTCAACGAGAAAAAGGAGGAGCTAGAAGAGCAGCAGCGACACCTGAACGTCGGGTTGGACAAGCTCAAAGATACCGTCGATCAGGTTGAGGAATTGCGTATTAGTCTCGCAACGAAGCGTACTCAGCTCGAGACGAAGAACGCAGAAGCCAACCTCAAGCTCCGTCAGATGGTCGGCGATCAACAGGAAGCCGAAGCGAAGAAGGCGGCTTCTATCGAGATCCAAGCGGCGTTGGAAGAGCAAGACAAGTATATTCAGGAACGTCAAGCCATTGTTGGGGAAGATCTTGCTCAGGCCGAGCCCGCCGTTCTCGAAGCCCTCGCCGCTGTCGGCAATATCAAGAAACAACATCTGGCTGAAGTACGGTCCATGGCTAATCCCCCAGAAGCAGTCAAACTCGCTATGGAGTCTGCTTGCTCGGTACTCGGTCATCAAATTGATAGCTGGAAGACAGTTCAATCCCTTATCAGGCGGGACGACTTTATCTCGAGTATCCAGAACTTCGATACGACAAAGATGCCTCGATCGATCCGTGACAAGATGATGCGAGACTACATCAGCAAGCCCGCATTCAACTATGAGGCCGTCAATCGCGCCAGTCGAGCGTGTGGTCCGCTAGTGCAATGGGTCATTGCCCAGGTCAGGTTCTCCGAAATTCTCGACAAGGTGGAGCCTCTGCGCCAAGAGGTCGCATCGCTGGAGAAGCAAGCTGATACTACAAAACATCAGGCTCTCGTGGTCGAGGAGACCGTAGCAGAGCTGGAAGCCAGTATCGCGAGATACAAAGAGGAATATGCTCTGCTCATCAGCGAGACGCAATCTATCAAGACAGAGATGGACCGCGTTCAAAGCAAAGTCGATCGAAGTATGACCTTGCTGCGATCTCTCTCCTCTGAACAGGAACGATGGGACATGGGAAGCAAGACATTCGAAACCGAGATGGCCACCATCGTCGGAGATGTGTTGATATCGGCCGCTTTCCTCGCCTACAGTGGTTTCTTTGATCAACACTACCGAGAGCTGATGCGACGTGAATGGACCGATCATCTCACTGCTGCAGGCATTGGCTTCAAGACTCAGCTCTCTCTGTCCGAGTATCTGTCGACTGCCGATCAACGACTACAATGGCATGACAATGCGCTACCTGTCGACAACCTGTGCATTGAGAACGCAGTCATGCTTAAGCGATACAACCGGTACCCGTTGATTGTCGATCCCACTGGCCAGGCTGCTTCATTCATTCAGAACGAGTACCGCGACCGCAAGATTACCGTAACAAGCTTTCTCGATGAAGCATTCCTCAAGAATCTCGAGAGTGCTCTTCGATTCGGCAATCCGCTTCTCGTACAGGACGTGGAGAGTCTCGATCCTATCCTGAACTCTGTCCTCAACCGCGAGTTGCGAAGGACCGGCGGTCGAGTTCTCATCCGTATTGGTAATCAGGATATCGACTTCTCGCCATCCTTCACCATGTTCCTGTCGACCCGAGACCCATCTATCGAGTTCCCACCCGATATCTGTAGTCGAGTCACCTTTGTCAACTTCACTATGACCCGATCGAGTCTACAGACGCAAGCTTTGGACAAAGTCCTTAAGGCGGAAAGACCAGATGTCGACCAGAAGCGAACAGACTTGCTGCGATTGCAAGGCGAGTTCCGGGTCCGATTGAGACATCTCGAAAGATCACTACTCCAAGCGCTCAACGATTCGAGTGGTAGTATTTTAGAGGATGATAAGGTGATTGGAACGCTGGAAGTGCTTAAGAAGGAAGCCGCCGAGATCACTAGCAAGGTCGAGGATACCGATGTCGTGATGAGAGAGGTGGAAGCGGTGACCGTCGAGTACCAGTCTCTTGCGCAAGCTTGTTCGGGCATCTACTTTGCCTTGGAGCAACTCGCTACCATCAACCATTTCTACCAATTTTCGCTTGAGTACTTCCTCGAAATCTTCGACGATGTCTTGCTACACAATCCAAACCTCGAGTCTATCTCTAATGCTCAAGCTCGAAAGACCATCCTGCTCAACGATCTCTTCCTGGCGACATACAAGCGAACTTCTCGATCATTGCTCCACTGCGACCATCTTGTCCTGGCGACTACCTTGGCAAAGTTAAGGGTTGGCGGCTCGGCGGGTCAGCTGATTCGCGATGAGCTCGATGCGATCATGGAAGTACCTAAGTCCTTGACAACCGGCGGTCTAGCACTCAACGTCGATCAAAGACGATACTTGAGGAGTGTGTGGGACACGGAGACGGTCAAAGAGCTTGAAACGGCGCTAGTTGAACAAGGTCCTGCCTGGCAGGCGTTTGCCACTGCGAATGAGCCGGAACAAAGTGTACCTTGGCCATCGGGGTCTGCACAAGGTAAGGAACAAGAAAGAAGAATAGGCTGACGATAGATATCCTCCTTGCTGCTCGACGAGTCACCATTGTCAAGATGTTCCGCTCCGATCGACTCATGCATGGGCTCGCTATGTTTTTGGATCTCGCCTTCGGTGTCGACATGCCCACTCTCTCCGAATACGACTTACAGCTAGTAGTCAAGGGAGAGGTCGGTCCTACCCATCCGGTAGCTCTCGTCTCAGTTGCAGGGTACGATGCAAGTTATCGAGTCGATAATCTCAGCCGAGACACTGGCACGCCATGTACATCGGTAGCTATGGGGTCTGCAGAAGGATTCACTATCGCCGACCAGGCCATTGCGACCGCGGCCCGCACTGGTGTCTGGGTTCTGCTGAAGAACGTTCATCTCGCTCCGACTTGGTTGGCACATCTGGAGAAGCGTTTACACTCGCTGTCTCCGGCCCCCGGCTTCCGCCTGTTCTTGACCATGGAGAACAACCCCATCATCCCTGTCAATATACTTCGGCAATCGAGGATCATCATGAATGAGCCACCGCCAGGTGTACGAGCCAATCTTCTCGATACGCTACGAAGTATCTCTCAAGCTCGTCTACAAACTGGTCCCGCCGAGAAAGCGAGGCTTTACTTCCTCTTGTCCTGGTTCCACGCCGTGGTCCAAGAACGACTTCGATACTTGCCGATTGGATGGAGCAAGGGTTACGAATTCAACGACTCCGACTTTGACGCGGCTGTCAGCACCATCGACTCGTGGCTTAACGCACTTGCTAAAGGCAAAGCCAATGTCGATCCAGCTCAAATACCATGGAGTGCACTGCGTACGCTTATCAAACAAGCGGTTTACGGTGGTCGCGTAGATTCGGACTACGATCAACGAGTTGTAGATGCTTTCGTGGATCGTATCTTCTCCGCCAAGGCCTACGATCCCGACTTTGCCCTTGTCGAGTCTGCAGAGGATACTCTAATCATACCCGATGGAACCCAAATATCGCACTTTGTCGACTGGACCCATGCCCTACCTGAAAGGGAGCCTCCTTCGTGGCTCAGTCTACCCAAGACGGCCGAGAGTCTAGTCGCTGCTGCCGAGGGTACGTAGCGTGCTCCAGTGCAAGTGCCAAGCTAACAGTTCAGGTGAAGCAATTATCAGCAAGCTGCGAAAGATGAGGACGACTGAAGATGAAGACGGCGATATGGACGCTTCGACTTCGACCGAGTCGGTCCGACCGGCCTGGATGTCTACACTCAAGACGCATGCCGAGGATTGGCTCAAGGCATTACCAGCAGCATTGAGTGAGCCGACGGTCCGAGACTCGCCCCTATCGAGGTTCTTTGCTCGAGAATGTCATACCGGGGTTCTGCTTCTGTCTAGAGTCAGGAAAGATCTCGAAGAAATGGTGGGAGTGTGTGGTGGAGCCATCAAGCAGACCAATGAGACGAGGAGCCTCATGTCTGATCTCAATCAAGGTACGTGGTTCCGTGACAACAGCCATGACGACATACTCACCGCTAGGTATCGTGCCCAAACACTGGTTGAAATATAAGATTGCCGGCAACACATCCCTCGCTCAATACATTGCCGACCTTACGGCTCGGCTTGGGCAATTGGAAGATCTGGCTAAGGAGACCGACACTTCGAAGGGCGTTTGGCTCGGCGGTCTATTCCAGCCCGAGGCGTACATCACCGCCACGCGGCAAACGGTCGCGCACCAAAATGGCTGGTCGCTTGAGCAATTGTCAGTCTCGGTTACGCTAGACCAGACCAGCGATAAGGATGCTTTTGTCATTGAAGGTGAGTACATCCGTCATACCTAGCTCTAGATTCTGATATATCAGGGTTGAAACTCGAAGGAGCAGACTGGACCAACTCGGGCTTGACCCTGAACGATGGCCAACCTGT
>Ga0265797_10007507_pt1 | contig 14888 bp, 15 predicted proteins | sample P2T30metagenome_FD_192433 | JGI IMG/M metagenome (GOLD analysis project Ga0265797, IMG submission 192433) | Plant litter microbial communities from East Loma Ridge, Irvine, California - P2 T30 | ecosystem: Environmental > Terrestrial > Plant litter > Unclassified | place: USA: California... | reverse complement strand
CTCAACACAGAATCAACGAGCGCGACTACAGCGGCGAATCAGAATTCGAATATGGCTCCCGCCGCGGCTGGTGGCGCATGTTCAAGCTCTTCAACGACTACAAGATGAAGTTCACCCTCTACGCCGTTGGCTCCGCCGTCGAAGAACAGCCTGAAGTCGTTACTCGATGTGTGGAAGAGGGCCATGATGTTGCTTCTCACGCCTACCGCTGGATTGACCACGCCAATCTTTCTGTTGAGGCTGAGAAACAGCATATCAGAGACGGTATCACATCGCTGAAGAAGCTCTCCGGCTATGCGCCAAAGGGATGGTACTATGGCCGTCCCTCACCACAGAGCAGAGCGCTCATCCCACTCGTGTACGAAGAGATGGGCGAGGAGCTGCTTTGGGCCTCAGACGCCTACGCCGACGACCTGCCCTACTGGACCGATCTCCCCCAGGAGCGCAGCAGCGCCAATCCCAAGGGATGCTTGATGGTTCCCTACAGCTACGACTGCAACGACTTCAAATTCCACTGCCAGGGAACTGGTTTCCGCAGTACGGCTGCGTTCTACGAGCACATGAAGAACTCTTTCGATGTGCTGTATGAGGAGGGCGAGGCTGGAGAGCCGAAGATGATGACCATCGGTCTGCACTGCCGCATCATTGGTAGGCCGGGAAGGTTCAAGGCGCTTCAAGACTTTGTCAAGTATATCTCCGAGAAGGAAGGTGTTTGGGTTGCGACTAGGACGCAAATAGCGGAGTCGTTCAGGGAGCAGTTCCCGTATAAGAAGGGTCAGCTCGCGTAGATAGTTAATCGGAATTGTTTCAACGTTCAACTCGGAGTCGTTTGCGCACATGAGACAACAGTGACTAGGATCTTTCGAACTAAAGCCAATGACATCGCCTATCTATACTCTCCAAAGTTCCACTGACTGCCATCCATCATACCGCGGTTGTCCATCGACATGGCTGCATCTTGAATGGGGTCCACACCGTAGAGACCCGACCCTTCATAAGCATTCCAGCTCATCTCAGTCTGGCCTTGGCCAAAGCCATCGAACCTCATTGCTGCAGATGCAGTGTCGTCGCTTACCATCTCATTCCACATTCGCCAACCCTGCCACCCACCTGGCGCCTCTTCGTCCACTTCCATGAACGCCTCCTTCACAGCGTCAGTAACCATATGTGACATGGTAGGCTTACTACCCATCGTTGGGTGCTGTGAGGCCTGCTCGCGGCTATCTCGTCGGCTTCGAGGAGAAAGTCCTGCCATAGAAGGCTCCGCATCCACGTCGAGCTGCAGCGGTCGCGAACCGTTGCTATGCATCATTGTGGTAGGTGTCGAATTGACAATGGTCTTGAACAAACTTCCCGATAGTGCGTCGAAGATATCGCGGTATTTGACGGCACCTGGCCACTTTTCACCAAAGATGGTGAGGATCTGAGAACAGGCCCGTGTCGCCTCGAGAACGTCGTATGAGAAAAGGGATCGATCTCGCCAGATGCAGTACACCAGTGTCAGACCAGCTACAAAGCACGAATGTAGGGAGATCATCGTGTAGGTGAGCGTCCGATTCTGGCTGAGCCGTTTGTACGCGTTGCATACACAAGCAGCAGAGCGCGCGCAAGTCAGGAAGCGTATGTCCGAAGTGTCCAGCGTTGGGAGGAAGACAGTGAAGAGATAGAGCATCGCTTTGTGATACTGAACGCCATAGAAGTCTCGCGCATCAAGATATGCGCTTTCGGGATCGTACATCCACGTAATCTTGTTCCCGTTCTTCGGTGTCTGTGGATATGTTCGTAGCCATTCATCCAGATCGCTCCGGATTGTAGCCATCTTCCGGTCAAGTTTGGCCCGCTGTTCTGGCGTCCCGTTAAAGACATCTCTATCGACGCGGAAGACTGTCTTATGGATCCGCGACTGGATCTGATCAAGCTTGATAATGTGTATGAAAGGCTCGATATTTGACCATTGGGGCCTGACCGAGTCTGGCTCTTCCGGATGCGTTAGTGTCCAGAACTCAGGACTAGTACTGGGAAACTTGAAGAGTCAGTTCACATACCACAGTCCACTTGGGTGACATACCTCGACGTTGATGTCTCGGTCGGCGATAGCAAAAGCTCTACCGAGCACAATGCTAGTCACTCTGTCAAGGCAGTAACACGCCCAGAACGCACGTCGCCGCAGTTCAGCATCTCTTGCAAGCTCAGGAGAGCCCGTGACCTTCTTCTTCCTGTGTAAGCCCATCTCGATGCAGACAGAGGTCGCATAACGAATCTGGGACCAGGCGCCTGCACCATATGGAGATCTCTGACCATGCACTCCAAGCAGGATGAGAAACTGCACTGTCGCGAGGTTGTGCTGATCTAAGATGTAGTCCATTGGCTCGGTGGCCGCGACAAGGTGATGCTCAGAATCCACCCCACATGGCTTCCGGGTCAACGACAGGAATCGAGCAGTAATGGCATATATGAGATGGAAAATGCTGCGTTCAATAATAGTCAGGGCACCTCGCACAAACTGCTTGTCGAAAAGCTTCGTGTAGACTACACGATCCAGCAATGGCCAGCGCGTGTGGATACGTTCGAAGAATACATCAAATAGCATGCGTGCCTGTTGTCGGTCTGGAAAATCCGCAACGGGCTCATCGGAATGAGTAGACTCGGGAGGAACAGGAGGCCGTGAAGTTCCGGTAGCCTGGCATGTTTGGTTCACTGGCAGAGTTGTTGCTCTCTTGCCAGAACTTCGGAAGATGGAGGACTGAATGATGCGAGCAATGGTAGCGCCGGAGCTAGAGCCGACATAGTAAGGCTCCGAGGTTGTATCTGTGGTACCAGATGCACATAAAGAGAGATACGCAACGCCATCGACGAGTGAAGTACGATCCTCACCCTCAAGATCTTCAGAGAAACAGTCATCTCGGGATTCGCGACGCGATGCACTGGACCGGGGGTGAAGAGCGAGCGCCGGCTCTTCAACGTTCATGGAAGATGTTCTTTGCAAAGTCTCTGGGCCGTTTTCATAATGGTCCTCTGCATGGTCAGGAAGACGGGCCTCCAGAAAAGCGATCCGCTCTTCTAGGGCGTTGATATAGCTGAGAAGTCAGGAAACAGTTCGTGCGCATGCCAATGGCCGTGGGAAGAACCTACACAGACTTGCCGCCGGGGTACTGAGGACGAATAGTCCTTTCATACGCACAGGCTACGCCAGCTCGCTGGCAAGATCTGCATACTGGATGCGCACCGTCACACTACATGATTCTTAGCCAAGGTGCATGAAGCAACGTCCCACGTGACGTACACGCTGCTTTCTCCGTTTGCATCTTTTGCAGGCCAAGGCCACCCGAGATTTCCTAGTCGCAGGACCTGAGTTTGAGGCGTTCGACTGAGCTTCCTTTGGAGAGTTGGATGCGGGTGCGTCTGCGGCCGTTCCAACACCCCGACCGGAGGAGGGGCTTACGGGGCTCTCTGGGTAGGACTGCAACATGGCCTCGTCGTCAGGAGTATGGCGTTGATGCGACAGCCCTGCAGCTGTCGGCTCTGATTCATACCGTTTGGCTCCATATTTCCCACGTGCGATAGTCCCGTTGAGGCCCAGGTGGAATGTGTGAGCCGACGTGTGTCTTATCGCGAATTATCCATGATAGGCTAAGATGGCACGGGCCTCCAATGGCTTTATCTCGGCTGCACCCATCCGGCGCCTGGAGACCCCAAAGATTGCGAAGGAACTACGCCATAACAAGCAACATATCGGAGTTCTCATCCTCCTCCTATCTCCACCCCTGTTCTTTATCGCACCGTTCACGTTGATGTCAGGCTTGGGAATGACTGATGCGCGCATGGCAACATGGTACATCGGCTAGAAAGTGCCCGAAGAGGCTGCGCCAGAAGCTATGCCCGTGGTCAATCACAGCCCGATATGCGTGCGATACGTGAACGACTTGGAGTTGGCGTGACGTCCGATCGCCATATGAGACACCATGGTCCGCCGACATGAAGAGGATTTGAAGGATTGACCACGCCCAGTAGTCGACTAAACCACACCATTACAGCACCATGGGGAAAGTCCAGCTTCCGACCAAGGACCAGCTCGCGGCGCCCTTTCGCTCGAAAGAGGCCTTTGTCGACTTCATCAGGGCTCCCCAAGGCAACGACGGTCATGCCCCCATCGGGGACGAGAGATGGTCTAACAAAGATCTCGAGCCAACGCCGGTGGAACAGAGGACTTGGACCTGGTAAGGATCTTGACGACGCACATCTTTGAGCTTTTATTGACAAATGAAGGTTCAACCTTCCTCTATACTGGTTCTCGAACCAGTTTTCTCTCGTTGGTTGGAATACGGGCTCCGCTCTTGTCACCGTCGGTCTGGTAAGCTACGTCGAAGCATGCAAGCGGAATATGGGACCTAATGGCGTAAACAGACATGGCAACAATCCTTCGTGTCAGCCTGCATTGGATCATTCCTCGCAGCAGTCGTAGTCGTCCTTATGGCTCGTCCAGGTGCCAAGTACCACATCGGATTCCCTGTGATTGCACGCTCAGTCATGGGTATGTACGGCTCCTACTTCTTCGTCTTCATCCGAGCGATCGTATGCATCATCTGGTACGGAATTCAGTCCTTTTACGCCGGTAACATCCTCTCGGTAATGCTCCGTTGCATCTTCGGCAGTTCCTGGCAAAACTTCACGAACACACTCTCGCCTACCGCAAGTGTCACCTCGAAGCAGCTTCTGGCTTTCTTCATGGCCTGGCTAATGGAGTTTCCGTTCATGTGGGTCCACCCCAGACACATCCACTATATCTTCACTGTGAAGGGGTTCATCATGCCAATCGCCGCCTTTGCCATCTTCGGATGGTGCATGGCTAACGGTGGAGGACTCGGCGCTATGGACCTTGCTTCCAGCGAAGGCGAGCTTGCCGCCTCAGTGACTCCTTTGGGATGGAGCATCATGGCCGGTATCAACACCATCTTCGGTTCGCTTTCGCCTATGTTGGTCAACCAGCCTGACCTTGCTCGTTACTGCAAGAAGCCTCGAGATGCTGGTGTGACTCAAGGTGTCAGCGTCTTCGTGTCCTCCATCATTGTCTTTTTCCTTGGCATGGCCTCAACCACTTCCATGCAGGCAGCATATGGTGTTGCCTACTGGAACATCTGGGATCTCTTCGAAGCCATCCTTGACCACCACTTCGGCGCCGGAGCGCGTGCGGGGATCTTCTTCGTTGCTTTGGCGTTCTACTTCGGTGTCTTCGCCACGAACTTTGGAGCCAACTCAATTCCGTTCGGAAGTGATATGACTGGCCTTTTCCCCAAGTGGCTCACCATTCGCCGTGGACAAGTGCTTTGCGCCATTCTTGGTGTCGTCGTACAACCATGGGAACTGATGAAGAACGCAACAGCCTTCTTGAGGTAAGTTTCCCAACAAGCTTCCCACTCACCACGCTAACGATGAATTAGTTTCTTGGGTTCTTACAACATCTTCATGGCCCCTCTTTGCGCCGTCATCATTGTCGACTACTACATCGCGCGCAAAGGAAACATTCATATACCATCGTGCTACGATGGCAAGAAGACGGGTCTCTACTGGTACTGGTCTGGTGTCAACTGGAGCGGTGTGGCAGCCTGGCTACTTGGTACAACTATGGGTATTCCTGGCCTTATTGGCCAGTACGAGCCACAGATCATTTCGGCGGCTGCGCAGAACATGTACCGCATGGGCTGGTTGCTAACTTTCTTCACCGCGGCGACGGTCTACTTCGTGATCACCTTCTTCGTCAAACCGCGTGTGTTCCCTGTTGGACGCGAGAGCACACCCTTCGAACGGGAATGGCTAGCCAACGACGGCCGTGAGGGCTTCTTCGACGGCGACAGAGATGATGGAGTGATTTATGGCGCCTCAACGCCACCCATGACCGATGGAGGAGAGGATGTTGAGATTGGCGAGAAGTCACCAAAGGTCACCTTTTGAGCTCAGAGCAGCAACCTAGATTGTAACGGAATCGAAACCATGTACTCACATCATGTAATTGCAATACGATAGATTTGAACAACATTCTACTAAAAAACCTACGACACTAGATTAGCCTTGCTATGATATCATGAAATTGAGACTCCTGATCAGGCGGCTGGACCTGTGGACTACCCAGGTGTGAGGTTGTTCACGTGGTTCCTAGTACCGACATGGACTGAGCAGTTCCGATCGGAACCAGCATTCCGAAAAAGTGGGATGCCGTTATCGGCTCCAACTTATTAGTACAACCGGTGTATCCTTGTTGGGCAAGTGTTTGGCTATCGCCTATGAGCGGGTCTGGACGGGACACGCAACTGCTCCCTATCATGATGCGGGCTTTTTGGGCCGATGGCATCGCTGACGCTGACAGGTTGCTGCCTTCGGCGTCTCCAACTCCAACGGCTTCAAAGACCACCTGGGCACTTCTCCAATTCCTCTTCGTGACATTACAATCGACCTGAGAAAGTAAAACGGGAATACCTTCCAGCATTTACACACCAACAATTCCTACGATCACCGACTTATGAGAAGCCATGAGCTCAGATCTTTACAAACTCACAGCCACCGAGATCTCGGCGAAAATCAAAGCGGGCGAGACCTCAGTCGAAGAGTACGCAAAATCACTCCTCGGACGCATCGAAGCACGTGACGAAGCTGTTCAAGCATGGGCATACCTGGACCCTGAGTACGTTATCAAGCAAGCGAAAGCACTTGATGCCATTCCACAGGCCGAGCGTGGTCCTCTCCATGGTGTTGCCATTGCCGTAAAAGATGTCATCTACACTAAAGGTGAGCTACCAGAACCATCTCTTCATCTAACTCAACTAATCGTGTAGAAATGCCAACGCAGTTCAACTCACCCATATATGCCAACGATGCGCCTCAAGTAGATGCTGGCTCCATAGCGATACTGCGCAAGAGCGGTGCACTCATCTTCGGCAAAACAACAACGACCGAGTTTGCTGCGACAACCACAGGCCCAAAAACACGAAACCCGCACGACTCAAAACGCACGCCTGGTGGTTCTTCATCCGGATCCGGTGCCGCAGTAGGCGATTTCCAGGCACCTATCGGTCTAGGAACCCAAACCGGTGGCAGCACCATCCGTCCTGGCTCATACAATGGCATCTATGCCCTTAAGCCCACATGGAACTCTATTACTCGCGAAGGCCAAAAGATCTACTCTCTGATTCTGGACACATTGGGTCTCTACGCGCGTAGTGTGGCTGATCTAGAACTGCTCGCCGATACATTCGCTATTCATGACGATGCGCCACCTCCAAAAGACTTCACAGTGAAAGGCGCAAAGTTTGCCCTTCTCAAAACCATGGTTTGGCCGAACGTCGGCCCTGGCACCTCCGCCGCACTTGACAAAGCCGTCTCGCTACTTCGTGCGCATGGAGCCGAGGTTGAGGAAATAAGCTTACCAGATGACCTTAACGATCTTCCGGCGTGGCACGCGGCCGTACTCAACTCTGACGGCCGAACCGCGTTTCTGCCAGAATACACAGTGGCCAAGGATAAGATCTCGGAACAGCTCGTCGGCCACGTTGAGAACAGCGGGAAGATCTCGCGCAAAGCGCAACTTGAAGCTTTCGACAAGATTGCGGCAGCGAGGCCGGTTGTGGATGAGATACTTGGCGGATACGATGCGGTACTTACACCAAGTGTGCCGGATGAGGCATCACTGGGTATTGAGAAGACGGGCAGTGCGGCGTTTTGTTTGATCTGGACGGTAAGCCACATTCGCGTATCCAGCTGGAGAGAACTTGACTAATACTCGCGCAGGCACTGCACACACCAGTAGTCAATGTTCCAGGTTTCAAGGGCGAGAACGGAATGCCAATCGGAGTGTCGCTGGTTGCACCTCGCTACCACGATAGACGGTTGCTCGCGGTCAGTAGCAAGGTCGGTGAAATCTTTGAAGCAGAAGGTGGATGGAAGCGTTCCGTATAGCTCTATTGTGAATGAAGCTGTATCCATTGGATCAAAGCATCTGTCCTCGGTTTTTGGTTGACTTTCATTGGTTGCTGACGATGCGTACTCTGGTTCTCTCGACCAAACTGTTCTACTTGACTCACAGTCAGGTTCGTTTATATCTCCAATGCACTCTTCAAACTCAACTATCACAACATATCTCGGCAATACCAACAATACGCAAAACACACTCTCACAACAACATCAAGATGACGTCACAACAAGTTATCGAAGGCAAAGCAAAAGCTAGGGCGAACGCGGAGTTAGACCTGAAAATGTGTGCAAACATCAATCTTCGATTTCTCCTCCGTAGTTCAATTTCTACATACCTCAAAGCTATATACCTCAAAAAACTCCGGTTTACACGAGAATGGTATTGTGCGAGATCCTTCCTGTCAGAGGTACAAATTCGGTCGTACTTTACAATTGAAGAAGTTACGCTCAAGCTTAAAAGACAAAAGCAGTACGGCAGAATGAAACAGCTTGAAAAGGCCCTCTCACGCTATTCACGAGCTGCACATCGCGAAGTTGTAGCGAGACTCTTTGTCTTGCCGCGCGAACTTCGCGACATGATCTATGATGAGCTCTGGGCCTTGGATTCATGCAAGGAAAAACTTATCGATATGCTTGTTAGTGGAGACGACAGAAATGAGCGACGGAGAGGGCCCTGGACTCAACGTTACCCTGGGAAGTTTGACTGCTTTCTCCCAAGCTTGGCCAAACAGGGGTTTGGGGGGAGGCAGGTGGCAACAGAAATGCTGAAGGCTTTTGGGAAAAGAGATGGGACTGATATTACTGAATCTTCGTATTCTGATCATTGGTCTTGGTCTGCTTATCGCGTGTCGTGGAAAAAGATGCACGACCTGATCACAGTAAAGATGTTTCACTCCGACGTCACGCTGTACGAGCTTCTGGGGAACATGGGTCTAGTCATCGTCTTCGACTGCATGGACAAGATCGACGGAAACGAAGGTCTAGAGCGTATAGGCATACCGGGCAACTTCAACGCAGAACTTCGCCGCTGCATCGATGCGCTCTCATCTCTGCGCGACCAAAAGCCTCGCTCTATCACGTTCGGGTTCGAGGATGAGACTATAGGCGTACCCAGCAACACCACCCATCTATTTCGCTCGCTGAGCGGCCCGTTTCACGAACTCCGGCAGCTGGGATTTGACATAAATGTCAGATGTCAAACCGATGGCTACGGCCGCTGGGCATGGGACATGTCAGGAACGTACAATACTCACAGCCCTCACACGGACAATGTTGATAAGTGGACTCTGCGAAATTGGAGCCTAAACTTCACGCGAGTGAACGAACAATTCGAGGAAGCTCACTTGATGGGCGAGACCTTCGTGTTTAATCCAAATGGGCCGCTCCGGGGGAGCTTTCGCATCAAAAAGCATGTATGGGAGGCCATGCGCAAAGAGCTTTATCGCGCGTATCCAGAGATTGATAATGTGGTGAAGTGGACGAAGAATGAGAGAGGTGAGATATGGATGGATTGTGGATGTGTGAAGGACAAGCATACTTGCTGCCCTTACTATCTGTGCTACAAGCACGGTGGATGGGATGTGATAGAAGATGGTCGGTTGAACAATTCTTGCTACATTTGCAAAGGGCTGGTAGCGCCGGCGTTGTAGCGACAACCAAGGTTGGTTCCAACGAGGCAGAAGGAGAATTCGGCAACGGGAAAGTCTGCGGCTCTTTGGACGAGGAACGCATCAAGTCTTCTAATTGAGTGCCCTGTCTCAGCAAATAACCGAGACTCTTTCAGCCAATATAATCCAACTGTATTCAAACCACTTATGTGAATGATATTCATTGGGCCTTGATCACATGATATATATCTTTCTGCCGTTTGGACACGTGCTTGTTCATATATCAGTTGCTACACAACCCTCGCGCTCTCTTCTCAAGACTCTGTCGTGAAACATGGCCGGAGTCTATGCATACACACACCGCGTAGTAAGACTTTTCCAGTATGCATCATGCTCGGTTGTACTGGCCTTGCATACCTCGACTTCTTTGCCCGGGAGGTACGCCTCCACCATCGCCTTTACTCTCGCCACCGCGGCTACTTCTTCAGCAGGTGCCCTCGCAAACAGATAGAGCGTGATCTTGACTTTTTGAAGGGCCCTGAGCTTACTGGAACTCAGAAAGCGGGTGCAAACGTTGTTCCTAGGGCCTATTCTCATTTCTGATGAGAGGGCCCCAAAATGAATCTCGCGTACGTGTTGAAGCCTACATGTCCTCAGATAGCGTGAAATATCGGCGATGGTAGCAAAACAGAAAGGGATGGTGGTGTACGCGATCATGGCTGTCTCGACGTAGACTTGTCGGCAGACACGGAGTAGGTTCCAGCGCGCGAAATGCTCTTCGGGTTTCGACATCGGCCATACCCTCGATGGCATCTTGACTGGTGATCCTCCAAGCGCGAGGCTGAAGATTCGGTTGCGAATCTCAGCAGGTAGGCGAAGGAGGGGAGAATCTCGTGCGTTTCTGTTTGCTCTGGGTAGAAGGTCAGTGCCGTCAATATATAACTACAAATGGAATATTTCTTACAGCTCAACTTCCGATCCGATGGGCTCGACGTTGAGGAGACCGCTTTTGTGTTTGCGATAACCGCGCTGGCCACGGGCTGGTCTCTTGGGCTTGTCATTCAGACCATGGCGAGGAGCGACTTTGTGAGACCGTTGCGGCGGCATCTTGTGTTACTTGAACCGCTGGTGTATTGAGATTTATGACTTGCGGCGGAGAAATCACCAGTGCGAAAGTGGGTAGAGGAAGGTCAAGGCAAACACAACGGGAGAGGAAAGTGCGATGAAAGCACGGGCCCTGTGCGCTTCTGTGTGCAAGAGTGAAAATAAGAGCCTCGGAAAGAAGGGAAACGTCAGAGGCTCTTGAAGATGCGACACTTCTCGTTCGTGAGTATCTCCTTGCGCGTGAGTCGTAATAAATCCGGAAGCTATGTTGGCTCATCGTATCTAGGTCATCGCAGTACCATGGAAAAGGAAAGAGTCATACACGAGGAGCGCACCCGAACATACAAATGCCTCTATCCATCTAGATCACTCGAAGAGTGACGCATAGTGAATTTCAGCGCGTGTTCTTTCCACGCATGCAAACCGGAAGGTTCTATCCATCGAGCTCTGTGTGAAGATACGCTTTCAAGCCTTCGAGGATGAAAATGTGTGCTGAAGATCTACCTAAGGCGTGAGCTCGCATCTGAATGTTCACTGATATATCTGGATGTTCTGCAATAAGATGTTGAAATCGAGATGTTGGAAGCGCGGAAGGAACGTCTCTGGAGAGGGAATGGACGGATTACATAATGCGGCGGTCGGAGATGGCTGCCAGATTCGCCGATGACTCTGGAGCTTCGCGTGTCCGACATCATCATTGCTTGCACCCAATCTCCCCATAATGGCGTCGCGCACACGGCTGGCAGCCACTACGGCTTCCGGACTACTACGAAGCTCAAGACCACTCGCAACATCAAGGATATCGCCACTCGCTGCTGCTTTGACAACATCCTCCGCCCGCAGCTTCTCGCAGCTCAACTCGCATTCCGCCTCAGACCCGACCAACATCTTTGCCTTCCAAACCGGCTCTAAGTCGGGGGGCGTTCCTTCGTACTTCTCAACACAGAACCGTCGGCCTGCAAATACAATCATCCGGTTCGTGCCACAGCAAACAGCATGGATTGTAGAGCGCATGGGAAAGTTTAACCGCATACTGGAGCCTGGTCTTGCCATCTTGGTACCCTTCATTGATAGGATAGCCTACGTCAAGAGTCTCAAGGAAAACGCCCTCGAAATCCCCAGCCAGAGTGCCATCACCGCGGACAATGTCACATTGGAGCTGGATGGTGTCCTGTACACCAGGGTCTTCGACGCATACAAGGCGAGGTGAGCATGTCGTGCTTATTAGACTGGAAGCGATGCTGACAGCCCATAGTTACGGTGTAGAAGACGCAGAGTACGCCATCTCCCAACTGGCACAAACCACGATGCGCTCCGAAATCGGTCAACTCTCCCTCGATCACGTCCTCAAAGAACGCGCCAACCTGAACGCCAACATCACCGCTGCGATCAATGAGGCTGCACAAGACTGGGGTGTCACCTGCCTGCGATACGAGATCCGCGACATCCACGCACCCGAACCCGTCGTCGAAGCCATGCACCGCCAAGTCACCGCCGAACGATCCAAGCGAGCTGAGATTCTAGAGTCAGAAGGTCAGAGACAATCTGCTATCAACATCGCTGAGGGAAAGAAGCAGTCGGTCATTCTGGCCTCCGAGGCCTTGAGGGCTGAGCAGATTAACATGGCAAACGGAGAGGCTGAGGCTATCTTGCTCAAGGCTACTGCGACTGCCAACGGAATTGACGCAGTTGCGCGATCCATCTCTCAGGGCGGCGGCGCAGCACAAAACGCCATCTCGCTTTCTGTTGCTGAGAAGTACGTTGACGCATTCGGCAACTTGGCTAAGGAGGGCACAAGCATTGTCGTTCCCGGCAATGTTGGCGATATGAGCGGCATGATCGCAAGCGCCATGGCAGTATACGGCAACGTCAACGCTTCCCAAGCAAAGGCACAAGCATCGAAGATGGTCGAGGGCGGAAGCAGCAAGAAGGTTCAAGAGCTCCAGAGCAAGCTGAACGATGCTGAGAGTGGGTCCAATCAGATGCACAACGAGATTAACAGGGTCATGGACGAGAGGCTGAGCAAGAGGTAGTCAGCATTTCTGTATGAGGGATGATAGGATAGGAACGGGATACGACTGTACATTATACCACGCTGTATAAATAGCAACGAGCTGCAAGCGACCGCATCGGGGTTATTGGATATGGGATACCACCCAAAAGCAAGCATCATTCGCGGAGTCTTCTCTCTTCTTCCACTTTGGAACTCCACTTTTCGCATGTCTATAGGGAATAGCGAACAAAACTACACTTTCACCTCAACCTTCATCCCGCAATCTACACTAATCGCTCCACAGCCTCAGCAGCCAAAACCGCAATCTGCTTCCCATCCTCCCAAATCCAATCGTGCCCACCCTTTAGATCTCTTACGTTAACCACTCTCCTCCCTTCCTCCTTAACCTCATCCTCATCATCTCCGACCTCCATAACAATATTCCACCCCTCCCTATCCAGCGTAACACACATAACATCCCTCTGCGCCCTCTCCACAAGCTCATCCTCATAGCTATGACAAAGCATCAGCAGCTTCCCCTCCGGCCACTGCTCCCTATTATATTTCCCCGCAACAGGCGACACAGCCTGCCACTCGATGTACCCTGACCTCTCACCAAAAGCGCCCCTCACAAACTCTTTGTAAATATTCGAAATGTATTCTGGTGTCGTAGGCGGGAGGTGGTTCCGTATCATGAGCGGTAGACTGTATATGCCTGATATCAAAATCATGGCTTCAGGAGCCGGCGAAGGGAGAAGGTCGGGTGTAAGTCCTATACCGGAGACGAGTTGGCATAGTAGCGTTGCTCCGCAGGAATGCCCTATTCCTATCCATCTCTTCACACCGTATTCGCGCTGCAGATACTGGATTCCGCGGGCGACGTCGCGAATATGTTGCGGGTGTCTCGCTGAGCGCTCTGGGTCGTTGGGCGCACTTGGCTGCGTTGCGTGGTCGGGGTATGGCGAGAGTCTGTAGTTCAGACTTGCGATTCCGCCAATCTTCCCTAGAGTAGAGGCGTGCGAAGCGGCGAGGTGTGTGATGGTGGGCGTGAAGCTAGGGGCTTCGATGAGGGGGTCGCGCCAGGCGCCGCCGTGGATGTAGATTAGCCATGGCGCATTGTTGCTGGGTTTGGATGTGGCTTCCTGGGGTTCGGGGAGCCAGACGTCGAGGGTTTGAAGGCGACTTGGGGGATCGCTGTAGGGGATTGAAGGGATGTGTCTGGGGAATGGGGTGGCTGTCATGTTTTAGTTTGATTGGGAGGAGTGGTTGGCGGGGTGTGCAGGTGCCAGCCAAACTTTGAGGTGTGCCGAGGTCGGTCACTCTTTTGGGTTTCTGGTCAATGAACCTTGGGTTCAGGTAAAACTTTGTAGATTTAAGAAGACATCATGAGCATCAAGGCATTTGTTTTGAGTATGAATGTTTGATATATTTTCCCATCCAGTACACAAAAAAGAGTACTATCAACCTCATGAACATTGGTTTCATCCAAGCCATGACTAAACTAAACAGACATTATTCCCGTCAAAGACACATGCCAGTGTCGACGCCCATGGTATTGCGATGCAGGTGTGTAACGCAATGCTAATGCAAAACCCAAGGTATCTCAAGGACCGCTATCCTCATAAAAATAAACGTTCGAAGCTAAAACGACAAAACAATTGATGTGGGGAGCGTTTACAAGAACGCGGCCATGAAGGCACCGAAGCCAACGATGCTACCAGCGGCAGCCTTGACGTTGACGGCAGCACCGGTGGCGTCAGCACCGTCGGCGCCGGTGCCAGTGGCATCAGCATCAGTGCCAGTAGCGTCGGCACCGGTACCAGATGCGTCGCTGCCGCTGCCGGTAGCATCAGCATCGGAAGCAGTGGGCGAGGCAACAAGAGCGACAGTGGTGCTGTTGTTGGCGCTGACGGTGACAGTGCGGGTGGAGTTGACCATGGAGCCAGTGCCGGTTCCAGCAAGAGTAAGAGTGTGGACACCAGGGCCGACAGCAGGGATGTCAGCGGGTACTGGCTGGGTGGTAACGGCGGCAGGCTGGCTGGTCACGGCATCGGGCTGAGTAGCGATGGAGGTATCAGCAGCGGGCATACCAGTAACGACACCGAGAGAGTTGGTCTGGGTGAGGTAGGTGGTCTGGGGAGCCGGGTCGATGGACGATGAAGGGGCAGAGGAAGAGTCCTAGATGAAAATCAGTGATCTGTTCTGCATGGATCGTGAAATGA
>Ga0265797_10007506_pt1 | contig 14893 bp, 9 predicted proteins | sample P2T30metagenome_FD_192433 | JGI IMG/M metagenome (GOLD analysis project Ga0265797, IMG submission 192433) | Plant litter microbial communities from East Loma Ridge, Irvine, California - P2 T30 | ecosystem: Environmental > Terrestrial > Plant litter > Unclassified | place: USA: California... | reverse complement strand
TCACTTTCGGTGCGGATCACTCCGCCCACCCCGACGACGAAGAGGTCATCATGGTCGATCACGCTCCCCCGACCGCCCCCGGCTCAGCCGCACCCGCCGAGACCTACGTGGTGGGCGTCGACTACGGCACGCTGAGCGGCCGAGCCGTCGTGGTGCGGGTCTCCGACGGGGCCGAGCTCGGCACCGGCGTGCACGAGTACTCGCACGCCGTCGTCGACACGACCCTCCCCGGCACGGGTGAGCGCCTCCCCGCCGACTGGGCGCTGCAGGTGCCGTCCGACTACGTCGATGTGCTGAAGAAGGCCGTGCCCGAGGCACTCGCCGCCGCGGGCGTCGACCCCGCGTCGGTCGTCGGCATCGGCACCGACTTCACGGCCTGCACCATGGTGCCGACCACCGCCGACGGCACGCCGCTCAACGAGCTCGAGCAGTTCGCCGGCCACCCGCACGCCTACGTCAAGCTCTGGCGTCACCACGCCGCGCAGGGTCAGGCCGACCGCATCAACGAGCTCGCGGCCGAGCGCGGCGAGTCGTGGCTTCCCCGCTACGGCGGGCTCATCTCGAGCGAGTGGGAGTTCGCGAAGGGCCTCCAGCTGCTCGAAGAGGACCCCGAGGTCTACGCCGCGACCGAGCACTGGGTCGAGGCCGCCGACTGGATCGTCTGGCAGCTGAGCGGGCGCTACGTCCGCAACGCCTGCACCGCCGGCTACAAGGGCATCTACCAGGACGGCGAGTACCCGAGCCGCGAGTTCCTCGGTGCGCTGAACCCCGACTTCGCCGACTTCGCCGAGACGAAGGTCGTGCACGAGATCGGCGCGCTGGGCGACGCCGCCGGCACGCTGACCGCCGAGGCCGCCGGCTGGACCGGGCTCCCCGAGGGCATCGCCGTCGCGGTCGGCAACGTCGACGCGCACGTCACCGCCCCCGCGGCGAAGGCCACGCAGCCCGGTCAGATGGTCGCCATCATGGGCACGAGCACCTGCCACGTGATGAACGGCGACAAGCTCGCCGAGGTGCCCGGCATGTGCGGCGTCGTCGACGGCGGCATCGTCGACGGGCTCTACGGCTACGAGGCCGGGCAGTCGGGCGTCGGCGACATCTTCGCCTGGTACGTCAAGAACCAGGTGCCGCAGTCGGCCGTCGACGCGGCCGCGGCCGCCGGCAAGAGCGTGCACCAGCACCTCACCGACGTCGCCTACGAGCAGCCCGTCGGGGCCCACGGTCTCGTCGCCCTCGACTGGCACAGCGGCAACCGCTCGGTGCTCGTCGACCACGAGCTGAGCGGCGTCATCGTCGGTCAGACCCTGGCCACCTCGCCCGCCGACGGCTACCGCGCGCTGCTCGAGGCCACCGCCTTCGGCACGCGCCGCATCGTGCAGGCCTTCGACGAGTCGGGCGTGCCCGTCACCGAGTTCATCGCCGCCGGCGGTCTGCTGAAGAACAAGCACCTGATGCAGACCTACAGCGACGTGCTGCGTCTGCCGATCTCGACGATCACGAGCGAGCAGGGCCCGGCCCTCGGTTCGGCCATCCACGCCGCGGTCGCCGCCGGCGCGTACGCCGACATCCGCGCCGCGGCCGAGGCGATGGGCAGCGTCGAGCGGGCCACCTACACGCCCGACCCCGCGAACGCCGACGCCTACGACGCGCTCTACGCCGAGTACCTGCTGCTGCACGACTGGTTCGGTCGTGGGGGCAACGACGTGATGCACCGCCTGCGGGCGATGCGTCGGGAGGCGACCCGCGCCTCCTCGGCTCCTGCTCCCGGGTCGGACGGCGACAGCCGAGGAGGCGCGGACTCGGTCGAGCAGACCGCCGCCGACGCGAGCATCGAGGCCTCCGCATGAGCGGCTGGATCGATCGCGCGACGCAGGCCGCCATCGACGCGACCCGCGAGGACGTCGCGGCGCTGCACGCCGAGCTGGTGCGCTACGACCTCGTCGTCTGGACGGGCGGCAACGTCTCGGGTCGCGTGCCCGGCACCGACCTCTTCGTCATCAAGCCGAGCGGCGTCGGCTACGACGACCTCACCCCCGAGAACCAGATCGTCTGCCGCCTCGACGGCACCGTGCTCGAGGGCACCCCGGGCAGCGAGCGCAGCCCGTCGAGCGACACCGCCGCGCACGCCTACGTCTACCGCAACATGCCGCACGTCGGGGGAGTGGTGCACACGCACTCGACCTACGCGACGGCCTGGGCTGCCCGCGGCGAGGCGATCCCCTGCGTGATCACGGCGATGGCCGACGAGTTCGGCGGCGAGATCCCCGTCGGGCCGTTCGCCATCATCGGCGACGAGTCGATCGGCGAGGGCATCGTCGAGACGCTGACCGGTCACCGCAGCCGCGCCGTGCTGATGCAGAACCACGGCGTCTTCACGATCGGCAGAGACGCCCGCGACGCGGTCAAGGCCGCCGTCATGACCGAGGACGTCGCCCGCACCGTGCACATCACCCGCCAGCTCGGCGAGCCCATCCCCATCCCTCAGCAGAGCATCGACGCTCTGTTCGACCGGTACCAGAACGTCTACGGCCAAGCGCCAGCAGGAGAACTCTCGTGAACGACACCCTCGACCCCGTCGCCTTCCTCGCCTCGAAAGAGGTCTGGTTCCTCACCGGCAGCCAGGGCCTCTACGGCGAAGAGACCCTGAAGCAGGTCGCCGACCAGTCGAAGGCGATCGCCGACGAGCTGGCCGCCGCCTCCGACGTGCCCGTGCGTCTCGTCTGGAAGCCCGTCCTGACCGACGCCGACTCGATCCGCCGCACGATGCTCGAGGCCAACCTCGACGACTCCGTCATCGGCGTCACGGCGTGGATGCACACCTTCAGCCCCGCCAAGATGTGGATCGGCGGGCTCGACGCCCTCCGCAAGCCGCTGCTGCACCTGCACACGCAGGCCAACGTGGCGCTGCCCTGGGCCGACATCGACTTCGACTTCATGAACCTCAACCAGGCCGCGCACGGCGACCGCGAGTTCGGCTACATGCAGACCCGCCTCGGCGTGCCGCGCAAGACGGTCGTCGGTCACGTCAGCGACCCCCGCGTGCAGAAGCAGGTCGGCACGTGGATGCGCGCGGCGGCCGGCGCCTCGGCCATGCGCTCGCTCAAGCTGGCGCGCTTCGGCGACAACATGCGCTTCGTCGGCGTCACCGAGGGTGACAAGACCGAGGCCGAGCTGGCCTTCGGCGTGCAGGTCAACACCTGGGGCGTCAACGAGCTGGCCGAGGCCGTCGCCGCCGCGACCGAGTCCGAGATCGACGCGCTGGTCGCCGTCTACGAGACCGAGTACGACGTCGTCCCGGCACTGCGCGCCGGTGGCGAGCGTCACCAGTCGCTGCGCGACGGGGCGGCGATCGAGATCGGTCTGCGGTCGTTCCTCGAGGCGGGCGGGTTCAGCGCCTTCACGACGAACTTCGAAGACCTCGGTGCGCTCAAGCAGCTGCCCGGTCTCGCCGTGCAGCGTCTGATGGCCGAGGGCTACGGCTTCGGCGCCGAGGGCGACTGGAAGACCTCGGTGCTGGTGCGTGCGGCCAACGTGATGGGCGCCGGTCTGCCGGGTGGCGCCTCCTTGATGGAGGACTACACGTACCACCTCGTGCCCGGCGAGGAGAAGATCCTCGGGGCGCACATGCTCGAGGTCAGCCCCGCCCTGACGTCGCAGCGCGCGTCGCTCGAGGTGCACGCGCTCGGCATCGGCGGCAAGGACGACCCGGTGCGACTCGTCTTCTCGGCCGACCCCGGCCCCGCCGTCGTCGTGGCGATGAGCGACGTGCGAGACCGGTTCCGTCTGACGGTCAACGTGGTCGACGTGGTCGAGCCCGACGAGGACCTCCCCAACCTGCCGGTCGGCCGCGCGGTGTGGAAGCCCCGCCCGTCGTTCCCGGTGTCGGCCGAGGCCTGGCTGACGGCCGGCGCCGCGCACCACACGGTGATGTCGACGGCCGTCGGACTCGAGGCGTTCGAGGACCTCGCGCGCATCGTCGAGACCGAGCTGCTCGTGATCGACGAGGACACCCGCATCCGCGACTTCCGCCACGAGGTCGCCTGGAACGCCGCGTACCACCGCCTCGCGCGGGGCCTGTAGGGGTCCGCTCGCGGGCTCGCGGGCTCGCGCTCGAGTGGTCAGAAGATGTCTCTCCGCTCAGCCTGAAGGACATCTTCTGACCACTCGGCAGCCCTGTCCGGGAGCCCGGACCTGTGCTCCACCCAGACGCCCTTCCCCTCGCGGGGGGGGGCGTCGTCCTTTCGCCATGCGCCGACCCGGGGCGCGCGACGCCCTCAGAGCCACCCGCGGTCGAGGGCCTCAGCCGCCGCCCGTGTCCGATCCGGCTCGCCGATCTTGCGACAGGCCGAGGCGACGAGGTTGCGCACCGTGCCGACCGCGAGATGCAGCTGCGCGGCCACGTCGGCCGATCCGCTCGCGTGCGCGACGAGGCGCATGACGTCGCGCTCCCGAGGGGTGAGGGGGCACTCAGCGTGGGCCAGGGCCTCGGCGGCGGCCCCGGGGTCGACGTACTTCTCGCCGTCGACGGCCCGGGCGACGAGGGCCAGCAGCTGTCGCATCGAGAGGTTCTTCGTCAAGACGGCGTGCACTCCAGCGCGGACGCACCGTCGCACGAGTGCCGGAGGCAGCTTGTGAGCTAGCACGATGACCGTCTCGCCGGAGTCGACGGAGCGTCGCGCCTCGTCGACGGCGACTGCTTCCCAGTGGTCGAGGTCGATGACGACAGCTGACCGACGTCGTGTCGATCCACCGGCCTCCGGACCCTGAGGAGGATCGGCGGTCGACCCGGGGGTCGTGCGGCCGGTTCGGGCGACGAACATGCCGGGCGTCGAGCGTATGCACCTCTCGAGTGCCGACACGGTGAGGGTGTCGGCAGCGATGACCTTCACTGCGATCTCGTCGTCGTTCATCGATCGGTCTCCGCTCCGCTGACTCGCCTGGTCGATCACATCACGCCCATCATGTTAGATGCATGAGTCACTCACGGGCAGTCGATGATGCGAGGCACTGATGCGTCCCCATGCCTCTGGAGAGGCTTGATCCATCGACCAGAGGACGACGTGAAGGGGGTGACGAAGATGAAGAAGATCGAGACCACGACGATCAAGCCCGGTAGTGCAGCACGCTGCGACGGCGCCTGCCTGTGCACCTGACCATCGAGGGCGGGTCGCCGACGCGGCGGCCCGCTCTTCCTCTTCTTGCGAGTGATCATGAATCTCCCCCTCCTGACCTTGTTCGAGATCGAGCGGTACGAGAACTTGTGGCTGGCTCTCCGAGCCGCAGGTCCGAGACGTGCAGATCGGCTGATGACAGAGCTGGCCGCCCTCGACTCCGAGCGCTACGAGAGCGCGGCTGAAAGGCGCGACGGTCGAGTCGCGAGCGCAGCGCGTGCCCGAACGGCCATGCAGTCGCTGCCTGCCGTGCCTCGCCACCTGATCGACGAGGCTGCGAACCGGTACGGCACCTACGGGCCTCGAATGCAGCGCGACGCGAGTTACATCATGCTGTGGTTGTCGGATCGGGACCGGCTGTCCGAGGTCGTGACGGTCGAGGGACGAAAGCATCTGGACGACGCACTGGCAGCAGACCGTGGAGTCCTGGCGCTGCCGCTTCATCTCGGAGCGTCTTACGTCATCCCTCCTCTCCTGGGGCACATCCATCCGACCCGCTTCGTCGTGAACCGGATGGACGTGGAGACCCTCAAACGGTTCGCTTTCCCGGACCTGGACGTCGCGGGCTTCCCCCTCGACGACACGACGACGTTCCGGCGTGGTCTGCGGGCGCTGAAAGCGGGGCAGATCTTCGCGATGTTCCCGGAATACGACCCTCGCGGGCAAGACCATCGCCATCAGGAGGTCGATTTCCTGGGGTCGCGCATCAAGGCCCCTCAGGGTCCGGCGCTGCTCAGCGCCGCGGCAGGGTCTCCGATGATTCCGATGCAACTGGACGCCGATGGTGACGGTCGCTTCGTCCTGCGCGTCCACGAGCCCATTCCCGCGCCCGTGACGGAGAACGACATCGCGACCGCCGTGTCATGCCTCTGGAACCTCATCGCAGCACTGCTGCTGGACGGCCGACTCGGCGACTGGGAGATGTGGACGGACTTCGATCGCATGCAACCGGGTGGCGGCACATGACCGAGGCGCCTCTGGTGAGTGTGGAAAGAGTCACCCGCCGATTCGACTCGCCGCCGGCCCCCGCCGCCGTCGATGACGTCTCCCTCGAGATCAGGAGAGGGGAGATGGTCGCGATCGTCGGGCGCTCGGGATCCGGCAAATCGACTCTCCTCCAACTCATCGGAGCGCTGGACGAACCTGACGCCGGGGAGATAAGCATCGGTGGCGTTCCGCTCGCAGGTCTCTCGGAACGAGAACGGACGGCCCTCCGCCGAGAACGTCTGGGGTTCGTCTTCCAGTCCAGTCACCTGGTGCCGACGCTCAGCATCGCCGAGAACGTGGCGCTGACCGCCATCGTCGCGGGGGAGCGGCGGCGATCCTGGGGCCCGCGTGCGGACGAACTGCTGAGACATCTCGAGCTCGGCACGCGGGGTCGTGACCGACCAGTCGAGCTGTCCGGAGGCGAACGGCAGCGCGTCGCTCTCGCGCGAGCCCTCTTCGCGCGACCGGAGGTGCTGCTGGCGGACGAACCGACCGGCGCGCTCGATACGGCGACGGCATCACGAGTCCACACCCTGCTGCGTTCGGCCGTCGGGGCCGGGACCTCCAGCGTCGTCATCGTCACGCACGACCTGGAGACGGCCTGCATCGCCGACCGTCTCATCGTCCTGCGAGACGGCCGCGTCACCGCGGATCGATCGTTCACCCCACCCGGCATAGGCCACGAGGAGGTGAGGGCTCATGAAGAACGCGTTCGTCGTTGGCTGGCGGAACATCGCTGACGGGCGCCGGCGGTCGATCCTCACGGGGCTGAGCACGGCACTGGGGGTCGCGCTCTTGACGACCGCCGTGCTCGGAGGCCTGACATCACGCCAGACAGTCGTCGGGGGCATCGAGTCGCTCGTGTCCTTGGGAGATGTCGGCGTCGTCCCCGGACCGGGACGAGAGCTGCTGCAGCAGGACGCCGTGCCGGATCTCGCCGCGCTACCTGGGGTGGACAGCGTCCTGCCCACCTTGAGCCGTGAGACGGTACTCACGGGAGGCGGTCTGTCAGACGAACCCGCCCTCCTGACCGGCGTACCCGTCGGGCCGGACTCGCTCGCTGCCCTGGTCGTGACCGAGGGTCGGCTTCCGTCGGCCGACGCGACGGAGATGCTCGTTCCGTCGAGGCTCACGACTGACGCCGACGTGAGCGTCGGCACACCAGTGAGTGTCGCTACCCCGAACGGCCCCGTTCGCTTCACCGTCGTCGGAGTCGTCGATCAGCAGTCCCTCGGCGTATTCGCCGACGGACATGTGTTCACGAGCCTCGGCAACGCCCAGACGACGTACGGCCTGGACGGGGCCTTGACCCGCATCGATCTGACACTGGACGCGGCCGACGCGGATGGATGGACGACCCTGCACCAGCGCGATCTACCCGAGGGCGCGGCGTTTCAAGACACTGCCGCGATCGCTCGCGGTATAGAACCGGTCGCGACGGCGGTCTCCGTGGTCACGGGGCTGCTCGGTGTCCTCGCGCTCTCGCTCTCGACGATGCTCGTCGCCTCGGCGAGTCTCGGCGCGGTCCGATCGCGCCGCACCACCTACGCCGCACTCCGGGCCATCGGTGCCGACAGGCGCTGGATCGGCGCCTCCGTCCTCGCGGAGACGGCGATCGTCTGCGGGGCGGGAACCGTCGTCGGCGCCGTCGTGGGGGTGCTGACCGGAATCGTGCCAGGACAGGACATCCCGGGGCCGGTGTCGATCGCGCTCGCCATCGGAATCGGGGTCACGGGTGGGCTCGTCGCGGGTGGTGCCGGCGCCCTCCGAGCCGTCCGCGAGGTGATGGGCATCTCGCCCGCCCTGCAGCTTCGGGGGCTGGCAGACCGCGATGTTCGAGCCGCTGGCCGTGCTCGTCCAGTCACCCTCATCATCGGCTCGGCGGCCGTCACGGGCGTGTGCATCGCAGCGGCCTCAGGGGGGACGAACCTCGCCATGCTCGGTGTCGTCGGGTGCGCCTTGCTCTCGATGATCGCCGCGCGGGCTCTCGTTCGGCCGGCGTCCGTCATCACGGCTCGCTGTCTCCGAAGCGGAGAGCTGGCTTCGCGAGACGAGCGCACCGTGCGGCGGCAGGTGGCCGCGCCGGTTGCGATGGTCGTGTTCGGCGGGGTGCTCTTGTCATCGACTGTGGGCGCGGTGTCCGACGCGACGGTCACGCAGATCGAGCGGCAGTTCGGGGCGGACGTGCAGGTGACGTCGATGGTCCCGCTCAGGGAGGTCCCCGATTTCGGCAGCGTCGACGGCGTCGGACTCATAGCCTCCGCCTCGACGGGGACGGCCAGCCTCAGCAGTGGAACGTCCGTCATCGATGTGCCTGTCCAGGCGGTCGACAGCGACGCGTGGTTCGACGTCGCCCAACTGCCGTGGCTCGATGTGGGCGACACGGAAGGGGCGGCCAGCGTGCGCGCCGCCTCGGGCATCGCCGTGCCTCGGGGGGTGGCGGAGATGCTCGGTGTCGAGGCGGGCGACGACGTCGTCCTGACGAGAGGCGGAGTCGACCGCGAGGTGACCATCGCAGGGACCTTCACCTCGCTGGCGACTGGTCAGCAGATAGTCGTCGACCGGTCGCTCGGCCGTGCTCTGGGATTCGTCGATGTGAGCAGGTGGGACATCTCCGCAGCTCCGGGTGTCGAACCCGAGATGCTCGCGGAACGCGTGGATGATCTCGTCGGACAGCAACCTGGAGTCCAGGTCATCACAGGACACGAGACCAGGACACGCGCTACGACTGAGATCGTCGGACTCACCGCCGGACTCTTCGCAGTCGTCGCTCTGACCATCGGACTCGGTGCCCTGGGTGCGAGCAGCGCCCTCAACTCGAACGTCGAGAGGCGTCGAGGGGACCTCGCCATCTTGCGCGCCATAGGCGCCGATCGTCGCTTCGTGGCCCGCGTCATCGCGACAGACGTCACAGTGGTGGCCGTCGTCGGGATCCTCGGCGGGGTCGCAGGTGGGCTCGTCGGCGGATTCCTCGGCACGGGCCTCGTCTCGGGTCTGCTCGGAGTCGCCCTCCCCCAGCCGATCCCCTGGAGTCTCGCCGGGGGTGTCGTCGGCGTGACCGTGGTCGCGCTCACTCTCGCCGCCGTCGCGCCGTTGCGGTCCGCGCTGACGACCGACCCGCTGATCGTCATGAGAGCTGAGGCGACATGACCGAGCGATACGAACCCGGCACCCGACCACGGCTTCGCGACAGCATCGTCGTCGCGATCGGAGAGGACGGGCGCATGCAGGTGAGAAACCCCTACGAGAGGACGGTCTCCACATTCGACGTCGAGGCGTGGGTGCCGCAAGTCGTCTCGAAGATGGACGGCTCCAAGACGGCGGAGGAGCTCGGATGGGCCGTGGCGCCGGCTGTTCCACGCGGCGACGTCGAAGCCATCATCGATGCGCTCGCCGAAGAACGTCTCCTCGCGGTCTCGGCCCCGAGTCGGGACGTCGCGGGACGACACAGCCGGCAGCTGCGCCTCTTCGACGACATGCTCGCGTCGGGGGATCTCATCGACGCCTCCACGTCGGACGGGGCTCAGTCGATCCTCCGGAATTCTCGAGTAGCAGTCGTCGGGGTCGGCGGCGCAGGCTCGTGGGTCGTCCAGGCGCTCGCTTCGGCGGGAGTGGGCAACCTCGATGTCATCGACGCAGACGTGGTCGAAGTCAGCAACCTCAACAGGCAGGTCCTGTTCCGACTCGAAGACGTCGGTTCGATCAAGGTCGAGGCGGCGCGACGCCGCGTAGAGCAGATCGACCCATCCATCCGGGTCACGTCCCGGAACCGGACCATCCGAACGGTGGCCGCTCTGCGAGAGATCATCGCGGACTGTGATCTCGTCATCAATTGCGCCGATCACCCCACGGTGACACTGGCCTCCGACATCGTGGCCGAGGCCTGCATGGCGATGGGCATCCCGCACATCGTCGGAGGGGCCTATGGGGCCGTCCTCGGGGCGCCGGGCGTCTCGGTGATTCCCGGTGAGACGGTGTGCTGGTTCTGCGTCCGCGCGACTACCGCCGATGACGACGGGGGGACCCAGGCCCAGGTGATCAAGTCCGCCGGCCCAGCTGGATCGATCGCACCCATCGCGGGAGTCGTCGGCAGCTTGACGGCGTGGGAGGCCGTGCGACTGCTTCTCGGTGTATCGCCGACTCTCTCGGGTTCCATCAGGGAGCTGGATCTCTCGACCCTGGAGTGGCATGTGCGTGCTGTTCAAGCCCGTGAGTCCTGCCGCTGCGTCCATGCGGTTCTGTGACGGGCCGGGGCGGCGGCTCGCGGGCCGGGCGCAGGGGGCTGGCCTAGCGTGGCGGGGTGACCGAACAGAGCTCTCGCACCGCGCCTCCTGCAGCATCGATCCCCGAGGAGGCGCGGCGACGGTTCGAGACACCGGCCGGCCCGGTCGTCGGCCGGGTCGACGGCGACGTCGTGCGGGCGACGGGCATCCGCTACGCCGAGTCCGACCGCTTCACCGCACCACGCCCGGTGCGGCCCTCGACCGAGCCCGTGCTCGCCTTCGACCGCTCGCCCGGGTCTCCGCAGCTGCCCTCCGAGACGCTGAGCGCCCTCATCGAAGGCGCCGCCGACGGCATGGTCGCCGACGAGAGCTGCCAGTTCCTCTCCGTCACCCTCCCCGCGGACCTCCGCCCGGGCGAGCGCCTGCCCGTCATGGTGTGGATCCACGGCGGCTCGTACGTCACCGGCGCCGGCGACCTCTCCGTCTACGACCCCCGCGCGCTCGTCGTCGAGCAACGCGTCGTCGTCGTCACCGTCACCTACCGCCTCGGCCTCTTCGGCTTCTTCGGCGACGGCGACCGGATCCCCGCCAACCTCGGGCTCCTCGACCAGCTCGAGGCGCTCCGCTGGGTGCACGCGAACATCGAGGGGTTCGGCGGCGCGGCCGACCGCGTCACCCTCTTCGGGCAGTCCGCGGGCGGCGACGCCATCGCCCACCTGATGATCAGCGACGGCGCTGCCGGGCTCTTCCAGCGGGCCATCGTGCAGAGCGCACCACTCGGCATCACCTCCGGGCGCTCGAAGATGTCCGCCGCGATGGCGGCCGCCGTCGGCACCCCGTCGCGCGACGCCCCAGTCGACGAGGTGCTCGCCCGGCAGGCCGTCGCCGAGAAGGCCGCCCGACGGTTCGGCCTGCGCGGCGGCATGGCGTTCGGGCTCCAGTACGACGAGGCGCCCCTGCCCGCCGAAGCGGACCGCGACGCCGCCTGGCGCCGCGTGGCCCCGCAGATCGACCTTCTGATCGGCACCACGAGCGAGGAGACCGGGCTGTTCCTGGCGTTCATCCCCGCGCTCCGTCGCCTGGCCGCGCTGCCGGTGGTGGGCGGGCTGGTCCGCAGGGTGCTGGTCGGCGGGACCACGCACGTGATCTACGGCCGAGACGCGCGGGCGTTCGCGGACCGGCACCGCGCCTCCGGCGGGAGGGCCGTCCGGTACCGGATGACCTGGGCACCCGAGGGCGCCGAGTTCGGTGCGGCCCACGTGACCGACGTGCCGCTGCTGCTCGGCGGCCGCGAGTCGTGGGGGCACACCCGGCTGATCGGCTCGAGCTCGTGGGAGGACATCGACCGCCGCGGGCGCCGGGTGCGGCAGATCTGGGCCGACTTCGCCCGCACCGGCACCCTGGCGGCGGATGCCGCGGCCGGGGCGCGCGACACGATCACGCTCGACCTGGGCTGAGGCGCGGCCTCGCCGGCGAGCCGGCGAGCCGGCGCGCCGCCGGCTCGCTCGGGTGACACCCCGTTTTCGGCGCTACACCCGCATTTACCGGGGTGTAGCGCCGAAAAGCGGATGTAGCGGCGCGGCGCGGGCTACGCGCGGCGCGGCGCGGCGCGGCGCGGGCTACGCGCGGAGGGCGGCGGCGACGCGGTCCCACCACGCGGCGGAGGCGGTCCGAGCCCGGCCGACCCGCGCCTCCCAGGCGGTGCGCACCGCGTCGCGCGCACCCCAGGCGTCGAGCACGATCCGGTCCGCCGAGCCGGCCAGCACCTGCTCGGCCGAGACGACGCTCGACTGGCCGAAGTTCGCCAGCGCCCCGGTCAGCTTGACCGTCGTGTAGTCGTCGACCGCGATGCCGACGGTGGGGACGCCCGCCGCGACGGCGAAGACCGCGGGGTGGTACCGGCTCGTGAGGTGCAGGGCCGCCTCCCGGGCGAAGCGCGCGGCGGCGGGGGTGTCGGTGGTCTGCTCGACGCGGGCGGGCCGCATCATCCGGTCGATGACGGCGCGGTGCAGCAGGGAGTCGCCGCGCTCGTCGGCCCGCAACGACGCCCAGTGCGCGAGGAACACGACCTCGAGCCCCGTCTCGTCTACGACCCGATCGAGGAGGCGCGCCACGGCCTCCGCGAACAGGGTGCGGTCGGCGGCTCCCACGTGGGCGGAGAGGCTGACCGCGCAGTACGGGGTCGCGGGCGCGGCGGTGGCGGCGGTGGTGCCGGTGCCGGCTGCGGGCGCCGCGGCGTCGGTCGCGACCCCGACGAAGCTCGCATCGTCGATCGTCGCCGTCAGCCGCGACTCGGGCACGCCGAGCGTGCGGACCAGCTCGAACGAGGCGCGTTCGCGCAATCCGACCAGCTCGGCGCCCGACAGCAGCTCGGCGACGAGCGCGCGGTCGTCGCCGTCGAGCACGGGCCCGATCGTCTGCCCGGTCACGACGTACGGCTTGCCCGCGCGGCGCGCGAGCTCGGCGAGCGTCGACCGCTCGAACACGTGCATCGGCCAGAGCGACGCCATGTTGCCGCCCCCGGCGACGGCGAAGGCGTCGGAGGCGCGGATCGCCTCGATCGCCTGCCACGCGGTGTCGGAGGCGGGGAGTGCGGAACGGTCGCCGTCGGCGGCGGCCAGCACGCGCCTCCTGCGCTCCAGCTGCCCCTCGCGACCGCCGGTCGACGCCGGAGAGAAGTCGAGCGCGGGCACGGCCTCGATGCCGTAGCGGGAGGCGGTCTCGGCGGGGGTGGACGAGACCCCGGTGATCGAGGCGCCGCGGGCCCGCAGCTGCGTGGCGAACTCGTCGAACATGGCCTCGTCGCCGATGTGGATCATGTCGTCGACGACGCCGACGTCTCCGATGGTGACGATGCGCACGGGGCCTCCGGGGGTGGTGATGGGGGGTCGCGGTTCCGCGCCGAGACGACGGTACCGGACGGCGGAGCGGGGGTCCGGGCACGGGCTGCGGCGGGTTCGGACGCGAGCTGCGGGGGTTCGGGCACGGGCTGCGGCGGGTTCGCGTCATCCGGGGCGGGTCAGCGCTGACCCGCCGCCGATGACACGGACCCGCCCCACCGCCAGGGGCCCCGCCCGCGCGGATCGGGCCCGCGCGAGAGTGTCACCGTGCGGCGATAGGCTCCCCTCTGCCCGGGGAGTCCGGGCGCGACGCACCACCGGCACGGCACACGACCTCGAGAGGCACCACATGGGGATCCAGACCTCGCTCGACGCGATCCACGAGGCCGAGCGCCTCGTCGACTCCATGCGCCTCGCCGACGAGCTGGCCCTCGACGCCGCCCGCACCGGCGGGCCCCGCACCATCCGCGTGCTGCGCACGGCCCTCTCGAGCGACGACCAGCTCGTCGCCATCGCCGCCACGAACGCCCTCGCGCAGGTCTTCGACGACGCGGCCGACGTCGTGCTCTCGGGGCTGCTGTCGAGCGACCGCACCTTCTTGAGAGAGCACGCCGCCTCTGCGCTCAGCCAGCGCCTCCCTCGCTACGACACGATCGGGCGTCTGATCGGCCTCGTCGCGACGGGCGGCTTCACGGGCATGGTCGCGCAGCGCACGCTCGAGCAGTGGACGTCGTCGTCGCCCGCCCTCGTCGCCGTCGGGCTCGAGGGCGCGCTGCTCGGCGTGCACGAGCCCGATGCGCGCTACCGGCTGGTCGAGACGCTCGGGCTGGTACGCGCCGCCATCGCGACCCGACCGCTGCTGACCATCGCCCTCGACCCCGGCGAGCACGAGCGCGTCCGGGTCGCCGCGGTCTCCGCGCTGGGGCAGCGGCAGGGCGACTCCGCGGTCGCCGCGGCGGTCGACGGGCTCGCGCGGCACGAGGGGTTCCTCGGCGACGTCGCACGGCTGGCCGTCGTCGATCTCTCGGCACGACCCGACGAGCTCCGCGCCCCGACCGGCGACCTGACCGTCGCTCAGCTGTTCCTGCACGCCGACATCGACGCCGACCTGACGCAGGCGGGCAGCGGCGACAACGGCGGGATCGCGACGCTGCTCGTGCGGCTCGGCGACGCGCTGGCGGGGCGCTCCGCCGCCGGGGCGGACGGGGCGTCGGCGGGCTTCGGCGCGGCCGGCAGCTTCGACGCGGGCGGCGGTGCGGAGGTCGACCCCGGCAGCCGAGGAGGCGCGGGTCGCGAGCCCGACACCCGTCACGTCGGCCGCGTGGTCACCCTCTCGCGCGGTTCCGCCGCCGGGGCGCTCGACAGCGTCGAACGGATCGCCGCCGCCACGACCGGTCACACCTACGGGCGGGTCCCGCTGCTCAGCGAGCCGGTCTCGTCGGCGACGGCCTGGCCGCTGCGGGTCGCGGCCCGACGCGGCATCCGGCGCATCCTGCGCGCGAGCGGCGGGGTCGACCTGCTGCACCTGCGCATGGCCGACGTCGGCAGTCTCGCGGCGTCCGACGTGGCGCGCGAGCTGGACATCCCCGTGGTGTTCACGGTGGCGCCCGATCCGCACGCCGTCATCCAGTCGCTCGACCTCGCGGGCGGTCTGACCCGCGAGACCTTCGGC
>Ga0265797_10007505_pt1 | contig 14895 bp, 13 predicted proteins | sample P2T30metagenome_FD_192433 | JGI IMG/M metagenome (GOLD analysis project Ga0265797, IMG submission 192433) | Plant litter microbial communities from East Loma Ridge, Irvine, California - P2 T30 | ecosystem: Environmental > Terrestrial > Plant litter > Unclassified | place: USA: California... | reverse complement strand
CCCGCAACAATCCGGTACACCGCCTGTGCACGTGGCACCGGCCGGCCTGTGGCAACCGGGCCGAAGTCGCCGTTTCCCCTGCCGTGTTCGACGTAGCGCACCACGCGTGCGTCGGCGACCAGCGCCACCGACATTGCGCCGTCGTCTTGTCGTCTGATCGACTCCAAGTCAAGAATTTCGTTGGCCAAAGAGCTAAATTGCGAACAGCGGTCGTTGTCGTCTTCGTGGTCACCATGGCGGCGCCACAACATACTGCCAGACGTCGCAGGCCGTTCCTATGTGATTCGCGCGCTTTCGCTTCAGCGATGACGCAAAGCGAGTCCCGGAATCAGCCAAGGCGACGGACTCGATCGCAACTTAAGTTTTTGCCATTGATGCCGTTGCGCTTGGGTCTCAAGCGCAACGGAACTGTTCGCCGCTACGCCACATACTCAACAAGACGGTTGCCAACTTACGAGCCAACGCGACAACGGCCTTTCGCAATCCCATCCGGCGTTCAAGTTTTGCGCCCCATTGGGCTAAATTTGTTTCTTTTCCATACCTTTTGAGCCTCGCCAGAGCCGCCTCGTAATGCATAGATCGTGTTTGTCGATTTCCCTGTTTTGCTATGGTGCCATTACGGTCGACCTCGCCGGATTGGTATTTTCGTGGTGTCAGCCCTAGAAACGGCCAAATGTCACTGACGTGCTTGAATCGCGACGGATCATCGACTGCTGTTCTGAAGCTGGCCGCAGTGATGACACCAACACCAGGAACGGTCATAAGCAAGCGGCATACAGAATCCTGGTTGACCTGACGTTGGATACTCCGATCAAGCTCACGGATTTTCGTCGTCAGATGACGCCATGTATCCAGCAGTATCCCGATTACTGGCTTTATCCCGTCGCGTAATGGATCGGCGTCCTGGACGCTTGTTTCAAATACCCGGTTTTTGCCTGCGCCCAAGACTACGCCGAAAGTCTTCAACAGTCCTCGGATCTGGTTGTTGGTGGCCGTGCGCAGACTGATGAGCTTTTCCCGCACCGTGAGCATAAGTCGCACCTGATGACATTCCAGACTTCGGACATGCGTAGCTCGATACCAACCGCTACGAACTAGCTGGGCGATGCCGAAGGCATCGTTGCGGTCTGTCTTGTTGAGCTGTACCGTCAACGCGGCGTGGACGTGGCGCGCGTGGATGCAATCAATATTGACGCCTTGCTGCCGCATTGCGTGGTACAGCCACACTGCGAGCGGCCCGGTTTCCATGCCAACCCGTGCCTCACCGGCCCCATGCGCGCGAAGCATATCTACAATCGCTGCGGGCTCAGTCGGCGCGGTACCCTGCCAGGTACGCTGCCCTGATGCGTCAATGATGCAAATGGAAGTCGTCCGTTGTGAAACATCCAAACCAACATACATATCCATGGCTACCTCCGGAATAAGGCGTTTAGATCACAGTATGTGATTCCATTTAAAGCCCTTGACGTTGCGCAGGTACAGGAAGCATAGCCCGAAGCCCCAGTTGCGCTGGTTGTTCGTCAGCCGTACCAGCCAGTCCGCAATGAGCTCGTTTTCCGCGTCCAGGTTGGCTTTATAGCGGTAGCAGGTTTGGCTGATGCCGAATGCCTGGCAGGCCAACTTGACCGTGGCTAACCGCTCCGTCACGACCCGCTGCGCCATCTCCCGCCGCTGAGATGGCGCTACCACTTTTTTGCGAGGGCCTCGGCGACAATTTCGGCTTTGAGACGCTCCTCGGCATACATCTTCTTGAGGCGCCGGTGCTCGTCCTCCAACTCCTTAATACGGGCCATCAGGGACGCATCCATGCCGCCAAACTTGGTGCACCACTTGTAGAACGTGGCGTTGCTGATGCCGTGTTCGCGGCACAGCTCCGGTACAGGGCTGCCGGCTTCGGCTTGCTTGAGGACGGCGATGATTTGGCTGTCGGTAAAGCGGGACGTCTTCATGTAGAGCTTTCTGGTTCTTAAGTAGAAAATTCTACTTCTAACCGCGCTCATTTTGTGGGGGGATTACCCCGGCGTTTTCCAAGATCTCTTTTGTCCACTGGCCGACCAACACCGGATGCACGCCGAATTCCTGCGCAATTTCGGTTACCGTCTTCAAACCCGTACCGCCTCCAAGCCAACCTTTGCCTTGAATTCTGCCGTGTGCACCCCGCGTTTTTTGCCTTCACTCATTTACTATCATCCTTTCACGGACGACAGCTTAAACCACCGTCTCAGATCCGGGGTCCACTATACAATTAAGTACGACTTGATCTACACTAATATGGTAAACTTTCCTCATGGAAACCTCGAATGTTGAGTCCCGTTCCATCATGACGGCATTTAACGAATAACTCAGGTCGTTTCTGCTGCCGTTCCTTGAGCGCGAGGACGGGCGCTTTGCTGCCGATGGCGCGTTGTGGAATGTGGTGGTTGTAAACCTTCAGATAGTTCAACAGTGTGGTTTGCAGATCGGCTCTGCTGTCGAAACGGATCTGCTGGAGTAGCTCGTTGATGTGCCGTTGAAACGCTCGACTATACCGTTGGTTTGCGGATGGCGCGGCGGCGCCATCCGATGCTCGGCAGACAGGGCTGCGCAGGCGACGTCGAAAGTATGCTTGCCGCTCGGTTTCTTGTCTTTGGTAGTGAAGCGATCAGTAAATTGCGAGCCGTTGTCTGTCAGGATTTGGCTGAATTTGATGGGGAAGCCAGCTTGAGCCGACTAAGAAAATCGACGCTTCTCGCCTCGATCATGTAGCTGTAGATGTGCAAAAAACTCAGCGTGGTGCTCGGTCGATGGCGACGAACAGATAACGGCGAGAGGTCTCGTCCGGCATCTACGATAGGTACTTGATGTCGATGTGGATGAAACCGGATTCGTAGTCCTCAAAGGCCTTCTTCGCTGTGATCTTCTCCCCCTCGGCAGTGGCAATCAAGTCCGTCATGCGTGACATGCCTTCAAGCTTTATCACGCGCGCAATGTCCGCTCGCGAGACGGCCGGATTGAAGTAGTGTTTTGCGGCGAACAGCAAGTTGTCTAGCGGCAGGTAGAGCGACTGGCGCAGAGCAAGAACAATGGTTTCCTGGGCCTGGCTCAGAGTCGCGCGCAGCCTGTGGATTCGGTGTGAACGATCCTGTACATCGTCACGTTCAAGCCACTTCTGTGCCGTGGCTCGTGTGATATTGGAGACCTTGGCAGCTACTCTGGAAGACAGGCCAGAATGCTTGATCTTCTGACGGATTTTCGGTGTGGTGTGGTACGCGCCTGTGCTTGAACTCTTGCTGTCACTGCTCCGGGTGCGATTGAATACTGGAAGTGCTGAACCCAGCAATCAGATCGCCCAGCATAGCTTTTGCACGGAACAAAGGCCAGCTACGCGAGGAACATGGTCGCATGATAGGGAACAATTATGCAGTGATGCAGATGTATATTTGCTTTCAAATGCAGTTGATAGTCTTGTCAATCAACGTCCAAAAATGGATAAGCATTAGTCGCTACCACTGGTTAAAAAGAAACCACCTAAGGTTATCTGCTGCGAACATTTTTACCTTTTACTTACCCATATCGGCCTTTTGGTCGAAGCGTACGATTTTGATTTCATTTTAGAAAAATACTATGTTTCTGATAATCAAAGCCTTCATGGATCTCGCACTTCTTTTTTTGCTTACTTTAATTTTGAGCGCTCAAACTCAAGTGCAAGCTCAGGAGGCATGTCCGGTTACTAAGGAGGTCTATAATTTTAGTGGTGCATACAATATGAATCGGCCAGATCCAACGGACGGATATGCTTCTGAACAAGATTTGGTAGACGCGACGCTTAAAGCCTCTAGTTCGATTGGTACCTATATCCGTGACGCAGCTTTGTCGGGGAATCATTTCATTCTTCACTATTTGGATCGTAATGGCAATCCAAATACTATTCGCGCATCCCTAAACATTTCGTCTAGTCTAGTGTGCCCAACTGGATTTAATTTGAATAGAAATAACCAGTGCGTTAACGCAACAACTGGCAATTGCGGTTGTCCTGCTGGTAAGAAATTTAAACCTTCAGTGAACATGTGCATTGGGGTCAGTCCAGCAATGGCAGAGGCAAACCCCGACAAGGATAATGGCAAGAACTGTCCTTCTGGAGATGGCGAGCCTGCGCAACCAGTTTGCGGCAATCCAGTGAATCCTGGAAGTGGGAATAAAACTCAGATAGAAGAAGACTTCATCGATAAAACGCATGGCCTTTCAATTTTGCGCACGTACAACAGCAAGGCTAATTCGACAGATAGATCTAGGGAAATTTTTGGCTCACACTGGTCATTTGATTTTAGTACGAAACTTTCTGTGATGCGATCTAATTACGCTACAATTCCAGGTTGTTTTATATGGGATGACGACGGGACGAAATTCTGCGAATTCCATTTGCCAGCACCTGACCAAAGTTCGAGCGGAAGTATTGTAACAGTATCTGGCTCAGATGGTAAGAAAGTGTCTTTTAATTATGTATCCTCAAGTGCAGGTAATGGGAACTACACAAAAGATGCAAATGTAAATGACTCAATCTCATATACGCAGTCGTACAGCTCAGATGTGGGCGGGGCCTATATTTACAACGATATTGCAAATTCAAGGACAGTTGTTTACGGTGAAGCTGCGGGACGCGTTCTAGCAATCACGGACCAAGAAGGAACCAGTCGTCAGGTCACTCATTTCTGGGGATCAAATGATAGCGCAGCTGGTCGTTTTCCTAGCACTTCGCCAATTTGCAATCATGTGCAAGCTGGGCCTAATATCTATGGCGATCGCATTCTTTGCGTAACCGATAATTGGGGAAGACAGGTAAATTTTGAGTATGAAAATGTGCCTGGGACGGGTAACTCAAACAACCCGCTTGTTCGGATCACGAAAGTTATCGATCCGGCCGGAAATAGTTATACGTATGCTTACGACGGCCCTAGCGGCGGCTGCGACCAGCCAGGCGGCACTAGCCCTGCATGTAACGCAAATAACCTGACGTCGGTCACCTATCCTGATGGCCACATCCGGATATACCATTACAACGAGATCACTCAAATAAATAGCGGAAATCCCTGCCAGAATCTATCGAGTAATGCGGCTGCACCTATCAATAGTTTAACAGGCATCACCGACGAGAATGGTGCGCGTTTTGCAAGCTGGACATACGATTGCAATGGCCGCGCAACGTCATCTCAGCATGCCGGTGGCGCTGAGCGTGTTGACATTACCTACTCCGACATGTCAAAGGACGGCACGACATCTCGCAAAATCACTAACTATAGCGGCAGTCCAACCAACCCGATTGCGACTGTTCATACGTATAGGTACCGGCTCTTAAACGGAATTCCACTTCTTGTATCTACTGACGGTCCCTGCATTAACTGCGCTAATGTTGCAGCGCGAAGCTACGACAGCAATGGCAATACTAGCACTGTGACGGATTGGAACGGTAATATAACTACGTTCACTTTTGATCAAGTTCGTAACCTGGAAACTAAACGTGTAGAAGCCGCAGGTACGGCAAATGCACGAACAATAAGCACAACTTGGCATCCCGTTTTCCGACTGCCGCTGCAAATTGTTGAGCCTAAACGGTTGACAACTTATAGTTACGATACAAATGGCAATGTGCTTACTCGAACACAACAATCTACCACTGATCGCTCTGGTGCAAGTGGTCTGGCTGCTACTGTGGTGGGACAGAAAAGGAACTGGTCCTATAGTTATAACAATGTTGGCCAACTCCTATCCATGGTTGGTCCACGTGCCGATGTTCAGGATAAGACACAATTTACATATGATGGTGATGGTAATCTGAATACGATCACTAGCCCCCTCAACCGGACAACCCATTTTTCCGATTATGATGCCAATCGCAACGTCGGAAGAATTATTGAACCCAATGGCGTTGTCACCACACTTACTTATTCACAACGCGGTTGGCTCAAATCGCGCACGGTATATGCGGATGACGTAACTGAGGTCACGACCTATGACTATGATGGAGTTGGGCAATTGACTAAAATCATACAGCCAGATGGTACCGATCTTACTTTTACTTATGATGACGCCCATCGTCTGACGTCCGTTAAAGATACAGCGGGAAACATAGTTGCCTACAATTATGACTTAATGAGTAACCGAATAAGTGAGTCTGTAAGTGATCCTAATGGAACACTACGCCGTAAAATAGGAAGAACTTATGACGCTTTGAATCGCTTAACTGAGGTTGTTGGAGGTAAGTAATAATGAGGACAACAATTTCTATAATTTTTTTTCTCGCTTTTTCGTCAGCTCTTATAAATTCTCAAGCTCAAGATCAAGCACAAGATACGATCAAAAAGTTTACATATGATAATAATGGAAATATTAAAACGATAGCTCGACCTTTGAATCGCTCAACGTCTTACAGCTATGATGAGTTAGATAGAAGAAATCAAGAAAATATCGCTCTTGGTCTGAATGACTTGCTGACTACGCTTAGTTACGATGGATTAGACCAAGTCATTTCTGTAACGGACCCTCGTAACCTGATAACAAGTTATGCAGTAGATGGTTTTGGGAATCTAAGTGGGCTGAGCAGTCCAGACACGCGAAGCTCAAGTTACACAACTGACGAGGCCGGCAACGTCGTAACATTTACAGATGCGCGAGGCAAAATTACCCAGTTCAAGTATGACGCTTTGAACCGATTGGTACAGGCTCAATACCAATCCGGTATTCTTTCGCAGTATGAATACGACGGTGGCCCCAGCGGCCCAGTCGGGGAGATCGGGAATCTCACCAAGATCACGGACGAGTCTGGCTCGACAGTCTTCACGCACGACTTGAAGGGGAGAGCGCTGACACGAACCCAGTTCGTGACTGCAGGGGGAGCGAACGTCCAGCTCAGCATGCAGTATAGCTATGGCAGCGCAGGTCCGGAGATCGGTAAGCTCACGAGTATTACCTATCCGAGCGGTACTCGTGTGAACTATTTCTATGGGGGCCATGGCCGGGTCAGCAGCGTCACCTTGAACCAGTCCGCGACCTCGGCCGAAGTATCTCTCCTGATGGAGATTACCTATACTCCAACGGGTGAGGTACAGTCGTGGAAGTGGGGAAGTGGGATGCTGCCCATGTACCAGCGTACTTACGACCTTGATGGCCGTCTGACATCCTATCCGATCGACTTGCAGGGTACGATCCGAACTGTGGGTTACAACGCTGCTGGCATGATTACCAGCTACAGCCATTCGGGCGGTGCCAATCCGACGCAGTTCAATCAAGCGTTTACTTACGATACGGCTGACCGCCTCACCAGTTTTACCTTGGGTGGAGTCACCACGGGTTACAGCTACGATGCCAACGGTAACCGCACTCAACAGACTGGGCAAACCGTCACGTACAGCTATAACACGACAAGCAATCGGCTGAACTCGGCTAGCTTCCCTACCTCTCAGGTGTATGGCTACGATGCCGCAGGTAATAGGACTAGTGACAGCCGAAATACCTACACGTACGGCGATCGCGGGCGCCTCGTGCATGTACGCGGTGGGGCCACGCTTGATATGTATTACAACGCTTTACACCAACGTGTCCTTAAGGTCGGAGCACTAGGGCTTACATATTACGTTTATGATGAAGGTGGGCGCACCGTGGGCGAGTACAGTAATGGGGGCGGGTCTACAGTCGAGACTGTGTTCCTCGGAGACCTGCCGATTGCGGCAATAATGCCGCAAGGATATTTTTACGTTTCTGCTGATCATCTCTCTGCGCCGCTGGTACTTACGCAATCAGATGGTACGATAATTTGGGACTGGCGTCATCGGGATCCGTTTGGAAATAATATTCCTCTGATAACATTTCAAGGATTTGCATACAACTATCGGTTTCCAGGACAAATTGCAGATGTAGAGACTGGTCATTTCTACAACTACTTCCGGGATTACGATCCGCAGACAGGGCAGTATCTGCAGAGTGATCCGATTGGGCTGCGCGGAGGGATCAATACCTATGGTTATGTGGGTGGAAATCCGGTAAGTTATACTGATCCCCGAGGCTTGCAAATTGGAGTGCCAGTCGTTCCACCGCCTCCCATTATTCCTCCGCGCTCAGACCCGTATGATTTAAGGTTGCCTTCACCTGGGCCAAGAATCTCGGATCTATTTAAACCTAGCCCCTACTTACCTTCTTGGGACTGGCCTGACTGGGTCTATGGGGCCGTAGGTAAACCGCCGAAGGACGCGCATGACCCCAATGGTGCAAAGGCGCCTGGTAAGCCTGGTAACGCTGAGGGATTCTGCGAGCCCAAGCCTGGCAAGCCGCAATGGGGGAAGAATCCGAACGGAAACGGGAGCGGATGGGTTGATGCAGACGGTAATGTGTGGGTGCCAACAGGGCCGGATTCCGGTTCCACAGGTGACGCCCATGGCGGTCCGCATTGGGATGTACAGCGCCCTGGCCGCGAATACGAAAATATTTATCCGGGTGGGAAGAGACGATAGGCATTGAGGAACAAATGAAAATTACTATTAACCTAACGACGTTTTACTCCATGGGCGATGAGCGTCGTTTTTTTCAAGGGCTGAGTGAAAATCCCTCAGTTTCGAAGGTTCGAGGGATTGGCCGCCAGCTGGAAATGACGCTCACACTAAACCGGCTCAGCAAGGATGGACTGCGCGATCTGATAGCACTCCTTTGGCGTTATGGGATTCCATTGATTGCACTTTCTGGGATTGCAAAAAAGCCCCGGTTTGCATGGCTGGATGACGAACGTTGTTATTGGCATAAGAGTATGTTCGAGTCGAGCTTAGATTAGCGTGAGCACGGTGAGCGGCTTGTCTACCACCTGTACTAATCGCCCAATCGGGACATGGTCGAAAGGGTGAGGGATGGATTCACTGATGCATTCGTGATTTTGTTCAGTGAGGTGGAGCCAAATCTTTGGGCAGGATGCAAGATGTAATCACAACGGCGCGCTTTTGTGAATACATCGAACATCCCGCTTAGTCGCGTTACGCCCCATCTCGGCGTGGTCCTTCTGATTGATGCCTACAATTTTGGCTCTATGCCGTTCCGTGTGGAATTTGACTTCAGGCGGCATGCCTGGTAACGCCAAAACCCAGTGGTACGGCTGCCTGCAGCGGATTGATTGGCAGATGTTTGAGTTTGGCCATGCGTAAATAGGCGATGGCGATGAAATTGGCGACGGTTCGGAAGCCACGCGCGGCACGTTTGGTCTGCTGGAGCATGCCATTCATTGCCTCGACATAGGCGTTGCTGCGGCCATCGAGCATGCCGCGCGTCACTCCGGGCAGGCGCTCCTTGAGCGTGTTGGCCAGACGTTTAAATGGTTCTAACCGGCAGCGACGCGCCCAGGAAATCCAGCCCATCAAAATTTGTTCGGCCTTGACGGCGCAGTTGGCGTCCACCGCTTCGCGGTAGACCTCGCGCAGCGCCTGCTTCAAGCGCCAAGCCCGGGCGCTTTTCAGGTTCGAGCGCTGCAACCAGTGCATCGAGGAGATTTGATGGTAGGTCCAGCCCACGGGATTTTTCGCATTCCCCACATCATTGCCTTGACCGCTTTGGCATCATCGCCAAGCGCCGCCCGCACAGCTTTGGGCTTCATGCGCATTTCTTCGCGCCGCACCTCGTCCATGGCGGCATTGGCCAGGGCAATCACATGAAAGCGGTCGTAGCTGATTTGGGCCTTCGGCAGACTTTCGGCCACGCCTTTGGCATAGGCCGCGCTCATGTCCATGCAGACATGCTTGATGTGATCGGCAACGCCGCCATGCGCCACCAGCTCCCGTTTGAAGGCGGCCACCGTTTCGTGGTTCCGGCCCGGCGTCATAAACAGCAAGCGCCTGGCTTCCAAGTCGTGCACCACGGTGACGTAGTTGTGCCCCTTCCTGAGACTGGTTTCATCAATGCCGACCACCCGCACATCCTTCATCTCGTCGCGCTGGCGGGCGATACCCACATAGTGCTCGATGCGCCGCCACAGCCGTTTCGACGTCACCCGCAACTGATTCGCCGCCTGAGCCACCGGCAAGGTTTGGCACAACGACAGGGCCAACGCTTCAAACAGCAACGTGAACCCGCTGCCAGGGCGTGCCCATGGCACCTCGGCTTGCGTGGTCTTGCCGCAGGCGCTGCAATTAATACGCGGTACCTCGGCGTGAAGCCATGCCTCGAACTGGAAGAAATCCAAATGCCTCCAGCTGCGCCCGATGCGGTCATGGACGCTTTGTCCATCGACGCCGCAGGCCGGACACGCCATATGTTTAGCATCGCACGTCACCTCGAAATCGATCCGGCGCTTGACCGTATTCAAATCGACATTGGACACGATCCAGGGCGCTTGCAGACCCAACGCGGTGGTAAACAGGGCTTCGACGGCGATACTCATCAGGGATTCTTGGTCTCAATAAACGGAGTTGCCCAACATGGTACCCGAAGTCAAATTCCACACGGAACGACATAGAGCCACAATTTTTTGTATTCGTAAGAGCGAAATTTGAACGGTAATCCCCCCATTTTTAGAGCACGCTAAAAGTAGAGGCTATGCGGCAAGTGCCAGTTTCTGTTTTGGCGTGATTCCGCCAAGGGCCATGTTGGGCCGGTCGTTATTGTAGGTCCACAGCCAGCGAGTGGCAAAATCTTGGATCTCATCGAGCGTTTCAAACAGATGATGGGCGAGCCAGTCATAGCGTACGGTTCGGTTGTAGCGCTCGACGTAAGCATTCTGCTGCGGCTGGCCGGTAAGCGTCCAACCGCTCCACCTTCACAGCGGAATCAAGCCAGCGTAGAGTCCGAAAATGGCAGCAGCGAGTCGATTCGGCTGTTCGGGCAGGTAGGCAGTTTCTCGAGTGTCTCAGCGAGCCAGCGTGCCGGGTCCAGGCCGTTGAGTTTGGCAGTAGCAAACAGGCTCTGGATGGCGGCGGCGCTGCGGCCGGCGCGTTCAGAGCCGGCAAACAGCCAGTTCTTTTTACCGATGGCGATGGGACGGATCGCGTTCTCGACCGGGTTGTTGTCGATCGGAAGGATACCGGAATCGGCATAGCGCACTAGGGCATTCCAGCGCTTGAGGGCGTGTTCGATGGCCTTGCCCGTACCACTTCCGATGGCGACCGTGCGCTGCATCGACAGCAGCCAGGCGTGCAGATCGGCCAGCGCCGGCACGGCGCGCGCCTGGCGCAGATCCAGCCGTTCGGACGGCGTTGTGTCTGCGCCGTCCTGCTCGATGGCGTACAACTGCGCAATGCGGCCCAGCGCCTCGTCGGCGACAGGACTGCTGCTGGCAGCGTGCAGGTCGAAGAATTTGCGACGGATGTGCGCCAGGCACGCCAGCTCGGTCGGCCCATTGGGAAACAGGGCTTTGTAGCCGGCGTAGTCGTCCACCATCAGGTGGCCGCGCCAGTCCTGAAGGAAATCGCGGGCGTGCTTGCCGGCCCGGCTTTCCTGGTAATCGAAGACGACGATCGGTGGCCCATCCTCCCAGGTGCCGGAGCGGTAGGCCCATAAATAGGCTTGGCGGGTCTTGCCGCTGCCAGGATCGAGCTGGCGCACCGGCGTTTCGTCGGCATGCAGGCAGCTGCGCTGGCGCAGCAGCTCGCTCAGGCGTTCGGCCAGTGGCTGCAGGGCCACGCCAATCCGCCCGATCCACTGCGCCAGTGTCGAGGGCGCCAGGGGCACGCCCTGGCGCGCGACGATCTGCTCGATCCGGTACAGCGGCAGGTGATCGAGGTACTTGCTGGCGGCAACCCATGCCAGCAGGCCGGGTGCGGCCAGGCCACCGTCGATCACCGCTGGCGGCACCGGCGCCGCCGTCACGGTCTCGCAGGCGCGACAAGCATATTGCGGGCGAATGTGGCGGTGCACGAAGAAGCGCGCCGGTTCCACGTCGAGCTGCTCACTGACGTCCTCGCCAATCTTGACCAGGTTGGCGCCGCACTGACCGCAAGCGCACGACTCGGGCTCGTGGCGGTGCTCGATGCGTGGCAGTTCCGGTGGCAGTGCCTGACGACCGGCGCGCTTGCGCGCAGGTTTGACGCTGGCTTGATTCTCCAGCTCCTGCTCGATGGCGGCGAGGTCCATGTCGACCGCTTCCTCGAACAGCGAACGCTGCTCGCCGGTGAGCACTTCGCTGGCCTTGCCATAGCGGATACGCTTCAGGTAGGCCAGTTCGTGTGTCAATGCCGTGATCTTGAAGTCCTTCTCGGCCAGCTGCGCCTGCTGTTGCTCGAACAGCGCCCGAACCTGCGCCAGCATGGCTGGGTCGATATCGGTCTGGGCAAGTTGATCGAGCAGGTTCATGGCGAAAGTGTAGCGAACCGGTCCGACGTTTACAAGCGAAACAGTTTACGTCGGCATCTATAGCCGCCACTGTGCCGGCGCCTGGGCCGACAGGCGCTGCCAGTCCACGCCCATCACTAGCCACTGCCACTGCCACTGCTCGGCACTGAGCTGCCAGCAACTCTCGCCCGGCTGCGGCCAGACGAACTGGCCCCGATGCAGACGGCGCAGGCACATCCACACGCCAGTGCCATCCCAGCTCACCACCTTGATCCGCGTGCGGCGCCGGTTGCTGAACACGTAGGCTGTCCCATCGCAGGGCGCGCGGCCCAAGGCCTGCTGCACGTGCAGCGACAGTCCGTCGATGCCGGTGCGCATGTCGACTGGCTCGACAGCCAGCCAGATCGATTCGGGCAGCAGTTTCACCGCAACTCCTGCAGTAGTCTGGCCAGCCAGGCGGCATCGACGCCGCCATCCATGCGCAGGCTCCAGCCCGAGGCGCTGCGCAGTTCCAGGGGAGTCGACGAGCCTGGAGAGACAATGCGCACCGGCAGCAGCTGGGTGCCATTGGCCATGCGCTCGATGCGGCGCACCCAGTATTTGAGACGCTCCACGCCGATATTATGCTCGTGGGCATAGGCTTGGACCGGCAGTCCGCTGCTGCGCCAATGCGCGACATGCTCATGCCAGGTCGATGCGGAAATGCGTTGACGGGTCATGGGATCCTCGAAGTAGAAAACCTCGAGTCTGCATGTCATCGCGGCGACATTACAGGTGGTTGGGCTGCACGCTTACGCTGGCCGGGCTGGATGAAATCGATGCGGATGCCGCGCTTTGCAGCCCATCCCAACGTCACAGCGCTGATGTATTCCGGGCCGTTATCACAGCGGATGGCGTCCGGCTTTCCGCGCCATTCGATGATCCGGTCGAGCGAACGGATCACGCGTTCTGAAGGCAGCGAGAAATCGATCTCGATTCCCAGCCCCTCACGATTGAAATCGTCAATCACGTTGAACAGGCGGATGCTGCGCCCATCGGAAAGCTGATCGTGCATGAAGTCCATCGACCAGCTTTGGTTGATGGCCACGGGCACAGCCAACGGCAGCGGCTTTTCGCGTACCAGGCGATGGCGCGGCTTGATCCGCATGTTCAGTTCGAGCTCGCGATAAATCCTGTAGACGCGTTTGTCGTCTGATCGACTCCAAGTCAAGAATTTCGTTGGCCAAAGAGCTAAATTGCGAACAGCGGTCGTTGTCGTCTTCGTGGTCACCATGGCGGCGCCACAACATACTGCCAGACGTCGCAGGCCGTTCCTATGTGATTCGCGCGCTTTCGCTTCAGCGATGACGCAAAGCGAGTCCCGGAATCAGCCAAGGCGACGGACTCGATCGCAACTTAAGTTTTTGCCATTGATGCCGTTGCGCTTGGGTCTCAAGCGCAACGGAACTGTTCGCCGCTACGCCACATACTCAACAAGACGGTTGCCAACTTACGAGCCAACGCGACAACGGCCTTTCGCAATCCCATCCGGCGTTCAAGTTTTGCGCCCCATTGGGCTAAATTTGTTTCTTTTCCATACCTTTTGAGCCTCGCCAGAGCCGCCTCGTAATGCATAGATCGTGTTTGTCGATTTCCCTGTTTTGCTATGGTGCCATTACGGTCGACCTCGCCGGATTGGTATTTTCGTGGTGTCAGCCCTAGAAACGGCCAAATGTCACTGACGTGCTTGAATCGCGACGGATCATCGACTGCTGTTCTGAAGCTGGCCGCAGTGATGACACCAACACCAGGAACGGTCATAAGCAAGCGGCATACAGAATCCTGGTTGACCTGACGTTGGATACTCCGATCAAGCTCACGGATTTTCGTCGTCAGATGACGCCATGTATCCAGCAGTATCCCGATTACTGGCTTTATCCCGTCGCGTAATGGATCGGCGTCCTGGACGCTTGTTTCAAATACCCGGTTTTTGCCTGCGCCCAAGACTACGCCGAAAGTCTTCAACAGTCCTCGGATCTGGTTGTTGGTGGCCGTGCGCAGACTGATGAGCTTTTCCCGCACCGTGAGCATAAGTCGCACCTGATGACATTCCAGACTTCGGACATGCGTAGCTCGATACCAACCGCTACGAACTAGCTGGGCGATGCCGAAGGCATCGTTGCGGTCTGTCTTGTTGAGCTGTACCGTCAACGCGGCGTGGACGTGGCGCGCGTGGATGCAATCAATATTGACGCCTTGCTGCCGCATTGCGTGGTACAGCCACACTGCGAGCGGCCCGGTTTCCATGCCAACCCGTGCCTCACCGGCCCCATGCGCGCGAAGCATATCTACAATCGCTGCGGGCTCAGTCGGCGCGGTACCCTGCCAGGTACGCTGCCCTGATGCGTCAATGATGCAAATGGAAGTCGTCCGTTGTGAAACATCCAAACCAACATACATATTCATGGCTACCTCCGGAATAAGGCGTTTAGATCACAGTATGTGATTCGAACGTTACCACGCGCTCGCAGTCAACCGGCGTGACACCCAGGGTACGGCACACGCTGCTACGCGGCGTGTAAGGCGCGAACACATAAACGTGATCCCACTCGCCGGGGAAGACCTCGTACAGGCGCAGTTGTC
>Ga0265797_10007504_pt1 | contig 14898 bp, 10 predicted proteins | sample P2T30metagenome_FD_192433 | JGI IMG/M metagenome (GOLD analysis project Ga0265797, IMG submission 192433) | Plant litter microbial communities from East Loma Ridge, Irvine, California - P2 T30 | ecosystem: Environmental > Terrestrial > Plant litter > Unclassified | place: USA: California... | reverse complement strand
GGGTGGTCAGACGGGTAGCGATCTGCAGGCCGGCGGCGTCGTCTTTGGCGCTGTTGATTTTCAGGCCCGAGGACAAACGGGTCATCGAGGTGCTGGTGGCGGACGAAGCCTTGTTCAGGTTGTTCTGTACGGTCAGGGAAGCAATGTTAGTGTTGACGGTCAACGACATGACGAAATCCTCAGGGCGGCAATGATGAACGTGGCTTCCGGCCCTGGCGGCGCCGGGTGTGGCCTGGATAACCTTCGAAGTAGTTATCGTCCTGTTCGGCGTTTGCTTTAGGCCAATTCGCAAAGAATTGCTCGGCCCCCGCCACCACGTTCGCCACCCCGCCAACCGAAGGCCATCACCGCCCTGTTTCGCGCGTTGCGATTATTGCCCCTCCAGCTTTTCGTAGGCCAGGCGCAAGTCGCTGGCCCAGCCATCGAGCACCGGCTTGACGTGCTCCAGGGTCAATTGGCTGGTGTCGTTTTCCAGGGGCTCGCCCGCGCCCTTGCGTACCACCTGGGCCAGTACCGCGTTGCTGTCCGCGTCGAGGAACGCCGCCTCGGTAGCAATCTCCACACTTTGATCACGGCCGCCCGCCGCGGCGTTCACCGCCGCGGCCACCAATGCGATCGGCACGATTTCATAGGGCTTGAGCCCCTCGGCCTGGGTGGACACCGCGGTGATCGCCGGGCGCACCACCAGCGTGTTCGGCCCTGGGCCGTTGGCGATCGTCAAGTGCTTGCCCAGTTCACGCTTGAGCGCCGTGTCGTAGTAGCGGGTAATGGACTGCAACGTTTGCGCGGAGATCACCGCGGTAGGCTGCGGGCGAGGGTAGAACTGGCTGGGCTCGATATACACCTGGCGGTACTGGCGCAACTGCGCCTGCGGGGCGATCCAGCGCATGACCGGCGCGCCGCTTGCGCTTTGCGCCGGGGCAAGCCGGCTGTAGTCCTTGAGAAAGCCCGAATACTGATCTGGCGGCACCTGGGTACTGGCGCAGCCGGCCAGCGCCAGGGCGGTGCAGCACAGCCATGTTGCAAGCGTGGGGCTTTTCATCGTGTGAGCTCCGTTCAGTGGGGTGGGCCTTGCACGCCGGCTTCCGGGCTTAGCACCAGCAGGTGATACCGGCCGCCCTCGCTTTCGATGCCATGGGTGTCATGGGCGAACCCTGGGAAAGAGGTGTCGAAACTCTCCAGGGCGCGCAGGTAAGCCAGCAGGGGGCCGTCGGCCGGGCCGGCGTTTTCGCCTGGCATGAGCAAGGGGATACCGGGCGGGTAGGGCACGATGCCGGTGGCCACGATGCGCCCGGCGGCTTCGGCCAGCGGTACCCGCTCAACCTGGTTCTTGACCAGCCGCTCATAGGTTTCCACCGGGCTGAGCTCGCCCTGGGGCAACATGCCGAAGGCCCTGGCCATGGTGGCCGTGACCCGATTCGCTTTCATGGCCGCGAAGATTTCCTCGGCCAGGTCGCGAAGGCCCATGCCGGTGTAGCGTTGCTGGTTGGCCGCCAGCAGTTCGGGCAGGCACAGCTCCAGTTCGAGGTTGGCATCGTAGTCCCGCTTGAAGTCCAGCAACGCGTTCACCAGCGTGCCCCATTTGCCTTTGGTGATGCCGATGGAGAACAGGAACAGGATGGTGAAATCGGTGGTTTTTTCCACCACGATCCCCTGATGCCCCAGATAGGCGCTGAGCACGCAGGCTGGAATGCCAAAGCCTTGCAGTTCGCCGTCGTCCCCCATGCCCGGGCTGAGCACCGACACCTTGATCGGGTCGAGCATGCAGTAGCCATCCTCGATGTCGCCGAAACCGTGCCATACCTCGTTGGGGTGCAATACCCAGCAGTTGGGGTCGGTCTTGAGCCTGGCCGGGTCGGCTTCATGGAAGGGAACCGCCTGGCCGTCCACGGCCACGGTCGGGGGCTGCCAGCAGGTGAAGAACCAATCGTCGTGGGCGGCCAGTTCGCTGTTCATCCGCGAAATCACCTGCCTGAAGGCGACGGCCTCCTCGATGGATTCGGTGGTCAGGATCTGCCCGCTGGGCGCTTCCATCATGGCCGAGCTCACGTCGCAGGAGGCCATGATGGCGTAGTTTGGCGAGGTGGACGCATGCATCATGAACGACTCGTTGAAGCGCCCGTGCGGGATGGGGTTGCGGCCGTCCCGTACATGAATCATCGAGGCCTGGGACAACGCCGCCAGCAGCTTGTGCGTGGATTGCGTGGCAAAGACCGTCGGCCCGCAAGGGTCGTGGTCGCCCGGGTTGCCGTGCATGGCGAAGCGGTCGCGGTACAACGGGTTGAAGCGGGCATAGCCGTACCACGCCTCGTCGAAGTGCAGCCGGTCCACGCTTTGCCCCAGCAGCTGCTCCACCCGGGTCACGTTGTAGGTAAGGCCATCGTAGGTGGAGTTGGTCACGATGGCATGGATGGGCTTGGGGTCTACGCCTGGCCTCACCAATGGATTGTTGGCGATGGCGGCCTTGACGCTCTCCGCGCTCAGGGTTTGCGGCAGAATAGGGCCGATGATGCCGTAGCGGTTGCGGGTAGGTATCAGATAGGTGGGGATCGCCCCCGAGAGGGTCATCGCATGCTCGGCCGATTTATGGCAGTTGCGATCGCACAGGGCGATCTGGTCCCGGGTCACGCTGGCCATCAGGATCACCCTGTTGGAGGTGGACGACCCGTTAGTGACGTAGTAGGCGCGATGGGCCCCGAACACCTTGGCGGCGTAGCGCTCGCCTTGGCCGATCGGGCCACTGTGGTCCAGCAGCGAGCCCAGCTCGCCCACCGAGATCGAGAGATCCGAGCGCAGCAGGTTTTCCCCGAAAAACTCATAGAACGCCCGCCCGGCGGTGCTTTTGAGGAAGGCGGTACCACCGGCGTGCCCCGGCGTGTGCCAGGAATATTCATAGCCGCGGGCAAACCGCAGCAGGGCGCCGAGCATGGGCGGCAGCACCGCCTGGCGATAGCGCTCGATCGCCGCGTAGATCCGCCCGCTCAGGAAGCGGCTGGTGTCTTCGGGCAGCCAGATGAAATCGTCGGCGTGCTGCATCACGATCAGCGGGATAGAGGACGCCGTGCTGCGGTCGCTGATCAGGAACACCGGTACCCGGGTGTTACGTTCGCGCAGATCCGTCAGCAGCTTGATGCATTCCTTGTTGCCTTCGCTGTTGTCCATTTCCCAGCTCAGCAGTACGCACTGGATGGCGGGGTCCGAGTGCAGGATGGACGTGGCATCGGCGAGGCTCTCGGACACCAGCACGCTGATGGCCCGGTCTTCCACATCGCTGATCAGCTGGTTGAGCGCGCGGCCGAACACGGTGCGCTTGTCGGGGGCACTGCTGACCAGCAATGCCAGCATGCCAAGCAATCGGCTGTGGTCGGTCATGGTCTCGTCTCCAGGCGTAAATCGAGGTTGTTGACGGGCACAGGTTCACCATCGAGGTGGCGCGCGCTCACGGTTTGCGTCGGCACGCTGTTGTTGAGCGCTTCCAGGCGGATCAGCCGGTTGTTGACGAAGCCGAACAGGGTGTAGCCGAAGATGGTCGCCACCCCCCCGAGCATGAGCGCCTGTTCACCGGAGCTGTACAAGGCCAGGTAGCTGTAGGCGGCGGCGACCCAGGCCACGATATTGGTCATCAATGCCTGGCGGGGAGGGACGTTGGACACCTTCTGCATCGTCATGAGGGCGGCCATGGACAGGATGTACGGCACCAGGTTGGTGACCACGGCCAGGTTGACCAGGGTGTCGAACTGCTTGCTTAAATCGGGGCTGATGGTGAGAAAGCCCAGGGCGGTCTGCAACGCCAGCAGCACCAGCATGCCCACGATAGGCGTACCGGCCTTGTTGGCCTTGGCGAAGATGGGCATGAAATACCCGGTGTCCGCCGAGCTTTTGAACACCTGGGCGATGGTGAATTGCCATCCCAGCAGTGAGCCGACGCAGGCCAGCACCATCAGGCCCATCACCACGTTGCCCACCATGGGGTTGAACATTTTCGCGAATGCCAGCCCGAACGGCGCGGTGGAGCTGGCCAGTTCGGGGTTGTCGACGATGCCGGCGATCACGTTGGTGGACACGATGTAGATCACCGCGGCGCCGAGGGTGCCGCCCAGCACCGCGATGGGTACGTTGCGTTCCGGATTTTCCACCGCGTCGGTGTTGGCGCAGGCCGATTCCAGGCCCAGGAAGGCCCACAGCGTTATGGCCACCGAAGCACCGGCGGCTTCAAACAGGCCTTTGTCGTGAGGGTTCCAGCCGGCGGCGTAGATGCTCTTGTCGAACCAGAACCAACCCACCGTAGAAATGAACACCACTGGCGCGATGACCCCCCATACCGTGACGGCGCCGATCTTGCCGGTGATGCGCGCGCCACCGAAGTTGGCGAAGGTGGTGAGCCAGAGCAGCCCGATGGTAGCCAGGCCCACTTGCAACGAGTTGAGCTCCACCCCCAGCAGCACCTGGATGTAACCCACCGCGGTAATGCTGATGGCCACGTTGGCGATCAACAGGGACACGCCATAGGTGTAGTTGGTGATGTAGTTGCCGCCCTTGCCGAAGGTGTACTCGGCGTACCCGCCCATGCCGCCGGTCTTTCGGCTGAGCATGCCGCAGCGGGCGAAGGCATAGGCCAGGGCCAGGGAGCCGGTGGCGGTGACCAGCCAGGACAGAATCGAAATGGCCCCCACTTCGGCCAGCTTCGAGGGCAGCATCACGATGCCAGAGCCGAGCATGTTGACGGCGGTGAGCATGGTGAGCTGACCGACACTCATTTTCTTCGCTTCCGACATTCCGTTGCCCCCGGGTAGTGAAGCACCATGGACCCTTAGGCATAGCAAACAATTAGCGCAGCGCAAGCGCCGCGCCAAACGCAACGGACGTTCTATTTCAATGCGAGAGGTCTACCAAAGGGGTGTCACGCACCTCGGTCGCGCGGCCCTGCTGGATCTCCCGTACAGACGCAACGGCCTGATCGACCTGAGGTTTGTCCGCCAGCAGGCTGTAGCTGATGCGGAACTGGCGCGGCTCCTTCGGGCCGATTTTGGGCACCAGATTCAGCGGCCGCTGATAACGGCGGTTGTACGAAAAACTGGTGCCCGGCTCCAGCCCGGTCACATAGCCCTGGCCCTGGGTGTCGGTATTCTTCCAGAGGGAAAACACGGGCAAGGTAGCGGTATCGAAGCCCACGGCCACGCCCAGGGTCCCCGCTTTGTTGTGCAACACGGTCAGCGTCTGCCCGTTTTTATCGGCGTAGGGCACCACGTTGTACACGGTCTCGTCGTAATCACGGGTGGGGCCACGGTAGGTATCCCAGGTCGCGAGGTCGCCCTTGGCCTTGTCGTTGAACGGGGACACCTGCTTGACTGGCGCCACGAACCGCGCGCCCTCTTCAAGGAACGGCGTGCTGAAGTTGCTGTGATAGAGCGCCTGGTATTCTTTGGGGTAGTCGCCCTTGTTGGTAAGGGTGTCGTTCAAGTCAAAGCGGGTACTGCCCGGCACGGTGGTCAGTTCGGTGGCCACGCTGAAATCCACCTTCTTGAACGCCTGCTCCTTCAGCTCGCCGCGCAGGGTGATGGCGTGGGGCGGGCGTTCGTCGATGTGCAGGGTCACGGTACTGGCCGGAATATTCGCGGCACGGCCATGCAGGGTCAGCATTTCACCGTTATCCACGCCGGGGTGGCCCACCCATTCATAGCCGCAACGGGTGACCAGCTCATTGAACCCTTCGAGCCAGCCCAGGCCATCGCGGCCATTGAGCTCGATGAAGGCTGGGTTGACCACTTCCTGAACTGGCGAATCCCAGCCCATGCGAACCGGGCCGACCGAAGCCTGGAGCACGTTCATGCCGCGCGTCGGCACCACGGAAAGTTTCATCACGCCGTTATCGATATCCACCACGCTCACGCCTTCCTGGCGGCCGCCATGGAGGGTACGCAGGGTCACGGTGAAAGGTTTGCCGGCAGAGACGCCCAGTTGGGCGCTGGTGACCTGAAAGTCCCGCGCGCCCGTGTGGCTGTCCAGCAGGGTGTAATCCCAAGCGAATGCCTGAGCGGACGCGACGAGGCCACCGAGGGCCGCGAGCAGTTTGTATGAAGTCATCGCACACACGCCTTTATTGGAGTTGTGCTGACGGTATAGCGCGGGTGAAGCGTTTCAGCAAGCTATAACCGGCACCCACCCCGAGCAGGGCCAAGGGCGAGCGACGCCGGTCCCGGCAACGCTCGCCATCAAGCGGGTGGCTTAGCGGTCCAGGGGTTTGTTGCGCTCAGTGGAAGCTGCGGCCTTGGTGGGAACGCCCTGGCGGCTTTCCACGTCCACGTCGGTCCGGCGCAAGGTATCGCGCACGGTTTCCTTACGCTCGGTGGTGGCCTTGCCTACGTTCACTTCCTCCACGACCTTGGCCGACTTGTCGATCACCACTTCCTCGGCGGTTTCCTGGATCTCGATGGCGCCCTCCTTGAAGGCCTCCAACTCCGCGGTGGTAGCGGGGCGGTCCACCGGGTTGCGCTCGATGCTGGCGTGTTCCTCGCGCAGGCTCACGGTTTCTTCAACCGGGCGCTCGGTCACCCGTGTAACCACGCGTACCCGGCCTGTATTCACCTCGCGCTTGCCTACTCTCAGCTCTTCCTCGATCACCGGTATCGCGGTGGTGCCGGAAAGCTCCCCGGTTGTGCCCCTCATGTCCAGCGGCGCGGTGCCGGTGGTATCAATGGCGCCGGTGTGGGTGCCGGCCACATGGGACAACCCGCTGGCCTGGGCCGTTACGCCTGGCGCGCCGTCCGTCCAGGTGGCGGAGCGCTCATCGATATCGATGGCGCCCTCGGCCTGAAGAAGGTCTTCGACCTGCTCGGCTAGCAGGTCATCGGCCAGGTTGACGGTAATCAGGGTAGCGCCGCGGCGATAGGCCTCGGGATAGGCGGTGCTGTAGCGGTGTGGCTGGCCATCGTCGTCGCTGCCAAACAACGCGCTGAAGAAATGGCTCACTTTGTCGCCGAAGGAATCATTGGTCGCGCCTGAAGGGCGATCGTCCAGCGTGCCGGCCGAGGTTTCGTTGTCGGGCATGTCGCCCGGCATCGCGGCATCAGCCGTGGACAGCTCGATGCTGCTTTCGGGAATGTTGAGTGCCAGCAACTTGGCCTTGGCCGTTTGAGCGGCGTTCCGGTCGTCAAATGCAGCTACCAAAGTATGCTTCATGTCTACCTCGAATCACGTAAGGGATGAGTCAGGTTTCGGCGCCGAAACAGCAGGAAGTTCTTCGGGGTCGTCGGGTTTGGCACTGTCGCTTCTGTTATAAGTCAACCGCTCCTTTTTCAAGGTCACCGGCTGGCTGGATCTAACTTCGCTTACAGTTTTTCGAATATGCAGCTCTTCTTTGAGTATCAGTCGTTTTTCAACGACCAACACTTCTTCCAACACGGGAATGATGGTGACTCCGTTTTCGATCCTGGCCTGGGGAGGGTTATCCGGATCCACCTCGGTATCAAAGACGAAGCGCTCTATCTCGGTGCTTTCATGGCGAAGGTCTTCCGAAACGATATACTCCAGCGATTCGACTGATTTCTCCACGCGCACGCTGCCAGTAATAACTTTGCGCTTGGAGATATTCACCACTTCTTCCACGACCGGTATTGATGCCTGGGGGCGGATTGTTTCGGGGTCGTCCATCAGCGGGCCTTTGGGTGAAGTATTTCCGTACTGCTGTTAACTTGAGTGACCCGTCTCGCCTCAAGTTCAACCTTATTATCGCTGATTGCAAAGTACGGACGGATGGTCCCCGGTCAGCGGCTGGCGGTCGCGACCAGGGCGAGCAGCGCGTCCAGGTCCGCCGGTTTTGTCAGGTGGCGGTCGAAGCCCGCCGCCTCGGCCTTGCGCACATCCTCCGCCTGGCCCCAGCCAGACACCGCGACCAGGTACACCACGTCGCCGCCAGGCAAGGCGCGGATAGCGTTCGCTGCCTGGTAGCCGTCCAGGCCGGGCATGCCGATGTCCAGCACCGCAACCTGTGGCAAGGTGTGGCGGCACAATTCCAGCGCTTGCTGGCCATCCGTGGCCACGACGACTTCATGCCCCTCCATTTCCAGCAGCGCCTGCAGCGTAAAGGCGATGTCCGGATTGTCGTCGGCCACCAATACCCGCCGCGCGCCGGGCGTATGCACCGCCGCGCGGGGCGCGGTAGCGGCGAGCGCCACGGGCCCCTTGGCCAGCGGCAACGTGACGGTGAACCGGCTGCCCTTGCCCGGCCCCGCGCTGCTGGCCTCAAGCGTGCCCTGGTGCAGGCCCGCCAGGCTTTTGGCCAGGGCCAGCCCCACGCCAAGGCCGCCTGCGTCCGCGCCGGGCGGCGCCACGCGGCCAAACATGCGGAACACCTCGGCCAGGTGCTGGGGGGCAATGCCGATGCCGGTGTCGGCCACCTCCACCTCGGCGTAGCCATCGCCCTGGCGCAGGGACAGGCGCACCTCCCCGCCGACGGGGGTGTACTTCACCGCGTTATCGAGCAGGTTCACGAACAACTGTTGCAGGCGAAGGCTATCTCCCTCGACCGGCAGCGGGGCCTCGGAAAACGACGCTAGCACCTGCTGGTGCTTGTTCCGCGCGCGGCTGGCAACGAACGCCAGGGCGTCGTCTAGCACGGTGTTTAGATCCAGGCGCTCAAGCCGAAGGGTGATGGCGCCTACCGTCACCCGGGACGCGTCCAGCAGGTCATCGAGCAGGCGCCCCATGTGGCTGACCTGGCGGTCTATTACCGCCAGGCTGTGGTCGCGCTGGCCGGGTGTGACGCCAGGAGCGCGCAGCAACGCCGCCGCCTGGCCGACCGGCACCAGCGGGTTGCGCAGCTCATGGGCGAGGGTGGCGATGAACTCATCCTTGCGCCGGTCGGCTTCAAGCAGGTCGTGATGGGCGGTTTCCAGCCGGGCCAGCGCTTCGTCACGGCCCTGTTCGCTGGTTCTCAGCGCGCTGGCGGAGGCTTGCAGCGCGATGCCCACGTCGCGGATCTCGCGGATAGGGCTGCCCACCGCCGGAGGGATTTGACCGCGCCCCACCGCCAGCGCGGCGTGACGCAATTGCGCCATGGGCGCGCTGATGCGGCGGGCGCAGAGCAACGCGGCGAGGGTGGCGAACAGAAGCGAAAGCCCCAGCCCGCCGCCATACAGCAGCACCGCCTTGGTCGTCTTGGCGCTGACCTCGGCGGTCGGAATACCTGTCGCCACTGTCCAGCCCAACTCGGGCAATTTTAACCAGGCGGTGTATACCTCGTCGCCGCCGGAGGTATGGCTGATGCCCGTGCCTTCGTTCTGACCGCTGGCAACCAGCGCGTTGAGCTCGGCCGACACCTGATCCCCCACCACGAACCCTGACGTCGGCGCACGGGCAATTCGTCGGCCATTGGTGTCGAACACCACCACGGTCCAGCCCGCTGGCAGTTGGGAAAGCGTGAGGACTTCGGCAATGTTGGCCGGTAGCAGCGGCGCGGTCAGCACATAGCGAAGCATGCCATCGCGAATCACCGGCACCCGTAGCGGGATCGCCCAGGTCCCGCCCGGGCCCTTGCCGAGCTGGCCGACGATCGGCCCGGGGTGTTCGACCATGCGCGCGAAGCTGTCGGGCTCCACCGGGGCCTTGCTGCCCGACCCCGGGCGGGGCGACACGCGGCTGACGAGTCGGCCGTCGGGGGTGGCGATCAGCATCGAGTGCCAGCCGGGCATCAGGGGCAGCACCCGGCCCAGCACCTCGTTGTAGGGCTGCAGGTCATCGCTGTCCAGCAACGGCGACTGAGCCACGGCGGCCAGCACGGCAAAGGAGCGGTTAAGCGTTACCTGCACGGCGGTGGCGGTTTGCCGGTTGGCTTCCAGCGCGCGGGCGATGGCCTGGGCTTCTTCGTTGCGCAGCAGCATGAACAGCGCCACCGCCGCGCACAACGCGAGGGGCACGGTGCTTGCCAGCACAAGGGTGAGTAATCGCCCGCGTAAGGAGTACAAAGGGTGGCGCACAACAAAGAGCTCCGGATAGATCGGACTCAGCTGTCCGCCCGCGACAGCCCGGGCCGAAGATGGCCCGATGCTGGCGCGGCGAGCATAGCAAATCCTGGGGCCAGCCCCTACAGCTCCTTCTTCATGTGTTTCTCGATCGCTTCCAGCGATTTGCCCCGGGTTTCCGGCAGGCAGAAGAACACAAACAGCAACGAGCCGATATTGATAGCCGCGAATACGAAGAACGTGGGGTTGCCCAGCCGCTCGATCGCCAGCGGGAAGGCAAAGGCCACCGAGGCGTTGAACAGCCATTGCATGGATACCGCCGTGCCGGTCAGCAGCCCACGCACCTGCACGGGGAACAGTTCGGACATCAACAGCCAATACACCGGTGAAATGCACATCTGCATGAACAGCAGAAACACCAGGATGCAGGCCAGCGCGGTGTAGCTTTGGGTAAGGTTCTGCGGCATGAACTGCAACACGCAGCCCAACATCGCCTGCATCAGCACCACGACCGCCAGGCCGGTCATCAGCAAGTGCCGCCGCCCGTAACGCCCGATGGCCCAGATGCCCAGGAGGGTGGCGATCACCGATACCACGCCGTTGCCAATAGTTGCGGTGAGGGCGGCATTGGTGCCCATGCCGGTGTTCTTGAGGATGATGGGGGTGTAGTACATGAACGCATTCACGCCGGTGAGCTGCGCGGTGAAGCCCAGCCCGATGCCGATCAACAGCAGCTTGATCACCCAACCCTGACGCAGCAGGTCCTTCACCGCCGGGCGGTGCCGTGCCTGGGCATTCTGGGCTTTGAGGTCGGCCAGCTCGCGCTCGGCCTCGGCCTTGCTCTCGCGCAGTTGCTCGAGCACCGCCTCGGCTTCGTCCATCCGGCCCTTGGCCGCCAGCCAGCGCGGCGAGGCCGGCACGAAGAAGGTGCCCACCAGCAGCAACACCCCAGGCACCATGGCAATGGCGAGCATGTAGCGCCAGATCCCCGCGGTGTGCAGCAGGGCGGCCATGACCGCGCTCAGCACGTACGCCAGCAACTGGCCGCTGACGATCATCAGTTCGTTACGGCTCACCAGCCGCGCGCGCCGCGACGGCCCGGCAATTTCCGCGATGAACACCGGTACCGTGGCCGAGCCACCCCCCACGGCGATGCCCAGCACGAAGCGCGCAACCACCATCAAACCGACTGAAGGCGCCGTGGCCGTGCCAAGGGCGCCGGCAATGAACAGCACCGAAAGCAGGCGCAACGTGAGCCGGCGGCCGAACCGGTCCGAGCAATACCCACTGGCCAGCGAGCCTACCGCGGCGCCGATGATCAGCGAGGCAGTGACCAGGCCTTCGGTGACCGCGTTCAGCCCCAGGCCCCCTTCGGCCACCGGCAGCGTCATGAAGGGCAGGGCGCCGGCGATGATGCCGGTGTCATAACCGAAGGCCAACGCGCCCATGGTGGCGACCAGCACCGAAATAAAGACCAGGCGCGCGGCGGGCGCGCGCTGGGCGCCGCGAGGTGTCGCGTGCGCTGAAAGGGTGTTTGATGCCATCGAAAGACATCCTTAACCAGAAACTAGCGTCGTGCCAGTACGTAGACCAAGGGTTAGGGCAGCGTCTACGACGGGAGTTCCATGGCCCTGCGCCTCGGCGGAGCGTGGCGGCGCTGGCCATTAGCACAACTGTTCAATCCTTTGTCGGCGCCAGCCGCTACGCTGGGGGTTCAGCAGTGGTCAGCGGCGCCCGCCCTGGCAGCGAATATTCCCTTACCCTGACAGGAGCTTCGTCATGACCACCTTCACCACCGAAGACGGCACCCAGATCTATTACAAGGACTGGGGGACCGGGCAGCCGATCGTGTTCCACCATGGCTGGCCGCTCAGCGCGGACGACTGGGACGCGCAAATGCTGTTCTTTCTCGCCAAGGGTTACCGCGTGGTGGCCCATGACCGGCGAGGCCATGGCCGCTCCACCCAAACCGCCCACGGCAACGAAATGGATACTTACGCCGCGGACGTGGCCGCGCTCGTCGCCCATTTGCAGCTCAAGGACGCCATTCATGTCGGCCATTCCACCGGCGGCGGCGAAGTGGCCCGCTACGTGGCGCGCTATGGCGCCGGGCACGTGGCCAAGGCAGTACTGATCGGGGCGGTGCCGCCGATCATGGTGCAGTCGGCCAGCAACCCGGGCGGGCTGCCGCTGGAAGTGTTCGACGGTTTCCGCGCCGCGCTCGTGGCCAACCGGGCACAGTTCTACCGGGAAGTGCCCACGCCCTTCTACGGTTACAACCGCGACGGCGCGGAGGTGTCCGAAGGCATCAAGCTCAACTGGTGGCGACAGGGCATGATGGGCGGCGCCAAGGCGCATTACGACTGCATCAAGGCGTTTTCCGAAACGGACTTCACCGAGGACCTGCAAAGCATCGATGTGCCGGTGCTGCTGATGCATGGGGATGACGACCAGATCGTGCCCTTCGCCGATTCCGCCGAATTAGGGATCAAGTTGCTCAAGCACGGCACACTGAAGGTGTATAGCGGGTACCCCCACGGCATGTGCACCACCCACCCCGACGTGATCAACGCCGACCTGCTGGCATTCATCCAGGCGTAAAGGGTGCCAGGCGACTTCGCGGTCAACGGTCACGAGGGTCTCGATAAAGGCGCGCGCCCCGGGGGAGAGGCGAAAACCCGCGCGGCTGACCACCCGCAGTGCGCCCGCAAAGCGCCCAATGCCGGCGGCAAATTGCGCCAGCGCAGGCGGTGTATCACGCCTTGCGCCAGCGCGTCGGCCAAGAAGGTCGCAGCCGACGGTTATGCGATATAGGCATAATCATCCCGCAGCGCCCGGGCGGCGGCGTCGGCGCGCTGTTCGAGCGCGGCCCGTTGTGCCTCGTGGTGTTCGGCGCTATGGCGATCCTTGAGCAGGGCAAGGTCCTCCGCCAGGTTGAGCAGCAAGGCGTGCACGCTGGCATGGAGTATCAGCCCACCGGCGCGTATGTCGCAACGCAGGCTGGGCACGGCCTGGGGCAGGGCGGCGACGGCCAGGTCCAGCGCCTGCTGCGCATCCTCCGCGGCGCGTTGGGCGCGGTTCACCAGCACGGCGATGTCGCGCTGGCGCTGGGTGTCGTCGGGCTCGGTATGGGGCAAATCCTCGATGAACCGCCCGAACTCGCGCATATCGCCGTCGGCATGGGCGGCGAGCACCGGCAGCAGCGCCCGCGCCTGAGTGAGCAATGCGTCGCGCCCGGCCTCGGGCTCGCGGGCCTGGCTTTTGCCCAGCGCCATCACCACCAGCGCCAGGCCCAGATCGCCACATACCGCGGCGGTGGCGCCGCAACTGGGTACCGGCTCCAGCCCGGCGAGCGCATCGCGAAATCGGCCCAGGGGCCAGGCCCATACACTGGAAAGATTGTCTTGGGTCATCAAGGCGTTCCATTACTCCGAACGATTGGGGTATGCACTGCACTGGCTGAAAGCTATCATCGCCGCCGCACGCAGCCGCGAGTGTATCCGGCGACGTATAACTATTTGCCAATGCACAAGGATTGAAGATGAAGCAGTGGGTTTCGGCCGGGGTCGGCCTTGGATGTTCCCTGGCCTGGATGCTGCCTGCCATGGCCGCTACCCCAGACGGTAGCCAGTTTGGCCTGGAGATCAAGGCCACCGCGCAGACGGAGGGTGACCGGGACCTGGGCACCGCCGCGCACGGTGACGTGAACGGGCTGGGCCTGGACGTGCGCCCATGGGCCTACTTCCAGCGCGGCGCGTGGAGCGCCTATGCCATGGGGCAGGCGGTGTCGGCCACCGACATTGTCGAAACCGACACACTGCAACAGGACACCAGCGAAGACGCGCAAGCCAGCAACAGCGACCGCGAGCCGAAGAAAAGCTACCTGGCCCTGCGTGAGTTCTGGGTCGGCTACCGCGGGCTTACGCCGTATCCGGGCGAGCAGCTGAAGTTCGGCCGCCAGCGCCTGCGCAACGATGACGGCCAATGGCGCGACACCAATATCGAAGCCCTCGCGTGGACCTTCGACACCACCTTGCTCAAGGCCAACCTGGGCACGGCGCAGCGGTTCAGCGACTACCGCACCGATCTCAAGGAGCTGTCGCCTACCGACAAGGACCGCCTGCACCTGTTCGCCGACGCTTCGTGGCAGTGGAGCCCTGGCCAGTGGATCGGCGTGCGCGCCCACCACACCCGCGACAACGGTAGCCTGGATTACGCGCGGCTTGGGCGCGCCAGCGATCCGCTGGACAAGACCGAGAACGGCGACCTCACCTGGTTCGGTATCGAAGCCAGCAGCGACGCCTACAATGCCCGCCGCAACACCAATACCTGGAACTACTGGGCCAGCCTCACGGGCGTGAAGGGCAACCGTGACAAGGTCAACGGCCTGGACAGCAACGGCAACCTGCCGGCTCAAGCCTCCAGCCACAACGATGTAAGCGGCTGGGCCACGGACCTGGGCCTGCGCCTGCGCCTGGACCCAAGCTGGCAGGTGGGCGCGGCCTATGCTCGCGCCAGTGGCGAGTACGAGCAGAACGGCCTGCAGAGCAACCGCTCGACGTTCACCGGGATCAATTCGCGCGTTCACCGTTTCGGCGAAGCCTTCCGCGGCGACATGACCAATATGCAAAGCGCCACTTTGTTCGGTTCCTGGACCTTGCGTGAGGACTACGACGCCAGCCTGATCTACCATCGCTTCTGGCGCGTGGACGGCGACAAGGGCATCACCAGCCGTGGTGTCGCGGCATACGACAGCGAATACGACAGCGGCACGGGTGACCTGTTGTCCACCAGCAGCCTGCCATTGCGCGATGGCGAGAAGGACCTGGGCCAGGAGCTGGATCTGGTCGTGACCCGCTACTTCAAGCAGGGCCTGCTACCGGCGTCGCTGAGCCAGTCCATCGACGAACCCTCCGCACTGGTGCGCCTGCGCGGTGGC
>Ga0265797_10007503_pt1 | contig 14900 bp, 10 predicted proteins | sample P2T30metagenome_FD_192433 | JGI IMG/M metagenome (GOLD analysis project Ga0265797, IMG submission 192433) | Plant litter microbial communities from East Loma Ridge, Irvine, California - P2 T30 | ecosystem: Environmental > Terrestrial > Plant litter > Unclassified | place: USA: California... | reverse complement strand
CGACCATAGGTCAGTGAAAACTGGGCATCCCGTCCGCTCTGCCATACATAAGCACTGAACCGGGCGACTAGTACTAGAGTGGGTGACCATCTGGGAATCCCGCCTGTTGTATGTTTTTGTTTTTGCTAACTACGATGGAGATACTGACAAGACATGCTCCCGAAGAGGCAAACAATAGCAGACCAAGTAGTAGGTAGGCATCACCAAAAAAGAACAGGACACCGGTCCCTCAATGAGATACCTCAATTGGAAGTCCTTCAATGCTCCGAGAACTTCACCTCGCAACAAGTTTGGGTCACTGTACCAGGCGGCCAGGGCTGGGCGGCGGTGGTCCACTCTCCCACGCCGTCATTTCAGTTCCCAATTCGAATTCGACCTTGCCACCAGTGACCATTAGTTCGTCATGCTCTACCCAGTTCTTGTCCCACTGCTTGCCGTTGATCTTCACGCTCTGTACGAAGTAACTTCTGCCTTCGTTATCGAGCCCGTTGGCTATAACACGGAGTGTGTAGTTACTGTTGACAGTAATGTTGATGTCGTCAAACCATGGCGAGACAATGAGGAAGATTGGCTGCGTGACTACCGGGTAAAAACCAAGTTGTTGCCAAACAAGCCATGAGTTCATTGCACCGGCGTCAGAGTTTCCAGGAATACCGTATGGCGCATTGTGAAAGCTGTGAGCGAGCGATTGTTAGTAGGTCTAGACTTAGGATCGAATGGCGTGACACTGAGGACATACTACTGATTTGAAAGCTCTCGAGATCTTTGCACCGACTTCGCCTGCTTGTTCAAGTAGTGATACTCGTATGGCGTTGCGAAGTCAGGCTCGTTGCCGATATTCATGATCGAGGTGATACCAGCACCATTGGCACCTAGGTCTTGTTCGGAAGTGCCTGGTTGGAAAATGTAGTCAAGCCTGGACTCGAAAACTTCGGGGCCTCCCATGAACTCGATGAGAGTCTGCATGTCGTGAGGGATGGTAAAGGAATACTCTGCGCAATTGTTAGCAACACAACACGATTGATGAGCGCCACTTGTGACAGCTAGTATTGGCATTTCTGTCTCCATTGGGCAGCTACCTCAGCACCTCGAGGCAAGAGTGATCATGGCGGCCGTTGAGATAAAGTGACCGATCAACTTACCAAAGGGTGTAGCTTCGTAGGAGATGTCACTGACTGAGCAACCACCACACATTGCAGGATTATAGCCAGCCAAGTCAAAGGTGCCATTAGCCAGTCGTGGACCCAAAAAGCCGGTAAAGTTGAGGTACGTGAAGTTGTGTGCCCAGATGTTCTGCCATTGCCTGGATCGATTGAGATACTTCTGTACGTCGCCTGGAGCCAAGTCTTTCGCTACTTGTGCAAGAGCGAAGTCGTTGAGCGCATACTCGACAGAGCGTGATACGGGCATAGTGCTCTTGTCAGACGATACATACCCAGTCTCTTTCCAGTCGTTCAGACAACCCCGGCCTTCCTTGCGACCGATCGTTGTTTCCGGCAATGCGAAGGTTGTGTACGGTTGAACTTCAGCATCCTTGGCCATTGCCAGATATCCGTCTTTCCAGTTGACTTGACCTCGAAGACCACGCACGTATGCGTCCGCCAAGATGTTGTCCGCGTTGGTGCCTCCTTGCACCATGCCGTTATAGTTGCCGCTTCTGCCATCAGGCATGTAGCCTTCGTAGCGCCAGATGTCAATGAGAGCCCTGATCATTCCCTCGTAGTACGCCGGCTGGATGATGTGATACAGAGTCGTCGTACAGCGGAAGATGTCCCACGCAGTGTAGAAGTCGTCCCACGAAGGCTCATCTGACTGCCACAGAGGATTCTCGCCAGTTCGATCCGAAGGCATTAGATGCATGAAATACAAGCTGGAATACAGCAACACGAGATCGGTCCGATTTCGAGAGTCGTCCGTAGGCACCCTGATCTTGGAAAAGACGTCGCGATTCCATTCTTCAACTGCCGCAGCCACTGTGTCGTTCAATGACCATGTTGGAATTTCATCGTCTCGGAACTGGCAGGCTTTCTCTGCACCAATGAAAGATACACCAACGCGTGATTTGACGGTAGTGGTCGATGAGTTGGACCACGTGAACAAAGCTCCCAAGCGATCGCTCAGTGGCCCAGAAGCTTCGCTATCGTTTCCAAACATAGGTTGTTGGTACGGCTCGTTGCTGAAAGTATGGTATCGTATCATTGGGTCCGTGTTGCGGCCTCGGAAAGTTTTGGCTTCATCTGGTGGTGTCTCGAAGTCACCACAAAAGTAGACCGTAAATGGTGCACCACGATTCCATCCTCCTCCCCACGTCCCGTACCCTGTGTATTGCTTCCCATCTTCATTGATGTGCATCTCGCCGCCGAGATACACTTGCACACTACTTCCGCCATTCTCATCTGGCAGGTAATGGGATATGTCGACCTGTAGAGCAAAGGGTTCAAGTCAGCACAGTGTTTCAGATATCACGTGGGTTGTAGCCTTCATTCACATACCAGAACATGCTTCTCGCCGTCTGCAGGAAACTCGTATTGCATGATTCCGCTGTGCCTGGCGGATGATAGTTCAATAGTGACTCCGTTCTCCAGTTGTGTCTTGAAATAGCCGAGCTTAGCTGTGTCGTTGCCCACGCGTGTTTGAAAGTAGGTCGTATTATCCAGCAGATTTACTGGCGGACTGACATCTGTCAGTGGCATCTGAGGCACCACTCCATACTTAGGGAATCCGCCGGTCCCCGATTCGTGTAGCATGCTGATTGCCGTGACTCGGCCGTTCGGTGTGTATCCGCCATTGAGTGTGCTGTACGACACATTGTCCTCGTACGTATCGATACCCGCTTTGACGACGCCGAACGGTAGCGCTCCACCGACGAAGATGTCTCTGTTGTAAATTAGTATTAGCAAGCTTCTGTATCATTGTGACGCTCGACTTCCTTGGCTTGACGGTTTTTGATCGTGTTCGTCTTGCAATGTTTCGACTCACTCACCCGCCTCCGAACGCGAGCCCGGGGATTGGGCCCTCAGAGCCAATCAATGGATTCACATATTGCGAATAGTCGATTTGAGAGGATACCGAACCAACCAGGAGGAGGAAAAGGTATAGTCTTGTGATCAGTCCTGTATTGGCTGACATCTTGGCCCTTTGAGGGTGACGAATAATGGAAGGCGATGGAGAACAGCAAGACAGAGGCCATCAGTTTTATTGATGGCCTTCAAGTTGAGTCCCGTGTTGTGTTGTACTCGAGTGACGCAACAGCTACTCAGCTAGCTCTCAGGACTGAGCTTCTCCGCTCGGTGCCTGATCCCCCTGTGTCACAGGATGCTGTGTGAGTTTGTGGAACTCGTCCGATCCCCCTCCAGAGGGCTAGTAAGCTTTGTTTAGCATTCAGATCTGCATGGTCCCTCATTCACCGCCAAAGCTTCGAGCGCATATCAACTTCACGAGCTCATGACTTGTTCTTAAATCCTTCCAAATGCGGTACAGCTGAGCTGTTGAGGTTGTATTCTTGGCACGAAGCTCGTCTGAACGACATCCGCATATCTGCGGCATATACATGCGTTCGAGCTGGGTCCAATGCAACCATGTGTTCTTGTACAATTATTGACTGCGGTAGCTCCTAGCTTACAATGTAACTGCGTCTTTCTCGATCGGCTCCAGATTCCCCTTTCCCTTGAAGGTCTCCAATAGCTTCGCTTGTTCTGTGAGCATTAGGCGGTCCGCCTGGTTTCCGATCTTTGCCAGCCCCCTCCATCTCTCGAAGGTCTCAGGATCACGCTTGTCTCCATGCGCCTCTTTTGGGCACTCCCAGTGGCCCTTTGAAAATGCCAGCAAGGTCGAAATCGTGCCTTCTTTGATATCGTACACGAGCGAGCATATAGTACCGGTCTCTTCGAGCCAATTGCATTGCCAGAGCTCGCCAGGGCGGATGCATTGGTAAGTGCAAGTTTGGTAGTTGATGCGACCTGCCATCGGCCCTCCGTGGATGGCGTATACTATGCGGTTCTCTGAAAAGAACCACATCTCGTAGCGCCACTTTTCAGGGTTGCCGTTTTCATCTTGGGCATCGTAGTCGTAGATGAGGTGGGTATCGCGAATATCCTTGTCGAAGGAAGGGTGAAGAGGCGTGTTGGTCAGGAAGCCTGGGATTGAAGGCATTTTTGAATCTGAGCTGAAGGATGTTGGTGAAGAGGACGGAGATGGCGAAAATCTATTGATTAGGAGAATCATATATTAAGTTGTACAAACCTTGTATCTACCGTCGGATGTGCCGCAGGTGTTCGCAGGATATACTCACGACAGCATTGGTGCATCGTCATCGTGCCGGAATCGCCGGCGCACGAGAGACATTGTTGATTCACGTTGAACTTAAGCATCAGCCATTGCGTCAGAGATCTAGATCTAAGCCTTGGTAGCTCTTATCATCTACTGTGTGGTAGACTCGCGGACTAGTATCGAACTCCATGCCGGCCTCTCAGCGGTAGGGCGAGCATATACGGACTTCAAAGGTAGAGTACGAGGGCCTCTCCTGTTAGATTCGCTAAAGAGTCAATGTTCTGCTATCCCTGTTTGCATGTGCTCACGATCTAGCTTCGAAGTCCGTACTGCTCGCTCTACCATTGAGAGGCTTTTAAGTACAGAGTTCGTACCTAGACCGCGAGGTGGGTCGACACTTGCTGGTAGTAGGAACCGGTGCCATTATTGCAGGAAGCCCGGAAGACAACAAAGGAAAGAAAGATAAACACTTTTCCGAACGTAACCGAGGCACGGCATTCGAGGCACACGTCATCAACAAGAGCGTGAAACTATAAACTGTGATCTGACCATGTGCAGGGTTAGGGTCTGTGTCCCAAACGATAGCATTCAATGTACATACACACACAATCTGGCTTACGTTGTGGTTCTTGAGCGAATCTGCACCTTTGGCTCAAAAAGCAAGCAGCCAGTGTCTGATAGGGGAGTTTGTTCCGAGATACTACACCCGCTGCCTGTCATTGATGATATTAGCTACTGTTAGTCACACTTTGATGGCCACCAGTCCCCTCGCCATGGCAAGGCAAGCGACTTCTCCATTGACATCTGAGAACTTCTACAGACCAGTCCGTTCCAATTTCCGAGAGCGTAAGTCATGAGCGCCATGTCGAGCAAAGCCAACTGCATGACACTTACGCGAGACCTTCTCACGGAAGAATCAAAGAGTATAATAAACGAGACGCCAAGGAAATTGCCGAGGGAGAGGAGGGAGACGCAAGCGCTGGTCTTTCCATCCACTCTCTTCCTGTAAATCGACGGCACTGGCACTACTACGCGTCTACGCAGGATTGGACGGTGATGTTGCCATGTCGCAGATCCAGTCTGCAGGCTCCCTGACCGCAGTATCTCCCGAAGCTGCCGGTCGTGCAACATCAACCAAGAGATTACAGGTGCCTCGTGCTTGCGAGCGATGCAAGAGACTGCGGCGAGGCTGCAGCGACTTCAGGCCATGCCAGCGGTGTGTCGACTCTAGGCTGGCACATCTCTGCCAGTCCGACGCATTACCTCTCGCCAGCATCCTGCAGGGTACTCTCGACTATACTCATCCGGGAGCAGCCTACCACCGAGTATTACAGCTACTGCCGGCCCAAGTAATCGATTACTGCACCGAACGCTTCTTTGAACGCCTATATCCGACTATCCCAATATTGACTACCGCATACATCACCCACCTTCGCGCTGTGAGCGCTTCGCCTGATGGCCTTGAAAGCTTATGCATTATTCTTGGCATGTGTGGCCAGGTCCTACTCCAGACAGAGGAGCCCGAGGAACTTTTCCGGCAAGGTATCATCCCGGAAAAGAACCTCAACTATGGTCGGATCCTGCTCGACACTGCCGTATTTGTTTGGCAGTCCTGGCCTAGACATACGCCAGTCACCATAGAGCTGTGCCTCTTTTCATTTTTCCTCTACACGTGCGAAGCCGTACTCTCCCACCACAGTCGGGCATTTCGGTACCTCCGAGAGACTACGACCTTGTTCCTCCTCTATCAGAACGACAATGCAGACGAACTTGAACGCCTCGTGTCAGGTCGCCTCTTCTACGTTCTGATGATCTCCGAAAGGTCACACGCAATTCGATACAAACGACCCATCACTCTACAGGTCACTGAGGAGACACCAGGTCTTGACATCTTGGATCCCTCGCTTCTGGGATTTCTCAGCCTGGCCGCACTGTTCCGTCCACTGGATTCATCCTTCATAGCTCTGCTCAACCACGAGCTCTCAGTGGTCAACCCATCGCCAGAATACATCAACGACGTCGAAACCCGCGTCAACTCCGCGTTGGGCTCAGGTTTCGGCCTGTACGACACCCAGAAAGCAAACCTCAGGGTCACCCAGCTCTGGCTACGCATAGTTATCTGGAAGCTGCGACTACACCTCGGCCATCTCGTCGAGGAATCGTTCCAGCACAGCATCACTTTCCGGTACCCCATTGATGTCGCAAAAGACCTCATGCTCTCGACTCGCGACCTGCCAGCTTCAGCCTTCAAGGTCCACGGCGTGGGCATGACCGAGAAGCTATTCGACATAGCTTCGGCGCTAGTAGACGTCCTCGCTCGGATCCCTATCACGCCTACTAGCCCCAGCGGAGCAGTCGCTAACACGCTGCCGGTGAACGATCTATCTTATCTGCGGAGCTTGATGCAAAAAGCGCCTAGCGGGGACACGATTTACGACGATCTGTTGGAGAAGCATATTCAGCAGACGATACCGGCGTTGGCGAATCGGCCCGCAAGCAGGCAGTAGATCATTTTATCACTGTTTCCATTTATCATTGGGTAGCAGTCATAGCTCCAGCGGGAACATTGGGTCTCTACCGCGGAAAAACATTGTTTCATCACGAATTTTATACATATCCCTAGCCATGCCTCACGAATATCGATAGGCTCAGTCGCGGCATCTGTGAGTAAGGACGTTGTATACAGTTCCTGCGCATGGTTCCACGTACAGCAATCTTCATGGCCATGAAGCCACTTCTATGGCATTATCGACGATCTTAGTCTCCAAGCTGCGTAGGACAGACATTGAGACAGTCTTCGACTTTCCGTACGTTCAGGCAAATGGTTTGCTACTGCAACGTATCCCAAGATAAAATGACTGCATCGCACCATTGAGGTACGGCTGCTCAGAATGTACGTGTTGAAACGAAGCTATATTATGCACAATCACATTTACGCACAAATGATCGCGAGCTGTAACATCCCGTTCTAGTTGTTGACCTCCTTCTCAAAGCCCGCTTTGCCAGTTGTAGCCTCTGCCGTGAATGGATCCACCTCAGTCTTCGCAAAATTCCTGGCCGGCACGCGCATCTCGAAAAGCATATCAAGCTCCGCATAAGTGCGGCCTTTGGGCTCCGGAAGGCGGAAGTAGACCCAAATGCAGGAGAGAAGACAGGTTCCGGCCCAGAAGAAAGCAGTTCTGGCGCCCCAGTTCCACGCCGCGGATGACAGCTGGTAGTTTGTCATCACATTCACGAAGATGTTGCTGGCATTGTAGGCCGCGCGGGCCAGCACGATGGTTTTGGCCTTGAGGCGAGTCGAAGACAGTTCGGAGACCAGGGAGTAGGTGACTGGTCCGACGGTGAAGTCGTAAGTGAAGGTGAAGACAATCAGCATGCCAGCGATTGCCCAGATAGATGCGTTGGTGCCTGCGAAGGACAAGCTGCCTGTGATGATGAGCAAGATGAATTGGCAGCACAAGCCAGTGAAGTGAATCTTGCGTCGTCCAATCTTTGACATCAAGAACCAGGATCCAGCTGTACCGATCATGCCCAGAGCCGAACTTGCCATCGACAGAGAGAAGGAATTTTTGGCGTTCATACCTGCTTGTGTCATGAAGTAGCTGAAGTATCCCATGAGGTTCTGGCCGCCAAGCGTTTGTACAGTCCAGATGCCGACCACAATCTCAGTCCGGCGAAGATCGATGCCTCGGAAGCAGTCCGTGTATGTTGTTCCTTCTTTGGCGAACCTTTCCATCTCGTTGGTGTGTTCGATCATGGCAATGGTTTCGTCGACATTGAAGCCCGGCTGATTCGGTTTCGTGAGGCGAAGTAGTGAGGTGCGAGCATCGGCACGGCGGTTCTTGCGAACGTACCACCATGGAGATCTAAGCTGTCAGAATATGTCGTCCAAGTCAGATCCAAGGTTTTGACTTACTCTGGTGCGAACACGAGCCCACACAGTATCAACACTGGCCAAAGCCACTGAACACCAAAGGGTATGCGATACGCACGCTCGTCGAGATAATCGACCGAGCCACGAATCACGGCAGCGGCGAAGAATTGGCCAATGACCCAACACATGTTGATGAACGTAGTGAGGTAAGGCCTCAGAATGACTGGAGCCACTTCTGAAGCGTACTGCGCAGCTACACTCTGAAAAGCTCCCCATGGGATACCTATGATTGTCAGTGCTGTTCTCTTCGACCACTTAATCAGCAAAGCTTACCACAAAGTACCTCGCCTGCAACCAGCACATGGATGTTGGGGGCGAAGAACAAGGCGAAGATGGTTCCGATCATCATGACCAGGAATCCCACAGTCGTCTTCTTCGAACCATAACGGTCGGTGATCCAACCAGCGATGATCAGACCGATAATCTCACCGGCACGCGCACCGTTCGACAGACCAGATTGCCACGCCGGCGAGACCTGGTACTTCTCTTTCGCAGCGTTCCACTCGCCATACTTTTCGTTGAAGACGGGCGAAGCGTAGAGATTGCCGAGAAGTGCCAGATCGTAACCCTCTGGTGGAGTATGTTAGCATTGCTTCTAAAGCGTCAAAGGTCTGCATGCCCACTCACCCATGATCAGAGTGCTGCTGAGCAGGACTGACCATCCGATGGCTTTGGGGTAGGTCTTGATAGCTTGCCAGAGGCTCATCTCATGCTCGGCAGCAGCAGCCTGGCTGGCCTCAGCGGCGAGGACGTCTGACTGTATCGGCTCATTGTGCTCGGCTGTGGGACCTTTCTCCATATTCATGATGTATCTCGGTCGAGATATCACGCGTTATGGTGATGAAAAGAGTATTGTGGCCTGTGAGAGTACACGTATGGATGCTGGCGTCCACTGCCTACTTATAGATTCGCAGCTCGAAGCACAAGAGAGTCGTTGACCGAGAATTGTCCCGATTTTGCTTCAATGCTCATGGCCAAGTTGCTCGACAGAGACTAGCTTGCATGCGTTTCGGCTCCTTCCAGGATGTCTTGCTTGAAAATCGTCAACGCTTAAGCAAGCGATATTTCGCAGGACAGCACGCAGGATCCAGGACTGGAGAAACATCCTCTCGCTTCGGTTCATGTCTGGGGTCATGCGTGGGGAGGTGCGGAGAAGCAGAACAGGAGTCACTCCGCTAGCGCTGCATGCAAGATGATCCCTCCGAGCTCAAAGTGGATTAGAAAGGCGGAGTTGACGCAAACACTCCGCCGAACAAAGCTGTCCCTCCTATTCGTGGTAACTTGCTCTCCCATCGGCCTTCTAATCCGATCTGCACCACGAGCAAAACCCGATATCTTGGACTCCATTTGCCGTTGAGACCCACTTACACCCTACGCTCGACCATGTAACGTTATCGTGGAGACTCCGTCCAAGAGAATGCGACATGGAGGTTATCGGGTCCGGGTGACCCACGTGCGTGTACAAGTATCGCACACGTCTTGATCGTCTCGATGTTGCTCTCCCCCAAGTCCACGGCAGAGCGTTGCACACACGACAACATGGGATCGATTACTTGGGACAAAGACGATGGATGGGCTGGGGAACCTTACTGGAAAGATGCATGCTTCTACCAGATATATCCCGCGAGCTTCAAAGACTCAAACGGTGACGGCTGGGGCGACCTCCCAGGACTAATCTCTAAGATCGACTACCTCCACGAGCTCGGCGCGGATGTCATCTGGGTATCGCCTATCTTCGAAAGCCCCCAAAAAGACATGGGCTACGATGTCTCCGACTACCAAAAAATCTACGAGCCCTACGGTTCGATACAAGACGTCGACGACTTACTCCGAGAAGCTCACCGCCGAGACATGAAAGTCATCCTCGACCTCGTCGTCAACCACACGTCCCAAGAACACGCCTGGTTCAAAGAATCGCGCTCGTTGAAGTCGAATCCCAAACGTGACTGGTATATCTGGAAACCCGCCAGATACGACAGTAATGGTGTCCGCCAACCGCCTACTAACTGGCGAGGATACTTTGCAGGATCGACTTGGACGTGGGACGAGCACACGCAAGAGTACTACCTCCACCTGTACGCCCCCGATCAGCCAGATCTCAACTGGGAAAACGAGGAATGCCGGAATGCAATCTACGAAAACACAATGATCTTCTGGCTGGATCGCGGCGTCGATGGCTTCCGCATCGATACGGTCAATAAATTTTCAAAATTAGGCTACACGGACGCCCCCATCACAGACCCAACCTCTCCCATCCAGTCCGCGCCAGAGATGTGGTAAGTGAACGAAATTTCCAGCCCAATCACGCGGTCAAGCTCAGACCCTGTACTGCTCTCTCAGCGGCAGAGCAAGCAGTACAGTCCTGAAGCTCGACTACGAGCTAACATAATATTGGAGACACTCTGCTGACTTGATGCAGGTGCAACGGCCCGCGCATCCACGAATTCATCCACGAAATGAACCGCAAAGTCCTCGCGCCCTACGGCGCCGTCTCAGTCGGCGAGCTCTCCAACACTCCCCACCCGCACCAAGTAATCCCCTACGTCTCCGCCGCCGCGCAGGAACTCGACATGGTCTTCGAGTTCTCCGTGATCCGCCTCGGCACGGGAAACATCCTGGGGCCCAAGTACATCTACCAGCCCTTCCCGCTCTCCAAGCTCAAAGCTCTCACCTCAAAGTGGCAAACTTTCGTAGCCGGCACAGATGCCTGGACAACGGTGTTCATCGAGAACCACGACAATGCCCGCGCCGTGAGTCGCTTCGGGGATACTTCGACCCCAGAACTCTGGAAGCGCTCAGCGAAGACCATCGCCCTGTGGCAAATCACCCTAACAGGAACGCTCTTCCTCTACCAAGGCCAGGAGATCGGCATGACCAACATGCCTGTTTCTTGGGGCATCGAAGAGTACAAAGACGTCGAGAGCAGCGGGTTCTACGCCGAAGCTGTTGACTCTGGCGACGCGGAGCGCGTGCGTAAGACTCTCCATGGGCTGGGGCATTTGGCTCGCGATCATTCGCGTATACCGTTCCAGTGGGACGATTCGGCGAATGCGGGATTCACGGCTAAGGGCGCGGAGCCGTGGATGAGGGTTCACGATGGGTACAAAGAGATTAACGTTGCGAGGCAACGCGACGATCCGGGTTCGATTCTGAGTTTCTATAAGGAGGTTTTGAAGTTGAGGAAGAAGCATCGTGAGGTGTTAGTATTTGGCTCGTTTGAGTTGCTTGATCCGGAGAATGAGGCGGTTTTTGCGTATTTGAAGGAGGACTCGAAGAGGCCGGGGAAGAAAGCTGTTGTGGTGTTGAACATGTCGAAGGAAGAGCAGATGGGGCCTGATGTTGTTGGTGTTCTCGGCGGCGAAATACCGCAGCTACTCATCAGCACTATTGCGGAAGGTTCGCTGAAGCTCAGCAATGGTCGACCAGTCCTGAGAGCGTGGGAAGGAAGAGTGTACGTAAACTACTAAAGGAAGTAATGAGAGATGACAGTCCTATGAAGCCTTTTGATTCCAGCTCCATCATACGATCACTACCACGATCGGTTATCAACATATCATCTAGCAGCTGTTAAGACTTTTATGTCCTTACCAAATGTTACGACTACGACGTACAATTCCCAAGAACGATTTTATCCTCCGTCTTGCTGCACCAGAGTCAGACTTACAATCTCAAAGGATCAACACACCGCCGTTGCTGCATCACAAGTATCGCACAGCCGCCAACCACAGGCTGTAACTCCTCGTCCACATCTTGAGACAAAGCAAGCTACAAGATAAAAAACACTACCTTGTCTGACTGATCTCACGATACTGGTCTGTTTGCTCCTCCTCAAGCCCAGTTTCACGATCTTGTGTGAATCAAAAGTGATCACATCGTAGCAATCACCACCCACCGTCTTTGTTCGACAGAGCACCAGTGCCCAGGCACTTCTATATCATCATGACCGTAACCTCTCACGATGAGAAAGACTACTCATCACCACCACCCTCACCAACATGGGACAAGCGTTATCGTCCAAAACGACCTTCTTCTCATCCAGATTCTTCCCTTCGGCACCGCCATCGACGACGACAACACCAGCAAGTCAAGCAACATCCGTTCAATCCCCTCAATCAACTTCCTCGAACAAATACAGTACCAACGAAACCGACGAAACCGACCCATCACAACCATCCATCCAACCATCCCAATATGCCCTCCCACCTTCGCCGCCGACTTCACCACCACCACCACCACCATCTTCACCACCCTCCATCCAACCATCCCAATATCCACTCCCACCTTCACCAGCACCTCAACAGCCTCTCCCACCTCCAAACTCCCAACCCACTGCTGCATCACCTCCTAACCCTCCGCCAACACCACCACCACCTCCTCCTCCTCTCCCTCCCAAGAAACTCAAATCCCACCGCTACAAATCCAACAGACGCAAGCGTAAAGCCCAAGGCCACATCAAATCCCGACAACAACTAGAAAAAGGCGTTCGCAAAATCAATCAGCGGCAGAAGAAAATCTACATCGAAACTGTACGGGAGTTTGAAGGATGGGTTGAGAGGGGGTTTGTTTAATTAGCTGGGTAGGTAGGTTTGAGGGTGGTGGTGAGTAGGTTCTTCTGTGGGAGTGACGGTAAGAAGGTTTTGTTATTGGGGGGTATGTGAGATGGAATTTTGAAAGGATCAGCGATCTGTGTCACCGGGACCGACACAGATACTGGACGGAGAAACAATAAAATTGCGTCGGAAAGGCTAGATCTCTTGTGGAAAAAAGCGACATACTCTTAACATAACCCCTTCTCCTCAACCTAAAACTCCTCTTAAACGCCACACTATGTTCCCTCCTCCCAACAAGCCTAATCCCAGCCCATGGAAGAAGAAGAAAATTGTCCCAAAGATCATATAAGCAGGAAAGCAAACGGTAAAGCGGAAAACGGCGAAAATGCGCTGGTAGTCAAAAGTGAAAACAAAAAAGGTCATCCAAGTCGTATTGTCGTGTTATATATATCTGAAAGAGTGCCAAAAGATGTGATATCATCGCTGTGCAGCACGTCCGGCTTCCAAATCGCTAGGAGTCGTGCCGATGACTTCTGGCACACCGTGGGCACCACTGTCAGTGGGTTGCGCTCGTCGGCCGAATGGCAGGCTCGGGAGTCTGCTTCGCCAGCCGCTGTTGCTGCTGGACTGGGTAGTTTCTGGCGCTGGTTGGGTGGTGGGACCGGCGTCCTGCTCGCGCCGTCTGCGCTCGGCGCGGTGTGGTGCAGGGTTATATGTCTGTTGCGTTGGGTCTTCGGGCGTGGGAGTGCTGAAGAAGAGACCTCTGGGGCCAATGAAGCGTGAGCGGAAGGGAATGCCGCGGGTGCCCATCCATGCTGATTGTGGCGCTTGGGGCATGTTGCCTCGCGAGCCACCGTTGCGACGTCCAGAGGCGTTCGGGTCTTCGCCTTCTGGTCGAGGCTTGGGGACGTAGTAGTCGGCTTTGCAGAGTGGGCAGCAGGCGCGGCGGCTCGTGAGCCATGGGTCGACGCAGGCTCCGTGGAATGCGTGGCCACAAGTAAGGCCGCGGACGTCGTCGTCGTCTTCGAGGGTGTCGATACAGATTGCGCAGCTGTCACCGGGTGCGCCGAGCATTTCCAGGGGTGCGGCGGTCCTGATAGGGTCATCGTCATCTTCCTCCGCGAGCGAGTTGCGGCGATCCTTCTCGTTGACGCTAGGTGCTGTTTCGGCTCTCTCAAGAGTTGTCGCATTCGCTCCATGCTTATCCTCACTGACACGGGATGCAGATGGTTGCTGGCCACCAGCTTCCGCATGCGCATGGTCGTCCCTCGCCATATCCAGCGTGGTGCGAACCGGGGCCTCTCCGCTCCGCCTTCCATTTGCCTCTGCAGTTCCAGTCTCTTTAATGCTGGCAGCACGGCTAGGAGGCGCAGTAACACCGCCCACAGCAGGTAGACCTTCGGCCTCACGCGAAGACCTCCAAGTCTTGTACTTGGACAATGGGAACCTTTCATTTACTTCCTCCATAGACATGAGCTTCTTCTCTCGTCTCCTCCTGTGCGGTCGAGGCATCTGTGTCAAATCAATGGGCTCGCCATTCTCGTTTACGGCGCGCATTGCGCGATTGCGCTGGTTGTATCGGAAGCAGTACTTGACGCCGACAATGATCCTGCGCAGTGCATGTTAGCATGTGTAACGTTTATATGAGCAGAAAGCGACAACCATACCATAAGTTAGTAAAGACAACGCCGAATCCGAGTGCGACGAAGAATAGCAGAGGCGAGTTGCCGGGAGTGTTACTCCTGTTGCCCGAGTCTGTTTGGGTTGGCGATGGCACCGCGGAGGATGTGCTCGTTGCGTCGGCCATGTTGGAGTGGGTGTATATAATTGTCACGTGTGGCCAAAGTCTCAATCAAGAGCTCTGTAAATGTGCACAGCGTGCAAGTGTTGTCGAGGTGGTGGTGATAGTAGTAAGATGGACGAGGTGGTGCAAAGGAGCCGGGGGGCTTAGATGCAGGGTGCTGACATGTAGCAAAGCAACGACCAGCCGGAAATGCAGAGAGCCGACTCAATAGCGGGAGAGTGTAATCGTGGCGAATGTCAAATCAAGGGCAGGCGACGGATTTGCACGCATGCAAATGGCCAGAATACACTCGTGTAGTGAAGAGTCCTCGTGAGGGCCTTCTATGACGCCGTCGCAGGTGGCG
>Ga0265797_10007500_pt1 | contig 14904 bp, 15 predicted proteins | sample P2T30metagenome_FD_192433 | JGI IMG/M metagenome (GOLD analysis project Ga0265797, IMG submission 192433) | Plant litter microbial communities from East Loma Ridge, Irvine, California - P2 T30 | ecosystem: Environmental > Terrestrial > Plant litter > Unclassified | place: USA: California... | reverse complement strand
GAACAGTTTGGCGCACAAGTTTGTGTACGGGTTGAAATAATCTTGATCATTAGTTCTCGATGGCACACCTTGTCCATGTCTGAAGGTACCAGCTTATAGGTCGCTGGCTGTCCCCAAGCAGACCACGTTTTCCATTGCATGTATATGAATGTGCCATCAATTCCCGTCGCACCACCTCGGAAGGGGCGTCCGCGAAGAGGGATTGAACGATCATCGACATTGTTTATTCTTCCATGATTGGTACATACAATGGCACATGATGCTCGGCAACAGTAATACCAATTAAACTCAAGCCTTCATCACTAGAGCAAAGACTCTAATGTATGCTCAAGCCTCTTAGAGAACGCAGTCGACCGCTCGTTGGCAAGCCCTTTTCCGTAGATATCCCATGGTGCAGGAGCGTCTACCGCGCCAGCCTCCATTGCCCATACATGATCTAGGAACATGCCCACAAAGCCAGCACCCATTGGCATCAGCTGTCCCGCTTTTGTGGCTGGTGGAAATGCCTCGTCTGTAAACTTCCGTCTGAAATTTGCGAGGCCCTCGGAGTCTGGGTAGTGTGTACTCAAAACGCCATTCATGATGAGCGTAAGCGTCAATGCGAATTTGAAGCCGCGCATACTTTGTTTAGCAGCTGTGACATGTTTGAGTTCTTCGGACCTTGAGCTGATAGGGTCATGTGAATCAGCTGGTGTTTTATGCGATGCCGTAACATCCAGCTGCTTGACTTGCAAGCTCAGATCCGCGACGACAGTTGCACAAATTTTGTACATCTTCCAAACTTCCGACAGTGTTTGCTCTGACCGTAAGAAGTATGCAAGCGCTGACAGCAGCCGGGATAGCTTTTGCGTCAAATCCAAAGGTTCTCCGGCTGGTGAAGTGATACTCAAAGTAGAGCTCCGAGCATTCACCTTCCTGAAGAAACTCCAACATGGGCTGCTCGTATCAATATTCATTGTACCGAGTATGATTTTCTCCGAGGTCTGCTCGAATGGTTAGCGCTTCAAGTCGGAGGCGAGTGTGGTGTGATTTGTACGTACAACGACCGTACATGCTGAGTATACAAGTCCTCTGTCAAATGAGCTTAACGAACTGAAACGGAGAGGTTGATTTAGCAGCAAAGCTAGACCCATAGGATGAATACCCGTCTGCTCTGGTGTGTCAATCCAGCTCTATGACACGTGAATTAGCATCCTCCAAAAGCGGTTCGCACTACTGAATCTCTACATACCTGACATATCCATAAGAGGTACACTGCGCACAGCGTATTGAGTGTGTACGCCTCGATGGGATTGGAAAGCGCGACCCGAGTAGCATGTAGGGCAGACGTATAGCTCCGTAATCTCCGCCGTGACAGGGCATGAGGAACGTCTGCACATGGTATCGAGAGCATGAATGCTTCGGTAGCGGCAGCTAGGGCCTGGCTGTGGCTAAGCCTTCGCGGAACGTCATCTAGGAATGAGCCATGAGCCCAATTAATCTCGAATCTCAAATGCCGGTTCTGGATTTTGTCGATGAGCGACATGCTCACTGCCATTGCAGGGCTGCTCGGCATTTGTGAGATTGCTAAATCCGGCCGACTGGACTTGACCAACTTGCTCACGTCGTGCGTCTTGAAGATAAAGCGTTGAAGGCCGCCGCCAACGCAAGGTATGCCAAGTTTCTGGCATCTTGAACATGCAGGTTGAACCTGGTCGCACTGTGATAAAATGAGCGAGACCTGCGCGGAAGAGTTACGGGCATGGATTGGTCTCAACACATACCCTCTTTCGACGTTTGCGGCAGTTATCACAAGCCCGGCTTGTAGGCGTTCCGGGCATTGTGTATAAATGGCCAAAGTGGGCCTCTAACCTTCCGTCAGGCTACTGTAAGACAGCCCTATGATGCAGTGAGACGGCTGCAAAAGACCTAACAGGGAGTCAAAAGATGAACGACGTTGCGCCAGCACAGAGCACCAAGACGTGGTCTGGAGCATACTGTACAGCAAGTAGCAGTATGGTGTAGCGCTGCCGATGAACAACCGCTTGTCTATTTGCGGTGCCATCCTGCGCTCCCCGTGCGTTTTTTAGGCGAGAATGAGAAGCGAGATTATCCCTGTAGGCAGGGAATCCTTCATGGCAGCCATCAACTATAAGTCTATAACGCAAGGTGACAAAAGCAGTATACCTTACCGTCTACATTGAACAGTACGTTTTTATCGCAGCTAAATGCTGATATGCCTCAAGCATCAGCTGTAAGTTAATAGGCCAGTCATGAGTAATGGTAGGAGAGTGTAGAGAGTAGGTTCATGTTGAAGTTGTGATGCGAGATTTAGGCAGGACCCGGACCAGCCACGTTCTGGAACACAAACTTTTGCACAAGATCTAGACCTTAGCCACAAATTCTGGTACTATGCAATATGTGTGTAATCATCGCTCGCGCCTTGAAATGTTTGAAGACGTTCTTTTCAACAGCAAGCGACACAGAGGAATGAGCTTCTTGTGTTGTAACTCATCTCCCTGGAAAGAACGGTCTTGTTGCAATGTGCGGTGTTCTAAAACCTGCAATTTATGAGCTGAGCTAGTTTTGATGTGGTGATCCTCCTTAGTCCCTCGTAGCGTAGGGCAGTCGACGAAGCGAGGGCATTCGCTGCTGTTCGTTGTAAGCTCATACAGCATCCTCTGGCAACACGATCTAGGAGGTGTTCCTCGATACTCAGCTTGCCTAGATACTATCATCAGCAGTGGAGGTAAAAATGGACATAGCTATCAGTGAGATACTCCCGGAAGTCAAATAGATATTAAGTGCATCTCTGCTGCCTGCATGAAGATATCGGCGGGCTTGTACATTGGGAAGACAGTATTGGAACCGGGAAGCTTATACACCACGCGAAAAAAATCAATTTCAATTACCTAGTCCGTGAGGATTCCCAAGTCTTGTGCCATCCATGATGGGCGCCTGCCTGCTGCCGCCGTCGCAGTAGCCACTGCTATACTCATACAAGGAACAACAAAAGAAAGCGCTTACCTCAACTCGTCCCACTTCTTCGCGCAGGTCGCCGGAGCAAAGCTGTAGCTGCTTCCATGTTCTTCCATGTACTGGGCGATGTACTTCCATGGAAGCTTGCTACTGCGGTTGCGGTTGTATGCTCCTTCTGTGCGGAGCTTCTTGGCGTGAGCAACGCCACGGCGGAGGAGTCGAACCTGTTGTTTCACAATCAGCGTCATTCACAATAGTTAGCATGAAAGTGCGCTTACGTCGCTCTCAGTCCACACAGGCCTCCTGACGCGCTCGGATCTGTCCTTGGTGAGAACGCGGACACGGCCACGCAAGGTGGACTCGGCTTCGGAGAAGTTGCCCATAACCTTGATGTCTTTGTAAGTGTAGCCTTCTTCGCGTCTATCAAGAAGGTACTGATCTCGTCTCTCTCGCAAGACGGTCTCGCGCTCCCTCTCGCTGGAGCGACGGCGCTTGGACTTGGGAGCAGTGCAGCTGATAGCACTGCTGTCGTGCTCTTCAGCAGTCGGAGCAACGCTTGGAAAGATTGGAGGGAGCCCGTCGACGTCGCGGAAGGGCCCCTCGTTCAAAGGGAGACCCCTGAAGCCTCCGAAGCTACCTCCTGGGAAAGGCAGGCCTGCGTAGTCACTAGTTTGACTGGCAAACTGAGCACTGCCGGCAGACCCGACGTCGCTGAATGAAGGAAACTTCATGTCAGGGTTGTGCTCCTCGAACATGTCCGTCCCGCTACTGTCGAAGCTCGAGCTCAGATCATGGGAAATGCGACGCAAGGTGGCTTCCGGGAAGCCGCTGTTGTCGTTTGGAGTGTGCGGACCATAGCTCGTGTCGGCAGTCGAGCTGGGAGACGCCGCAAAGGCATCGTGGTCATTTCCGCCACTGAAGTCGAGTGAAGCCCTTTGCCAGTGTTGCGGCTCCACAGGTTCAAACATCTTAGTATCGACATTTGTGTGCACGAGCGGCATGATAGGAACCTCGACACGAGGGACCACAGACTGGCTTGCGGTGACGTTGTTCGCCATCGAGGGCAAAGACGTCGGCGCGCACGGCAGGTCGAGAGATCCCACGGAGCGGCGCATGATTTCCTGGGGCTGAACGTCTTGTTGAGGGTTGTACAATGTGGCCTCCTCGGCACGATAGTTGAAATACTCGTCGGTGAAGAAGGATTGGCCTGGGTAAGAGTGCCCAGCATGCGGGTGTGCGAGCGGAGTTTGGGTTGTGAAGGCCGGTGTGTGAGATCTGCCCGTGTCGTAGGCACGCTGTAATTCCTGGGTGAAAGCACCGCCAGCACTTGCTTGGAGAGACATTGTGTAGTAGTTGTGTGTGGCGTGAGGAACGGCGAATCGCTGCTGATACGCTTGGTGGTGGGCAACTGTTGGGTGGCGGTTGGTCGGTGGATTTTGGGGTGGCAAAGGTCGACCACCAGGAGCGCGAGGGTGAGGTTGAGGTTGATATGGAGCTCCTTGCTGTTGCCTCAGGGCGACCGCTCTCATCTGGCGCTGACGAGCACGGCAAGCGCAAGTTGCGTGGCAGTAATGATACAGCTGCATGATGTCGAAGTGTCGTGGTGTAGAATGCAGGCAGCCTTGTCTTTGCGTCGGGTTCTGTGTGAATGGCGACTGCGATGTGAACTGCTGCTGCCAAGACCTAGAAGTGGAAGGAGCGATGCAGGCCAACTGCGGCTAGACGAGGAGACCCCACGGGCGGTGAGGGTGTTTCTGATGCACTCCACACTAGAATTTGGGAAGTGAGGTCTGCTTTGGTAGCGGTGTCCACGGCTCGTGCGGCTTGCAGAATGTTGCTGATATCAATTGCAGATGTTGTCGCGGACTGTTGCAGACAATGTCAACTTCCACCTTGCTAAACAGCCTACGCATTGGAGCGGTCAGCGTCATCGGGCTGAGATTGCAGCGAACGGGCGCGATAGGGGCAGCTCACCTATGTTGCATTAAATAGACTCCGATACACGAGACAAGAAGGTCGAAGGCCACCAGAGAACAAAAGCAGGAAGCAATCACACAACCATCTGAAAGGAACGTCGAGAAGCCGTGCGAGACTGTGTTCGTGGAGGCTCCTAGTCTACCCTTTGTAACCACGTCTCACTCCCCAACATGGAGGAACCCAGAGCTCAATGACAGGCGTTTGAGCATGCGGAAGCTATGCTCGGAGTGAGAAGAGCCCGCCGCTCGAGAAGCGAAACGTGCTTTAGGGCCAGACACCATCGCTGCCACCAGCAGATTGGTGTCGACAGCGTGCGCGGTCCTCCCTGAGCTCTCCATCGCGGCATGTCCAACTGTTGCAGGGACTAGGTGTGCGGTATCCACAGGCTTGGGTGCTCAAGCTATGGCACTTGTAGCATTCCGTGATACGCCTGCATAAAATACATGGATACTGAGCCGTACAAACCAGGTAGTTGGGGATCCTGCAGCAATGTGATGGTCGGCAGGCCGCACCGATCAACATCAAAGACCATTCAAGCCGGTCTAGCTTCAAGCGCAGTGGCGACAGCAACGGGGAACTGTAAGCTTCCTTTCCGTGACAGCCCTTGACAGCGGGATGAGGTGCACAGGCGGAACTGTCAAAGTGCGGCCGCTATGCTGCGATTGGATTGATGCCGTTTACATACCGATGGTGTGGAGATCTTCGTGCTTTGGAGTCATCGTGACCTAGCACCACCAACAACGGTTCAGTGGAGTTTACTGTCGATCGCGACCTTGCCGGGCCATTGACGAGTATCAGGCAGTCGTAGCCACGCTGACGAAGACTTGTAGCAGGAACAGACTTGCACATGCAAGTGATCGATGCTGTTGTTGGGCGGGGGTGGTTGGGCACGGCTAGTTGCGTGAGCTTCTGTGGCCTTCCGTGGTACGAACGCACCGCCAGAGCCAAGCTCATGTGGGACAAACGCCACACTGCACGGGTGGCGGATATATGCAGAAAGCGGACTCCACAGGTTTGATCGACGTGTTGACGGAGGAGGCTAGTTCACGGCGTCCTCCAGGTACGCCCGTGTTTTCATACGACCGCCGCTTCACGCAAGATGTTCTTCCACGTGATGTGTAACGGCGGCCTCGTCGCCTTCGAAGATCCCGCAGATTGGACACTTGGCTGTCGCAGATGAGAAGATTATAGGCTCAGACTGCACTGCCGCGATTTCTGGGCTCCTGGTCTCGGTTTCAGTCTCAGGCATGAAATCAAACAGCGTTCGTGGTGGCGGTAGCGACGGGAAATCGTCATTGCGAATGTCCATGTACGTTGGGGCTTGTCGCCCTTCTCTCCTGACGACGAATCCAGCCGGTTGCTGTTGTTGTTGTGGAGCTGGATCTTGCTGAGAAGGCGTTTGATCGTTTGCCATTCTCTGCACTCGACCGACACGGCCGTCGTTCAATCGAACTTTAATTCCACGGGGATGATTGCCTCTCGTTAACAGATCTTGCACGACGCCTTGAACTTCGCGGCCAGTAGGCTGGTCTTCTTTGAGTACGATAGACACAGCAGCTCCTCGCGTTACTTGTTGTATGGTTGGTACATCAGGATTGTAGTCTCGTTGTGTGCGTGGTTGACGTCCGCCTTGCTGCTGGCGAGGAGGCCGTTGTTGGCGATTCTGCCTATTCATCGCTGCAGGATGGCGTGTGGATGAAGACAATAGTCTGGTAGAGCACAACTTTTGGGATGTTACGATAGAAAGTCGCAGCATGTGATGTTTATTGTAGCGTTGACTGCAACGCGTTTGCTACAAGTAGACTTCACTCTAGACTCGGTGTCTCCATTCATCACATGCAGTCTTTTCCGAGAAGTGACGAAGTTCGGAAGTTCCCGCCTCCAACTTTCTGCCTTCACGCGACACAGCCAAAGTCGACTCCAGAGCCAAACTTGCGACAGCATCAACCTTAGCGTCTCTCTTACTCTCAGCAACGTCAGCTTTTGCGCAACCTTCCTTCGACAACCAATACACATACTGGAGCGGATGGAGCTATGAGTGCCGAATCTGACATGGCCACCGTCGCAGAGCCCGTGGCGCGTTCTCCTTCCGCCGATGGAGAGCTCACGGCGCCAGACAGCAACTCTCGCAAGCGTGCGCCGCCCTCGCGCTCTCCATCACCACGCCGTGAAGCACCACCACTTCGTCGGCGATCATACTCGCGATCGCGCTCGCCGCCGCGCCGCAGAGAACCACTTCCACGCGATGTCGACAGGGAACGAGCACACGAACGGAAGCGTCAGCTTGAGGACCGGAACCGTGAAGAGGCAGCACCTGAGAAGCCTTTGAGCGCGGAGGAGAAGCAGGCCGCAGCGAAAGCAGAATATGAGAAGCTGTTGACCATGCGATCCGGTGGAACATACATCCCTCCTGCGCGCCTAAGGGCACTCCAGGCACAGATCACCGACAAGACGTCGAAGGAATACCAGCGCATGGCTTGGGAGGCCTTGAAGAAGAGCATCAACGGATTGATCAACAAAGTCAACGTGTCGAATATCAAGCACATCGTGCCAGAGTTGTTCAACGAGAATTTGATTCGTGGACGTGGCTTGTTCTGCAGGAGTATCATGAAGGCTCAGGCTGCCAGTTTGCCCTTCACACCGATCTACGCGGCCATGGTAGCGATCGTAAATACCAAATTGCCGAAGGTCGGCGAGCTTCTGATCAACAGACTCATCACACAATTCCGAAAGGCCTTCAAGCGAAACGACAAGAGCGTTTGTCAGACCAGCACTGCCTTCATCGCGCATTTGATCAACCAGCAAGTAGCCCATGAAATGCTTGCTGCTCAAATACTGCTCTTACTCTTGCACAAGCCTACGGACGACAGTGTGGAGATTGCAGTTGGCTTGACGAAGGAAGTTGGCCAGCACATGGAGGAGATGAACCCTCAGATTGCCCTTGCCGTCTACGACCAGTTCAGGAGTATCCTCCACGAGGCGGACATTGACAAGAGAGTGCAGTACATGATTGAAGTGCTGTTCCAGATCCGGAAAGACAAATACAAGAACAACCCTGCACTGAAAGAAGAGCTGGACCTTGTGGAAGAGGAAGATCAAATCACACATTCGCCAAGTCTGGAGGATACTTTGAACACCGAAGAGGGAACGAACATCTTCAAGTTCGATGCGGAGTGGGAAGCGAACGAAGAGATGTACAGAAAGTTCAAGGCTGAGGTTCTGGGTGAAGAATCTGGCAGCGAGGACGAGGATGATGGGGACGAGGATGACGACGCAAGCGACTCGGACGCCAGCGAAGACGATGCCGAGAAGGCTATGGAGATCAAGGACCAGTCGAACACGGACCTTGTCAACCTTCGCCGTTCCATTTACTTGACAATCATGTCGTCCGGTGGCTTCGAGGAAGCTTGTCACAAGCTCATGCGCATCAACCTTCCGGCTGGCCGTGAAGACGAATTGCCTAGCATGATCATCGAGTGCTGCAGCCAAGAGCGCACTTACAACAAGTTCTTTGGGCTCATAGGTGAGCGTTTCTGCAAACTCAACAGACTTTGGAGGGAGCTGTTTGAGAACATGTTCGCCAAGTATTACGACACCATCCACCGATACGAGACCAACAGGCTGCGCATTATTGCCCAATTCTTCGGGCATCTGGTGTCGAGTGACGCCATCGGCTGGCATGTCCTTCACAACATTCACCTGAACGAGGAGGAAACCACATCATCTTCGCGTATCTTCATCAAGATCTTCGTTGAGGACCTGGCCCAAGGCATCGGTATGAAACAGTTGACTGACCGCCTCAAGGCTGATGAGCTTCAGCCTGCACTTACAGGCATTTTCCCTACAGACGATCCGAAGAACACTCGTTTCAGCATCAACTTCTTCACAGCTATCGGAATGGGTGCTCTCACCGAAGGCATGCGTGAATGGCTCAAGAATATGCCCAAACCAGCACCAGCACCAGCACCTCTGCCACCTGCAAGGAGTCCTTCGCGCAGCTCTCGCGGCCGCAGCGACAGTCGATCGAGCTACAGCAGCTACTCCAGCTATTCATCTCGTTCAAGGTCACGCTCGCGCTCTCAATCTGCACCTCGACGCAGCAGAGCGAGAAGCGCCGACCGTTCGCCTTCACGCTCCCTGTCACGCTCTCGCTCACGCACACCGCCACGCCGCGCAAGAGGGAGAAGTTACACACGTTCGCCTTCAGCTTCGCGATCCCGCTCGCCTCGACGAAAACGAAGCAGAAGCTACTCAGCATCTCGTTCTCCGCCACCGCGGCGCGCACGATCTGCAAGCTATTCACGCTCACCATCGCCACCGCGTAGGAGAAACGGACGTGATTCACCCTCGCCAGTACGGAATCGCAGTCTCAGCCGTTCCCGCTCACCACCTCGCCGTCGCGCAAGGTCTGCGTCATACGACTCTCGCTCTCCTTCGCGCTCTCCACCACGCCGTCGCCGTGACAGCAGATCACCTCCGCCTCGCGGCGAAAGGTCACTGCCTTCGCGTCGCAGGAACTCTAGCTCAGTGGAAGGATCTCCTCCGCCGCGTGCGACACCCGTGGCAAAACCAGTCGTCGACGACTCTCTGGAGAATATTCACCCTTCGCGCCGTGGCTTGATGGGTGGTGGTCGGGGCGGACGTGCACGGGCTAGTGATTATATGTGATGCCAATAGTTTGTTCCAATTGTATAATCTCATGGTCAATACACTGAAGTATTGGAGGCTTTGGTTTGCCTACCTTCTCTCGTCGATGTCAAACGGCACACCACGTCTCTCAATCCTCGGTAACATGTTCGCTCTGCATTAGGCAATGTATCTATATACAGCTGCTCGTATCTCATCAATGAACGCATCCATGTCCAGCTACCACGTTGTAAAACAACCACCCAGAAAGTTAGGTGTAATCTCTACAACTTCGCCTTGCCAGCCACAGCCTTAACACTGCCCACTTTATCATCAGCACCACCCTCCCAGAGTTCCCTACCAACCAAATCCGCCAACCTCAACACCCTCGTCTTCACAGTAGCACCATCTCTCCGATTCTTCCCCTCCCTCCTACCCTGCGATATCCTCTCACAGAGCTCCCACAACCTCCCCTCAGCCTCAATATTCCCATCCTTGTCCCTCCGCGGGAGCCACGCAGCCGCCAGCCGCACCTTAGGTTGCTCCTTGCTTGCCTTTGGCCGTGACACGATCATGATACCTTCTTCCTCCTGGCGCGCGAAAGCGTTGCGGAGCATCTCTTTGTTGACAGCTTCGTAGTAGCTTAGGTCGCCTTGGTGGTAGAGCGTTTTGCCTAGGACTTGGGCGAGGTCTTGGGCTTTCTTGAAGTCGACCCAGGATTCCTTTTCTGAGACGGGGTGGGGTGGTGTGAGCATGTGTAGAGACACGGCGCCGAGCCACGCTGCTTCGATGTAGGGCCAGATGAGGAAGCAGTAGAAGTCGAAATTCTCTCTTCCTGTTGAGCGTTCGGTTGGGTGGAGTTCGACTGTGCTGATATCCGTGTCGTTGTCGCCCTTTGACGTCAATATAACCTTATCAGCTTCGAGCTGCTTGAGCGTATCCCTCAGATTCTCGTCCAGAGGTCTAGTGTCGAAGATGAACTCTGCTCTGAACAGCTGCGATAAGAACAAGACGTATTCTCTCAGCGAAGCATAGCTAGTCCGTTGCGTATTTTTGCTCACGCCAAGCTTGACCTTGAGATACAGCGCCGCGCAGACAAAGGCCTGCGACACGAACAGATGAATAGTCATGTTGCGGTAGAAGCTGAGTTGGAAGCGATCTTCGGCGAAGTACGTCTCCTCAGGCAAGCCCTCAACTCTTCCGACGAGTTTTGGTCCTAGCACCTCGAGGGCGCGGTCCACTACTGCTGCGGTGTTGTTGGTAGAGAAATGCGCCAGGCGACCGTTCTGCGCGCGTACGCGATCGCTGAGCCAATTCACGCGGCGGACGAGCTCGCTCTTTCCTACACCGCGACCACGCAGTGTGAGCAAGATAGTCCCTACAAGTGCAGTAGGCATCACGACGCTAACGTCGTTGATCTCCTTTAGTACCCGGAATCCGAGTGTCGTCAGTAAGCGCCGGCGGCGATTGGAGTCGTAAGTCTGGATATCTGACGGTTGCTTGGTGATTCGAGTGTTCTGCTCGGTAATGAACCCTCGCAAGCTCCAGGGCTCGTGGAAGCGCATGTCGACGCGACCAAGCTTGAGCGAAAGAACATTGGTAGCAGAGAGGAAGCTCTTGAGACCCTCTTTCGTTTTTGGCTGGCCGAGAAGCTCGGAAACGTAGGAGTCCACTTCAATGACTTTGTCGTATTGAGTGCTGACCGGACATATTATGCAATCCTCGACACTACCGGTAAGCACACTGTCCAGGACGAAACTCAGGATGCCGAATTTGGGTTGTAACAGTTTGCCCGTTCTTGACCGGCCGCCTTCGATGAAACATTCCAAGTTGTGGCCGTTCTGCAACAGCGTGTCGATATATGACTGTACTAGCGTCTGATACAGTTGGTCGTCGCCGAAGCTTCTTCTGATCCACATCGCACCAGCATGTTGCAAAAAGTATCCAACACCAGGGAAGTTCAAGTTGTCGCCTGCAACAACCGTTGGAAGTGCTAGTCCAAGCCTGTAGCAGATGACTTGCAGACTGACATAATCCACATGTGATCGATGGCAAGGCAGGAATATAATGCTCTGGCCCTTCTCAGCAGCCTCTTCCGCCACTCGCCGTAACCTGAGAACTTCCGCGCTGTTGATGTGAATTCCTTGATGATAGGCCCTCGTCAGAAGTTGCGTAGCCAGATAATACGCTCCACGGATGAAATATCTCGAGTCCATCTTGCAGATCATCCCATCCGTCCACTGCTCCGCCACACTGCTCAACTGCCCCTCCAACTCGCTGCGCCGCGCCAACCTCTTATTCTTCCACTCCTCCTCCTCGCCCTCCAAACCCAACGGCCCAAACCTCCCCTCCAGCATCTCAGCCTCCACCCTCTTCGCCGCCAGCTCTCCAATCTTGCCCTTCAATTTCGGCTGCCTCATCACCATACCCTTCATGTTATCGGAAAAACCAGGGTAGAAGATCTCGCGCCCGACGATCTTGTCGTAGCTGCGCCATCCTGTGCCCGAGATGTGCTGGCCCAGTTCTGCCAGAGCGTTGATGGGCTCCCGTCTAAAGCGCGAATAAGGCTCCAGGAGTTCGTGCTCTTCGGGCGAGGATGCGAAGACGCTGGGTGGGTGGAGGGTGAGAGTGTCGCCTTGGAGGGAGAGGTCGGCGGGGTAAGGGTCTGTCTCTACCGCTGCTGGAGAAGCAGGCTTGTCGTTGTCCTGCTTCGTCATGGTGGCGGTGTCTCGTTGAGAGGAGAGTGCTGTCCTTCAGACCATTATGGATTGCTTGCGCGGTGTTGTTTGGCCGACCAGTGATGCGTCCAAAGTAAACCTACTGCGATTTCGATAGTGGTTCTAGTTTATGATGTATAAGGTAGTATCGTTTGCTACAGACACGATGTACAAGAGAGGTAAACGAACGAGGTCGGCAGATGTGGTGCCACTCCTCCATTGAAGTCAGGGACCTTGAACCCTTGACTTGCCCCAGACATTCAAACCCAAACTCAACCCATCGCAAACTTGCCGAGGCACAGGATGAGACGACGATGATGAGATGAATATATGTATATATATATACGTACGTAAATATACGCCACGCTTCCACTCATCCAGAGGAGGCAACATTTCCAAGTATCACATCGTTATAACGAGCAAATTCACAACCGAGACGGAGTGTACGTGGACCAAAATAACACGATATGTACTCATTATTACTATCTACCACAATGAAAGCCAGATCAGACACGGGTATTCTGCTCGCCATCGAGACTCTTCTAGCTGGAAGCGCCCCTTCCTCCGAAACTCCATCGCTAATCAACATACGAAACCCACAAGAATTTTTTTCGGTAACCAAGATCCGAAACATACGAAACATCTCCGGAACCCCCATGATTTTTGCCCTTGCTAACTCCACCAAACTCCTCCCTGAGGATGCCCATACCCCGAACTCGGTGCGACATAGACATCCTGGTAGGGATGCTGCGGTAAGTTGAAGTCTGCCTTGGCGTACATTGGGTTGAGAATGCCCGAAGGAATCTTCCTGTTCTGTTTTCCTGCGCCGCCTGGTGGCTGCTGCTGTTGCTGTGACTGTGAACGTTGTTGTTGCTGCTGTTGCGAAGCGTGGGGTGTATTCTGATGAGGGGGTGTGAGCTGCACAGCAGGCAACGACATGTTCTGGCCCAAATTCTGGGAATTGAATACGAAGCCTTGCTGGAGCTGCATATTCTGCTGTTGATGTTGCTGCTGCATATTTTGGTGGTGATGATGTTGTTGCTGTTGTTGAGCCGCATGGGCCTGCTGCATCTGCTGTTGCTGTTGCTGTTGTTCCTGTCGCTCCTTTTCTTGCTGTACAGCAGTATGAGTCTGCGCCATCTGTTCAGGTGTTGGTTGCTCCGCCCAACCCCATTTTTCTTTGAGCTCCTTGTAGACGAACCCGATGCGCCACCCGGTCTCTTTGTTGATTTTCTCAAAGATTCGAATGACCTCTTCTTGCTGGGTTCGGTCTGTGATGACTTCTCCTGCATGTGCAAGAGAGCGTATTGCTATGGAGGCGACGCCGCTGCAGATGTTGTCAGTGGATTGTTTCTACCAATGTGATAGTGCTGTGCTTACCGATCTTTTACGTGAGCAGCAATGCCGCAGATCATTTGTGCATGCGTTGTCTGCATGTCTGCCATCTCACCAGGGTTTCCGACATTGAAGTAAGGGTTGATTTGTGACAGCAACAACATTGCCGTGTGATAGAAGAGTCTTGCCACGATAGCCGTTCGCTTGATGAGCCAGACTTCTGGGAAGCAAGACTTTGTACCCGTGTGATAAGGGCTCACAAGAGCCATCGGCTGCATAGTCTTCGGGATGCCCTGATTCCATGCATCGGCCATTCCCTTTAGACGAGTCCACTGTTCGTATCGATGTTGGGCTCGAATTTGCTCATCTCTATGGTTTGGCTCGATCGACCTGGGCATAGTCGACCTGAAGTTGCAGACCTTGGCGATGATGTAGAGCATACGGTGAGTCCAGGTCTCCTCTCTCCCGTTGTGTGTCTCATGGCTCAAATTCATGTCGATTTGCCAGTCATCCGGATCCCAAGCGACCTGCCAGTTGAAATGCAGACAGCTTAGAACTTCCAAGCCAACATTCAACCAGAAACACGCCGCCCCAATGCCGGTGGCTTTCGCGTTCCAACCACACTCTTTGATGAGCGCTCTGGCTCCAGCAATGTGATTCATTCGCTGCAATGCTCGCTCTGACATGACCTCATACACATTGAGGATCACAGCAGTCGTGGCGCAGATGACGGTATCACGGTTCGGGTTTTGGAGTGCCTTCAAAAGATAGCTGGTAGCCGTGTCGTAGTAGTGTAGCGCTTTCTCGTCCGAATATGCAGAATTGATGAGTGTAAGGTGTCTCGCACCACATGCCAAGAATGCGTGCAACAGCATAGGCTCCGAAAGCGAGTGTGATGGGAGCAGGCGTGAGAAGTGTTTCAAGGGATCCATGGCATCCATCCAGACTCCCACTTCTTCCACAAACACTTGCATGAACAGCGTTTCCTCTGCGGAATCGAGGTACTCGCGCCTCTCACTACCGTCTCCGCTTGCGCCATGGTCCACGGAAGAGTAATTGTTCAGTGGTGCCGACATTGCGGTGTCCTGCATGTTTGGCGCATACGACGAGTGTTGAGTTGTGCTCGTGGTGACAGGCTGTAGGTGATGTTGTATAGAATCCTGACGAGGAACATCAAACATGCCTCCCATGTCAATCGGCGGAGCAGGAGTGGGATCCATATATGTCGCATCTGGCAGGATACCATGTATGGGAGGTAGCGCTTGTGGCGGAACGGTCGCTGGGGCAGGTT
>Ga0265797_10007499_pt1 | contig 14904 bp, 12 predicted proteins | sample P2T30metagenome_FD_192433 | JGI IMG/M metagenome (GOLD analysis project Ga0265797, IMG submission 192433) | Plant litter microbial communities from East Loma Ridge, Irvine, California - P2 T30 | ecosystem: Environmental > Terrestrial > Plant litter > Unclassified | place: USA: California... | reverse complement strand
GACCAGGTATTGCGAAGCGACGATCTCGTTGTCGTGCCAGTCGAAGGTCATGCGCAGCAGCGGACGGCCGAACGCATCCTTGTAGTTCGGGTCCAGGCTCAGGTAGGAATCGTCATACGACATGCACGAACCCTGCACTTCGTAGTAGAACGAGTGGCGCATCGCATCCTTGGCGCCCTTCTTCCATTCGCTGCCCCAGCCCGGCACGCCCGGTGCAGTGGCGATGCCGCGCACCGGTCCGCCGCCCGGCTGGCGCGCCCAGACGATGCCGCCGCCGACGAAGCCGGTCTTGGTCGGGTCGTTGCGGTTACCGTTCAGGTCGTCCATCGTGGTGCCGCCGCCGCCAATGCCCATGAACTGGTTGGCGTGCACGGTCTTGTCGAAGAACAGCGAAACGCGGTTCAGGTTCTGGTACGAGTAATTCTTGCCGACCGTGCCGGTACGGGTCACCGGGTCGTAGGCCTGGCCGATGCCCGAGACCAGCATCAGGTGCACGTTATAGAGCGAAAACGCGGCCAGGATCACGATGTCGGCCGGTTGCTCGGTCTCGCGGCCCTGGGCGTCGAGGTAGGTCACGCCGGTGGCCATCTTGCGGTCGTCGGTCAGGTTCACCTTCATCACCTGGGCGTGGGTGCGCAGGTCGAAACCCTTGCGTCCGCGCAGCACCGGCAGGATGTTGGCGTTGGGGCTGGCCTTGGAATAGTTCAGGCAACCGTAGTCCGAGCAGAAACCGCAGAAATTGCACGGCCCCATCTGGCAACCGTACGGGTTGGTATAGGTACCCGAGGCGTTCGCTGCCGGAATCGGATAGGCGTGGTAGCCCATCTCGGCCGCGGCCTTGTAGAACAGCTCGGCGCCCAGGTAGTCCGGATTTGGCGGCAGCGGGAAGTCGCGCGAGCGCGAGCCTTCGAAGGGATTGCCGCCGCCCACGAATTTACCGTTGAGCACGCCAGCCTTGCCGGAGGTGCCGCACACGTATTCGAAATGGTCGAAGTGCGGCTCCAGGTCTTCATAGGTGATCGGGAAATCCTGGATCGACATGCCGGCCGGCAAAATGTTCTTGCCGTAGCGCGATTCCATCAGGCTGCGAATCTTGAAGTCTTCCGGCAGTGCGCGGAAGTGGCAGCCCGACCAGTGGCTGCCGGCGCCACCGACGCCGGTACCCGGCTTGAACGAACCCATGCGGCGATACGGCACCGCCACGTCGCTCGGGCTGTGGCGGATGGTCACCGTTTCCTGGGCCAGCGATTGCAGGTACTTGCGGTGCACCGAACCCTCGAGCTCGTCGACCACGCGCGGATAGGCGAAGTCGGGCTGGGTGTCGCGGTCCGGACCGCGTTCGAGCACGACCACGTTGAGGCCGGCGTCGATCAGTTCCTTGGCCAGGATCGCCCCGACCCAGCCCATGCCGACGATGACGGCGTCTGTTTTCTCTTTGATGATTGCCATGCTGTTTATCCTCTGCGTCCAGCCAGGTCCACCGGACCGAGCGGATATGGGCGGTCACGAATCTTGACCCACTCCAGGTAGTCGGCGCGCATGCCGGGGTAACCGATCATTTTCCACGCGCCCATGTTTTTGTTGCCGCCATGGCTAGGATCGGCAAAATAGCCGGCCCGCACTTCAGACAGGAAGTCGGCGAAGAACAGCTTGGACGAGATGTCCTTGAGCTTGACCTTGCCGCTCTCGAGGTCTTTCAGCAGCGCGTCCTTGGTGGCGATGTCGAGGTCGGCGAAGGCCTTGCCCGAGAACGCGTCGGCGCAGTGGGCGTCGACGGCATTGATGCCGACCTTGATGATGTCCTTCAGCGCCAGCTTGCCCTGGTAGCCGAACTCGGGCGCCGCTTCCATGAACGGACCCTGCATGAACCAGATGGCGCCGGCTGCGTACGGCGTCTGCATGTGGCGATCGAGAAATTCAGGCACGCCCAGTTCGACGGCGCCAGGGCCGTGCTCGTCGTGCGGAATCAGGCGGTCGACCGCCGCGATCACGAATTTCCATTCCTTGGCGTTGAAGAATTTCGGCGTGTACGGATCGGCTTTGCCTTCGGCAGTGGCCGCTGCATTGGCGCTGGCGATCGCCGGCAAGCCTGAATGCATGGCTGCAGCCGCACCGGCGCCCATCGGAACGAACACCAGGCTCTTGATCAGGCGGCGCCGCGATGGGGATTGCTGGTCGTCGGACATGAGTGTGTCTTTCTACTGAGATTATGTATTTTGTATGCAAAATGCAGTTCACATGATACCAAACGGCGTGGGTGATGCGCTAATGCAATTAACAACTTCGTGAAATAAATGTGCTGAATAGCGACATGAACGGGAATCGCCCACACCCCGGTCGAGCCGAATGGCAGGCTGACTGGATCCGATTAGCTGAAGGAAGCTTCCAAAATCAGCGCAAGGCGTCGAACGTAAATATCCCAATGCTAAAATTGCGATAGAACATTAAATGTGGGATGGATGCATGCAAGATTCGGAAAACGCAGCAAACCCGATTTCCGGCGCAATCATGCCGTCCGTTCCAAAACTGGCGCGGCAGCACCTGCACGACACCGTGGTCACGCATCTGCGCAAGTTGATCGTCGAATCGGTCTTCCCACCCGGCACCAAGCTGAATGAACGCGAGCTGTGCGAGCGGATGGAGATTTCACGCACGCCATTACGCGAGGCATTAAAAGCGCTGGCCGCCGAAGGTCTGGTCGTGATCGCGCCCAACCGCGGCGCGTCGGTCTACAAGATGTCGCGTGAGGATATCTGGGACACCTTCGAATTCGTCAGCGGGCTCGAATCGATGGCGGGAGAACTGGCATGCGAACGCATCACGCCGGCCGAGGTGGCCGAGATCAGGACGCTGCACCAGGCGATGCTGGCCTGCAAGGCGCAGCACGACCTGCCCGGCTATTACAGCAATAACCAGGCAATCCATAACAAGATCACCGCAGCGGCGCGCAATGCCGTGTTGCTGGAAACGTATCTGAACATGAACCGGCGGCTGCAGGCCTTGCGCATGCGCTCGAATACGGTGCCCACAAAATGGGACCAGGCCGTCGGCGAACACCAAGACATGATCGAGGCGCTCGAGGCGCGCGACGGCAAGCGCCTCGGCAAGCTGCTGGCCGACCATTTGCTGGACAAGCGCGCGGCGGTCATGGAACTGCTGTCGAACCCGACGCCGCCCTGAGCGCCGCAACGATTACATATTCTCGATCAGCACTTCACCAAAGCCCGAGCATGAGACCTGGGTGGCGCCTTCCATCAGGCGCGCGAAATCGTAGGTGACTTTTTTCGAGACGATCGCCTTGCCCATCGCGGCAATGATCAGATCGGCCGCTTCGCTCCAGCCCATATGGCGCAGCATCATCTCGGCCGACAGGATCAGCGACCCCGGATTCACATAATCCTTGCCCGCATATTTCGGCGCCGTGCCGTGGGTGGCTTCGAACATCGCCACCGAATCGGACAGGTTGGCGCCGGGTGCGATGCCGATGCCGCCAACCTGGGCCGCCAATGCGTCGGACACATAATCGCCGTTCAGGTTGAGCGTGGCGATCACGCTGTATTCGGCCGGGCGCAGCAGTATCTGCTGCAAGAAGGCGTCGGCGATCGAATCCTTGATCATGATGTCGCGCCCGGTCCGTGGATTCTTGATCTTGCACCACGGGCCGCCGTCCACCAGCTCGGCGCCGAACTCCTTTTGCGCCAGGGCGTAACCCCAATCGCGAAAGCCGCCTTCGGTGTACTTCATGATATTGCCCTTGTGAACCAGCGTCACAGAGGACTTGTCATTATCGAGCGCGTACTGGATCGCCTTGCGCACCAGGCGCTCGGTGCCCTCGACCGAGACCGGCTTGATGCCCAGCCCCGACGTATTCGGGAAGCGGATCTTGTCCACGCCCATTTCGTCTTTCAGGAACGCGATCAGCTTTTTCGCTTCATCGGAACCGGCCGCCCATTCAATGCCGGCATAGATGTCTTCGGAGTTTTCACGGAAGATCACCATATCGGTCTTTTCGGGCTGGCGCAGCGGCGACGGCACGCCGGTGAAATAACGCACCGGACGCAGGCAGACGTACAGGTCGAGTTCCTGGCGCAGTGCGACATTGAGCGAGCGGATGCCGCCGCCGACCGGCGTGGTGAGCGGTCCCTTGATCGAGACCACGTATTCCTTCAGCACCGCGAGCGTGTCGGGCGGCAGCCAGACCTGTTCGCCATACACCTTGTTGGCCTTTTCGCCGGCGTAGATTTCCATCCAGCTGATGCTGCGCGCGCCGCCATACGCCTTGGCTACCGCCGCGTTGACGACCTTGATCATGACCGGCGTAATGTCGACGCCGGTGCCATCGCCTTCGATATACGGAATGATCGGCTGGTCGGGTACGTTCAGTGTGAAGTCGGCGTTGACGGTGATCTTCTGGCCGTCACTCGGCACGGCGATAGGTTGGTACATCGTGTTCTCCCGCGGGTCAAGGCCATGGCGGCGGCCTGGATTACAATGGCGCCTGTAAAACGGCACTCCTGTATAAGACAGGTGCCTGTCTTGCATTATGCACCAGTATTTCCCTCGCGCGCACGCAGTATGCCGGGGCGCTTATCCATCCGCTTTCACGTTTTCCGATGCCGCTGATACTCTTCAATAAACCGTTCCAGGTGCTGTGCCAGTTTTCGCCGCAAGACGGCCGCGAGTCGCTCGCCGATTACCTGGCCATCCCCGGTATCTATCCCGCCGGCCGCCTGGACGCCGACAGCGAAGGCCTGATGCTGCTCACCGACGACGGCAAGCTGCAGCACAGGATCGCCCATCCCGATCATAAGGAAGCCAAGACCTACCTGGTGCAGGTCGACGGCGTGCCGGACCCGGACGCCATGGCGCGCCTGCAGGCGCCGCTCAATCTGGGCGACTTCATTACCAAGCCATGCCGCGCGGCGCGCATCGCCGAACCAGAATGGCTCTGGCCACGCAATCCGCCGATCCGCGCGCGCCAGGACCAGCCCACCAGCTGGATCGCGATCACGCTCGAAGAAGGCAAGAACCGTCAAGTGCGGCGCATGACCGCCGCCGTGGGCCTGCCGACGCTGCGCCTGGTGCGCAGCAGTATCGGGCCGTTCTCGCTGGCCACGCATCCGCTGATGCCGGGCGAATTCGTCGAGGTCGATGCGCCGCGCAAATAGCGTTCTGCAGCCATGCCCATGAAAAAACCCGCCGACCTTACGGTGCGGCGGGTTTTTTATAGGCGCGGCCAGGGCCGCGCATGGTGGTTCAGGCTCAGGCCAGGGTATCGAGCGCCGCGTTGAAGGTGGCGCTCGGACGCATGATGGCTTTGACCTTGGCTTCGTCGGCCTTGTAGTAGCCGCCGATGTCGACCGGCTTGCCCTGCACTGCCAGCAATTCGGCCACGATGGTGGCTTCGTTGTCAGTCAGGTTCTTGGCCAGTGGCGCGAACGCGGCTGCCAGTTCGGCATCCTCGGTCTGGGCTGCCAACTCTTGCGCCCAGTACATCGACAGGTAGAACTGGCTGCCGCGGTTGTCGAGCTCGCCGGTTTTTGGCGATGGCGACTTGCGGTTGTCGAGCAGCTTGCCGGTGGCCGCGTCCAGGGTCTTGGCCAGCACCTTGGCTTTGCTGTTGCCGGTTTTCAGGCCCAGGTCTTCGAGCGACACTGCCAGTGCCAGGAACTCGCCCAGCGAATCCCAGCGCAGGTGGTTTTCTTCGACCAGCTGCTGCACGTGCTTCGGCGCCGAACCGCCAGCGCCGGTTTCGTACATGCCGCCACCGGCCATCAGCGGCACGATCGACAGCATCTTGGCGCTGGTGCCCAGTTCCATGATCGGGAACAGGTCGGTCAGGTAGTCGCGCAGGATGTTGCCGGTGACCGAGATGGTGTCCAGGCCGCGGGCGACGCGTTCCAGCGTGAAGCGCATGGCGCGCACTTGCGACATGATCTTGATGTCCAGGCCGTTGGTGTCGTGGTCCTTCAGGTACGTCGTGACCTTCTTGATCAGTTCGTTCTCGTGCGGACGGTACGGGTCCAGCCAGAACACGGCCGGCATGCCCGAGTTGCGCGCGCGCGTCACGGCCAGCTTGACCCAGTCGCGGATCGGCGCGTCCTTGACCTGGCACATGCGCCAGATGTCGCCCTTCTCCACTGTCTGGCTCATCAGGACTTCGCCGGTGGCGAGGTCGGTGATGTTGGCCACGCCGTCTTCCGGCACTTCGAACGTCTTGTCGTGCGAGCCGTACTCTTCGGCCTGCTGGGCCATCAGGCCCACGTTCGGTACCGTGCCCATCGTGCGTGGGTCGAAGGCGCCGTGCCATTTGCAGAAGTTGATGATCTCCTGGTAGATGCGGGCGAACGTGCTTTCCGGGATCACGGCCTTGACTTCCTTCAGGCGGCCGTCGGCGCCGTACATCTTGCCGCCGGCGCGGATCATTGCCGGCATCGACGCGTCGACGATCACGTCGTTCGGCGAATGGAAGTTGGTGATGCCCTTGGCCGAGTCGACCATGGCCAGTTCAGGACGGTGTTCCTGGCAGGCGTGCAGGTCGCGGATGATTTCTTCGCGCTGCGATGCCGGCAGGGTGGCGATCTTGTTGTACAGGTCGGCCATGCCGTTGTTGACGTTGATACCCAGGCTGTCGAACAGCGCGCCGTGCTTCTCGAACGCTTCCTTGTAGAACATGCGCACGCAGTGACCGAACACGATCGGGTGCGACACCTTCATCATCGTTGCCTTGACGTGCAGCGAGAACAGCATGCCGGTCTGGTGCGCGTCTTCGATCTGCGCTTCGTAGAACGCCAGCAGGGCCTTGCGGCTCATGAACATCGAATCGATGATCTCGCCATCCTGCAGCGCGACTTTCGGCTTCAGCACGATGGTTTCGCCGCTCTTCGTGACCAGTTCCATCTTGACGTCGCGGGCGCGGTCCAGGGTCATCGACTTTTCGCCGTGGTAGAAGTCGCCGCCCGTCATGTGCGACACGTGCGTGCGCGATGCCTGCGACCATGGCTGCATCGAGTGCGGGTTCTTGCGCGCGTATTCCTTCACGGCGCGCGGGGCGCGGCGGTCGGAGTTACCTTCGCGCAGGACCGGATTGACGGCGGAGCCAATGCACTTGCCGTAACGGGCCTTGATGGACTTTTCTTCATCCGTCTTCGGATCGGAAGGATAGTCGGGAATGTTGTAGCCCTTGTCCTGCAGTTCCTTGATGGCGTTCTGCAGCTGGCTGACGGAGGCGCTGATGTTCGGCAGCTTGATGATGTTGGCGTCAGCTTCCAGCGTTTTCTTGCCCAGCTCGGCCAGGGCGTCCGGCACGCGCTGTTCCGGCGTCAGGTTTTCCGGGAACGTTGCCAGGATACGGGCGGCAACGGAGATGTCGCTCTGCTCGATGCGGATGCCGGCTGGCTTGGTGAAGGTGCTGACGACAGGCAGGAAGGCGTGGGTCGCCAGCAGCGGCGCCTCGTCGGTCAGGGTGTAGATGATGGTCGGTTCACTGCTCATGCACTTTTTCCTCAGTTTGCGCGAAAGGTTTCCGCGACTTGTCAGACTCGATAAATAACCGCCGGCTTGCGCTTATGGCGCAACCAACACCCCGCTCATTCTACTCCGCCCCGCCCCGCGATGAACAGATCACCGGGGCAGGCCCGCCAGGCGCGTCGACCAGGCTGCCGAAGTCTTCTATAAGACATAAGACGCCGACATTATGCCCCAGCTTCGCCAGCGACACCAGCGTTTCAGCCGAAGGCACACTACCCGGGCGGAGCGCCAACTAGCAGCTGAACTCGTGTCCACCTTGGGGTCACACCCCGACATGGACACGAGCTGGGCAGTAAATTGCGACGACTTTCAAACGCCTTCTGTGAATGCAAATGCGCAGGACCACATTGTACGTAGCTTGGGTTTGGGAGCTGCAAAGGCGCCTCCCTCCCCCACGCCGCCATGGATCAGCTTGTGTCCATGTCGGGGTGTGGTGGGGTTATGCCATGCATGGCATAACCGCTGCGCAGGCGAGGAGCTATGCTCCTCGAAACCCCTGCTGCGCCCCAAGGTGGACACGGGCGCGGCCGTGGGCGCAGCGCACGCTTGACCCTGGCTGGGGCGCGTGGCTTAATCGGCGCTTCCTGTTCAGTTGAGGATATCGATGAGATTACTGCTGGCCCTTGCGGGCCTGGGCTTTGCGACAGTGGCCGTGGCGCAGGAGGCGTCGTTCCCCACCGTGACGCTGACGGCCGGGATGCATCTGGTGAAGGCGGAGGTCGCCCGTACGGATGCGCAGCGGGCGCAGGGGCTGATGTTTCGCGAGAAGCTGCCGGGCAACGCCGGCATGGTGTTCGTGTTCGATACTCCCGCCACGCAGTGCATGTGGATGAAGAACACGCCGCTGCCGCTGTCGGTGGCGTTCATCGATGCGGACGGCAAGGTCGTCAATATAGAAGACATGCGGCCGCAGACGCTGGACAGTCACTGCTCGACAAAGGGCGTGCCGGTGCTGTATGCGCTGGAGATGAACCAGGGCTGGTTTCGGCAGCGGCATATCAAGCCGGGGACGCGGATCGGGAATCTGCCGGCAAAATAGATGGCGGACGCAGTACGTCGGGGACAGGCACCAAACTGCGGTGCCAGTCCCCAGAGCGCAACGAGCAAAGCGAAAAACCCGCTGTGGCAACGCCAGGCGGGTTTTTCTCAGCACCGATATGGCGGCTATTGCCGCCGCACGCGAACTTAGGCGGACAGTGCCTTCAGGGCAGCTGCCAGACGGCTCTTGTGGCGAGCGGCCTTGTTCTTGTGGATGATCTTTTTGTCGGCGATCGAGTCGATGGTCGACACGGACGACTGGAAGATCTGGGTCGCAGCGGCTTTGTCGCCAGCCTGGATCGCCTTGCGGACTGCCTTGATGGCGGTGCGCAGCGTCGAACGCTGTGCCGAGTTGTGTGCGTTTTGCTTGACTGCTTGACGAGCGCGTTTGCGCGCTTGTGCGGTATTTGCCATGGAATTTCCTAAATCGTTGTCAAAGTTCGTTTGCAAACAATAGCGTTTGCCAAACCGGTGCGTTCAGCTGTCTGACCATGCAGGCCAACGCAGAGTCGGTCAACCATGAAACCCGCGATCCACCTGGACGGTATCTTGCGGCTCTCGCTCTGTCTGCGTTACTGAATTCTGTACAGCCTTAAATTATATCCAGCTTTTGATGACAGGGCAATTCAAAAAAAGAGAAAGTTGCCGGATTCACAGCATCCTAAGCATCTTGACGCGGCAGCGCGGCTATAATCGCGCACCATGAATCTACTCCGAACCCTCGCCGCCGTCTCCAGCATGACCATGCTGTCGCGCGTCACGGGGCTGCTGCGCGAGACCCTGTTTGCAAGGGCTTTCGGCGCGGGTGCCTACACCGACGCCTTCAACGTGGCCTTCCGCATCCCCAACCTGTTGCGCCGCCTGTTTGCCGAAGGCGCGTTCTCGCAGGCCTTCGTGCCCATCCTGGCCGAATACAAGAACCAGAAAGGCGAAGAAGCCAGCCGGACGCTGTCGGACCACGTCGCCAACTGCCTCGTCTGGGCGACCTTGATTGTCAGCGCCATCGGCATTATCGGCGCGCCCGTCTTCGTGCTGCTGATCGCCGGCGGCCTGAAGCAGCAAGGCGACGCCTTCGACGCGGCCGTCTGGATGACCCGGCTGATGTTCCCGTACATCGCCTGCATGTCGTTCGTGGCCATGGCGGGCGGCATCCTGAATACCTGGCGCCAGTTCAAGATTCCCGCGTTCACGCCCGTCCTGCTGAACCTGTCGCTGATCGCCGGCGCCGTGTTCCTGGCGCCGCACCTGAAACAGCCCGTGTACGCGCAGGCCATTGCCGTGTTTGTCGGCGGCCTGCTGCAAGTCGGGCTGCAGATTCCCGCGCTGATCAAGATCGGCATGCTGCCGCGCCTGTCGATCAATCCGCTGGCGGGCATGTCCGACCCTGGCGTGCGCCGCGTGCTGCGAAAGATGGGGCCGGCCGTGTTTGCCGTGTCCGCTTCGCAGATCAGTCTGATGATCAATACCAGCATTGCCTCGCGGCTGGAACAGGGCAGCATCTCGTGGCTGACCTATGCCGACCGCCTGATGGAGTTCCCCACCGCTCTGCTGGGCGTGGCGCTGGGCACGATCCTGCTGCCGAGCCTGTCCAAAGCCAATCTTGACGACGACCGCGAGGAATACTCCGCCCTGCTGGACTGGGGCCTGCGCCTGACCCTGCTGCTGGCGATTCCGGCCGCCGTCGGCCTGGCCGTGCTGGCGCTGCCGCTGATCGCGACGCTGTTTCACTATGGCGCCTTCAGCGACCGCGCGGCGGAGATGTCGGCGCGCCCGCTGATCGCGTATGCCACCGGCCTGATCGGGATCATCCTTGTCAAGACGCTGGCGCCGGCCTTCTACGCGCGCCAGGACATTCGCACGCCCGTCCGCATCGCGCTGGGGGTGCTGGTGGCAACGCAGCTGATGAACCTGATTTTCGTGCCGTACATTCAGGTCGCCGGGCTGGCGCTGTCGATCGGCCTGGCAGCCTGCCTGAATGCGCTGTTCCTGTTTACCGGACTGCGCAGGCGCGGCATCTACGTTCCCCTGCCCGGCTGGGGCAAGTTCTTCTTCAAGCTTGTCGTCGCCGTTGCCGCGATGGGCGTCACCGCATGGTTCAGCGCCCAGCAGTTCGACTGGCTGGCGCTGCGCGCCACGCCGCTGCTGCGCGCCGGGGCGCTGGCCGGCGTGATCGCCATTTGCGGCCTGGTGTACTTCGGGCTACTGGTGCTGCTGGGGTTCCGGGTGCGGGACTTCCGCCGCACCGGAAAATAACATCGGGGTCAGGTCCGACATTCGGACATTTCCGAAGCGAAATGTCCGAATGTCGGACCTGACCCCCAATAAAAAACCCGCTGCCGAGGCAGCGGGTTTTTTTACGCTTGAAGCTGAAACTTAAGCTTGCTTTTTGCGGCGAGCCAGGAAGGCCATGATGCCCAGGCCGCCCAGCAGCATGCCGTAGGTGGTTGGCTCAGGTACGGGGGAGACGTTGACCACGCCCGTGTAGCCAGGTTTCATGCCGCTAACACTGCCAGCCAGATCCAGCACGAATGGGGAGGTGGCGGACAGCGAGCTGATGCCGAAGTACTTGAACTCGCCCATGCTGAAATCCCAGCCGCCGGTCACGCCGTTCAGCTTCGTGTTGGCAGCATCCCAGGCGACGTCCAGACCGGTCAGGGTGATGCTGATCTTGTACTGGCCAGCGCCCAGGCCGTCGAACGTCAGCACGTCCAGCCCGCCCGTCAGCACGTCGCCGGCAACGGTCGACGATGCGAACGTCGTCGCGTGATCCAGCGAAACGGTAACGGTCTGGTCAGCAGCCATTGCGGAGAAGGAAGCGGCGGCCAGCAGGCCTGCGAGTGCGAATTTCAGTTTCATGAGTAGTTATCCTTGTGAGAGTAGTGTTGTCGCTGTTCGGTGATCTACTGCTGATAGAATCGTAACACAGTTATTTCTGCGGCAACGACACGCACGTTATAAAAAAACCAAATTTTCTGGTTTTTTTACAACAGCAGTTGACGCGAACACCTACAAGTTCTCCAGAATCCTTCTTACTTGCTGTTGGCCGGCGCCGGCGGCTCCGCCGGCTGCTCCGGTGGCTCCTCGGCGGGCGGCTCCGGGGGCGGCTCAGGCGTCGGCTCGGGCTCCGGTTCCGGCTCGGCGGCGGGCTGGGCCGACGGTGGACGCTCCGGCGGTGTCGGCGTGCCCGTGAGTGGTGTTGACGGCTGCGTACCGATGACCGGCGTGCCGGCCCCCGTGCCCGGATCCGGCGGCGTGCCGGTCGGCTTGCCCGTCAGCGGGCTGCCCGTCATCGGCGACGCCGGGTTCGCGCCCGGCTTGGCGGGCAATTGTCCCGGTGGGGGCGGTTCCTGGCCGTTGAACGTGAACACCCAGTCGGCAATCTTGCGCTTGCCCTCGAATGACTGGAAGCGGCTGGGGAAATTGCTGACCTTGATGGGCTCGGCGGTGGACAGGCTGTAGATGCCCAGCACCCCTAGCTTTTCGCCCATGTAGACGACGCCCCACTCCGGCTTGCCCGTCATCGGGTCGACGAAGATCTTGCGCAGGTGCCGGCGCGTGCCGGGGAAGCGCGGGTCTTTCAGCAGCTCCTTCATCGTGGGCGGCTGTTGCGGCTGTCCCTGCGGCGTGGCCGCGGCGTAGCTCTTCAGTGCGTCGCTGAACTGTTCGCCGATGTACAGCAGTTCGCGCTCGGCTGCCGCGCGCTGCAGCGTGGCGCCCAGCCGCACGGTCGTGGCGGCAACGAGGCCGATGATGGCAACCAGGATGATGACGCTAATGTAGGTGAATCCGCGCGCCGGGCGCCCGGGTGTGAACCCGCGTGCCGGCCCCGGGGGTGGCGTGAGCCTGTGCATCGCGTTACCAGTCCGCGTACGGCCTGCCGCTGCGGTCATTGCCGGGCGCTCCACTCTTCAGGTCGGCGACGCCGCCCTTGCCGGGATCTTCCGGCGGCTGCAAGAGCCAGCTGTCGGTGCGCTCCGTGATCGGGTCGACAGGCAACGCGCGCAGATAGCGTTTCTCGACGAGCTGCTCCAGCGAGTCCGGGTAGCGGCCCGTATCGCCGTAGAACTGGTCGATGACGGCGCGCGTGTTGCGCAGGTTATCCGCCAGGATGGTTTCCTTCGTTTTGTCGACGCTGGGGAAATAACGCGGCACGGCCAAGGTCAGCAGCAGCGCAATAATGCCCAGCACGACCAGCAGCTCGATCAGCGTGAATCCCCGTTTTGCCCCGTTCTTCATCTGTTGGTTCACCATTTGCGGTACGGTATGCCATTCAGGCCCACCTTGTCGGACAGCGAGTAGACGTCGTACACGTCCTCGCCCTCGCGCGGGTCCTCGGCTTCACTGGCATAGCTGCGCTTGCCCCACGTCTGCGCGCCCGTCAATTCGCTGTCGCTGTTGAACGGGTCGCGCGGCACGCGGCGCAGGAAGTAGATCTTCGCGCGTTTCGGGCTGCGCAGGTCCGGCACGCCTTCCACCAGCTGCTCCAGGCTTTTCGGATAGCCGTTGCTGCCGATCGTCTTGGCGACGCGGCCGTCGTCGTAGGCCTGCTTGTAGTCGTCCAGCGCCTTGCGGATCAGGTGCAGCGACGCGCGCAGCTCCGCTTCGTTGCGACGCTGGATCGTCACCTGGGCCGTGGGAATCACCAGCGCGCCCAGCAGGCCCATGATGGCCAGCGTGACCAGCAGCTCGATCAGCGTGAAGCCACGCCGGCGCGGGAGCGCTGCCGTGTTCATCACTGGTTCTGGGCTGGCGGCGTCGGCGTGGCCGCCGACGGCTGCTGGGCTTGTGGCTGTGCTGCCGGTGCCTGCCCCTGCGCGGCTGGCGCGGTCGCAGGCTCCTGCGTGACGCTGGACGGCGGACCCGGCTGCGTCGTCGACAGCGGCACGTTCGCCGGCGTGCCCGTCTCTTGCGGCGAAGGCGGTTGCTGCGGCGCCTGCGGCTGCTCCGGTGCCGGCGTCGGGCTGCGGCCCGGCAGCAGCACGGGCGCGCGCACCGTCACGTCCGGCTTGCGGCGGAAGTTCGCTTCCGTGCCGGCCGAGAACTCGGCGGCATCGGCCTGCGGACGCTGCAGATTGCGCACGAGGCGCGGCGTGATCGACAGCACGATCTCCGTCTTCTGGTTGTCGTCCGTCTGCGCGCCGAACAGCCGGCCCAGGATCGGGATGTCGCCCAGGCCCGGCACCTTGCTGCCGCTCTTGCGGTCTTCATTATTGATCAGGCCGGCCAGCACCTGGTTTTCGCCGTCCTTCAGCTGCAGCACCGTGGACGCCTGGCGCGTGCCGATCTGGTAAGCGGTCGTGCCGGACTTCGTCTCGATGCGGCTGACGATGTTCGACACCTCCAGCGACACGTTGATGGCAACCTCGTTGTTCAGGTAGATCGTCGGTTCCGCGTTCAGCGTCAGACCCACGTCCACATAGCTGACGCTTTCCTGCGCGAAGCCGGCCGTACCGGGCGAGACGGTGGTCGTGATGACGGGCACCTTGTCGCCGATCAGGATCTTGGCCTTCTGCTTGTTGCGCACGCGGATGCGCGGGTTGGCCAGCAGGTTCGAGTCGCCGTCCGTCTTGTTGGCCGTGATCTTCGTCTGCAGCGACGAGACGCCGATCGACGCGCTGTTGAGCGTGTCCAGGTCGCGGATCGTCAAGGTCGAACCGCCGCTGGAAATCAGCGGCGAGAACGTGGCCGTGGTGGGCCAGTTGACGCCCAGCTCCAGCAGCCGCGAGCGCTTGACTTCGAGGATCTCCACTTCCAGCATCACTTCGGGCTCGGCCATGTCCTGCACGGCGACGATCTTCTCGGCCAGCTTGATGGCGTCCGCGTTGTCGCGCATGATGACGAGGTTCAGTTTCTCGTCCGCCACCACGTCGCGCGATTTCAGGATCGTCTTCAGCGTGTTGGCCACCAGCTTCGCTTCCGCATTGGCCAGATAGAACGTCTTGATGACCGTTTCCTGGTATTCCTTCAGCTTGGCCGCGATATTCGGGTAGATCAGGATCGTGTTCGCATCCATCACCTGCTGTTCCAGCTGGTTCGTCATCAGGAGGTAGTAGACGGCCGATTCGACGGTGCTGTTCTTCAGCATGATCGTCGTGCGGGCGTCGGCCTTGACGTCCTTGTCGAACACGAAGTTCAGGCCGGAGCGGCGCGAGATCACGTCGAACACCTGCTTCAGCGGCGCATCGCGGAACTCGATGGTGATGGGCTGCTTGAACGTTTTCGCCAGCTGGTTCTCGGCGCCGCCCGGCGGGTTCTTCTCGTTCAGCTCGCGCAGCAGCGCACGGGCTCTGGGCTGGTCGGGCTTCTCGGACAGCACGATGTCGACCTTCGCTTTCG
>Ga0265797_10007497_pt1 | contig 14910 bp, 10 predicted proteins | sample P2T30metagenome_FD_192433 | JGI IMG/M metagenome (GOLD analysis project Ga0265797, IMG submission 192433) | Plant litter microbial communities from East Loma Ridge, Irvine, California - P2 T30 | ecosystem: Environmental > Terrestrial > Plant litter > Unclassified | place: USA: California... | reverse complement strand
ATCGTTGCTGATACTACAGCCCTTAAAATGGATGTTTCGGCTTATAACCTTTTTATCTGGGGAACACCTTCGGGTAATTTGTTTTTGCAAAAGCATATAATGAAACTTCCCTTTCGTGTACAGCCCGACGCCATACTGGCAGAAAATGAGTACAAAGGGACAGACTACGGGATCCTGGCCGGCTGGGTAAACCCATACAATAACAAATATGTAATGACTATTTACACTGCGCAAAACCCCGGTAATCTGGTGAATGTAAATTCGCTGATGCATGGAGGCGACAATTACCACATTTTCAGAAACTTCATCACCTATAAAACCGGATCTTTTAAAAGGCAAGGATTGGTTTGGATTGCGAATAAATTTTTAAATGATAATTCCTCTTGGATATCAAACCTTGTATGGAAAATACCTGCTGCTGAAAACACGCAAATACAGAAAATCATGGTAAAATTTTCTCTTTCGGTTGATTAAAGAATTTCAAAGAAAAATGCTTGTATGGGTTTGAAAAAGGCCTTGAAACCGATAGTTTCAAGGCCTTGATACCAGGAATATTGAATTGATCCGTAAGTATTTTACTTCGTCGGATTAGGCGCGATAAGCTGCACTTGCATGTACCCGCCGCCGTCAAGAGCAAGTCCTTTTTTGAAACTATCCGCTCCGCCGGCAGGATCAAACTCGTAGATGAATGCTTCTTTCCCAACAGAACTTATACCAGTGTAATATTTATTGTTAAACACCAGTGGAGACCGCACCATACCAACCGGGCTGAGTGGTGTATTCATTACCGTTACCGTTTTGGTATTTAGGTTTAGCTTCACCACCTGTGCGACATCATTGAGGCGGTCTCTCACCGATGTCATTTTGTTCTCATATTGCACCGTCCCGAAAGCGATTCCGTTTCCAACGTAGTTGATCCCCATCAGACACGCTTCATTCTCGACGCCGACAGCTGTTGTTACATCAAAGAAGTAGGTAGGATCGAATTCAGCAGTTCCTTTTTTGATTCTGAGCACACCCGACTTACCACCATTACCTGTCCAGTATTTTCCGGAACTTACCACGAAGTAGTGATTACCTTCTTCGTCCTTATCTACCGTATGCAGATAGTCGTATCCAACACTTCCATTGGTAAGGTTGGTACTGATCACTTTCATATTGTTCATCGCCGGGTAGTCAAAAACCAGTGCTTTGGTTCCTTCCACTACATAAGCTCTTGTGGAAGCGTTGTAGAAATAGCCTCCTAATATGAATTTACCATTGTCGACAAATCCACGTCCAAGATAAAAGGTTACATCAGGTTTTGCCGCATCGTACGGAACAGTCAATGTTCCTTTGTCGATTACCGAGAAATCAGCCACTCGTATTCTCGCCCAGCCAACCTGTCCTTTGTTTGCGTCCAGGCCTCCCAATACGAGTAAAGTGTTGTCGTCTACCACATTCAAAGATTGAAAATAGTTCGGAACAACTCCGTCAGTCAGGATATAGGATTTTTGAGCAATTGTACCGTCTGTTTTCATTTCATACTGGATGAATTTTTTTTCAGGAAGGTTCATCTGGTAAACGTATTGCTTATGCCAAAGGTAGCGGGAACCCTGTGCTTCAAGTCCGTTTCCTTTGAAGGTAAGTTTACCTTCCGTCAACGAACGAACAGGCGCAATGTACTGCTCCGAGCCGGTTGCCCAGGCAGATATGGTGAAATGCTGTTCTGCCGGCGTTATTTCTTCGGTTTCATTGCTGTCGTCTTTGCAGGAGAAAAGACCAAAGCTGACGATGGAAAACAGTATCCAGAAATTAATTATGCTTCTTTTCATTTTTGTTAAGTTATTAATTATGTAAAAAGTACCTGATATTCAAGCTTATAAATCTTCCTGGCTTTTGCAGCAGGAAGTTGTCGTAAACCTGCCGGTCGAAAATATTCCGGCATTCCAGGCTCACATTCATGCTGTTTTGAAGCATGGTGTAGGTAAGTCCCGTATTTTGAAGAAATTGTGTTGGAATTTTCTTTTTGGTGGAGCGGTTACCCAGGCTCGGCCAGCTCAGGAAGAAGCCCTGTACGTAGTCGGTGCCTGCATAGAAACTCAGACCACCATGGCCACCGAAAGCAGATGGGTATTTCAGACGTACCTCACCGTTGGCCATGAGTGACGGCATGTTTTTCATTCTGTCGTTGTAAACCAGGTTTACAGCTCCATTGGAAATAAATCGCTGCCTGTTACGAACGTCCTGGTAAGTCACAGCTCCGTTTATTTCCAGCCATTTTTTGCGTGCATAACGTACTGAAAAGTCGCCGCCCATGCTGCGCAGTTTATCAATGTTCTCGTACCGCGACGTTCCATAAAGGTCACCTTCCCCAAGCCAGATCAGGTCGCGGGTGTTGCGAAAAAAGAAACCAAGCTCGTAGCTCCATTTGTCTTGCTCTGTGCGGAACGACTGGGAAATTCCGATATTGAAATTGCTGCTTCTTTCCAGTCTCAATCCCGGCGCGTTGAGGATCGTATTGCCATTACCGAGCAGCTCCACACCATCGGGCATGCGCGTTGTGTTTTCAAAGGACAGCTTCACCAGGGTACCGGTATTGATCCGGTATTTGGACCCAAAACCTGCTCCCCATTTGTTACTTTCAGACAAGTAGGGAATGAGCTCCTTTTGCTGGCCTGCGTTGTAGTTGTAAACATTGGTCCGGGCAGTGTATCCAAAGTTCTTAACAAAAACCATACTGGTTAATTTCTCATCCCAAAACATCGTTTGGTAGGACAATGCAGCCACATGCCGGTTCACGTGCTGTGGCTCACGAAAGGGAATTGTCCATTCTGCAGTAGCCAGCGCGTCACTGCCGGTTCGGTTGGTACCGTTGTACGAAAAACTTGCAGCAAGAGTATGGTTAGGATTTAACGCATAAGAACTGTTGGCAATCAGCATCGCATTGCGATCTTCGAACTGGTATTCCGATTTCTGAGCTCTGATACCATTCAGCTCGCCGGCAGTTCGTCCGATAATGGTTTGTGCCCAATTGTACTTCCGTGAGCTCGTATCGGTGGTTTGCGCTTCCAGCCGGTTTAGCACTCCATACACATCAACACTCAGCCCCTTCGGATTTTTTTAGAATATCGTATGGAAGGTGCCAGAAGCTTTTCAGCGTAGCGTACTTCGCCGTAAACAAAAGCCATGGTACGACCGGTCTGTATTCCCTTTTCCATGTTGGAAGCAATAATACCGAGCATCAGCGCATCTGCCCAGGATTTGTTGGTGATGCCTACTTCGGCTTTCACATTCAATGCTCTGAAATCATCGTTAAAACGTCTGTACTTTTGGCCCGCGATCGGTTTGCCGAATTCGTCTGCTACTTCAACGGTATTGCCCCATACTTTGTAGTTATTATCTGAATAACGGTAGGAGCTGCCGAGCTGAAAAGTGAGTCCGTTTTGCTGTCTCCATTTGCCGGAAAGTTCGGCTTTATGCGTTTGAAAAGAACCGATACTGTATGACACATCGAGATAGTTGCTTAGATCCTTACGTGTGATCAGATTGATGGAACCACCAAGCGCATCGCCGCTCAATTCGATGGGCGTTACGCCTTTGTACACCTCAATACGATCAAGTGAATTGACAGGGAAATTTTGCAGACTATAACCCGCACCATAAGCCTCCATGGGCACACCATCTACAAAGAACCTGACAGATTTCCCCGACAATCCGTGAATGGAATAGTTAAATTCCGACCCCATTCCACCGGTTTCTCTCACCCTGATACCCGGCATGGCGTCCAGCAGACGGTTAATTTCCAGATTGCGCCCCGCTATTGCTTTCAGATCCAATACATCCACAGCAAAAACCCGTTCTTTCACCTCCGTAAGTTCAGATTTTCCCGTTACGGTCACCTCACCCAAATCACGAAGGTCAGCAGAAAGTGTATAGCTCTGTTCAGTATCAGACGCTAAAATCAGCTCGATTTTTCGGGATTTAAAACCCATACTGCTGATGGTAAACGTGTGCTTCCCGGGTTTTATCGGTACGGAAAAGCTCCCGTTCATATCGGTAATTACATTATGGTTGGTTGATGTAAAAACCACAGCGGCTCCGGTAATAGGCGTACGGGATTCGTCGACCACCAGGCCGGAAAACAGAACCGTTTGCTGAGCACAAACCTGCCCGGTTATAAACATGCAGATGGCGCATATCGCAGCAATATATTTTAAAAATTTATTCACAAATGGCATGTAAAAATTTAGCTTAAACAGAAAGAATCAGGATGCGTTCGATGCAGATCTTACTGAACCGGCCTGACTTTTACCCGATTTTCTTTTACCAAATCCTTTTCGATTCCACCACACAATAAAACCGGTAACCGGAAGTGAAGCACCGATCAGCGAACAAAGGAAAGCCAGTACTTTACCAGGCATTCCCAATATGGTTCCGATATGGATATCATAATTCATTCTTCTCATTTTTGCACCGGCGGAGGAGGCTTCGAAACTTTTATCGAAAACTTCAAAAAAATCGAGTTTTTCCAACGTATGGCGATCGAAAGTATGTCGGGCCACGTCGTAAAACCTACCAGGTGCCGGGTAGGTACGTATACTGATGGTAGATTTCGGCTGCGTGGAATCCGGAAACGCATAGAAAAATCCTCCTGCTGACTGATTTTCTTTGATCATTCGTGCCCAGGTCAGATCTAGTGCCTGGCTGTAGGTGTAATGTTTGCCCTGCTGAGAGGTATCGGAGCTTACCCGTTTCCATTCGGGCTCGGAATCTCCTCCCGATGTAATCCAATACAACCCTTTACTATACCAGGGGAGTCCGTAAACCATGCCCGACAGCGCGAGTGCAAGCAAGATCAAAAGCGAATAAAAGCCCAGTACATTGTGCAGGTCCACATTAATTCGCTTCCAGCCCGCTTTCCATTTGATATTAAAACTCTTATGGCGTGCATTACGCGTCCATTTTGCAGGATACCACCAGATCAACCCGGAAATCAGCAACAATACGAAAACGAGCGTTCCGTAGTTTACCAGAGGCTGGCCAATATCCTTTGGAAGCCATAGGTGCTGATGCCCTTCCAATATCCATTCAAAAAATCCGGTTTCGCCTTTCTGATAGGTTTTACTTCCCTGAAAACGACCTGAATAAGGGTTCAAAAATAGGGTATGCCGTTCCGGGTCCCGCTCTGTACCAATCCCCACTCGTATGGCCGTTCCCTGTTGGTAGTATGCGTATGATGCAGATTTTTCGGGATATTGCTGGTTTGCAATTTCGAGTACCTTCGATGGAACCAACACGGGTTCATTGCGTCTTTCGGCACGGATTGCCGGTTCTGTAAGGTACATGATTTCCTCATTGAAAACCCATATAGCCGCAGTAATACAAACCACGAAAACGACAATGCCCGATGCAAGTCCCAGCCAGAGATGAAGCCAGTCATTGGCCTTCCGAAATGTTGATTTTTTCCCGCGCCTGGCAGATATCTTTTCTATTGATTCAATTTCAGAACTTATCATATTTCTTATTTCAAGCCGGAGTTTCCCGCGTTCAGTTTGTTTCTAAAGAGCGATCAGCCCGCTCATAAATTCGGCATTGCTATACACCAATCCTTTTCTGACTGATCCGGTGGCGCCGTCGTAGGTGTACAATGCATTCTCTCCGTTTTCCGCGTTGACGGCTATTATCACTTTTCCGTCTTTAAATCGTTCCATGGCTCTGCGCGGATATTTGCTCAGCGGAATGTTCAGCTTTTTCAATGATTGTGTTTTTAGATCAACTTCATAATAGCTGATCACGAATCCCTGCTGATAGTCTCCGTAAGCTTTGATGAGGCTGTTTTCGAAAATTTGAACAATTACTTTATCGCCTCCGGCATAAATCATCCCGCCCGAATGGTTTCCTTTAAGTTTCGATGTCAGGTTTAGGAAATAGTCTTTATCGAATTCCGTTTGCCTTGCTTTTATGCGGACAATGCCGGATGGGAGCGATTCATTTCCCCCCCAATAATTGGCATTAGAAGAAATAAGATATAAATCGCCATTCTCCGCAATAGCATGTGAAGAAACCACACTGTAACCCAAACAAGCAGTTTTACTCGTTGAAATCGTCTTTTCATAAGACATGTCTGAGGCATTAAAAATGGCTACATTTGCCTTTCCGTACGCATGATTCTGCTCATCTGCATGTATGTACGGCACTAGAATTTTGCCATCCTTTAAAATATAGCTGCTTGGTGAAGCCACGCTTCCGGGTGTAACAGGCAGGCGGATCTTACCGCGGCGCTCTTCTGTCATATCTTCTGTATTGATGATCTGATAAGAATAAAGGCTGTCTTTTGTTTGCCTTGGTGCCGTGCTTACCAACAAGCGTTTATCATCAAGAAAGACGGATATAGGACCGCCTAAAAGACCTGTGTTTGCCACGGAGCCTTCCGCTTGTAATTTGTTCTGATTATCAACCGAGTATTTTGTCAGTTTATCTTTTGAGTTAAAAAAAACATAACCTGATTTCGCTGTCACAAGCACGCTGTTAGGGAAATCAGGTATACTATGGGAATCCTTGATGTCAGCTGTGCCGGAATCCGGATCCGCTACCACATGAAAAGGATAACTCCCTTGAGACGGAACGCTCAGCGATAAAATAATACGGGAATCCTGTTGATCAGATATACTTTCATCTTCACTTCTGTTGCAGGAAAATGTCGCAAAAACAGAAAGAATCAAAAAAAGTAAAGTTGTCTTTTGCATGTTCACTGTCAGATATCCAATATTTCCAAAGCCCTTTGCTGCAAAGGAAGCGGTAGGTCAAAGATTCGTTCTTCTTCCACCACTACCAATTCGTCCGATTTGTAGTGGTATTGAAAAGCGACATAACGTTGGTCCTTGCATACTCTGAGCAGCATGGATTGATTGGGGTTTTCGGTACTGGCACAGTTAAGGTTGAGCTTCATGTTTACATCATTTTCCGAATTGTTTGCAATGCGGACATGGCCACAAAACACAAGATTGCCGGTTTGGTTTCCAACAGTATTATTGATACTGGCCGCCCCATGCGGAGGAAGCCTGAATTGCAGACCGTTTGCGCTGAATGCTTCGTAGCTTGCAGAATTATTCCGGAATTCAAAATCGTTGGAAATACGATTCCAAATTATACCGCCTATGGTAAACAAGGCAATAGAAGCGGCAGCTATATATCTTACCCAGGAATTGAGCGGTGGTGTCACTGCCGTCCGGATATGCGTTCTGATGCCGAGCCACGACTTCCGGAGGAGCAACTTTTCGTTTACCACCGGTTGGCTGAGCCATTGCATTACGTGTTCAATTTCTTCAGGTGTGCATTCTCCGGCAAAATATTTATCCAGTAAATTCTTGTCCATGGTGTGATGGTTTACTAATAAGTAACCTGGAAAAGTATTTAGTCCTAAGGGACTCTGAATTTTTTTTACGCGGCCAACAAAAATAGGACAAGCAGACTTTCAATATTTCGACGTAGAAAACCGAGTGCTTTGGTGAGGTGATTTTTTACTGTTTTTTCTGAGAGTGATAATTCCCGGGAGATTTCATCGGTTTTTAGTCCTTCGCTGCGGCTCATATTGTAGACTTTTCGGCATTGGTCGGGAAGTTTTGCAACCAGCTCGTTGACCTTGTTTTTTAAGTCATTATAGTCGATATGCAGGTTCGTGCTGTCGTCCCAGACATCGCTTCCTGCCAGCACATCGTCTTTTACAACACGAAACCGCGTCAGGCTACGCTCGTGGTTGAAGTACTGATACTTGGCAGACCGATAAAGATAATTCTCCCAGGATCCGCTGACAGACAGTGTTAAACGACGATCCCAGATTGAGCAGAAAATGTCCTGTACCATATCGGCTGCCAGCGTTTCATCTTTGCAAAGTGCATAGCAAACCCGAAGCACGAAAGGCGCGTATTGTTTGTAAAGCTTCTCAAAGTCTTTTTTGCTTATAACTGTCACCTGCAGGCAGTTGGTTTTCGGAGCGTTTGATTGCAGGTCAGTCATTGGCTGATTTAAAAAGAGGTGATCAGGTTGCAAAGAAACTGAATTTAATTAGAATAATTATAAACAAATGGTTTGAAGTTTTTTATTTTTCTTACAAAATGGCTGATCTTAATTTTGATTAACTCACAATCTTCGATGACGACTGGAATCTGTTTGTATTCTATTTTGGTTTCAATTGCTTATTCTTCATACCCAGAACCCTTTTATGGATAAACGCGATCTTCCCTAAATTTTTCTCACTGGCCATATGAAGTGTTCAATAGTTAATGTTTAATAAATTGTTTGTTCATTTAAAAATAGGAATCAGGAAGTTTCAGGCTATTCCAGTTTGATGGGCATGCTTTTTATATATTATCCTTCGAACTATGTCTGTATGACTGACTCAATTAATTTTATCACCACTTAAACAATTCATTACCAATGAGAATTGCACCAATATTCATGACACTGGCAACCATCTCGATGTTGTGGGGCTGTGGGTCTAAATCGACTGAAACAACAGATACAACTGAATTTGCCGACAGTACCAACGAAGCTGTTGCTGACAATGTTGCTTCCGATTCAGCATCTACCGCTATGGAAGATGACGCTAAATTTGCTGTAGAGGCAGCAAATGGCGGAATGGCAGAAGTTGCACTTAGTAAAATTGCTGAGGAGAAAGCAACAGATCCAAAAGTAAAAGAGTTTGCAAAACAAATGGTAAAAGATCATTCGAAAGCAAATGACGAGTTGAAAACACTGGCAGCCAGCAAAAATATCACCCTTCCATCAGCGCCAAATGAAGAAAAGCAAAAAGCGGCTGCGGACCTTGGAAGCATGAGTGGAAGTGATTTTGACAAAGCCTATATCTCTCAAATGAAGAAAGATCACGATCAAACGGTGAAACTTTTTGAAGATGCGCAGAAAGACGTGAAGGACACAGAATTAAAAGCATTTATTGACAAGACTTTACCTGTTATAAAGGCACATGCGGAGCATGTAAAAAGTCTTGACCAAACTAAATAGTCGGATTAGAATTTTTTATGGCTGGCAATCACAATTTGTGATTGCCAGCCTTTTTTATGTTCAATAAATTCCAAAATGCTTGTTTTGTTCTTCTTAATATATGTCCAAACTCAATTGTATTGCACACAAGTTCGGTCGTCAGAGCTGAGCCAATCAGCTCTGGTTTTTTATAAGCTTATCTATGCTTATTTAGGCGAATTATTACAGCTTTACCGTTTTGGAATAAATAAGATCACTTACATTTCTGGTCTTAACGCCAACGCGTGCAAACAAAAATCCGGTTTTTCTCAGGTTGAATTTTTCTGCATTACTTAGGGATTTCAGGTCCAGAGACACTGTGTTTATTCCGGCCGTAAGTGTGGTAAATGATTTTTCATATGTTTTCGCTGTGTTGTCCACCACGGATGTTGTTCCCAGGCTGATGGTTACTCTTTCTAAAACAGCAGTCGGGATAATTTGTTCCAGATTGAACGATGCGGTAAATACGGAATCCTTGTATGTACTGCTGTAATTGGAAATCCAGAAGTAAGGTGTCACCTCAAAGTTTAAATCTCTGGCTTCTGCCTTTAACGAAAACCGCAGTGTATCCCTATTTGGCACCCATGGACCTCTTCCCGGAGTCAGATTAAGATAATAATCCCCATCAAACGTATTAACTGTAAAGGTACCGTCTTCTTTTGTAAAAACTTTGACAAAACCCTGTATCCAGTTCCCGCCGGTCTGATGTAGCTGAATCGTATTGGAGCCGGTTGCATCAGATGCCGTACCCATGAGCTGCATGGGCTGGCCTTTGTATAGAAATTGTCCTGAAACTGTAGAGCTTGGATAATCCCAGTTGTCAATTTCAGTACTGCAGCCCGTCAGGGATACTGCGATTACAGCAAGGGTAAGGAATTGATAAAGAAATGATCGAATGTTCATAAGATGAATGCTTATTGTAATGGATTATTTACCAGTTTAGGGTTGTTTGCCCGCCAGCCTGGCTGGATTGCAGTATAATAGTTCATCAGTGGGAAATTCCTTGGATTTGGTGCCATTTTAAATGAAAGTTGTTTGGTGAAAACCCACTTGCCATCATTGGCATCGCCTTGAGCAACTACCTTATAAGGATACAGCGAGTACATTTGGGCAGTGGGATCATTCGGCGTTCCATTCCAGATGGTGTGGGCCAGTCGCCACCGTTTCAAATCCCAGTATCGGTGATCCTCAAAAGCAAACTCTACCCGGTACTCATTGACGATATGGTTGAAAGTCATTGAGGATGCGGTCAAAGGAAGAATACCGCCACGTTTACGTGTTGCATTGATATGCGAAATAGCTTTCGTTTTATCACCCAATTCAAAAGCTGCTTCGGCGGCAATCAGGTAGGCTTCTGCAATCCGGAAACGAGGCCACCACATTTCACTAAACCCTGGATTCAGTCCTGCATTAGGAGATTCATCCAGAAATTTACGAACCAGAAAGCCGGTCTTATTAACAAAGTTATCTGAATTGGCAACCGGGCCGTTGATCGAAGTAATCAAATTTCCCTGCGCATCACGACCGCCTGCGGGTGATGTTCTCAGTACATACGCATCTGCTGTTTTGTTAACCTGACCGGCCTGAAGAATAACAGGCGTCTGGCGGTAAGGTGCATTGGGATAGATTACCGTGCCCCAAAAGCGTGCATCTTTTTTTGTAAAAGGATCTTCTACCGAATTATAGAATACATAGCTTCCGTTTTCATTTTTTGTTTTGATAACCGGATCACTGCCATCTTTGTTTTCAAAAGATTCTACAAGATTCAAAACCGCACCCAGCGCATTTCCCTCCGTAAAATCACGATGCGAATAGGGCATGGTAAAATTTGTAAACTGCATTACTACATTGGGTCTCAGGCGATCCAGGGCCCAGATTACTTCAGTATTTCCGCTTTTGACACTGGTGGCTTTGTAAAAAGACTCTCCGGGGTTGGCAGCATCCATCTGTAATACATAGGGCCCCTGAGTAATAACCTGTTCAGCGGCCTGTAATGCAATCTTGTAGTATTTTTCTGCCTGATCTGCCGGGATACCTGCTTCCCAGTTTGCAGTGCGAACTGTTGGTGTGAGTTTATTGCCATAGTTCGCAATAGAAGCGGCATAAACAGCTGCCCTTGCTTTCAACATCAGGGCGGTCCATTTGTTGGCAACACTGCCGTTTGTTTTCTTCGAAGCCGTGAGGTTAGCTGCGGCCAGGTCACATTGTGCGATCACGTAGTCGTAAATACCGGCTTCGGTCGAGCGCGGTACCTGGAAACGTACAGGATCGATTCCAGACTCATAAGTGAAAACGGTATCTCCCAGAATAGGCATTCCGCCATAACTGCGGGCCATGCAGAAATGATACCAGGCCCTCAAAAAAATGCACTGCGCTTCCATGTCGCTCCGGTCGGCTTCCAGTAATGCAGCTCTGGCCGAACTTGACCGAATACCTACCAGGAACTGATTCATCCTTCGGACGAGTCCATAATCATAGGTTTGAAAAAAATCACGCGGAATTATTTTTTCAGCATCCGTAGTCGTAGCCGGTCCATAGGAAAGGTTGGCTTCGTCCAGCAGGTGATAATTAGCATGATTGCCATTGTTCTGTCCGTAATTAACAGAGGCATAAAAGTTAGCCAGGACGGATTGAACCAGAGCTTTGTCTGTGTAAACTCCTGACTCGGGTAATATATTTGTCGGTTCAGTATCCAGTTCGGAAATACAACTCCCCATGCACAGCAGAAAAACTATTGTCAGCAAACCAAGAGAAATTTTCATGATCTTTTTAATAAAGGGATTAAAGTTTTAGTGTAAAACCGGCGTTCACTAAACGCGGATTTGGATAGGCTATCCCGGAATTTGCCGTCATTTCAGGATCCAGGCCACCAAGCATATTGGTGAGCGTCAGAATATTCTGAGCTGAAACATATATCCGCAAACCGGAGAGTTTTGCTTTTTTGATAATATGATTTGGCAGGTTATATCCTAACTCAAGATTTCTTAGTTTTACGTAAGTTACATTGGTTTGCCAGTTGCTGTTTGGCCAATGCGTGTTCATCCAGTCGTTGACACCCTTGGTCAGCAAGGGATATTTACCCATCTCAAACCCGCTGTTCTTATCCCAGATATCTTTATACCAGGTAGAATTGTCGGCCAGGTATTGTGAAACGTTGGTATTTCCATCAAAGTAGCGCATGACCCACTGCTGCTCGTAGGTAAATTTAGAACCTCCGGCAAATTCTGCCCTGAAATCAATTCCTTTCCAGCTGGCGCCAGCATGAAAAGCAAAATTTAACCAGGGTGTTCCACCGTTGACGCGGTAGGTTACATTTTTCATGTCCAGGTCCGTGATATAACCATCGTTGTTGGTATCCTGATAGATGTAGTCGCCCGGGCGAATGGTGGTGTTTCCGAAGTGATCCTGGTCCACAGGATGATTGGCAATCTGTTCCCAGCTTTGGAATTGTCCGTTGGCAACAAGCTGAAACTTCCCGTCTCTGAAGCGGCCTTCGGTATTCCCAAGATCGCGGTATTGATCATAGGAGTTGGCCCACCTGGGTTTGTATCTCGTACCGGTAATCCAGCGGGAAAAGGTAAAATTGCCACCTACAAAATAACTGAAATCGCGAATGTTGTCCTTCCAGTTTAAATTCATCTCAATTCCTTTTGTATGGTCGCTGTTCAGGTTTTCTGCGGGAAGTCCAAAACCGATTTCGTTGGGAAGAAGCACGTCATAACGGCTGGCCAGTTCTCCGGTTTGGTGGCGGTCAAACCAGTCAAAACCTGCTGTCAGACGATTCCGGAGTAAACCAACATCTACACCCAGGTCAAGCACATACACCCGTCCCCAGGTAATGTTGTCGGTTGCTAAACCTGTAATGCGGCTGGAAACCACATCCCTTCCATCCAGAATCGCAGATCCCTGATTGAAGTTGTAGCCTGTAATATAGGTAAGTGCATTTCCAAGCTCTTTGCCCAATACCCCGTAAGAACCGCGTATTTTTAACTCGTCAATTGTTTTATTCAGAAATAAATTATCCTTCCAGAAATTCTCCTGTGAGATTCTGTATGCTACCGATCCTGAGGGAAAGAATCCGAAACGTTTCCCTTTTTTGTAATAAAAGGACCCGTCATATCGGCCCGATAACTCCATAATATACTTGTTGTCAAAATCGTAATTGAAGCGTCCAAGGACACCTAGCCGGTTCTGATTAAATGGTATTTCATCTCTTACGTTTGCCGTAGATTTGGTAGTAAGGAAAGGAATTCCATTGGCTTCCTGATTTCCCCAGATGTAGACACCGGGATAATTAGCTGTTTTCGTTTCCATACCGGTTACCAGATGTACATGATGCTTGCCGAAAGTTTTTTCATAGTCAAGTTGCATGTTGCTGGTCATTTCTTCCGCGTTCTGTACATAGCGTTCCAGGTAACGGGCATTTCCCTGATAGGCTATTGTGTAGGCTTTGGTCGGATCGTCGTAACGGTACAGAATAGGTGATTTCTCCTGTAAGTCATTTCGGATGTTTCTGTACCAGTAACTCACCAGAGCACGGGCTTTTAACCCGTTCATAAAGTCATATTCGGTCGTACCGTTAATCTGCATAATCCGCACCTGCGATTGGTAAACGCCGGAGGTTGCTTCATTGATCCAGCCATAACTGAACTGCGGATCCACTGCTGAAATCCCCGGATATCTCGGGTCATCGTTTACAAAGGGTCGTTTTGTTGGTAAATTTCTAAAAGCGGCCTGTAAGGCGAAATCATAATCGTCCCCCGGAAGACCTGGCTGTCTGTTACGTTCCAGCCGGCCATTCATAAGAAATCCTATTTTAAGTTTTTTGGTGATGTTGAAGTTGATATTACTCTGGAAGTTGGTCCGGTCAAAGCCATGAAAATTTCGAAGCATGCTTTTTTGTTCTATCCGGTTGAAGCTAACATAGTAATCTGTATTCTCACTTCCTCCGGCAATATTCATGCTGCCATATATCTGTGGTCTGGTTTGCCAGATATGATTATACCAGTCAAATGACTGATATCCAGGTTCTGTACCAGCCACCCACTTGGCATATTGCTCTGGCGTTACGGTTCTGGCAGAGGCGGGAACATTGTTATAAGTTTCGTCCTGAACTATTGCCTTCATGTAGGTAGCAGCATCCGCAGGTTTATTGTAACCAGCCGGCATCTGCAGGCCGTAATAGCTTTGGAGCGTAACAGTAGGCTTTTGATTTCGTTTACCTTTTTTCGTCGTCACCACGAGTACGCCGTTAGCAGCCTGCATTCCGTATATGGAAGCGGACGCATCTTTCAGAATCGAAATATTTTCAATATCGTTGAAATCCAGCTGGGCAAAACTTCCATAGTCTTTTTGAATCCCGTCAATAATCACAAGCGGGGTTCCGTAATTACGTATCTCAATGGCAGGAGCGCTGCCCGGGCGTCCTGAATTTTGACGAAAAGCGATACCGGGTATTTTACCTACCAAAGCCCCGGCAGCCGTAACGGTACTGGCGTGTGATAATTCATCTGCATTCACGGTTGATATAGCACCGGAAACGGTTTCTTTCTTATTTTTTAAACCGAATCCAACCACTACTACTTCTTCCAACGACTTATCATCAAACTGCATGTCAATATTCAGGATGGTTTGATTCCCAATCTCCCTTTCAATCGTTTTGTAACCCAGAAAGCTGTAGACAAGAATCCCTGCATCGTCATCCACACTCAAATAATATTGTCCCTCGGTATCGGTTGTTGTTCCGATCTGTGTCCCTTTAAGAATAATATTTACCCCCGGAAGTCCATCTCCTTTTTCATCTGTTACCTTGCCGGATATGTCTTTTTTAGCGGTCTGATTATCCGTTACACCTTGTGCAGGTTGCAAAACTGATTGGTTTTTAGACTG
>Ga0265797_10007495_pt1 | contig 14913 bp, 10 predicted proteins | sample P2T30metagenome_FD_192433 | JGI IMG/M metagenome (GOLD analysis project Ga0265797, IMG submission 192433) | Plant litter microbial communities from East Loma Ridge, Irvine, California - P2 T30 | ecosystem: Environmental > Terrestrial > Plant litter > Unclassified | place: USA: California... | reverse complement strand
AAAACAACACTGGATGGAGTGCCGTAGCATATTCAGCAAGGACCATGGAAGTCACAGCAAAAAGGGTTCCAAGCCGTATAATGCTGCAGCCTCTCGGGTTCTTACATGGTGTCTGGCGTCCGGGAATCTGGCACTGGGACATGAAGTCGTCAAGGACGTGATGGCCTCAAACCCAAGCAAACCGATCTGGGATGCCGTCCTTGTTTGGGGCGCAGGAACGAAGAAGAGCGTCGAGGAAATTGGTCGTATGCTCGACGTCATGCAAAATTCGAACGAGAGCATTCCAGATGAGTCCGAGTGGCGTGTTCCTGATTCGGCGACTATTAATGCGCTTGTCCGATACGCCATCTCACAGAACGATCCGTACATGGCGGAACGCTTCATTGGTCTTGGCCGGGAGCATGATATTCAACCAGACGCCGAAACGTTCATTCTTCAGATGGACTACCGTCTGAGTGTCAACGATGTGGATGGCGCGCTTGTTGCTTACAAGCATCTACAAGCCCAGGATTTGTCAACAAACTCGGACGTGGAGGCGGTCAACCGGCTGATCGTTGCACTCTGCACTTCGCAACGCCACGACTTCGAGACGATCATGAGTGTGGTTGCTGATCTATCAGATCGTGAAGCGAGCTTCGATGCAATGACTGTCTCAACTTTGAGTGTGCTGCATCTCAATCGCGACGAAATTCACGATGTGATCGACCTGCTCAATACACACTCCTTCGGCTACTCATCTGCAGAACGTGCCAGCATTCGCCAAAATCTTGTTGATTACTGCCTCGACTCCCGCACCACAACAAGTCGAGCATGGGACACTTACACCATACTTCGCAGTATCTTCGATGAAATGGCTCGCGAACAGCGCACACAGATCATGCTCAACTTCTTCGCTCGTGAGCGCGCAGATATGGCCGTGAACGTCTTCAACCACATGCGCCACCACTCGCGCCACGACACCATACCGAACAACGAGACTTACGTCTCCGCCTTCTTGGGTTGTGCCAAGCTAGGTGACCTCGAGAGTCTGGAGGTAGTCCACAACCAACTCAAACTCGACTACAACGTCACCCAGACCACGTACTGCCTCAACGCTCTCATCATCGCATACTCTGTCTGCGACATGCCTCGCGCTGCCTTGGACTATTGGGATGATATCGTCGCTTCCAGAGAAGGCCCGACATACAACAGTATCCACATCGCTCTACGAGCCTGCGAAAAGTCGCCTTTCGGCGACATCAAAGCCCAAGAAATCTGGGCTCGCTTGCGCAAAAACAACGTCGAGCTCGACCAGTCCATGTGGGCGTCTTACATCGCTGCTCTGGCTGGTAACGGCGACAACGAACTTGCAAGGTCAGTGCTTGAAGAGGCAGAGCAGAATGGCGAGCTGGAAGTCGACGCTTTCTTGCTGGGCAGCTTCCTCGACGCCAGCCCGGGTCAGTTGAAGCAAGCGGATATCGAGATGTGGGCCGAGGAGAGGTACCCTGAGGTTTGGAGGGTGTTGAAGGAGGAGATTGGCTGGACTGTTGATGATAGTAGGATGCGTAAGGTCAAGATCGATCGTACTGTAACGCCATAGTGTAAAGATGATGGGATGTATATTATGTAAATATGTATAGCAGAAGTCCTTGACGGCCAGCTTCTTCGTCTGGAGAATTGATGAAACGTAACACATGAGTCTATAATACAAGTCATGATGGTTGTTTTTTGTCTTGGCAGGATGGAACGATGTCAATTGACTATCGCTGTTTTGGCCAGCCTCGTCCATCAAATGGCAATGTGCCTGCCTTCAGGCTGCTCCGCCATCGCGAAATGATATTGCAGGAAGCAGAGCTGTAGATATAGAGCGAAGGAACTGGTCACTCGTGGCCCAATACTACAGATCTGTGGCTCTCGTTGGAAATTGATGCAGACAAGTGAGCACACTGTTTGCCTCTGCGGTACAAACAGGAGCGCTGAGGAGAATTGCTGGTTTCGGAATTCGTGAGTTCTGCCCAGCGATGGCAGGTGATCTTGACAAGAATTGATCGATTGATCCGTCCCTGTACAGCAGGTTGAAGGTGTTTTCGAGTGTATTGTTTTGGGAACGTGGAATTCGATAGCCTTGTTCAGTGTGATACCGGACGGCAATTATTCGTTATGATCATAGGGAGCGACCCCAGCTATGACCATGATCACCATAGTTGTACCTGAGTAGAAGCCGCTCGAACACTCGCAGCTCTTGACCTTGCCCAACTGGTCAATGGCAGCCATGACGCATCCAGTGCATGTAGAAGCTCAGAAAGATCCCAGATGAGACGACACCCAAAGTTGTGGGCCCACCATCTGTTGTGTAGATGTAGGCAAAGTACGCCGTAGTGAATGCATATCAGCATCATGAGCGGGTCTCGCTTCTCCAGAAGCTCGCTTACGTTGTCGTTGACCATTACCGGCCACGCAGTGACGGCGTTGAAATCTTCCCCTTGTTCGACGTGTTTGAAAGCACCTTCCAAGATCTCTACCGAGGAAACCAAAACGTCTTTCGTTGTTGCGCTGGTCGTGTCCGAATTCGTCACGCATCTTTTGAGTTCGTCCATCGCGTAGGCCACTTCTGGAGTGTTGACAGCATCCGAAGGTGTGTCGGCCCCAGGCGCTCTGAAGACGTCTTTATAATGCGCTGAGCTGACTGTGTCCCAGGTCGTTTCCAAGACAGCTTTGATGCCCCGTCCGAGAGTGAGTTGAACCGCCAGTGTCTCAATTGGAGGCGTTGGTGCAAGAGACGGACCGCCACGAGAGATGCCAATATTGAGAACATGGACTAGCGCCGAAACCGCGAATATAGCGTGGCAGTTGTCTTGGTTAATGATGGAGAGCTGTTCCTGGAAGGCGTACAAGCATTCGTTCTGGTAATAAAGGCATGCAGACATGTATTTCTTGCCGTCCTCCGGTTCCATGTAAGCCTTGTGGAGGGCCGCCACCGCGAGGACAGCGTCTAGGACGAATGCGTAAGTCAAGCCGTCGCGGAAAGGCATGTCTCTCCATGTTTCGGCGTCTCTCCAACCGTCCGCATTCGGGTCCTTTTCTTTGCGAGAGTGGCCCAGATGGATCAAGGTGGTGTAGTGGTGGATCAGACAAAGTTCTTCTTGTCTGTTTAGCGCAGCGTGGGAAAGGTGAGGATCTTTGGTTGCAGAGGCTTTGGACAGTTGCGTTGAGTGAGCGCACGAGCGAGGACTGCTGGATGCATTGTTGGGTGTGGCGCTGGGCGTCGACTGGTCATAACTGCAGCTGATGCCTCTCTTGACGCAGTTCTTGCAAGGACAGCCCTCTTCACCACACTAGAGATTGTCAGCCACGTACTTTGCAGCTCAAAAGCCCAACATGAAACAAAACATCATGGAAATGGTGATGCGGTGATCCAAGGGTCGACCAACTGCTTACCTTGACTTTCCTTCTTTTACATTGCACGCAGCCAGAACGAGTCTTTTTGTGTGCTTTCCGAGGTGCCGCCTGCATCGTAATTGTTTCTAAAACTCGTACATTGGTGACGGACCGAGAACGGGATACTCATGTCGGATGGGATGCGAGCCTGGCGGACGTCTTCGGTCGTACTACCGTACGGCTACCAGAATAAATGGGCCGATGGCTATACGAATGCGAATGCGAAGTGACATGCATGTGAGTACGCAATGCCGCGGCCCGTGAGAGCCCGAGAGGGTCACATGACTCGTGCTCGCGAAAAGCTCTCAAGGTTGTGTCGTACGACGGAGTCTTCCGGACACATGCTTTGAGCATGGTGCAAGATACAGGTGACATCTCAGCTGTATTTAACCTTCGCGGCCGGCATTGTTATCAGGACGGGCACCACGCTTTCTTGATTTCTGTCAATCTTGTCGGTGCAGAAGAATTTCTGCAAGCTGAGAATGCAAACTCGACTCTAATCTTAGCACACGATTACTGCGGGTTGTTTCTCTTAGCACATAGGGCAAGATCATTGCAAGGGTATAAGAATCCGAACATCTCGGATAGCCTCGTGGACATGCGAGGACAACGTCTCGGACAGTCTGGCAGGTATGCGAGCACCGCAAAGGAGAAACCACTGGCTTATATAGTCGCTTTTCCCAAGCACACAGCAGTCATGTAATACACCCAACGCCACATCGTTTACCACGTTTTCTCGCAATGGCAGAAGAGACTGTCGACTTCAAGCTCTTCCGCTACGACCCAAATCTCGGTGCTGCCGTTTTCTTCATATTGCTGTTCACAGCTGCCGCAAGTCTGCACACCTACCAGTATGTAGTGACAAAAACATGGTTCTTCACGGCGTTCATCGTCGGTTGTTGGTGTAAGTGATCTCCTGAACCTTTAGTAGCATTGCAAACCACTGACGGATTCCACTCAGTTGAGGTCATCGGATTCCTCACGGTACGGCAGGCTTCGAAAAACGACCTTCTGAACGTTGACTGATCCATCTTTCAAGAGAGCCATTGCAGCAGGCCAGGCTCCTAATTTCACAGTACCAGTGTACTCGACGCACACAATTTTCGTTCTCGTTGCGCCATCGGTCTTCGCAGCCAGCATATACATGTGTCTTGGACGGATTATCTTGATCACGGACGGCGAGCAGCATTCGATCATTCGAGGAAAGTGGTTGACCAAGATCTTCGTTGTTGGTGATGTGGTATCGTTCCTTATGCAAGGCGCAGGTAAGAGCTCCATCAATTGATCCTAAGGGCGACTGACGACTGACTTCGCCAAGGTGGTGGTATCATGGCATCTGGGGGCCTCGATTCCATGACTCTGGGAGAGAACGTCATTATTGGTGGCCTGGTGGTACAGATTATATTCTTCACCTGCTTTGTCGTGACCGCTGGGATCTTCCACGCTCGCTTGGTCCGCGTACCCACTGGAAAGAGCATGCAAGTACACTCGCTGTGGCAGAGGAGTTTGTACTCTCTGTACGCCGGCAGCGTTCTCATCTGGGTCCGTTGCGTATTTCGCTTGATCGAATATGCTCAAGGTAAGAACATGACCAGACTCCACGAATGTGTATAGCTGCTGACTAGACGTTCCTAGGCAACGATGGATACCTCATCTCACACGAAGTGTATTTGTACATCTTCGACGCATTGCTCATGTTCTTCGTCATGGTGATCTTCGCCATCGTACATCCATCCGAGATCAACGCAGAGCTCCGTGGCCCTGGTGCAAAGAGGGTAGAGAAAGGGATCTTCGCATATGCTATGGTATAAAGTCTGGTAGACCGGAAAGATTCTTGGTGCACGAATAAAATTGGGTGTCGCTGGATGTCGTCCTCGCTTCGTGTCGTTTAGCGGTTAAGCGGTTGCATATATACTAAAGAATTGTTGGAGACATTAGCGGTGCGCAATCGCATTCGTCCAGTGGTATAGAATACCACAAGAGAGAAATAAGAGTACCAGCGTTTGCTTGCCTGCAACTACAATACCTCAATGCTCCGGAACATTGAAGATATCTGTAAGCTGCGTGAATGTGCCGCGCATGTTATCTCGACCTGATTTGGACAGGCTTTCAACAGGTGATCGACACGGCTAACACTTCCGCAATTGCGTATGCGTGCACCGGAAATAATGACTCGGTGCATGTGATAGCGATTTGGCTTTTGCATCGTGTCTCATAGCTCGCTTGTCGAGCCAGACATCTGTCGACACATTTCAAGATGTTTTGCTATCACGAATGTGATTAAAGAGCATATGCAGTCCTCGAAGTGATCTGGACACCGCTAAAGTAATCCAGACCACGTTGATGGTACAGCGTTTCGGTATACTCCGAAGGATTCACGCGCCAAAGACGCCATGTGGCGGACGATCGTGCGCTAAAAGCGGCCTTGGGGCGGCATACAGTGGAGGAATACCAAGGCTCCTTACCAAAAGACGACAGACGGGTGGTCCCACGGTGATTCGCGATCCAAGTTCGCTCCATACTGTGGACCATTGTTTCTCAGAGTTTGTGTCTGGGCCTCTACTGGCCGGTGCTGTTTGTCGCTGATTACTGCTCATGTCGAGTGCTCTTGCCCTAATGTTTCTGAACCTGCCTGCACTGCCGACCAAAGACGATGTGCTCGCACCCGTCGCTTATACGCATAGCTGACACTTGACGCGCGCACGATTGCTGCCAGGACGATGAGATTAATATAATTGACCGGTAGCTACAGCATCTGGCTGCTGTGTACAATCCAACGAAAGACAGTCGCATGTTCACGACCCCAACATCCTGAGCAACGAGCCTGGACCGGACCAAAGATAAGAGGGGAAACATCCGACCCAGAATGCGCTGGGTCGACACGCGAACAGAAACCCTGCGCGCGAAGTCTGATGACGAAGATATGGGTAATGCTGGGGCCTGGGAGCAAGAGAAGGACGAAAGCAAAGCACTGCAGTCAATCGAGGACAGAGAAGCAAGGGAAGACCATACCCCAGGTGTGCAGCTTTCCAATGGCACCAGTGCAGGGCACAAGCATCATACCAGTCGGAGTTCCAACGGAAATGGAGGGCCAATGACCACTGGCTGTGTGCCCTGCCTGATTGTCGGCATACCTTGCGACCCCAACAATCCGAGCTGTAAACGGGCCATATCTAGGGAATGGGGCATGAACGATGGTAACAGCAATTATGATAACGAACTGGAAGAGTACAGCTTGTCACCGAGTTCTGCTGGTCTTACCACGATCCGTCTCGACACCAAATGGCGACGCAACTGGCGTGAAAGACACTCTCTCAACTTCTTTGTGGCATACTCGGCTCCGCAGATGGCGGGCTTCTTTGAAAGTACCTTCTGGTCAAAATGCATGCAGTACTCATATCACGAGCCCGTCGTTCTTCACGCTATCTCTGCGATTGGATCCCTTCACGAATCAATACTTCGAGGTGCTTTCCAGGACGAGAAGACGAAAACCCAGGCTGTCGAATTCGCGTTGACGCAATGCAACCGCTCGATCGCCTACCTGACAGGCCAAAATGAGAGACCAGTAACAGAAACCGGCCAATCTCGTGGCCGCAAGACCTTGGACTTCCCGAAGTTGGCACTGATCGCATGCGTTCTGTTCACCGTCTTCGAAGCAATGCAGGGTCATTGCGACTCGGCCGTCCGGCATGCTCTTCAGGGGAGGGCTCTAATGGAAGCGCACTACAAACCTAACGAGGCAACAGCAAACGACCAGGAAGACGATGTTGAATTTATCCGCACGCTTGTCGAACGCCTGGAAGTGCAAGCCACTGCTGTTCTCGACAAAACGGACCGTCCTGCCGTCGACGATACAAGCTCGGTACCTCCTCTGCCGGTGGTAGACCGGATATACAACCTTGATCATGCGCACGCGACACTCCATAAAGCCATGAACAGCAACATGCGCTTCACACAACGTCTACACCCAGATGCTCCGGCCGATCACCACGCCATTGTGCATGCGCAGAAAGTCATGAAATACGGGCCATGGTACGCGCGATGGGAAATCGTCTTTTCTAAGTACTTGGCCGAAAACGAAGGCAACCTGTCGAACATGGACCGCAAACGAGCCATGGTGCTCAAAGCAAACCAACTCGTGGGCACGATGATTGCCAAAGCCGACCAGCGAGCCGGGCCTTCGGCCTATTACGGTTTCGATGAAGAGTTCCGAGCTATTGTTGAGCTTTCGCGCGAGGTCCTCGTTGACTTTCCATGTCCGCCTTTGCCAAGTCTGGTCATGGGAACACCGTACTTCTCTTGTTCATTGTGGGTCACGGACCCTCTGTGGATGGTCGTCTCACGCTGCAAAGATGCTACAACTCGCCAAGCGGCTTTCGCACTCCTATCACAGAACCCACGACAGGAAGGCGTATGGCACAGAGGCCCCAAAGTTTCTAGTCCACCAATGCGAAGACTAGAGAACGGGTCTTCCAGTGCAGAGCCGCCGGGATCGAACAGCCCTCCATCGCGAGAAGACTCCAAGAGCTCGTCCCCTGGTAGTGGCTATACGGATGTACCGCTAGGCGAGGTGCCCAAAAATGTCTCGCACTCAGTGGAGGCTGGTAACATGAGAGCGAGATCTGAATGGATTGATCTTGTGGCGAGCTCACGGGCTCAAAGCACGAGCACGGGCTCCGACGATGCTAATGGCTGAGAGCTTGACGATGAGGCGGACACACGTATTGATTTGTATGGCCGATGCTTGGAAGTATTGCATGAACATCATCAAGGCAAAGGATGGCTAGCTGGATTCCAACACAAATATGTGTTACATCTGCACAACTTCACCAAGTACGATATTTGGTCGCCCTACTGGCAACCTCAGCCATATACATGTCTGGACCTGCAAGACCAGGGCAGAGATATGGACTTTAGCGTCTGTGATCTCTTGAAATCCAGACCGAAGTGGATCATGCTCAATACAACTGTGCTGACCCAGTCCTTTTCGCCGACTGGTCACTCATTGGACTCTTTGGCTACAGCTTACTAAATGTTTGCTACGTCGGGTAGCTACATGTCTGCTATGACATGTGCAACACACCCATCTCAGCAGCACAGTCCACTCGAGCTCCCCTCCCACTTGCACGTCAGTCAGTGTGCTTCGCTGCAAGCATCTAGGAAGCAAAGCTTGGGCATGGCAAGTACCAAACAGCTCGATAAGCAATCCTACACACCTATGCAGCTCGAATAAGACCATCCACAACCTACGCCTCTCAGGAGCCTCACATCACCAAATGCCAGCAGACTACCCCAACGCCATCGAACCAACAACCACAATCATGGCGAACTTCGACCTCCCCCTCCGCAACCGCAAGGATCTCGCTCGCGCCGCACAGCTGCGCAACCTCGCCATGGTCGGTCGGCCTTTCAACCCGCGCTCTACGCTTCCAGCAGACTATGAAGATCCTTACCTTCCCGTCTCTCGCCGGAGACCCGATCGCAGTCTCAGTACTCCCTACTACAATACTTCACTCGCCTCCTTCGCCCCCGAGCAGAACAACGATGTCCGCTTTTCTGATACGTACAACTACCGCCCAGCATCCTACCCGCGCCGGGCGGGCGCAGACTACAACAACAGCACCCGACTTCCATTCGACAAAGCCGCGCGCGCCCTGTATCGTGCTCTCGACGGCGTTCTGCGTCACGTCGATTGGCTGGATGAGACGTTCAAAAGGGAAATGGGCGCTGTGCCCTACGCAGACGAGCGCACGCGAGCCCACTTGTGGACGCTAAAAGTCGAGTACCGCGGGTGGAATGTGGAAGCAGATGCGCCGCCCGACATCAACGACCGCGTCGACTACTTTGGCAAGCACGCGGGCCGCTTGCTCGACGCCATCGAAGACATGCGCCATGCCGAGCACCCTTCGGCCCACGACTGGAGCTGCGAACAGCGGAGCGAAGGGAGCTACGCAGCTGTGACGATGGAGGATGTGCGGTTTGCGATGAAGAAGCTCGGTGTTAGTTTCGGGGCTGTAGCGGAGCTGCTGGAGGGGGTTAAAGTCGATAAGCAGAGGTGCGCGGTACTTGTGAGGGAGCTGAGGAGTGCTATCGATATTCTGAAAGGCATCGAGCAGGCATGGGAAGTGTCTAGGAATGGAAAGGGAGGCTTCAGGGACGCTGCTGCTGATGCGAGAATAGCCATACCTATACCCGTGGAGGAATACGATGGCTTTAGCCAGGCTTGACGTTCTTCGAGAACAAGAATAGTGTAATCTTCTGGCATACGATTAACGAATATTGAATCACTGGCTTCTCGTCCTCTTTCACCAAACGCCTAAGTACCTGTGGCAAGACCTTTCCAATCTGCAACTCAAGCATTAGCAAAACCCCATAACAACAAAATCTCAAATCACGGTACTCACCGAACTTCGTCCTCTCCTCATTCGCCCTCCTAACAACAACCTCGTCCCCAACCCTCACCACCTTCTCCCCCTCCCCCTCCTCCTCCGTCAAAAAACAATACCTCCCAAAAACAGGACTATACTTCATCCCCGGATCCACCCTACGATCCCTCTGCATAACAGCCAACAACCTCCCCTCGCCACCCTTGCCAGCCGCCCCAGTCTCATAATCGATATTAAGAGACTTGCACCTAGCGCAATTATGCGCGGCCGTGAAACCTACCCCCGAGCCTCCACTGCCCTTTTGGCTGACGGCGAGTTCGGCCCAGAAGTCTTCTTCCCAGGGTTCTTCGGCGCCGGAGACGACGATGTTGGGGCGGAATTTGGTGATGTCTGCTTCGGAGCCGTCTGGGAGGCGGTCTGAGAGGGGTTCTAGAGAGGCGGAGGAGACGATTAGGTAGGGCGCGCAGTCGGAGAAGGTGATTTCTCGCGCTGCTGGGGATGGAGTTTGGGGGCTGAGGGCGGAGAGGGAGGGGAGGTAGGAGGTTGCGGTGGAGAGCCAGCTGGCGCCGGCGGTTGTGTCTTGGTTTGTGTTTGGGGCTGCGCTTGCGGGCGAGGTGGACGTGGACATGAGGACCGGGCGGTAGTGGGAGCCGAGATAGGCGAGGATCACGGTGTAGCCGAAGCAGGAGGAGAACCATTTGTTGTACTCGGAGGGCATGCGGTAGGCTTTTGTTGGGCTTTGGTGCATGGTGATTTCGACTTCTTCGAGGGAGGCTGTTTCTGGCTCGAGGGGGATTGTGAGGGTTGTCTCTTGGGTGGAGGAGTTCTTGGGTGGTTTGAAGAGGACGCTGATGGAGCCGTCTTTGGCGGTTGGAGAGGAGGGTGGGTGCAGGGTTGGGAAGAAGAGGGTTCCGAGCGGGTCATGGGCTACGTGCATGTTTCTGTAGGTTTTGGCATTTGTTGAAGGGTCGAGTTTCTCTTCGAGGAGCATGAAACGGCGTTCGTAGGCGAAGCCGTGTTTTGTGCAGGTGGCGGCATCGAGGGATTGGGCTCGAAGGGCCTTGATGGGATAGGTGTAGAGGGCTTCGATCTTCATGGTGATGATTGTTTAAAATACGTATGCTGAGATGATCAGATTTACATGGAAGAGGTGCGAGGATGCCAGGTCTCTTGTAGTGTGGCGTGAAGCAGCACTTCATCCCTTGCTCTGTTGCCGGTGATACAGCTGTGTATGTTATCGCAGGCCGTCATCATCCTCCGGGCTGCGGGGACGCAGATGGAGCTCGGCAGCACGCAAGCTCTTGGGGTCAAGGTTTGCGTATGCTGTGAAGAGATGCCTTCTTCCATGTGCGCGGTAAGAGATATCACGTGTAGAGTGTATGGTCAGCTAACTTACATTCATACCCTAGTGGCTGGTTGCCTCATGGCCTTGATGCCCGTTTGTCGCTTGCAGCGTCACAGCTCCAACTCAGAGGCTCATCCAGGCACATCTCGATGGTGAGCGGATGGCCATGTCTCCGCCGCATCGGACAAGGTTCCTGCCGCTGTGGGTTGGGTATGTCGGGCGTCGATCAACATGCGTGAAACGGGCTAGAGGCTGTAGCAAGGCATTGAGCCACACGCCGGCCATGGTGGTTCATTTAGAGCAGGGAGCAGTTCGCAGAGGCAAAAGGGCTGTATGGCTGCAGAGTGCTACATCCCTGTCCATTACCACTGCTCAGCCACGGTGTAAGGATGTTTGCCCACGCGAGCTGGCGCGGTGGAGACGGCAATGCTTGCAAGGCTCTTCTTGGCAGACGTTTGTCGCTTGCTTGCTTGCTCGCTCAGGGCCCCGCGATGAGGCGAGGCGTGTGGTGCTGCCGTGCTGGGTAGGATGATGGAAGTGTCTCGGAGGAAAAGGCGTTGGCCAGCACTCACCGAGTGTCATGCCCGAATATTGCGCAGCAGGTTGAAGATCAGGAGACGCCTTGTCCTTGTTTTTTCCCAGCACTACATAACGCTGCCTCCAGCCTCCACCATCACCTGACGCCTCGTCGCAAAGCACCAAGTCCAGCCCAGCCCAAGTCCAAGTCTGCGTGCCCACATCAGGTACCGATACACCCGTGTCAGCCGCAGGACTAGTATTAATCGCAACAACCACGCCATACGAACCTTCTCAGCCCTACACTTTGTCAGCTGTGGTAATATCTTTCAAACGCTGTCATCGACACTACTGCTGCCAACTCCCACCCGCTCGGTGACGCCGACCTGAAGCGCTGCAACCCAAGGACCCTCAAAGCGACCACGCCATTCACTACTGAACGAACACTTCAACCGCACCCGCAAAGCGAGCAACCTACTCTCTTTTCCCTCGACAACGAGAAAGCGACTGGCGAAAAACATTCACACTACGGCCTTTGCGCCGACAACACATCACCAACATGGAGGACCCTGTACGATTGCGTCGCAAGGACACCACCAAAGGCCCGCCTTTACGCATCCTCTCTCTCGATGGCGGTGGAGTTCGCGGATACTCTATGCTCATCATTCTTCAAGAGCTTATGCACCGGACCTTCGTTGAAATCGAAGGTCGCGCGCCCAAACGCCATGAGATCCCCAAGCCATGCGACCACTTCGACCTAATCGCTGGTACCGGCACCGGAGGCCTGATCGCACTCATGCTGGGCCGCCTACGCCTTGACATCGACACTTGCAAGGATCTCTACGTGCGCTTGACGAGGAGGGTCTTCGAGACAGATAAGACGTTTGCCGGTATTCCCTACAAGAAGACACTGTTCAAGGCAAGCAAGTTGGAAGAGGCGATTCGGGAGGTAGTAAGGGAACACACCATTTCCGAATTCGAAGGGAACGACGTCCTGGCAAATGCGACACCAATGACGCCAGACTCGCCTCGTAGCCATGCGAGTGGTGGCGCGGACGACCTGCCATCGCGGACAATGAGCCAGAATAGCCGCTACAGCCAGGTTGGCATGAGTCCGATCAATCCACCTAGAAATTACGGATCGCTCAGATGGGGAAACGCAAATGCTCTGCTATACGATGCTAGAGAAACCAGGACCAAAACAGCGGTGACGGCGATGTTTGCGGGAAAGCGCTCGTCTGGCAGTTCAGTCATGCTGCGATCGTACGACTCGCGTAAAGAGCCAGCTTCGGATGTCAATTGTTCGATTTGGCAAGCTGGAAGAGCAACCTCAGCTACTGGCTTGGCGTTCAAGCCCATACAGATCGGCCAGTCAGTATATCACGACGAAGGGACTGGAAAGTTCAACCCAGCTCCTCAGGTGCTGGACGAGGCTGTCATCAACGAATGGCCTGGTCGTGAAGTTGGCGTGTTTGTCAGCATCGGCACAGGCAAGCGCCCTGCTGGTACTTCAGAACAACAGTCCGAGTGGTGGGAAGGCTTCATGGGAGGTACCATCGGTGACTTTGCGGACGCGCGACGACGTTTGATTTCTAAGATCGAAGGTTGCGAAACGACACACGAGTACATGATGCATGAACACCTCAGCGCCCGCCAGGTCAGCCCTGAAAATTACTACAGGTTGAACGTCGAAGTTGGCGTCGGCGAGTTTGGCATGAATGAGTGGAACCGTCTGAGTGATATCAGCACAGGCACGCGCATGTACTTGGGCAAGAGCGACGTCCAGAGCATGAATATTGGTGCCGCAGCCAAACTGGCGAGGGTGCACTTCGCAAAGAAGCGCTTTGACCGCACTGCTCGCAATCAAGCAAACGGCGGCCGCCTCAGTTGGCAAGACGGTTACGATGAGGCGCCTACCTCCAACCCTCAGGTCCCACCACCAAGCAACCCGATGGCCGTCGAGCTCCCTGCTAGCGAGCCCTACCTCTCTCCACAAGCAGTACCTCGACGATCATATGATCACCGACCGAGCGTTGCAGACATGAAATATACAGTCGTCACTTCGGATGAGTTCCCGCAAGTTCTCAATCCTCCACCAGACGACAGCACAGCTACAACTCCCACGCAACTCTCGTATTCCCAGTCGCAAAACAGCCGATACTCTCACAGCGGCTTCCAAAACGGTGGTCACAATCGCACCGTCAGTGCTGCCAACTCCATTCACAGCTACAACCACATCCCTTCGCCGACCTACCCACCACCACGACACAGTGGCGAATCACTAAATTACTCTCCTCCACCAACGTCCGGGCCTCCGCCTCCCCCGAGCTATCCATCGGGGCCACCGCCTCTACCGCCCAAGACTCCTCTCCCTTACCCGGACGAAATTTCACCAATCTCAGCGGGCACACAGCCAAGCCCGAGAATAGGAACCGGCCCAGCGACTTTCATGAACATGGGCGATCTGCGACGCACCTTGCCGTACCCAGTCAGTGGAGTTGACCAAGACGGATATGGGTACGGAGGCGGGTTCGGCGATGATAATGCGCCGCCGCCTAGTGTGAATATGAGGAATAAGCCAACGATTTCACGATGATCATTGGAGTACTGGAACTATTTTGGTTATGAGATGAGGATGGATAAAAAAAACATGAAAGCTGTGACAGGATATCGGGGGCGTTTAGGAGGCATGTGGACCTGGGGATAATGTTGCTTTGATGATACCACTGTTGTTTTCTTGTTCTATAAGGTCGAACAGCCTTGGAGGTATATATTGTCACGAATCCATGAATCAAAAAGGATTGCACCGAACAAATATATCACTATGCACCTTGTAAATGTCACATTCATTGTATCATATTATCAAACCCCTCAAGCCCAATGTCTGTTAGAAGGACTTTTCGTTTGCTGCACATATGTACATGTACGTGTACCTGATTGAATCGCGTCCAAGCTTCTCTGTGACGTGACGACTCTCTGTTCGCCGAAAGCCGACGGACCTCTCGAACATTGAACTTCATGACGCCCAGACCAATAATCCGTCCTCACTCCCACCTTCTTTCCTCTAGAAAGATAATGCAGCAATGCTTCATCGCGGCAATGGGTTGAGCACGGCATTGAAGCTGCGGTCGTCGCACTTTTCAGTCACAAAACCATCATCATCACCATCAACACTAACACCAACACTATCCAAACCCGCCCTCCGCTCCTACGCCTCCATCACCCACAGCCATGACATCGCCGTCCTAG